>Ga0137371_10003229_pt1 | contig 12897 bp, 7 predicted proteins | sample SagtaG_7_FD_104919 | JGI IMG/M metagenome (GOLD analysis project Ga0137371, IMG submission 104919) | Vadose zone soil microbial communities from Sagehorn Ranch, Mendocino, California, USA - Sage1_R_40_16 metaG | ecosystem: Environmental > Terrestrial > Soil > Vadose zone | place: USA: California... | reverse complement strand
CGCGCCACCGCCGCGAGCGAGACGTCGGCGCCAGGCACTCCCACGATGCCGACGCCGGTCTTGCGTAGCTCGAGGTCGCCGGCCGCGCATTCGAGCAGATTGGTAGCGATGGCGAACACCTTCGCGCGCAGCCGTTCGCTCGCACCGTGAATGGCCGCCGACAAGGTCACGGTGCTGCGGCTTGCGATGGTCCCGAACCCGATGGCGATCGCCGCGGTGTCGGCAAACGACATGACCACGTCGGCGGGATCAACGCACCAGGCATCGGCCACCACCTGGGCAAAAATCGTCTCCATGCCCTGGCCTTGGGGACAGGCGCCGGACGACACGAAGATCTTGCCCGAAGGATCGATCCGCACCGTCGCGCTCTCGAACGGACCCACGCCGGTTCCCTCGACGTAGCAGCCGATGCCGAGACCGAGGTAACGGCCGTCGTGCCGCGCCACGCGCTGGCGCTCGCGAAACGCCGCGACGCCGCCGATCGCATCGAGCGCCTGCCGCAGCGCGCGCGGATAATCGCCGCCGTCGTAGACGATCGGCTCGCCGTCGCGATAGGGAATGCCCACGTGATAGGGCATTTCGTCGGCGCAGATCATGTTGCGCAATCGCACGTCGGCGGGTTCGAGGCCGAGCTCGCCGGCAACGAGATCGACGATCCGCTCCATTGCAAAGGCGGCTTCCGGACGGCCTGCTCCTCGATAAGGCGCGTTCGGAACCTTGTTGGTTGCGGCGATCCTGGCATCGATCGCGACGGCGTCGATCTTGTAGGGGCCGATCAGATGGACCGCGGTGTTGTAAACCACGCCGGCGCCGATGGGATTCCAGGCGCCGCAATCGACGATGAAATGGTCGCGAAGCGCCAGGATGCGGCCGTCGTCGTCAAAGCCGACCTCGACATCGTGGATCTGGTCGCGTGAATGGCAGGAGCACATCAGATGCTCGCGGCGGTCCTCGATCCACTGGACCGCGCGCCCCAGCCTGCGCGCCAAGAATGGAATCAACAAGTCTTCCGGGTAGACGTGTCCCTTGAGGCCGAAGCCGCCGCCGACATCGAGCGCGACGCAACGTATGCGCGCTTCCGGAAGCCGCAAGACCACAGCCGCCTCGCGGCGCACCCAATGCACGACTTGGGTGGCCGACCAGATCGTCACGCAATCCGTCCGCGGGTCATGGACGCCGACGACGCCGCGGCACTCCATCGGCGCAGCGGCATAGCGGTGATGATAAAAGCGGCGTTGCAGCTTGTGCGGGGAGCGCGCGAACGCGGCGGCGATGTCGCCCTTGCCGATCGTGAAGGCGCCGATGAGGTTGGTCTGGAATTTGTCGTGGATGATCGATGCGCCCGGGCGCAACGCCAATTCCGGGTCGACGACGGCCGGGAGCGGGTCGAGATCGAGGGTGACCAATTGAGCCGCATCTTCGGCGGCGTAGCGGCTCCCCGCCACGATGACGGCAACGGCCTCGCCCACATGGCGGACTTTGTCGTGAGCCAGCAGGGGTTGTTGGGGATTGATGAACTTGTGTTGGACGAGCGTCGTCCATTTGCTGGGGAGCGAGAGCTGCGTGTCCGGCACCGGCGGCAAGAGCTGCAGCAGGTCCGCGCCGCTCAGGGCACAGGCCACGCCTGGCGCCGCGGCGGCGCGCGACAGATCCACGCCGCGGATGCGCGCATGCGCGACCGGGCTTCTGACGAAAACCGCGTGCAACATGTGCGGCAGAGCGAGATCGGCAATGAATTGTCCGCGGCCGGTCAGCAGGCGATGATCCTCGCGGCGCGGCATGGAGCGGCCGACGAAGGGCGTTTTCCGAAGGTCGTTCATTCGCGAAAGGTCATTTCCGGCGGGACTGGGTAGCGTTTAGCATTTCGCCGGCGCTTCCGGGCGAGTTTCTTGTTGGCGCCTTTGGCGCCGAGCCGGAGCCGCGTCTCGCGCGCTACGAGCGGCTGTGGCCCACCAAGTCGAACCATTCGTCTTCGCTAAGCACCGCCACCCCGAGGTCCTTCGCCTTGCCGAGCTTCGAGCCCGCGCCGGGGCCCGCGACCACGTAATCGGTCTTTTGCGAGACCGAGCCCGCGACCTTGGCGCCAAGCCGTTCGGCCATGGCTTTCGCTTCCTCGCGGGTCATCCTCTCGAGCGCGCCGGTAAAGACCACGGTCTTGCCGGCGACCGCGGAGTCGGCCGCCAGCTTTTCGGCATCGAGGATCTTCACCTGTTTGGTGAGCCGCTCGACGATGCCGCGATTGTGCTCCTCGCCGAAATAGGCGGCGATACTGTCGATCACGGTCTCGCCGATCTGGTCGAGGTTGTCCATCTCGGCCCGCGTCTCGGCATCGCCTTTGGCGATACTCAGGCAGGCCTCGTGGAACGCCCGCCATGATCCATAGCCGCGCGCGAGCGCACGCGCGGTCGTCTCGCCGACGTGACGCATGCCGAGTGCGTAGATGAAGCGCTCGAGCGCGATCTCGCGCCGCGCCGCGATCGCATTGAACAGGTTGCGGACCGACAATGCGCCGAACCCTTCCTGCTCCTCGAGCTTGATTTTCGAATTGCGCGCTTCGAGCCTGAAGATGTCAGCCGGCTCCTTGATCCAGCCCTGCTCGAAGAACAGCGTGATCTGCTTTTCGCCCAGCCCCTCGATGTCGAAGGCGCGCCGGGAGACAAAATGCTTCAGATGCTCGACTTTTTGCGACGGGCAGGCGAACTCGCCGGTGCAGCGCGTGACCGCCCCCTCCTCGCCGGTCGCGGTCGTGTCGCGCATCACCGCGGTGTGGAGCGAACACGGGCAGCGGCTAGGAAATTTGTAAGGCTTCGACGATTTCGGGCGTTTCTCCGCCACCACGCCCAGCACCTGCGGAATGACGTCGCCGGCGCGCTGGATCGTCACCGTGTCGCCAATGCGCACGCCGAGGCGTTCGATCTCGTCGGCGTTGTGCAGCGTCGCGTTCGACACTACGACGCCGCCGACGGTCACGGGCTCGAGACGCGCAATGGGCGTGAGCGCGCCGGTGCGGCCGACGTGGATATCGATCGCCCTGACCACGGTCATTGCCTTCTCGGCCGGAAACTTGTGCGCGATCGCCCAACGCGGATTGCGCGAGACGAACCCGAGCCGCTGCTGCCAGTCGAGGCGGTCGACTTTGTAGACCACGCCGTCGATGTCGTAATCGAGCGTTGCGCGCTGTGCCTCGATTTCGTGGTGGAACGCGAGCATCGCATCGATCGAGTCGCAGATTTGCATCAGCGGGTTGGTCTTGAAGCCGCGGCCAGCAAACCATTTGACCATGCCGGATTGGGTCTGCGCCGGCATCGCGCTCATCTCCCCCCAGCTATAGGCGAAGAAGCCGAGCGGCCGTGCAGCCGTGATCGCCGGATCGAGCTGTCGCAGCGAGCCGGCCGCCGAGTTGCGCGGATTGGCGAAAATCTGCCTGCCGGCCGCCTTCTGCCGCTCGTTCAGCGCGAGGAAGGCGGATTTGGTCATGTAGACCTCACCCCGTACTTCGCAGACGTCGGGCACTCCTTTGCCGCGCAGCTCATTTGGGGTGTCGGCGAGCGTTCTCACGTTCGCGGTCACATCCTCGCCTTCGGTACCGTCGCCCCGGGTCGCGCCGCGCGCCAGACGGCCGCCCTCGTAGCGTAACGTGCAGGACAGGCCGTCGATCTTCGGCTCGGCCGTGAAAGTCACTCTCTCGTCTTTCGCCAGACCCAGGAACCGGCGCACCCGCTCCACGAACTCGGCCACCTCGGCGTCGGAAAACGCATTGCCCAGCGACAGCATCGCCACGCTGTGGCGGACCTTGGCGAATTTTTGCGAGGGCTGCGCGCCGACGCGGCGCGAGGGCGAGTCCTCCCGCACCAGCTCGGGAAAGCGCGCCTCTATCTCCTCGTTGCGTCGGCGCAGCGCATCGTAGGTCGCGTCCGAAACCGTCGGCGCGTCTTCTTGATAGTAGCGCTTGTCATGGGCGCCGATCTCGGCCGCGAGCCGTTTGAGCTCGGCTTTGGCCTGGGCCTCGGTGAGATCGGCGACAGGGATTGTGCTGCTAGCTTGCGAGCTCATCGTCTGCGTCATTCCGGGCGCGCCGCACGCGGCGTTCCTACCCCGCAGCCTTGATCAGGCGTTCGGCGGCGGCGCGCGCCTCCGCGGTGATTTCGGCGCCCGCGAGCATACGGGCGATCTCCTCGCGGCGTTTGTCGGCGGCGACCTCGGCCACGCGGGTGGCGACGCGCTTGCCTTTGTCGAGCGCGCCCTTGCTGATGAGATAGTGCCGGTCCGCACGCGCGGCCACCTGCGGCGCATGCGTCACCGCGATCACTTGCGCCCGGCGGCCGAGCCGCGCCAGCCGCACGCCGATGGCGTCCGCTACCGCTCCGCCGGCGCCGGTGTCCACCTCGTCGAAGATGAGCGTCGACGCCGAGCCGCGGTCGGCCAGCACCACCTTGAGCGCCAACAGGAAGCGCGCGAGCTCGCCGCCGGAAGCGACCTTCATCAGCGGCCCCGGCCGGGTGCCCGGGTTGGTCTGCACCCAGAATTCGATCCGATCGATGCCGTGCGGCCCTCCCTCCTCCGGCTCGCTCGCGATCTCGGTCACAAATTTCGCGCGTTCGAGCTTGAGCGGCTTGAGCTCGTCGTTGACGGCGCTGTCGAGGCTTTCGGCCGCCGTCTTGCGCTCGCGCGACAGCGCGGCGGCGGCTTCGCGGTAGTTGGCGTCGGCCGTGCGCGCGGCGGCTTCGAGCGCGGCGAGGCGCTCGGCGCCGGCATCGATGAGGCCGAGGTCGGCGGCGTAGCGGGCAGCAAGCGCATTGAGCCCATCGACCGGGACATTGTATTTGCGAGCCGCCGCCCGCAGCGCGAACAAGCGCTCCTCGATCCGTTCGAGTTCGCCCGGATCGCGGTCGGCCTCCCGCAGCGCCGCCTCGAGATGCCCGCGCGCGTCATCGAGCGCGGCGAGCGCGGCATCGAGCGCCTTCACCGCCGGCTCGATCAGCGCCGGAGCCTGCGCCGTGCGACGCTCGAGCCGGCGCACGGCGGCCGACAGCATCGGCACGGGGGATTGTGCGCCGGCCACCGCCTCACGGGCATCGCGCAGGTCGCCGGCAACCTTCTCCGCCTGCATCATGACGGCGCGCTTGTCGGCAAGGATGGTTTCCTCCGACGGCTCGGGAGCAAGCCGCTTGAGCTCCTCGACCGCGTGGCGGAGAAAATCCGCCTCGCGCTGCGCCCGCTCGACCTCGGCGCGATGGGTCGCCACCGCGCCCGCCCGCGCCCGCCGCTCGTTCCAAAGCCGCTCGACCTCATTGGCCTTGCCGTCGAGGGCACCAAAGGCATCGAGCAGGCGGCGGTGCGCGCCCGTATCCACCAGCGCGCGCTCGTCGTGCTGGCCGTGGATCTCGACCAGCGCCGCGCCCAGCGCTTTCAGGGTCTGCGCGCTCAGCGGCTGGTCATTGACGAAGGCGCGCGTGCGGCCGTCGGCGAACTGCACGCGCCGCAGAATGAGCTCGTCTTCGGCCGGAATGTCGTTTTCGGCCATGAGCGCGCGCACCGGGTGGTTGGCGGGCAGCTCGAAGGCCGCGGTCACCTGGCCCTGCTCCGCACCCTGGCGCACGAGCGTGACGTCGCCGCGCGCGCCAAGCGCAAGGGCGAAGGCATCGAGCAGGATGGACTTGCCGGCGCCGGTCTCCCCGGTGAGCACGGACAGACCGGACGCGAAGTCGATATCGAGCCGATCGATGAGGACGATGTCGCGAATCGAGAGCCGGGCCAGCATGACGACTGTCCTTGCCTTTCGCTTGGCGGCGGACGCGGAGGTTTACCCGATACCCCGTTGCAGCCCGCCCCCAAATGGGCGGTGGACCATGCACTCGAGGCGATGAATGCTTGCCGCAGTGGAACTCGAACTCGGCCCGAGCTACGCACTGCAGGCGCCGCAAGTTGGGTGGAGGCGACTTGCAGTGTCAAGCCCGGACACGACGATGTGGGAAAACGATTTCGGCGCGATGTCTAGAATTTGCCCGAGGCCAATTTCGCGAATGCTTGGCTGATCCAGTGGCCCTTGTTCTCGTTCGGCTCAACGCCCCTCGACTGCATCAGCGCATAGGCGTCCTTGTACCAGCGGCTTTCGGGGAAGTTGTGGCCGAGCACCGCGGCCGAAGTCTGCGCCTCCTCCACGATACCGAGCGCCATATAGACCTCGGTGAGCCGCAGCAGGGCTTCCTCGACGTGGCGCGTCCTCTGGTAGCGCGTCACCACTACCTTGAAGCGATTGATGGCGCCGACGTAGTTGTGCGTATTTTGCAGTTGACGCCCAATATCCATTTCCTTGCCGGCCAACTGGTCGCGCGCAACCTCGATCTTGCGCTTGGCGGCGATGGCATATTCGGACTCGGGATATTTGCGCACCACCTCTTCGAGGGCTTGCATCGCCTTGTCGGTGCGATCCTGGTCGCGCGAGATTTCGGGCATCTGATCGAAATAGGACGAGCCAATGAGGAACTGCGCGTAGGCCGCATCCGGACTTCCCGGATGCAGCGTGACGTAGCGGCGGGCGGTATTGATGCAATCGTCATAGGCGTTGGCCTGGTAATAGGCGAAGGCCGACATGATCAGCGACTTGCGCGCCCACTCCGAATAGGGGTGTTGGCGGTCGACCTCTTCGAACTTCTTGGCCGCGCCCTTGGCGTCCTTCTTGGTGTTCAGAAGGTAGAGGCCCTCGTTGTAGAGCTTGTCCGCGGGCTCCTCGGGGGCGACCGTGTCCTTGTCGAACAGGCTGCAGGCGCCGAGCGCGAGCGCCACCAGCGCAAGGGCAGCGAACCGCCCGGCCGCGCGCGCGCAGCTTTCAACACCGATGATGCATGCACGCCCAGCCATGGATCGGATGAATCCCGTCCCCGACGCGAGGTTCAACCGGTTTCCCCCTTATGCCCCCGTCGCCGCCAATAATCCCCGTTCCCCCAAGCAAATAGGCCGCCATTCCGCCCGGAATGTGGCAGACGAACCGGTTCCAGAGGCTTGCGCTTTAAGACATTTCCGGCCCGAAGGCCGGCGCCAGGCGGGAGGCCATCTCGGCATGGCCGGGTATGGGCCGCGGCATCACGCCTTCGACCCAGGTCCAGGCGCTTGTATCCGACATCAGGGCACAGACCAGCGCATGGTTGAGCTTGTGGCCGCCACGCACCGACCGGTAAGTGCCGAGCAAGGGCCCGCCCGCCAGGGCCAGATCGCCGACCGCGTCCAACACTTTGTGGCGGACGAACTCGTCGGGGAAACGCATGCCCTCCGGATTGAGAATGCGGTTGTCGCTGACGACGAGCGTGTTCTCGAGCGAGGCGCCGAGCGCGTAGCCCGCGTTCCACAAAGACGCCACGTCGCGCATGAAGCCGAAGGTACGCGCGCGCGCGATGTCGCGGCGGAACGTTTCAGGCTTCACGTCGATCGCCAACGCTTGACGCCCGATGAGCGCGTGCTCGAATTCGATCTCCGCCTCGACGCGGAAGCCGCGGGGATTGGGCCGTATCTCTCCGAACACATCTCCCTTCGTCACCCGCACCGGCTTGAGGACCCTGATATGACGGCGGGGCTGATCGAGCGTCTCGAGACCCACCGCGTCGATCGCCGCGACAAACGGGGCCGCGCTGCCATCCATGATCGGCGCTTCGGGACCGTCGATTTCGACGACAGCGTTGTCGACGCCGAGGCCGGCGAGCGCGGCCAATACGTGCTCGGCGGTGGATACCAGCGGCCCGGAGGCGTCGCCGAGCACGGTGGCGAATTCGGTAGCGGTGACCGCGCTCATGTCGGCCGGGATCTCACGCTCCTGCCACCCTTCGACATGCGTGCGGATGAAGCGTAACCCCGTGTCGGCGTCGGCCGGATGCAACGTCAGCGTGACCGGTAAACCGGAATGGATGCCGACCCCACACAACGCGGTGTGATCGCGAAGCGTCGTCTGCTTGGCGACTTTCATAGTCCCGTCCCAGCCACTCCCGCCGCCGCGCGCGTCAAACGGGACGCGGCGGACTCCATTAGACGGGCGACGTCGGTCGCATTCCTGCCATCGGTAAGGCTGTACGAAACCCGCGGGCAAGGATTCCGGCCGCGTTTGTCCCCCAACGAAAACCCCTTTGACGGTGGAAGCTTAGCGGTGGTCGCGCGGAAGGCCAACTCACGCTTTTTTACCAACTGTTACCACCAGGCGGCCGCAATCGCGCCCGCCCATGCTCGCAGGTCGCGCACGCGCGGTCCGTTGCCGCTTCCTTGGGCAGCATGAACCAATCCGCGGCACCCGCTGCCGTGGGAGTCTTGTCGGGGATTGAGAGAATTAGTCTTTGAATTCAAATACGTGGATGAGTCGGTGCCCGCGCCCGGCAGTCCCGGCGGTTTTGCGCCGGGCTGCCTGAGGGTGCGCGATCAGTTGGCCTGCCGACGCAAGAACGCCGGGATGTCGAGCTGATCTTCCTCGACGGGCTTCTGCATGGGCGCCGGCCGAGCCAGGGGATCAAACCCCTGGTGCGGCGGGCGCTTGGCGTATTCCGACACCGGCTCGGCGCTGCGTGGCATCGCAGCCGCCGGCATGGGCGGCCGGGGCGGTGGGGGAGCGCGGTCGATCGGCCGGTCGATGGGCCGATCGAGGGGTCGTGCGGCCGGGGCCGGCATCGGGGGGCGAGGCGGCCGAACATTCGGCGCGATTTTTTCCGGCTCCTCTTGATCGTCGCGACGGCCGAGCCCGACGGCAGCAAGTCGCCGTAGCAGGCTCACCTTTCGCTTCTCCGGATGATCGACATCCCCCTCACCGCGTTTGGCCCGCAGTTCGGCCTGCGCCGGACGCGGCAACTCGTCGATGCCCGGCATGCGGCGCGGCCGATTGACCGTGCGCTCCGGCGCCGGCGGGATGAAGGCGCGCGGAGCCGGCGGCGGTTCGGACGGCGGCGCCATCTGTTCCGGGAACAGCGACGGTTTCGGCGGGATCGGCCGGATGGTCACGTCCTCGATCATGGGCAGGACCGCGGCTGCGACCGCCGCCTTGGCGGCTGCTTCGATCGCCTCGGGCGTCTGCGGCGACGGCGCTGTGGGCACGGTCGGGGTTGCGAGCGGGAGAGCGCGCGTGTCGATGCGCTCTGCGGCGCGTTGCTGCCCTTCGGTGCGCAGCTGATCGGCGCGCAGTTTCTGCGTGAGTTCCGTAATCCGCGCTTCCGGCTCGGTCGCCGGCCGCTGCAAGCCGGCATGGTCGATGCCGGTGGCCACGACCGAGACGCGGATGATGCCTTCCAGACTCTCGTCGAAGGTCGCTCCCACGATGATATTGGCGTCTTGATCCACCTCTTCGCGGATGCGGGTCGCCGCCTCGTCGACCTCGTAAAGCGTGAGGTCCTTGCCGCCGGTGATCGAGATCAGCAGGCCCCTCGCCCCCTTCATCGAGGCATCGTCGATCAGCGGATTGGAGATGGCAGCCTCGGCGGCGGAGAGCGCGCGCTTCTCGCCCGACGCCTCGCCCGTGCCCATCATCGCCTTGCCCATTTCCCGCATGACGGCGCGGACGTCGGCAAAGTCGAGATTGATCAGGCCCTCTTTCACCATCAGATCGGTGATGCAGGCGACCCCCGAGTAGAGCACCTGGTCGGCCATGGCGAACGCGTCGGCAAAGGTCGTTTTCTCATTCGCCACCCGGAACAGGTTCTGGTTCGGGATGATGAGCAGCGTATCGACGACCTTGTGCAGTTCGACGATGCCTTGTTCGGCCACGCGCATCCTGCGTATGCCTTCGAAGTGGAACGGCTTCGTGATCACGCCGACGGTGAGGATGCCGGCTTCTTTCGCGCAACGCGCCACCACCGGTGCCGCGCCGGTGCCCGTCCCGCCGCCCATACCGGCGGTCACGAACACCATGTGGGCGCCCTGGAGATGATCGCGGACCTCGTCGATCGCTTCCTCGGCCGCTGCCCGCCCGACTTCCGGCTGGGAGCCGGCGCCGAGCCCTTCGGTGACGGCCACGCCCATCTGGATGATGCGCTCGGCCTTGGACATTGTAAGCGCCTGGGCGTCGGTGTTGGCGACCACGAAGTCGACCCCCTGCAGCCCGCTCGCGATCATGTTGTTGACGGCGTTGCCGCCGGCACCGCCGGTCCCGAACACGGTGATCCGCGGCTTGAGCTCACGGACGTCGGGAATCTTCAGATTGATGCTCATGTTTGCCTCTTCATAGCGGACGTCACCGCCGCCGGGTCGGGCCGGTCCGCCGCCGGCCGATGGGAATGTGCGATCGAGTCATCAGAAGCTCTCGCGAAGCCATCGTCCGACCCGTGCGATATAGCCGCCCCCTGTTGCCGAGTGCCGCGTTCGCCGCGGTTCGAAATGCTCAAGATGCGCCGCTTGTGGATAGACCAGCAGCCCCGTCGCGACGGCAAATGCAGGCCCCTTCGCTTCCTCCGGCAGTCCGGCAATGCCGAGCGGTCGCCCGATCCGCACTGGGCGACGCAGAACTTGCGCGGCGAGCTCGGCCACGCCGGTGAGCTGGCTCGCCCCGCCGGTGAGCACCACGCGTCCACGCGGCTCGGCCGCGAACGGCGACGCCGCGAGGCGATCGCGCACCATTTCCAGTATTTCCTCGACCCGCGGCTTGATGATGCGGGCGAGGCTTGCACGCGAAACGAAATGCGGAGCCTCGCGCTCGTCGTTGTCGACCGGAGGCACCGCGATCATGTCGCGTTCGTCCGAAGCGCCCGTGAGCACGCTGCCGTAGAGCGTTTTAATGCGCTCGGCGTCGACGACACGAGCATTGAGGCCGCGGGCGAGATCCATGGTCACGTGCCAGCCGCCGAGCGCGAAGCCGTCGGCATGCACGAAGCGGCCGCCGGTAAAGACCGCGATGGTTGTCGTGCCGGCACCCATGTCGATCACGGCGGCGCCGAGTTCGGCTTCGTCGTCGGCGAGCGCGGAGAGCCCAGCCACATAGGGGCTCGTCACCATCGCCTCGACGGCGAGATGGCAGCGCTCGACCGCGAGCATGAGATTGCGCGCAGCCGAGGCATCCACGGTCACGACGTGCATGTCGATGCCGAATTCGCGCGCGAGCATGCCGCGCGGGTCGTGAACGCCGCGGGCGTGGTCGAGCACGTAACCGATCGGAAGCGAATGCAGCACGGCGCGTCCGGCGCGCTCGGAATGGCGGCTTCCGGCGGTGAGCACGCGGGCAATGTCGCGCTCGCCGATGGCCGAGCCTGCGACCTCGATGGACGCTGAGATGAGCTCGCTCGTCGGGCGACCGGCGGAGACCGAGATGATGACCGAGTCGAGCTGCATTTTTGCCGTGCGCTCGGCGAGATCGGCACATTGCCGCACCGCGGCTTCCGCCTCGGCAAGATCGATCACCGTGCCGGCCTTCATGCCGCGGGCGAGCGTGTGGCCGAACCCGACGACATCGATGGAGTGGCTGCGCAGCCGCGGCGAGTCCTTAGGCGGACTCGGCCTGAGGCGTGCGATCAGGCACGCGATCTTGCTGGTGCCGACGTCGAGCGCGGCGACCAGCACCGAGCGATTGGGCGGCAGCGGCTTCATCTTCGGGGTGAGGCCGAACTGGAGGGCGCTCATGCGTTGCCGCCCTTCTTTTTCTGCTTGTCCTTGAGCGCGTCGATACGCGCCTGCGCGGCCGCCTCCGAGAGCCGCACCGTCACGCGGTCGGGCAGCCTGAGATCGATCGCGACGATGTCCCGCGTGATCAGATTCTTTTCGTTGTCGAGTGCAACCAGCCGCTCGAGCGCGGGCGCCACGTCGGACTCGGGTAGCCGCACGTCGATGCCGTTTTTGAGCCGCAGATTCCAGCGTCGTTCGCCCACCAGCACCGATGCGCGGACGAAGTCGCGCATGGTGGGATAGCGATCGAGCAGAGCGAGGAACTCCTTTGCTTTCGTCTGCGCCCCCTGACCAACGACGAGGGGCAATTGGATCAGACGCGGCGCGACATAAGGTTCGAGTACGGTGCCGTCGTCGGCGATGACCGACACGTGCCCGTCCTTTTGCCACAGCGCAAAGGCCTCGCGTTCCTTGACGCCAATCTGCAGCTCGTTGGGATAGAGCTTGAGCACCGTGGCGTCCGCGATCCACGGATTGGTCTTGAGGCGCTCGCGCGTCTGATCGACGTCGAGAAAGAGCAGCGAAGTGGTGCCGGTGATGCCGGCGGTGGCGAGCACCTCCTCGCGGCTGACGTGATGATTGCCGACGAGCGCGATCGACACGATGCGGAAGCCGGCTGCACTGGCAATCCCATCGCGTGTGCCTTTGATGCCGGCGATTATCGACGGAACATGATCGCCTTTGACGGTGCCGTAGGCGAGGCTCGCGAGAATCATGACGACGGTGGCGGTGACGCCTACGCCACGCGGCCACTTGCTGTTGAGGAACGACGACCAGCGCTCGATGACGCGTGTGACCTGGGTCCTCGGCCGCATCGCCTTATCTTCCCCAGGCGGCGCTGCGCGCGCCGCCGCATGATCGGCGAGGCGCGAGCGCCATCGCGCCGTCCCCTTCAGCGGTTGAGCGAGGCGTCCTCGATCATCCATTGCACCAGCTCATCGAACGTGATGCCCGCATGCGCCGCGAGCTCGGGCACGAGCGACGTCTCGGTCATGCCGGGCTGCGTGTTGACTTCGAGGCACACGAGTCCCCCCGTCCCCTCGATGCGATCGTCGTAGCGGAAATCCGCACGGCTCACGCCTCGGCAGCCCAGCGCACGATGCGCCGCCAGCGCTAGTCTTCGGACTTGTTGGTAAACAAATGGTGAAATTTCCGCCGGCAGGATGTGGGTAGAGCCCCCGGGCGCGTATTTGGCCTCATAATCGTAGAAATCCGCAGTCGGCACGATCTCGATGACGCCCAGCGCCTCATCCCCCATCACGGCGCAGGTCAGTTCCT
>Ga0137371_10003228_pt1 | contig 12898 bp, 13 predicted proteins | sample SagtaG_7_FD_104919 | JGI IMG/M metagenome (GOLD analysis project Ga0137371, IMG submission 104919) | Vadose zone soil microbial communities from Sagehorn Ranch, Mendocino, California, USA - Sage1_R_40_16 metaG | ecosystem: Environmental > Terrestrial > Soil > Vadose zone | place: USA... | reverse complement strand
TGGTTCCGCGGGAACTTGAGCATCAACGCGCCGCGAACCCTGGCCGAGAACGGCGAAGTGGCCGCACGCGTGCTCGACCGGATCCGCGCGGATGGCCCGCTGTCGGCGCTCGACTTCGAGCGCGAGCGCGGGACAACGACCGACTGGTTCGGGATGCCCACGAACACCGTGCGCGCCGTGCTCGAGGCGTATGCCGTCACGGGCGTGCTCGGCCTCGCGCGGCGCGACGGGAACCGCAGGTACTACGACCTGCTCGAACGGCTGCTACCCGCCGACGTGCTCGCCCGCAAACTTCCGCTGCAGGGACAACTCCGACACAAGCTCCTGTCGCGCTACCGCGCGCACGGTCTGCTCGGTGTCGGCGGTGCCGGAGATGTCTTCGGTGGTCTCGGGCCCGCGAAGCCGGACCCGCGGTGGCCCGGGTACCCAGGACGGAACGCTCTGCGAGAAGAGCTCATCGAACGCGGAGACCTCGTTTCCGTCGAGGTGGAGGGCGTCCGCGGAAAACGGTTTGTCGTCAGTGAGGACGTCAAACTGCTGGAAGCGCCGCCGAACCCGCCGCCTTCCGTCGCGTTCGTTCCGCCGTTCGACCCAATCGTCTGGGATCGCCGCCTCCTCGGGAGCCTGTTCGAGTTCGAGTACGTCTGGGAACTCTTCGTCCCACCGGCCAAGCGCCGTTGGGGCTGGTACGTGCTGCCGATCCTTTTCCGGGATCGCTTCGTCGGCCGGATCGAGCCGCGTATCGACGGGGCCGCGGCTCGCGTGGAGGTGCTGGATGTCTGGTGGGAGGATGGGTTCTCGCCTCGCCGCGTTGACGGGTTCGTCGACACGATGCGCGACGCGCTGCGCGCGTACCTCGGCTTCGCGGACGCCGACAGGCTGGCGTGGGCGCCGCACCTCGGCACCGAGAAGCGGCTGTTCCTGAGTCAGCCGTAACTTCTCTCCGGCGTTAGTCCGGGTACTCGTCCTTCCGCCACGTGCGGGGCTCGGCGGGTTGGGCTTTCGGCGTTCGCTCGAGCAGGAAGCCGTAGTACGGCGCGACGAACGGGTCGGGCGCCATCACCGTGTAGGTGTGGTAGACGGTCCCGTTCTCGCGCGCGAAGGCTATCCACCCCGGCCCCTCGCGCAGCCCGTCCTTGAGCTCGGCCCCGATTTGGCCTGACCACTCCTGGAGCCACTCGGGCGGGTTGTCGATCATCTCCTTGACCGCAGGAATCTGCTGCGCCTGCTCCTCGGTCAACGCAAGGCCGAAGTCGAAGGCGAAGTCGCTGTTGTAGGTGGAGACGTAGGGGAACTGCCAGCCCATCCGCCGTTTGTAGGCAGTCAGCCGCTCGATCGGCGCCCGCGAGAAGCAGAGCAGCGTCACGTCGCGATGGTTCAGGTGGACGAGCGAGCCGTCGAGCCCATCGCCCAAGCTGGTGCAGCCGGGGCAGGCACCCAGCGTGTAGTCAGGGCCGAACATGATGTTGTAGGCGAGCAGCTGCGACCGCCCGTCGAAGAGCTCGGCGAGGGTCCTCTTGCCGTCCTCGGTGTCGAACTCGTACTCCTTGTCGACCGCGACCCAGGGGAGCTCGAGACGCTTGCTCTTGATCTCCTCGTTTCGCTCCCCCTGCTCGGCCTCGAGCTTGGCGAGCTCCTCCCGTGCCGTCTGCCATTCCTCGCGGGTTCCAATCTTGTGTTCAGACATCTCAGCTCCTTCCGTCGGACTCCAGCGCTCCCGCGCGGGCCGAATCCATCCGTCGGATCGGACGCTACCGGGATCTACGAAATCGAGGTGCCAGGCGCCCCAACTGGTCCGAGGAACGCAATCCTGACGAGTAGCGACGTCCCCTCCCAGCAGGGCTATCGATCTCGACGGTGCCGCCAAGAGCTTCGACGCGATCTCTGACCCCGATGAGCCCCGATCCGTGGCCGAGGACTGCTCCTCCGACTCCGTCATCGGGAATCGTGAGCTCGATGCCGGCATCCTCCGGTTCGAGGTCGAGATTTACGACGGTCGCGCGCGCGTGCTTGGTCGCGTTCGTCAACGCCTCCGAGGCGATGTAGTAGGCCGCCACTTCGACGTGCTTCGGCAGCCGGACGTCGACTCAGACGTCGAGCTCGACCGGGATCGACGAGCGGCGCGCGAGTGCCTTCAACGCCGGCGCGAGTCCGCCCTCGGCCAAGCTTGCCGGATGGAGCCCCAGCGCGATCTCGCGGAGCTCATTCACCACGGTCGTCAGCCCTTCAACGACATGGGACAGCTCGGCCCGATGCTCGTGGAACTCTTCCGGCACCGCCTCCTGCGCCGCGCGTAGCTCGAGCGCGAGCGAAACGAGCCGTTGCTGCGCGCCATCGTGCAGGTCGCGCTCGATCCGCCGGCGCGTCGCATCCGCCGTGGCGACGATCCGCGCGCGCGAGGCTTCAAGCTCCGCCCGACCCTCGGCATTCGCAATCGCAGTGGCCAGCACTGCGTGAATTTGTCGAGGCGGACCTCCGTCTGTCCGGGCAGCGGCTCCGGCTCACGCGAGCCGGCCTCCTGGGCGACGGTCGCGAATACTTCAGTTGCTGAGCCACCACCGGCGACGAGAGTCGCCACCCGCCGTAGCGCCGCCGGCTCCTCTGCTAGCCGTCCCGGCTCGCGCGGTCATCCGCGCGCGGCTCCTCGTACCGGCGGCTCGTGCCCATTGCTTCAAAGTACCCATCGGGCATCCTCGCTCATCGACCGAGGCATCGCCCCGCGGCGACCTTCCCCGATACCGATGTGCGAACCTCACAACCGACCCTGATCGAAGTTCACACCCTCATCGACGGCGGACAGACGTCGCTGGACGTCGCGCGGAAGATCGCGACGTTTCTTGACGGCGCACGCGAGACGCTGGAGCTCGCGCTCTACGACGTCAAGCTGCACGACGGCGAGACGGCGGATCTCGTCCGGGACGCGTTGGTCGGTGCGCACGAACGGGGAGTGCACGTGCGGCTCGTCTACAACGTGGACGAGGTCGACGAGCGTCCGCCCGTGCCGCCTCCCCCGATCACCGAGCCCGACCTGATCGAGTCGTTGCCCTTCGAGACGGCGGCCGTGCCGGGTTGGCCGGATCTGATGCACCACAAGTACGTCGTGCGCGACCGCGATGCGGTCTGGAGCGGCTCGACGAACTGGACCGACGACTCGTGGACACGCGAGGAGAATGTCATCGTCGTCGTCAAGTCGACGGGCGTTGCCATCCGCTTCCAGGACGATTTCGCGCAACTGTGGAAGAAGCGGAAGGTCGAAGCGTCGGGGAGAGTGGCAACGGATCCGATCCCCGTCGGTGACTCCCCGGTACGCACGTGGTTCGCGCCGAAGCGGGGCGAGAAGCTCGCCCACCGAATCGCGGATGCGATCGGTGGGGCCGAGCGCCGCGTGCGAGTTGCGTCGCCGGTGATCTCGTCAGCGCCGATCTTGGGGACGTTGGCCGAGGTGGCCGCGGACGGCAAGGTCGACCTGGCCGGCGTCGTCGACGCGACGCAGATCGAAGAGGTGCTCGAGCAATGGCGTCGGAACGGGAACATGACCTGGAAGGGCCCGTCGCTTCGGTTCCTGCTCGACCGCCGCGCGACGTTCTCCGGGAAGAGGTCGACGCCGTATGCGCCCGACGCTGTCCACGACTACATGCACGCGAAGGTGACGGTCGCCGATGACAGAGTGTTCATCGGCAGCTTCAATCTGTCGCACTCGGGCGAGACGAATGCCGAGAACGTGCTCGAGATCGAAGACGCCGCGCTCGCCGAGCGGATGGCCGGCTTCGTCGACTCGATCCGCGCGCGGTATCCGCCGCTAGCGCTGGACTAGCTCGCGGGGGTTCGGCAGCGGGGTGAGCTGCGGCTCGACCTGTTCGCGGAGGTGCTCGTAGTCCGGCGGCAGCGACAGGCGCTCGCCGAGAGTCTCCAGCGGCTCGTCGACAGTGAAGCCGGGGCCGATCGTCGCGATCTCGAAGAGGACGCCACTCGGCTCGCGGAAGTAGACGGACTTGAAGTAGAAGCGGTCGATGATCGGCGTCGGGTGCGCGCCGCTCGCGGCGACTCGCTTCTGCCAGGCTTCGTGCTCGTCAGCGGGCGAGGCCCACGCGACGTGGTGGACGGTGCCCGCACCTGGGATTCCCGAGTCCGTGGGCGGGATGTCGTAGGCGTACTGGGAGCCGCGCTTCTCGCCGCGCACCTCCCACGTGTCGTCGCTCTTTGGCTCGAACGCGAGCGTCTCCTCGAGAAAGTGGCGGCTCGCGTCCGGGTCGGCGTAGGCGCGCACGCTGTCGAATCCCTGCAACGCGAGCTCGCGCGGGATCTGGGGGTTGTCTGCGATCAGCGGTTCGTCGTCGGTTTGAACGACGGTGATCTCGAAGGCCAGGCTCTCCGGATCCTCGAAGCGAAGGCCTGTGTCGGCGCGCTGCGTCGGTATGTTCTCCGCCGCTAGCCGCTCCTCCCAGAAGTCCAGCGCCTCGTCGGAGGCAACACGGAAGACGATCCTGTGCACCATTCCGGCGCCGGCCCGCCCTTGCCGTGCCTGGGGATACTCGAAGAACGTCAGGTCACTTCCCGCGCTTCCCTTCTCGTCTGCGTAGAAGAGGTGGTAGACGGTCGGGTCGTCCTGGTTGACGGATTTCTTGACCAGGCGAAGGCCGAGGACACGGACGTAGAAGTCGACGTTTCCCGGCGCGTCGGCCGTGATGCACGTGATGTGGTGGATTCCTTCGAAGCGCATCGTCGCTTGGACTGTATCGCGGCCGTCATGATCTGGGCATGGCGTTGACTGCGCGCGTGCGTCCGGCCGCCGGCGAACCGGAGGGGGCGTTGGTCTTGCTGCACGGGCGGGGCGCGGACGAGAACGATCTCTTTCCCGTGCTGGATGCCCTGGATCCGGAGCGCCGCTTCGTCGGGGCGACGGCGAGGGGGCCGCTGTCGCTGCCGCCGGGGGGTGCGCATTGGTACGCGCTCGGCGGGATCGGGACGCCCGAGGCAACGACGTTTCACGCGAGCTACGCGGCGGCGGCTGAATGGCTGGACGGTTTCCTGGAGGAGCATCGGGTCGGTCACGACCGCCTGGTGCTGGGCGGGTTCTCGCAAGGCGGCGTGATGACATACGCGCTGGGCCTCGGCCGTGGGCGGCCGCGGCCGGCGGCGCTCACCGTGTTCAGCTCGTTCATCCCCTCCGTGGAGGGGTTCGAACTCGACCTGTCGCAGCCGCTCCCCCCGGTCGCGATCGGGCACGGGACGCTGGATCCGGTGATCGGAGTCGAGTGGGGCCGGCAGGCACGGGAGATCCTCGAGGCTGCCGGCGCAGAGGTGCTCTACCGCGAGACGCCGATGTACCACCAACTCGACCCGGAGTTCGTGCTCGAGGTCTCGGCGTGGATCCAGCGGATCATTCCGCCGCGCGGATGAAGGCGGCGTAGTTCACGCGCGCGGTTTGCACGCGACGGCCGAATTCGTAGAGCAGCATGGTCGAGAGCTCAGGGCCCTTTGTCGTCGTGCCCATCGTCCTTCGATAGCTACTCCAGTTCCAGTCGGCGGCCGTCGCACAAATCCTGGCGCGGACCGGGTTGAGGACGATGTATCGCGCGGCTTCGAAGAGGTGGTAGTCGGTTTCGATCAAGTCCGACCAGAAGGGCCGCTCGAAGACGTGGCCCTCGTAGCCGTGCCGCCAGTCGTACCACTCTGCGTAGCAGCCGTTTAGATACTGCATGCCTTCCGAGACGGTCGGCTCGATCGTCGTCACGAGCAGGTGGAAGTGATTCGTCATCAAGCACCAGGAGTGCAGCTCCCACGCGTAGCGGCCGAGCGTCTCGTCGAGCAGAGCGAGAAAGCGTCGACGCGACAAGTCGTCCGTATAGATCGGCAACTTCCGAACGCCCCGGCTGACGAGCTGGTAGATCCCACCTGGGACCTGGGGGCGTAGAGGACGAGGCATCCTGTCCCTTCTGGGCGCTGTCTTTGGGTCAGACCCCAGGACATGTCGGCATGCGACGCGTCAGGGTTTTGGACTGGTGACGCTTTTTGACGGTAGGGCATGCGGCGTGACGAGATCGTGCCGGGTTCGTGACAGATCCCTCGCTGAAACGTCACTCGACGAGGGCCAGGAAGCGCTTCGTGCGCTCATGGCTCGGTGCGGAGAAGAACCGGTCCGGTGGGGCTTCCTCGATCACTCTGCCTTCGTCCATCATCAGGATCGAGCTCGCCACGTGATGCGCGAAGCGCAGCTCGTGCGAGACGACGATCATCGTCATCCCGTCACGAGCCAGGCCCTCCATCACGTCGAGCACCTCTCGCACCAGTTCCACATCCAGAGCTGACGTCGGCTCGTCGAACAGCATCGCCTTCGGGCGCATGACCAGCGCACGCGCGATCGCCACCCGCTGCTGCTGACCGCCTGACAGCTCCTCGGGATAGTTGTCCGCTTTGTCGGCGAGCCCCACACGCGCGAGGAATTCGCGGGCCCGCTCGCGCGCCTCGCGCCTCTTCAGGCCACGCACCTCGACGAGGCCGCACATCACGTTTCCGAGCGCAGTCATGTTCTGGAAGAGGTTGAAACGCTGGAAGACCATTCCCACCTCCGACCGGTGCGCCGCGAGCTGCTTCTCCCGCAGGTCGCTGAGCCGCTCTCTTTCCAGAAAGACAGAGCCGGAGTCCACCGGTTCCAGCAACGCAAGGCAGCGCAGCAAGGTGGACTTTCCGGAGCCGGACGGCCCGATGATCACCTTCACCTCGCCGCGGCCGACCTCGACCGACACGCCCCGCAGGACCTCGAGCCCGTCGTAGGACTTGTGCACTTCCTCCGCACGCAGAACGTGGTCGTTCATCGGGCATCCTGCGCGACCGCAGGAACCGCAACACGCCGCCGCCCCGCCGAGCTCCACGTGAAGCGCCGTTCGAGCTGCGCCTGCACGACCATCAGCACGCTGACGATCGCGAGGTAGTAGACGACGGCAGCCGTGTAGGCCTCCAGATAGCGGAAATCGGCCGAAGCGCGCACCTGCGACGCGGTGAGCAGCTCGTGCAGCGAGATGACGAACGCGAGGCTCGTCAACTTCAGCAACGTGATGAACTCGTTCCCGGTCGGTGGGATGATGATCCGGATCGCCTGGGGGACGATCACCCGCCGCAGGATCCGCGGCCGCGTCATCCCAAGCGCACGGCCGGCCAGCTCCTGGCCCGGGTCAACCGAGAGGAGCCCGGCGCGGATGATCTCCGCCATATACGCGGCCTCGTTCAGCGAGAGTGCGATGAACGCGGCGAGGAACGGCTTGAACCAGCCCCCCGAGAAGACAGGCCAGAGTTGCGGCAGTGCGTTCCAGATGAAGAGCAGCTGCAGCAGCGTTGGTGTCGCCCGGAAGATCCAGCTGTAGAAGAACACGAGCCCCCGGACCAGGCGGAAGCGGCTGCTTCGCCCCAGCGCGAGGAAGAAGCCGATCACGCAGGCAGCCGACAGCGAGCCGAGGGTGGGCTCGAGAGCGAGAAGCGCCCCGTTCCGGTATGGCCTGGAAGTGAGCGCTTCCCAGAAAATGTGGGTGTCGAAGCTTGCGAGCACCCGCAACCGCGAGCTACTTCACATCGGCCGCCGGGATCTGGTGCTTGGCCGCGATCTTCTTCAACGTCCCGTTCTTCTTCAGCGTCTTGATCGCAACGCGAAGCGCGGTGCCGAGCTTCTTGTCCGCCGGCCGGTAGTAGATCCCGAACGAGTCCGTCTCGGGGAAGAGATACGCGAGCGCAAGCTTCCCAGGGTGCTGCTTCTTCTGGTACGCACCCGACGTGTCCTGCGTGAGCACGGCGTCTGCCCGTCCGATCAGGATCTGGGCGACGGCATCATTATCGCCCGGGTAGCTCTGCAGAGTGAACTGCGTCCGGCCCGAGGACTTGAACTGGTCGTTGAGGGCCTTCAGGTACTCCTCGTACTTCGTGCCTGCCTGCACCGCGACGACTTTGCCGGAGAGGTCGTTCGGACCCTTGATGTTCTTTGGATTCCCGCCCTGAACGACAAGCGCGCGGTGTGTCTTCATGTACCCAGCCGCCGGGTTCTTCATGAGCCGGTCCGGCGTGATGAAGATCCCGCTGATGACCATGTTGCACCGCTTGGAATCGAGTCCGGGCAACAGACCGGGGAATGCGGTCTCGACCAGCGTCGCCTTCACCTTCCAGAACTTTCCGATCGCGCTTGCAAGATCGATGTCGAAGCCGACCGCCTTGCCGCTCGTGGTCTTGTATTCCATGGGCGGGAAGGTCGGGTCGCTGCAGTACTTGAACGAGCCCTTGACGGGCGAGGCTGCGCCAACTGTCCCGACCACGGTCAGAGCTGCGATCAAGGCCAGAATGCCGATTGGGCCAAAGCTGCGCTTCATGGCTCCTCCTAATTAGCCAACGCCGGCAAGCAAGAACGCGCGCTGCTCCTTCAACATCTCCCGCGCGATCACCAGCCGCTGGATCTGGTTCGTTCCTTCGTAGATTTGTGTGATCTTCGCGTCCCGCATCATCCGTTCCAGCGGATACTCCGAGATGTATCCGTACCCGCCTAGAACTTGCACCGCGTCCGTCGTCACCTCCATCGCGACGTCCGTGCAGAAGAGCTTCGTCATCGCCGAGAGCTTCGTCAGCTCCGGCCCGTCGACTCCCTCGTCGACCGCCGCGCCGAACTTGTACAGGAGTCCCCGCGCGGCTTCGCACTTCGTCTCCATGTCCGCGAGCATCGCCGCGACGATCTGGTGCTCACCGATCGGCTTGCCCATCGTCTCCCTCGTCTTCGCATACTCGAGGGCGTAGTCGGTCGCGCCTTGCGCCAGGCCCAACCCCTGTGCAGCGACGCCGGGCCGCGAGCGGTCGAGGATCCGCATCGCGATCTTGAACCCCTCGCCTTCTTCTCCGAGGAGGTTGGCCGCCGGGACACGTGCGTCGTCGAAGACGAGCTCGCCGGTCGTCGAACCTCTGATCCCCATCTTCGGCTCGACACGGGCGACCTCGAACCCCGGCGTGTCCGCCTCGACCACGAACGCGGAGATCCCCGCGTGCCCCTCATCCGGATCCGTCTTCGCGAACAGCGTGTACAGCTGCGCGACGCCTGCGTTCGTGATGAACCGCTTCGATCCGTTCAGGATGTACTCGTCACCTTCGGGCACGGCCGTCGTGCGCATGGCGGCCGAATCCGAGCCCGAGCCCGACTCCGTGAGCGCATACGCGCAGAGCCACTCACCAGAAGCCAGGCGCGGAAGGTAGCGCTCCTTCTGCGACTCGTTGCCGGCGAGCTTCAGCCCGAGCGAGCCAAGCTCCTGGACAGCGAGAATCAGGCCGCTCGTCGCGCAGACCTTCGAGACCTCCTCGATCGCGACGAGCGCCAGCAGGGTCCCCGTCCCGAGGCCGCCGTACTCCTCGCCGAAGAAGAGCCCGAAGATGTCGTTCTCGCGGAAGAGATCGACGACGTCCCAGGGAAACTCGTGGCTCTCGTCGATCTCCGCCGCTCTCGGCGCGATGCGCTCACGCGCGAGCTGACGAACGAGATCGCGGATCTCGCGCTGCTCCTCGCTCAGCGGCTCGTACGCCACGGCGGAAGTCTATTCCGGTGACGTCTACAGTCCCTCGGGTGATCCTCGAGAACGGGGTCGTCCGGACGATGGAGCCGACGCTCCCCGTCGTCCGCGCGCTCGCCATCGCGGGCGACCGGATCGCTGGCGGCATCGGAACACATGAAACCGCCCTCGCGAGCCCCGACCGTGTCGACCTCGGCGGCCGTTGCGTGCTGCCGGGGTTCAACGACTCGCACGTCCACTTCCCGACGTGGGCGCTCGCGCAACGGCAGGTGCGGCTGGAAGGAACCACGTCGCTCGACGAGGCGCTGCAGCGCGTCGCCGCGGCAACAAGCGACGTCGAGCCGGGCCGCTGGCTCCGAGGCATGGGCTGGCGCTCCGGAGACTGGTCTCCTCCGACCGAGCCGACGAAGGAAGCACTCGACCGCGTTACCGGCGACACGCCCACCGCCCTCATGGCGCGCGACTACCACTCGCTCTGGCTGAACTCCGCGGCGCTCGCCCGCGCGAACGGCGACCTCGAGGTCGATGGTGGCGTCGTCGTACGCGACGAGCGGGGGGAGCCGACCGGAGTGTTGCGGGAGGAATGCGCCTGGCGCTTCCGCGACACCCACGTCCGCCCGACCGAGGACGAGATGGTCGACGCGTCGCGCGGGGGCGTACGCATCGCAATTTCGCGCGGCGTCACCGCCGTGCACGACACAGACGGCTGGCTCGGCGCGCTCGGCGTCTGGCAGCGCCTCCGCGAGGAGGGCCAGCTCAAGCTGCGCGTCTGGCAGTCCATTCCGGCGGACCTGATGGACGAGCTCGCCGACCTGCGAATCCGCAGCGGCTTTGGCGACGACCTCGTCCGCATCGGCTACCTGAAGACGTTCATGGACGGAACGCTCGGCTCGCAAACGGCACGCATGCTCGACGGCACCGGCGTCGAGATCACGAGCAGGGACCAACTTGCGCAGATCATTCGCCGCGGCGCGCAGGCAGGGCTCCCGGTGGCGGTCCACGCGATCGGCGACCTCGCCAACCGGGAAGCCCTCGACGCCTTCGAGGTGACGCGCCCCGACTGGCTTCGGCTCGGCCTGCGGCACCGCATCGAGCACGCGCAGGTCCTCGCGCCGGAGGATCTCCCCCGCTTCGCAGAGCTAGGGATCGCAGCGTCGGTGCAGTTCAGCCACGCGCCCTCCGACCGCGACCTCGCCGATCGCTTCTGGGCCGGTAAGACGGCTGGTGCCTACGCCTACCGCTCGCTCCGAGACTCCGGCGCCCTGTTGGCCAACGGCTCCGATGCGCCGATCGAGGAGCTCGACCCGTGGGTGGGCGTCTGCGCGGGCGTCCTGCGGACGATCGACGAGCGCGGGCCGTGGCACCCGGAGCAACGGTTGACGCTCGACCAGGCACTCGAGGCGACGACGGTGAATCCCGCCTGGCTCACTCGCGACGAGGAGCGCCGGGGGAAGCTCATCCCCGGCTACCTCGCGGACCTGGTGGTGCTCGACGGCGATCCGTACGACCTCGAACCCGAGCAACTACCGCAAGTCAACGTCGTCGCGACCATGCTCGGCGGTCGCTGGACACACAATCCGCCCCCGTGGAAAGGTCGCTGACTATAATTCTGAAAGCAATGCGGACCATGAACCCCGTCCACGAGTCCACCTCGTGCGCCGTCGCAGCGTGCGCCGAGATCATCGGCGCGAAGTGGACCGCGCTCCTCGTGCACGATCTCTCCGAAGGGGCCCGGAGGTTCACCGAGCTCGAACACTCGTGCGCCGGAATCAGCCCGCGCACGCTCTCCGAGCGTCTACGTGCGCTCGAGGACGAAGGGCTCGTCCTGCGTCGCAGCTACGCCGAGTCGCCGCCGCGCGTGGAGTACCAGCTGACGGACAAGGGCGTCGCGTTGCTGCCGATCATCGAGGAGATGCGGCGGTTCGGTCGCGCGTTTCTGACCGACTGCCACTGAACCACTCGGGCTCGGCCCAGAGCTTCACGAGCTCCACGATCGTCGCCGCCGACGCGGCCATGTCCTGAACCGACGCCCACTCCAGCACGGAGTGGAACTGATGTCCACCCGTGAAGACGTTCGGCGTCAGCAATCCGCGCGCGCTCAACATCGCGCCGTCGGTGCCGCCGCGGATCGGCTCGCGCCAGGGCTCCATGCCCGTGCGCCGCGCAGCTTCGTCCGCCGCCGAGGTCACAGCGGGCTCGGCGTCGAGGAACTCCTTCATGTTGCGGTAGCTCTCCTCCACGGTCACCGTCACGTGCGCGCGCGGCTCCTCTGCGGCAAGGTCGTCCGCGAGCTTGCGGAGGAGCTGCTCGTGCTCCTCGAGCTTCTTGGCATCGAAGTCGCGCGCGATGAAGCGGAGCTCCGCCTCGGCGGTCGTGCCTGCGATCCGGGTCGGATGAACGAATCCCTGGCGTCCCTCCGTCGTCTCAGGCGAAAGGTCGTTCTGAGGCAGACGCTCGACGATCCGCGCTGCGAGCTTGATCGCATTGACCATCTTTCCCTTGGACGTGCCGGGATGGACGCTGTGCCCCTCGATGCGGATGCGCACCTCCGAGGCGGAAAACGTCTCGTCGTCGATGCGGCCGATCTCCGAGCCGTCGAGGGTGTACGCGAAGTCCGCGCCGAACTCCTCGATGTCGAAATGGTCGACGCCACGTCCAACTTCCTCGTCGACCGTGAAGCCGACGCGGATGGGAGCGTGCTCGATCTCCGGATGCGCGGCGAGGTACGCGATCGCGCCCATGATCTCGGCGACGCCGGCCTTGTCGTCGGCGCCGAGGAGCGTCGTCCCGTCGGTCGTGACGATGTCGTGCCCCACCCGCTCGGCAAGGATCGGATTTTCGCTCGGACGCAGGACCTTGCGCGGGTCGCCCGGGAGCACGATGTCGCCGCCGTCGTATTTTTGGATCACCTGCGGCTTTACGTTCGTGCCCGACTCGTCCGAGCTCGTGTCCACATGCGCGATCAGCCCGACGGTCGGGCCCGCCGAGCCGGGAAGCGTGGCGAAGACGTAGCCGTGCTCGGTCAGTTCGACGTCCTCCAGGCCGATCTCCCGCAGCTCGTCGGCGAGCATCTTGCCGAGGTCGAGCTGCTTCGCCGTGCTGGGGTACGTCTCGGAGTCGTCGTCCGACTGCGTATCGACCTGGACGTAGCGCAGGAAGCGGTCGAGGACATCGTCCGAGAGCTCGGCGGCCATCGGAGTCGGATACCGGGGATCAGCCAAGCGCGGCCAGCCCTCGGTAGAGCTCCGATGCGGCGGCGACGGCACGGTCGATGTCCTGGACGCGTAGCCGCTCGTTCGGCGAGTGCACGTTGCTCTCGCGCAGCGCGAAGCCGGTTCCGATCGTCGGGATCCCCTTCGCGGCCAGGG
>Ga0137371_10003226_pt1 | contig 12903 bp, 15 predicted proteins | sample SagtaG_7_FD_104919 | JGI IMG/M metagenome (GOLD analysis project Ga0137371, IMG submission 104919) | Vadose zone soil microbial communities from Sagehorn Ranch, Mendocino, California, USA - Sage1_R_40_16 metaG | ecosystem: Environmental > Terrestrial > Soil > Vadose zone | place: USA... | reverse complement strand
TCCCCGTCAAGGCGATCCATAACATCAACAGTTCGCAAAGAGCGACCCTTTCTGCGCACACGGTCGCTGGCGATGCTCTCCGCCGCGCCGACTCCACCGCTCGCCCGCCCGTCCGTCGCCCTTTGGCGAAAGGCGACAAGAACTTCTGGTGTCGTGGGGGTCCTGTCGGACGAGGTTTTGAGGTTTCGCGGGAGAGGGTCGGGCGGCGCACTGTCCGCCCTTCGGCTCTCGACAACCCTGGCTCCGCCGTTGCCTGTTAGGAAAACAGATTTGCGGGTTGCACGACTGCGGCTCACCACGTCTGAGATTGCCCGCAAAGCCAGTCCTAGAGCCAAATCAGTGCTCGTGAAACCGAACTTCGAGAGCCTCAATCGGGCCGTTTTTGTTCAGGAGCGGAGCGTTGCGACCAGGGCGGCGCTGCTCGATGCGGCGATTTCGCTTCCTAGCCGGGCCAGATCAGCTTTCGCCAGCCGCGCCCGGACTGCGGTTCGACCGCGGCGCTGTAGCCGAAGTCGAGCCCGTAAGGCGTTTGTAGCTGCGGCCGTCCTGGCGCGCCAAAGACGTCTGTGCGGAATGGCGGCGGTCGATCGCCCCGTCTCCAGCCGCGGGTGGAAGGAGCTCGGTCAACGAGCGAAGGCTGCGGCTGATGCCGATAAGGTCTCGCAATTCGTGGTCGGAGACTACGCTGCGGGGCGGCTGGTCTCCCACCCCCACGGAGTAAGATAGATGCCTCGATCGATTTCAGAGCTGCTGCCGCGACCATTCGACGAGCTCCAGCTCGCCGACGTCGAGACCATCGCCGCGGCTCGCGGGGAGGAGCGCGAGACACTCTTCCTTGCACTGAAGGAGACTCTGGCCCCGGACGGGATCGCGAAGGCGTGCGCCGCCTTCGCGAACACGATTGGTGGGTTGCTCGTAATCGGGGTGGCAGACGACGGGACGTTCCCGGGCATCGAACGACCAGCCGGCGAGCCGCAGTTGTGGGTCAAAGACATTCTCCGATCAAGGGTCCTGCCGCTTCCGCCCTACACGGCAAGGTGGCTGCCTCTTGCGGAGGGTGCGGAACAAGGGCTGCTGCTAGTCCTCGTTGAGGAGTCGAGCACCACGCCGCACCTTCTCCTTCAGCGAGGCGCGATCTATGTGCGCAATCCGGGCTCTAGCGATCCGGTTCCGATCCAGGATCAGCAGCGGCTCCTCGACTTGCTTGGGCGGGGTCGAGAAGCTCAGGCTGGCGCTGTGGAGCGTGCGCAAATAGAGGCAGCGGCGCCACGCGCCGACCAATTGAGCGACCTCGAACGTCTCACGCTCATACCGACAGGTATCCAGGCGACATACCCGACCCGTTTGTTCACGTCGGATGCAGAACGCGTCCGGACCGCGCTCGCGCGCGCCTACGGCGAGATTGTCGACCAGGGGCCTTTCGCCCCGGAGGAGCAAGGGCCGCTTTATGAGCAGCACGCAATCTCACACGCAGTCCGGCGCACCGACGCGCTTGAGCCGCGCCTAGGTGACGTGCCTCGACAGGTTGTGTGGACGGCTGAGTAGGTCATCCGGGTCTCCTTCGAGGCTGTGTGTCTGCCAAGGCTCACAGTCGAAGGAGCGACCCGGATGGCGCTTCACCGTAACGCTCGTCTCGGACTTGCTGGTCGTCGTGCGCTGGTCGCCGACGTCGAGTCAGGCTGTTCGTGTCGTGAGGCGGCGAGACGCCGCGGCGTCTCGCCGACGACCGCTTGCAAGTGGTGGTCGCGCTGGCGGGAGGCGACGGCCGAGCAGCGTCGATCGTTGCGCTGCCTCGAGGATCGTTCGTCGCGGCCGCATCGCAGCCCGCGCCTGCTGCCGGCCGCGGAGCAAGCGCGGATCTGCACGGCGAGGCGTCGCAGTGGCTGGGGGCCACGGCTGATCGCCGGCGAGACCGGCCACGGGCACGCGACCGTCTGGCGGGCGCTTCGGCGGGCAGGGATCTCACGGCCGCCGCGGGCGCCGCGTGAGCAGCCGCGTCGGTACGAGTGGCCCTGTCCCGGCGATCTGCTCCATATCGACAGCAAACGCTTCGTCCGCTTCACGCGTCCCGGTCACGCCGTCACTGGCGATCGTCACCGAACCGGCGCCGAGCTTCGGATGCGGGTCGGCTACGAGTGGGTGCACTCACTTGTCGACGACCACTCGCGCTACGCCTACAGCGAGCTCCACCGCGACGAACGAGCGGCGACCGTGAGCGGCTTCCTCGAGCGCGGCCTCGCCGCCTTCGCCGCCCACGGGATCGAGGTCAAGCGGCTGATGACAGACGGATGAAAGTCAAGTGGCGCCGGGCGCGCTCCTTTGCGATCGTTTCCTGTGGGTGCGGGTTACTGACGAAGCGAAGCGCAGACCGTTGGGGCTTATGGAGTCTGCCGCGCGGCTTTGCCCTTCGGGGGCCTAGAAGATGCGCGCCCCGGTGTCGCGCCCGCACCCGCTTTCGGTGGGCCGCTGGCGCGCCAGTCGCTGACCAGCCGCTGGTACGCGGCCTCGGCTTGCCGGGAGAGCTCGCGCTCAGCCTCGAAGACGGCTTTGGACTTACCGCCCGCGATCCCCTTGTGGCCTTTCTGCGCGGGCGCGCCGGCGAGGAGCTCGAGCCGGCGGACCTTGTTGCGCGTCATCGCCGGCCGAGCGAAGGCGTAGTCCTCCTCGCGGGTCAGCAGATGCCAGAGGAGCACCGTCAGCTTGCGGGCGGTAGCGGTCGCAGCGACCTGCGGCCCGCGCCGGGCACGAACGCGCTCGAAGAAGGCGCGCAGCGGCCCCGGAGTCAGCATCACCTTCCAGGCCACCTCGCCGAGCATGTGGCGAGGCTCCGAGGCGCCAGCCTTGGAGATGCGGCCATGACGGGCGGGCGTGCTGCCGGACTGACGCACGCGCGGGTCGAGGCCGAGGTAGCTGACGAGCTTGCGCGGCGAGGGGAAGCGGCGGATGTCGCCGATCGCCGCCATGAAGGTCGCCGCCGTCTGCACGTTTACGCCCGGGACCGTCATCAGCCGCAGCACCTCCGGCCAGGCGAGCGCCGCTCTGGCGATCTCGCCGTCGAGCGCAGCGATCTCGGCATCGAGGAAATCGGACCTGACGCAGACAGCCATCGAGGGTCAGCCGCTCGTCGACCGGCACATCCAGCCGGGCCAGCCAGCGACGGCCCGCCTTCCCGAAGGCGTCCGTGACCGGCGGCCGATCGCAGAGGTTGCGCGCCAGCACCCCGTGCGCCTCGTTCTTCGCGCGCGTGCGAGCGCGGACGAGTCGCTCGCGCCGGTTGGTTAACCGTCGCAGCGACCGCGTCCGCTCATCCGGCGTCCACACCTCATCAAGCAGGCCCGAGACCAGCAGCCGCGCGAGCGTGCGAGCGTCGAGCCGGTCCGTCTTCGCCTTCGCCTCGGTGATCGACCTGAGCTTACGGGTGTTGGCGACGATCACTCGGATCCCGTTCGCCTGCAGCAGCGAGACGATCCTGTCGGCCCCGCTCGTCGCCTCCAACGCGACGACGTCACCCGCCACCAGACTCTGCGCAAACAGCTCGAGCGAGCCGACTCGCGTCGCGACCCGACCCGTCGATCTGATCGCCCCACCCTCAGCAATCGCGACCTCGCAGAAGTCGCGGTGCACATCCAACCCGAACGCGCGCACTCCCTCTCCTTTCCTCGACAGAGTGGGAGCGCGGCGGGACACACGACAGCGACGGATTCGTGCTCGTCGCCCATACCCGAAGAATGCTTTCCGCTTAACACCCTCAATAGCCAAACGTTCTTTCAATTACGAAGTCCGCTCGAGGGCGTCGGCTTCTTCGACCTGAAGCACGGAAGGCCCCAGGTCGGGGTCGCCGCGAACAACATCGAACTACACCCGGTGCTGAAGTTCGGCGCCGAGAACTGCCACCCCACCTAGACATGCGCGCTCGGATACCTGTGCACGCGCTAGGCTGGCGTCGTACGACTGAAGGCGATCCCGCCCTTCTGCGGCAAGATTAGAAGGGACAGGCTGATGAACAACGTGCTTGTGAGCGCGGGGGCCGCCTCGATCATCCTCGCCGTCGTCGGCGGCGGCGCGAAGGCGTTCGGCGTCGAAGTGCCCGTACTGAACAGCATCTCCCGGCAGGTCGCGCTTGCTCTCGTAGGCGTTGCTTTTCTGGGCACCGCCTTTGTCGTCGGCGACGGTGGCGACGGTGGCGATGGCGGCGTGGGCAAAGACGTGCAGGACTACCGCCCGGAGGTTCTCGCCGCCTGTCGCAGCCTTCAAGCTGGCGGATTGCCGCCGGGTAACTCGGACGGGACGTTTGATCGCGACTCATTCCTGTCGTGGGCGAGGAGTCGGCTCGACTCCTCAGAGAGCGTGCTCACGGCGCTCTGGGAGCGGCCGGTACCCCACGACCTCAAAGATGACGCAGCCGAGGCGAGGCGCGCCGCCGATGACTGGCTTAGGCGCGCCCGCGCGGCTTTCGCCGGACGTGGAGGTGAGTTGCCCGCACGCTTCGACCTTCAGCGTCTCCTAGCCGTTTCTGATGAACTCGGCACGGAACTGCGCCCGCCGGCCGCACGTCTGGAGGCGTCGCTGAGCAGGCTTGCGGGACAGGAATGTACGGCGTCCGTCACCGGGAGCCCCTGAGCCGCACCGTTGCCGACGCGGGGGACGAACATCTCGGCGCCGTCGGCGCAGCCCCTCGGCTAGCTGACCGTTCAATCTGACACCCACCCCTCGCGAACCCGCGAAACGGAAGCGTGGCTCTTCACTCGCGGCCGTCCGGCTACGAGCGTTGTCGGGGGACGGGTGCGGATCAGGGCACGATCCGGAGCGTGCGCCGGTCGGGTGGCGCTTCGCGCGCGCCGGCGTGCAACTCCGGGATCGCTGCGAAGGCCATGGTCAGCACGAGCCGACAGGCCTTCAGTTGCGTTCGCCAGTCGGGCTCTTCCTGGATGCCGGTGGGCGTCCGGACGCGCTTGGTTGCGCGCTCCATGATCAGCCGCAGCAGGGCGAGCGCCTCGATCGTCGCCTCGGCCGCCTCGAGCTGCTGCCGTAGCTGCGTCTTGTCGAGTGGCGCCTCGGCGAGCTTTCGCCACCGCTCCACCTCCAGCTGCCACTGGGGGTGGCGCTTCCAGACCGAGATCGTTTCCGGTCTGACCCCGATGATCGCGGCGGTCTCTTTGCGCGAGTGGCCGTGCGCCTGCAAGAAGGCGGCCCGGCGGGCACGCGCAGAGAAGCTGCGCCGCGTCCCGTGAGCGCGCCCGTTGTGAGCGGCTGCCCTGCCCATCGCGACCTACGCTTGAACCGTTCGAAGCATCGACTCGCTCATCGGCATCGCCTCGCCGAGGCAAAAGCCTGCCTCGACGGCGGCAAGCGTCTCCGCCACCTCCGGCAGTGCTCACGCGTCACAGAATGTGAGCACCAGTTCGGCGCTCACTCGTGCGGAAAACCCGTTACAAGAGCCGAAAACTCCCAACTCGCCCCGAAAACGCATCGACCGAATGTGATGCCTCCGCCTGCTGGCGGCCTGAGGTACGCGCTCGAGGCCGCGCGGCGAGGGCCGGATGCCGCCCGACCTGGATCAACGCTATCGCCCGCGCGGAGGCAATTCAGCGCGAACTTAAGGTTGGTCTCGAGCGTGCGTTCCTCGCAGTGCCGACGGCCGTCCGCCGAGCGTGTCTTTCGTGGGGCTCTGTCGTTTCTGCCACGTCGGTCGCTCGATACTCGCCTGCGACGCGCGGGCCCAGCTTTGCGAGGGCGGCGGTTCGACTGCGAACTCCGAGCTTCCCGTAGATGTTCTCGAGGTGCTTGCGGACCGTTGCCGATGTGACCCAGAGGAACCGAGCGGTCTGTGCGTTCGACATGCCAGCCGCTACGCACCGCATCACGTCCCATTCGCGTGACGTCAGCGGGACGGTGTTCGGCTCCTCGCTGAGCAGTAGCACTGAACGATTTCCACGATCGGCCTCGACAACGAGCCGGCGCCCTGCACGAACCTTCGTGTAGGGCTTCTCTCGCGCCGACGCGTCGCGGAGCCAGCTGTCGAGCTCTCCGGGAAGGCCGGTGCCCTGCTGTCCGAAGTACCCCTCGAGCAGCCGCCGCGCGGACCGCGAGGCGAAGTCGATGCTGCCTCGTCCGAGCAGCAGGACCGCAGGCGCCCTTTCCTCGGTGCCGTTCTCCAGCGCGACGAGTGCCGCACTGACAAGCCGCCTGACGCGTGCGTGCTGGTGGGCAAGCGAGAGGTGCGGGCGAAGGAGCTCGAGCACGAGGCGGTCGCGGTCGGTGAAATCGCGCCCCTTGCTCTCGAACCCAAGATTCAGGGTGTGCGTTTTCGACCGAGTAAGGGAGAGGCCGGTGAAGTCGACGATGCCGAAACGTCCGAAGTAGCCGGGGTAGATCTCTCCTCGAACCCGACGCTGTCGGCTGTACAGGTCCGACACGTGCCGCACTCCGAAATCGCCCGTTCGTCGGCGGTGGATGTTCAGCGGGTGCTGCCCAATGAGGCTCCATTCGTCTTCCTCGAGCCGCCAACAATGATCTTCCGGGCCGTCGACGCACCAGTTGGACTCGGAGAGCAGATCACGCCGGATGAGATCGCGCTCGTTGAAGAAGACGCTTTCACAAGGAACGAGCTCCGCCATCCGGCCGAGGAGCTCGGTCGCGAATGGCTCGGGACCGTCAATCGCGTGCGCTGCCGCTACGAACGCGAGCACAGCCTCGAGGTCTGAGGCCCGTAGCCGCGTCACTGCGTCTCCAAGATACGACGAAAGGCGAATGGACACAAGCCACTCGGCGGCGGATCCTGGCCTCGCTGTCGAAGAACGAGGATCTATGCGATTGACACGAACCGGATGGCTCGATCCAGGCGAGAGCTGCTTCTGAGCCGTCCGCGCCGTCGAGGCAAATTTCCTCCGGAAAGGAGTAGGCCAATGCAGGCGCGATTCACTCTTGCTCGGGCTCTCCGAGTCGTTGCGGTCGCCGTTACGGCGCTGGCCGTCGCTGTGTCAGCAGGCACGACCCGTGTTGCCGCGGCTGCGCTGCCGCCGGGGAACACGGTCGCACAGTGGAACAAGATCGCCGAGGACACGGTCGTGGGCTCAGGCGCATTCCAGTCGGAGGGCTTGATTTACATGGCCTATGCCTCGGCTGCCGTGTATGACGCCCTGGTCGCGATCGAGGGCGGCTTCGAGCCCTACGGTTCTGCGATCACGGCCCCTGCGGGGGCGTCGCTCGACGCAGCGGTCGTCGAGGCCGCCTACCGGACGCTTCTCAACTACTTCCCTTCGCAGGACGTAAATCTCGGCGCGCTCTACACGGAGGCGCTCGGGTTGATCGGCGACGGCACTGCGAAGGACGATGGTCAGGCCGTCGGCTTCGCGGCCGCGACGAACATCATCACGCTTCGCAGTGACGACGGGCGGATGATCCCGATCGGCGTGACATCGTTGTTCCCGACGCTGCGGCCGGGTCCGGGCGTCTGGCGGTTGACGCCGCCGTTCGCCGTGCCACAGGTGCCGTGGGTGGGGGACGTGGACCGATTTGTCCCGCAGGACGTGGATCGGTTTCTGCCCGAGCCGCCGCCATCGCTTCAGAGCGACGAGTGGGTCGGGGCGTTCAACGAGTTCAAGGCCTACGGGTCAGCGACCAGCAGCGTGCGCAGCGACGAGCAGACCAAGATCGCGAAATTCTGGTCGGCGAACGTGATCCGCCAGTACAACCGGGTCGGGCGCGACATTGCCGGCGCGCGCGGCCTCAGCCTGCTCGAGACCGCACGGCTAGCGGCGATGGTCAACCTCGTCGGCGCCGATGCGCTGATGTCCGCCTTGCATGCCAAGTACCACTACTTGTTCTGGCGGCCGGTCACCGCGATCGACCCCGCCGCCGTCACCGCAGACGGCTTCGGCCCCGTGCCGGGCTACGACGACGGTAACCCGGCGACCGTCGAGCAAACGGGGTGGCGGCCGCTCTTGACCACGCCCAACCACCCCGAATACCCGGCGGCGCACGGCGTGATCACCTCGGCGATGGCCGAGGTGTTCAGCACCTTCCTCGGCACCAACCAGATCGGCCTCGACATCCACGGGTTCGACCCCGCCGGGCCGGCCGGCAACCTGAACGCGCTGCGACACTTCGACATGCCCAACGACCTCCGCCACGAGATCGTCGACGCCCGACTCTGGGCAGGCCTGCACTACCGCTTCTCTAGCATCGCCGGCGTCGTCCTCGGCCGCAACGTCGCGCACTTCGACCTCAGGCACGCCTTCCGACCCGTCGACAAGCACTCGCCAGTACTTTGGCGCGGAGGCTGAGGTATGGACGCGACAGGTGCACCGCTGGATGCTGAGATGGCTCGCCGCAACGGCGGGCGGATGAGAGAGGAGCGTTTTGTCCTGCCGTCGGAGGCTTGCAGGCTTGCGGACCACATGAGTCATCCGTCGATCAAGTCTCTGCGGGCGATCTCTCTCACAGGATCCGATGGCAAGCCTCGCGCCGAGAGGAGGTAATGATGGCCGCTCGGTGCAAGAGGGTAATGCCCGCCGCTGTTCTCTCCGTGCTCGTCGTGACTGTCTCTCTGCTGGGGCTCTCGGACCCGGTGGATGCCCAGGGCCAGGAGATCTCCGGCCTTCAGGTCCAGGCTTCCTCGGTTCAGTCGCTCGGGTCGGGTTATGTCCAGGTCGAGGGAGTCATGAGCGGCAACGTAATCCGCGATGACGGCAGCGAGGCGCAGTACCGGGTTCCGGTCACCCTCGTCTATCCGGAGGACGCTGGGCGCTGCAACGGCGATGCACTCGTCGATGTCATCAACTCCGTGTTCTATGAGACGTTTGCGTTCGCGGGGACCCAACAGGATCCGTTCTTCCCCTCCCTCTTACCGGGAGCCCGGCTCCTCCTCGGAGACGACTTCCTGCGGAGCCGAGGCTACGTCTACGTCCATGCGCAGTGGAATAAGCTGGTGATCGAGCGGCAACGTCAAGCTGGCACACTCCCGGACTCGACACTGGCGATCGACCGGGGGACGGACGGCTATCTGATTCTCCGCGACGTCTCGGACTTTCTGCGCCGACCCGCGGAGCTGTTCGTTGGGCCAGTGGCTCCGCCGTGCGCCGTCCAGGACGTCGTCGCGTTTGGTGGTTCGCAGACGGCGATGCTGCTTCGGCAGTTCTACTTTGCGGGGCTGAACACGGCCCTGGCCTCGGGGTCCTCCTTTGACGATGGGAAGGTCTTCGAGGGCTCGCTGCAGTTCGTCCCCGGGGGTCGCTGCCGTAGCCTGACCGACGACAGCCCCTGGTTCTCCTACTCGTTTGTGCACTGTGAGGGGCAAACCCCCGAGGCGCAGGGGAAAGTGATCACGATCAACGCCGAGACGGACGTGCAGATGGTCAATGGCTGGAGGGCGCGACCCGGTGGCGAGGGCGACGGCGGCGTGGCCCACTACCGCGTGTACGAGGTCGCAGGGGTCTCACACATACCGACTCCGTTCATTCCGCTCAAGCTCGTGGGGCTTCGGGAGGCGGATGCCGCAGAGCAGAACTATGCCGAGATGGCCCCTGTCCTCCGGGCGATGGTGGAAAGTCTTCGCGCATGGATCGAGCTAGGGTCTGCACCACCGTCCAGCGTCTTCCTCAAGGGGAGGGTCGCCCGACTCGCCGCTCCGCTCTTCAGCACCGCCTCGTGGGGGAGCGATAACGCGCTGGCATTCGTCACGAAGCTCGGCGAGGACGGCAACGCGCTCGGCGGCGTGCGGCTACCGCATGTACGGACCACGCTCCCCAACGGCGTGCGGGTGGGCGCGCCTCTAGGTCTCTACCGGGGTACCGAATGCGGTACCGACCCCAGCGAGAGCACCTACATCCTGAGCTGCGGACTCTCGGGCGACGTCAACATCTACAACATGGCCGGGGGCACCTTCATACCCTTCCCGCAGATCGACGTTCGACTCTGCAGCGCCTTCTACCCAACGCGTCAGTCGTACACGGACGCGATTACCGAACCAGCCGAGCACACGGTTGCCAAGGGGTGGATCCTGGCCGAGGAGGTCGACTCGATCGTGGCGGCGGCCGAGCAGAAGGCTCTGGAGTATCCCGGCTGCGTCCCGGGGGTCGGTTGACCTTGCCATCCACCAGCCAACACGACGGTGTGCCGATCTGCCCGGATACGCGCGACGGTCGCGCCGCTCGGCTCGCCCACTACGAGACACGCAAGCTCAACAGCCCGCCCAACTCGCTGCTCGACTACAACGACGCGAAACGCCGTCTCGAGCCGCCAGCTGAGCGCCGCGCTCGCGAACGACGCGACAACACCCGTCCCCGATAGACCCACATCCATCAAGCGTGTCGTCCTTCCGCCAAAAGGCGACAACGACCTGGTCACTCAAGAGGGCTGAATCCACGGGAGGCCGGGCTAATAATCCACGCGAGGCCGGAACCATGGTTCCCGCGCGCGCGAATATCAGAAGACTGGGTGGCGGTACAAGTATGTTGCGTGGCGCGCTCGTATTCCGTCTCCTCGCTTCGGCAACATCGGTACGGAGAGCCTCGATGGCGTCGGTGCTCTGCTTGGCCAGCTTGATCGTGCGCGTGCCGCCGCCGACCGCGACCCTGCGCTCGCGAGAGCTAGCAAGCCAAAAGCGAGACGAAGGTAGAACGAATGCGTCTCAAGAGCGGCGTCAGCACTGCTCCGACAGCAACGAGAGCTCCGACTGCGGAACACCGGTGGCGTCCCCAGCCCATGGCTAGAAGCCGATTGGGTTCTTGGGTCGCGTGGCCGCGTTGAAGGCTTGCGATCGGAACACGGCAACAGCAACGAGGAGAGCCGCCAAGCCAACGAGTGTGAAGTTGAGCGTGTCGAACCGCATGGCTTCCCTCCCTACGTGATGTACCGCTTTGCCAACGCGTCGTACATGCGAGCGACGTCGCCTGGTCGATCCATATACGAGTACGTGAGGACCAAACGAAGCACGTATCCCCACGATTGGTGATAGGGGTCTCCATCGAGCGGGATTGGCTCGGTGTTCTCGCCGTTCTTGCTTCGCTCAATCGCCCGCGTGTGACTCGCGCAGCTCAAGAACAAGTACGACCCGACAAACGTGTTTCGGCTGAACCAAAACATCGAGCCGCAGGCCGGCTCCTGACCGATCACAAGGAGACGAGATCGCGGATTCGCTGGAAGGCAAGAGCTTCGACCAACCCGAAGAGACGCCGCCGTTCACGTGACGGGTTTCGATATCACCGGCTTCAGTCTCGCCCGACTACGGAGAAGGCGCGGGCTACGGCGGCACAGGCAGCGCCGCCCAGCGAACGTGCCGGATGCGCGCAACCCACGGTGCGGGCGCGGTATAGGTGTAGAAGAGCCCGGAGTCGCCGAACCGCGCATCTGTTGCCGTCGCGACGACGCGATCTCGGCCGTCTCGCAAGCGCAGCAGGTGCAGGTTCCCCGACAGGATGTATGCGACGAGTCCCCTAGCCGCGTCGACGAGCCGGAGGGTCGCAGCGGGGCACGGCGGCATGCCGCAGACGCCTCCGGTGGGGACGTTCGGCATCGGTCGCGACATAAGCTGCGCGCCGCTCGAGACGGAGAACACGCGGAGCCTGCCTGGCACGGCAACGACGGCACGGCCGCCCATCAACTCGACGGCGGGATCGACGTCGGGGACAGGCCGAAAGCGACGGACGAGCCTCCCGGAGCTGTTGAGGACGATGAACACGCCTCTCGTTCGGCGCAATGCAACGCGTCCCGAATCCACCGACAACGGCGTCAGCTCTTCGTTGAGGATCGCAAGAGGCACGCAGGGCCCGACCTGCCCGGCGACGCAAAGCGCGCGGAACGGCGGCCTCTGCAAGCGCCACACCGTCTGGCTGATCAGCCTGGGCCTGGTGCCGCTCGGACAGCCGGGAGCACCCAAGTCGTTGCACTTCAGGCGCGAGCTGAAGGCGATGAAACCGCCGTCGCCGTAGACGTCGCCCAGGCGCTCTGGATCGGGGTCGCTACCCCGACAGCAGTACGCGGTCAGCACCGGGATCCTGATCGTCTGCGGCTTGTTCAGCACCACGAAGAAGAGGAGGTTGGTGACCTGGTTGCCGCCGGCGCCGGCCGCCCACGCGACTCGATCGCCGGCCAGCGCCAGGCTGAACACTCGCTCCAGCCCTCGTGGTGGCGGGCAGGCCCACTGGGCGGCCGGGCCCAGGCGCGTGACAGCGCCGCCGGGCCGCCAGACGCCGACCAGCTGGTTGCAGAACGCGAAGGCGGCGCGCCCCTGCTCAGCGGCCAGCGCAGCCAACGGCTCGCGCAAGCGCAACTCGTTCGGGGTGACCTGCATCAGCGGAGCGGCCGCACGCGTGGACGGCCGAGCCGCGCCCGTGGCTGAAATGAGCGCGAGTAATACGACGAACACCGCAGCGAAGAGCTTGCCCATCCGAACCTCCTCCGCTGGATAGGCTCAGTTTCGCCGATTTGGCCGACTCCGACAAGTCAAGCGGAGGGCTTCGGTGGCGGCTTGCTGATCTCCTCCGGCCATTGCCCCCGATCACGTGCTTTTCGGGTGGCATTTTCGTTGCAGCAGATGCGGCTATTCCGCATAACCATGTCGTTTAGCAGGCAGTTATGAGTCGCAGCTGGGTGCTAGCACCGAGCTATTAACCGTTCGCCGCGCGGAAGCGCAGCGCGACCGGCTCGAGCCGAAGCACCGAGTACAGGAACGACCAGATCACGCCGACACGACCCTCACCTTCGATGACGGCCGACCCAAACCCGCTCCCATCGGCGCCGCGATCGCAACAGCCCGCCCCGCCGCCGAGTTCAAGTTTCCGGTACCCACAGCCCGACGGGCTGAGTTCGCCAAGGACGTCGAACTGCTCGTGTCGCGGCATCAGCTCGTCGGGCTCGGCCGCCAGCTTGCGGCAAAGAAGAGTGTCCGCTATCTCCTCCGCG
>Ga0137371_10003221_pt1 | contig 12910 bp, 13 predicted proteins | sample SagtaG_7_FD_104919 | JGI IMG/M metagenome (GOLD analysis project Ga0137371, IMG submission 104919) | Vadose zone soil microbial communities from Sagehorn Ranch, Mendocino, California, USA - Sage1_R_40_16 metaG | ecosystem: Environmental > Terrestrial > Soil > Vadose zone | place: USA... | reverse complement strand
TGCATCGCGAATCGTTCGTCCTGCTCGACGCTGTCGTTGAGCTCGCTGAAGGCATTCGCGAACTCCATGCCGCTGACGACACACTCGAATCTCTCCACGAGCGCCGGATCGTCGTCCGTCCGGCAGGCGAACGGGGACATCTCGATCGGCCAGTCGTGCACGAAGGTGGGCTGGACGAGCTCCGGCTCGACGAAGTGCGAGTACGCATGGTCGACGAGCTGTGCCCACGTCTTGTCGTGGCTCGCGTCCACGCCGGCCGCCTGGAGCTTCGCCCGCAGCTCCTCTGGGTCCCGCGACCACGCGTTCTTGCTCTCGAGCGCCTCGACGAAGCGCACGCGCTGCCAGGGAGGCGCGACGTCGATCTCTTGGCCGCGGAACGTCACCTTGGTCGTGCCGACCGCCGCCTCGGCAGCACGCGCGACCAGCGTCTCGGTGCGCTCCATCGTGTCGCGGTAGTCGGCGTATGCCTCATACCACTCGAGCTGGGTGAACTCCGGTGAATGCTTGTACGAAACACCCTCGTTGCGGAAGTCCTTGGCGATCTCGTACACCTTCTCGAGCCCGCCGACGATCAGCCGCTTCAGGTAGAGCTCGTCCGCGATGCGGAGGTAGACGTCCTGGTCGAGGTAGTTCGAGTGCGTCACGAACGGCTCGGCGAAGGCCCCGCCGTAGCGCGGCTGCAGGATCGGCGTCTCCACCTCGAGGAACCCCTCTCCGTCGAGGTAGGCCCGGATCGCGCTGATCATCCGGCTGCGGAGGACGGCGTCGCGCCGCGACTCCTCGTTCATCAGCAGGTCGAGGTAGCGCTTGCGGTAGCGGACCTCGGTGTCGGTGATGCCGTGGAAGGTGTCCGGCAGCGGGCTGCGGATCTTGCCGAGCAGTACCAGTTCGTGGACGGCGATCGACGGCTCGCCGCGTCGAGCCCTCGCCGGCACTCCGCTGACGCCGACGACGTCCCCCAGATCGACGTCGACCAGGCCGGTGCGTGCCGTGTCGCAGAGGAGCTGGATCCGTGCGCTCCGGTCGACGAGGTCGAGGAAGACGAGCTTCCCCATTTGCCGGCGCCCGAGCACACGGCCCGCTGCCCTCACGACCGCCTCTGACTCGGCCCCGGGATCCAGCTGCTCGGCCTCGGCACGCACGGCGGCGAGAGGCACCGTGTCGGGGAACCGCTTCGGCGTCACATGTAGAGCCTAAGCAGAGCCCTTACAGGACTGTGTCGCCTGTAGAGGTCGAGGCGGTGGAGCGCAAAGGGGTCCCGTCGATCCTGGTCGAGCCCGTAGGCGCGCTCGTAGCCGGCTGCGCGCACGAGCGCGCGCACGCGGGCGTCGTGCTCGCCGTAGGGATAGGCGAAATCGCGACATTCGCGGCCGAGCTCTTCCTCCAGCTCGTGCTTCGAGTCGAGGAGCTCCCGGCGCACCTCGCCGTCGTCGAGCGCGGTGAGATGAGCGTGGGAGACGCCGTGCGACCCGAGCCCGACGCCGCGGTCCGCGTGAGAGCGCAGCTCGTCCCAGGTCATCGTCGCGAGCTCGGCCGGCTCGTCGCCGGCAAGCTCGGGAATCGTCAGCGGCGCGCCCTCGCGTGCGTAGCGGCTGCAGACGAAGATCTGGATCGGGACTCCGATCCGCTCGAGCGCGGGAAACACGCTCGCCGCGCTCCGGAACGCGTCGTCGAAGCTCGCGCGCACGCGGCGAAACCGCGCAACCAGTCGCACCTGCCGCACGAGCAGATCCGGGTGGATCGAGAGCCGGTGCTCCCACGTCGGCGAAACGGCGTGGTAGCAGAGGACGAGCGGCGTACGGGAAACTACGCTGCTTTGATTTCGAGGATCTTGAACTTGAGCGTGCCGCGAGGTGCCGTTACCTCGACGGTCTCGCCCTTCTTGTGGCCGATGATGGCCTTGCCGACAGGCGACTCGTTCGAGAGCTTGTTCTCGGCCGGGTTCGCTTCCGCAGAGCCGACGATGTGGTACTCGATCGTCTCCTTCGCGGCGACGTCGCGAAGCTTCACCTTGGAGCCGACGGAGACGACGTCCTTGGCGATGTCCTTCTTCGTGATGACGCGAGCGTCGCGGAGGCGCTCTTCGAGCGTCGCGATCCGGTGCTCGAGCAGCATCTGCTCGTTCTTGGCGTCGTCGTATTCGGCGTTCTCCGCGATGTCGCCGAACTCGCGCGCAATCCGGATCCGCTCCGCCACTTCGCGGCGCTTGGTCGTCGAGAGCAGCTCGATTTCGTGCTTGAGCCTCTCGTAGCCCTCGGGTGTGAGGATGACTTCCTTCACGGTGGTTACACCCCTTCTTACGAAAAAACGCGGCGCTGAACGCGCCGTCGCGGGCGCGAATAGTAGCTATCCACGCGAAGGCCGTCAACCGGCCCCGCAGCTACCATTTTCCGCTCTATGCAGGTAGATCTTCGCCAATCGTGGTGGATCCGGGATGTCGAGATCCCGACCCGCCTCGTCCTGGCCCCGATGGCCGGAGTCAGCGTCCAGGCCTTCCGCCGCCAGGGCCGCCGGTACGGGGCCGGGCTCGTCTGCTCGGAGATGGTCAGCTGCGCCGGGCTGGAGCACAAGAACGAGCGGACGCTCGGCTACCTGCGGGTCGCTCGGGACGAGCATCCGCTGGCGATCCAGATCTTCGGCTCCGAGCCGCAGGTGATGGCCGAGGCCGCGCGGATGGTCGTCGCGGCCGGCGCCGACATCGTCGACATCAACTTCGGCTGCCCGGTGCGGAAGGTGACGAAGACGGGCGCCGGCGCCACCCTGCTCGAGGATCCGGACCGCGCATGCGCGATCGTCGAGGCTGTCGCGAGCACGGCCGGCGTGCCGGTCTCCGTGAAGATGCGGCGGGGACTCGAGGACGGCTCGCGCGCGTGCCTTACGGTCGGACCGCGCCTCGTCGAGGCGGGCGCGGCGACGCTCACGCTGCATCCGCGCTCCGCGCGGCAGATGTACACGGGCGAGGCGGACCACTCGTTGACCGCCGAGCTCGTCGAGCGCGTCGACGTCCCGGTGATCGCGTCCGGCGACATCACGTCGCGCGCGCGTGCGCAGGCCGTGCTCGCGACGACGAGTGCAGCTGCGGTAATGGTCGGCCGCGGCGCCCAGGGCAATCCTTGGGCGCTGCGCGAGATCGTCGACGGCGATGCGGCAGAGCCGTCGCGCGAAGAGGTCGCCGCCGAGCTGATCGTCTTCGTGCGCGAGACCGTCCGCGAGCTCGGAGGGCGGCGAGCCGCCGGCTTTCTGAAGAAGTTCTACGGCTGGTATCTGGGGCGCGGACGCTTCCCGAAGTCGTTCAAGCAGGAGCTCGTGCAGCTCGAGTCGACGGACGACATCGTGATGCGCCTGCTCGCGGCCGCACCGGGAGCCGCAGAGATCGTCGAGGGGCTGGAGTCGGAGCTACCGGATCCGGCAGACGAGATCCTGCTCGACTCGATGCCGATCTCGATCTACGGCGGCGGCTAGGGGGTGTCGCTACCGGGCCCGGTGTGGTCGTGGTTCTTGTCGCCCTTGCCCCAGCCGGGACGCGTGCCGCCGGCGTTCGACACAGGCGGCGTCGGCGGCGGTGACGCCGGCACCTGCGCGGCGGGGGTCTGAGCGGGCGCAGCCGTTTGGGCCTGCGGCGTCGAGGTCGTGGGTGCGGGCGCCGGGGGAGGTGACGTGGGCCGCGGGGCGGGAGCAGGCTTCGGTTGAGCCGGGGTCGAGGTCGGAGCCGGTGCGACCGGCTGGGACGCAAGCGCGGCATGCACAGGCTGGACCTGACTGACGCCGCTGCGCTGCACCGCCCGGTGATGCACCGGGACCGACCGAGCGCGAGGCGTGAGCCGGCCGGGAGGAATCCGCACAACAGGCGGCGCCGGCGCCTGCTCGACGATTTGCGGCTTCCCGGCCAGTCGGACCTCGGGTGAGCTCGACTCGAAGGCCGCGCGCCAGAGGTAGCCGGAAGTTACGCCCGCTGCAACGAGCAGGCAAAGCCGCAGCGCATCGAATGAGATTCGCACGCGCATAGAAGTATCGGCCTTATACAGGACAGCATAGGCGCCGTTTCAGGCGCCCGCCAGCTCCGAAGCGGTGACGACGCGGTTCTTGCCCTCGTCCTTGGCGCGGTACAGGGCCGCATCGGCGGCCCGGAGCAGATCGTCACCCGACTGCTCGGGCACGAGCTCCGCGACGCCGAAGCTCGATGCCGCGCGGATCGAATGGTCGTCCGTGATCGTGATCGCGACGGCGTTCAGCGACCTGCGCATGCGCTCGGCCACTCGGGCGGCCCCGGCCCGGTCCGTCTCCGGCAGCAGGATCGCGAACTCCTCGCCGCCGATCCGGCCGGAGACGTCCACGTCGCGGACGTGTGACCGGATCAGATCCGCGAACGCGCGCAGCACGACGTCGCCGCCGTGATGGCCGAACTCGTCGTTCACCTGCTTGAAGTTGTCGAGATCCGCGAGCACGATCGTGAGGGGTGCGTCGAACTGGCGGGCGCGCTCGATCTCGGCATCGAGCGCCTCGAGGAACCGCCGGCGGTTCACGAGCCCGGTCAGGTCGTCGGTGATCGCCTGGCGCTGGACGATGTCGTGCAGGTGCGCGTTGTCGAGCGCGACAGAGGCCTGGGAGGCCAGCCACTCGGCGAGCGTCCTCGTCTCCTTGACGAAGCCGTCGCCCGGAGGGCACAGGAGCAGCGTCGTCTCGCCGTTGGCGGTGAAGCCGAGGCCGAGCGAAAGGGGTTTGCGGTCACCGCCCACCTCGCCGATCCATGCGACCTCTTCGCCGCCGGCGAAGATCTGACCGCCGAGCGCGCCCGTTGCCTCGGTGATCACCTCCAGGATCACGGGCAACAGCACGCGCGGGTTGTGCGTCGCGGCGAGGGCGTCGCCGACGAGCGCGAGCGCTTCGCGCGGATCGCCGTGCGCCGTCGAAGGCCGACGGCGGTCGCTCCTAGGACGCTCCGACGGCGTGCCGCGGCCCCGCAGGCTCCACGCCAGGAGCAGGAGGGTCGCGACCGTCGCCGCGACGGCCAGCGCCAGGAACGTCCAACGGACCGTTCCGACCAGGGTCATTAGGGTGAATCCTCGCAGGCCGGAGGGTTGCCACTAGTGCCCCTTCCAGCGATGCGTGCATTGCTGGGAGGGGCACTAACGGTTGCGCTCCCAGACGAGACGCAGGCCTTCGAGCGTGAGGAAGGGGTCGACGCGGTCGATCGTCCGGGCGTGCGGGGCGATCAGATCGGCGAGCCCCCCGGTCGCGACGGTCTGCGCCTTGGCCCCGAGCTCGCCGCGAATGTGTTCGACGATCCCGTCCACCTGACCCGCGAAGCCGTACACGAGGCCCGACTGCAGGCTCGCGACGGTCGTCTTGCCGATCACCGTCTCCGGTTCGACGAAGTCGATCCTGCGCAGGCGCGCCGCACGCGCGAACAGCGCGTCCATCGAGATCTCGATCCCGGGCGCGAGCACGCCACCGACGTATTCCGCGTCCGCCGAGACGACGTCGAAGTTCGTCGACGTGCCGAAGTCGACGACGATGCACGGCGCCCCGTAGCGCTCGGTTGCGGCGACCGCGTTTGCGATCCGGTCCGGCCCCACTTCGCGCGGATCGTCGTAGCGGACGGGAATGCCGGTCTTCACCCCCGGGCCGAGCTCGAACAGGTCGGCGCCGGTGTACCGCTCCGCGAACTCCTGGTAGGAGCGAACGAGCTGCGGCACGGTCGAGGAGAGGCAGATGCCGTCGAAGCTGCCGAGGTCGAGGAAGCTGCGGTAGAGCGCGCCGAGCTCGTCACCGCTCTTGTGCCGCTCGGTTGCGATCCGCCAGTGCTCGGATAGCTCGGTGCCGTCGAACAGCCCGAAGACCGTCGACGTGTTGCCGACGTCGATCGCCAGCAGCATGGAGCCCTAGATGTCGTCGTCTGCCGAGAGCGACTCGCCGATCTTCTCGGCCAGCGCCTCGGCGGTGAGGTGCGACTCCTCGCCCTCGCCGCGCAGCTCCTCGACGGTCACGTCGCTGGACGTCCAGACCTCCGCGCGCGGGATGATCCGCGTCGGCCGGTTCTTGTCCCAGACCCAGACGTCCTCCATCCGCAGGTGGAAGAAGGGGTAGTTCGGCTGGGAGACCTGCGCGAGATCGAGCCGGTTGCAGAGGTACGTGGCGTCCTGCGTCAGGACGCAGTAGCGGAACAGCCCGAAGACCGCCGTGTACTCCTTCTTGAGGCCGAGCTCCAGCTCGGCCTCGAACTCGTCGAGCTCGTCGAGGTGGCTCATTGGTGATCCTTCCGGTGACATCGGTGGATGCCTCGGTCGCGAGCACCAAGCCAGAGGCCGCACTCGTCCGCGGCCAAGGCTGGATGCCTTGGCAAGGACGAGGGTGGGCTCTGGCGCCGCGTGATCGCGGGCGAGGCGCCGCCGCATGTTGCCGGGAGGGTCACCCAGCTGAGTCTAGCTTTGAGAGCAAGGTCTGGACCTGCCCTTTTCCGGGCACTTCCAGGGCTGGGGCCAGCTCGGCAAGAGGCTCCAGCACGAACCGCCGCTCGTGGAGGCGGGGGTGCGGAACCTCGAGCCCAGGCTCGGCGATGGCCTCCCCTCCGTACAGCAGGAGATCGAGGTCCAGCGTCCTAGGGCCCTGCGGCGGAAACGCCATGCGGTCGCGGCCGAAGCGTCGCTCCAGCTCCATCAGGGCATCCAGCAGCGCACGCGCCGGCAGGTCGGTTTCCAGCTCGACGGCGCCGTTGAGGAAGCGCGGCTGCTCGAGGTAGCCGACCGGCTCGGTGTCGCGTAGCTTCGAAACAGCAACCACTCTCGTGTGCGGCAGCGCCCGCAACCGCCCCACGGCCGCCCGCAGGGTGCCCTCCCGGTCGCCGAGGTTCGAGCCGAGGCCGATGAACGCCTGCACCATGGCCGGAGCCTAGTGACCCGGAGTACATTGAGGCCCTTGGCCCGGCGCCTTCTGATCGTGACGGCGGTGTTCCTCGCGGGCGCTGCTCCGGCCCGAGCCGATCTCGTCAGGCTGGATCCAAGCGGCAGCGCGCTCGCCGCCCGCGCCGGCGGCACCGCCCTCGTCCCGGAGCTCGGCATCTGGCGTGTGCCGGCGGCGGCCCTGCCCATGCTGCGGCGCGCTGGCGTCGTCCGGTACAGCGAGCCGGAACGCCTGCTCCAGGTGAGCAGCGCGGCCGAGGCGACGGACCCGCTCGTGCCGACCGAGTGGTGGCGGGCCGCGATCGGGGCCGACCGCGTCGAGCCCCCCGGCCCCGGCAAACCCGTGACCGTCGTCGACTCGGGCCTCGACATCACGCACCCCGAGTTTGCGAACCGTCCCAACACAACCCTGATGAACAAGCAGACGACGACCGAGGGCGACGAGGACCACGGCACCGAGGTGAGCTCGGTCATCGCCGCGCCGAACAACGGCTTCGGGATCGTCGGGGTCTATCCGGAGGCGGTGCTGCGCGTCTGGGACGCGAGCCCGTTCGGGATCCTCAACGAGGGCGCCGCGATCCAGGGCATCGCCGAGGCCGCGCGCGAAGGCCCCGGGGTGATCAACCTCAGCTTCGGCGGGGAGGACGACGACCCGCTGCTGAAGGACGCCGTCATGTTCGCGTACCGGTCCGGCTCGCTCGTCGTGGCCGCGGCGGGGAACGAAGGCCTGGAGGGGAGCCCGAAGGGCTACCCCGCCGCGTATCCGCACGTGCTCACGGTCGGAGCGACGAGCGACAACGGCCGCGTCGCATCCTTCTCCACGATTGCGCAGACCGTGGATCTCGTTGCCCCGGGCGTTCGCATCCCGGTCGCCGAGCCGCTCGCGCAGGAGCCGAGCGGTTACATACAGGTCCCGGGTACGAGCTTCTCGTCGCCGCTCGTCGCAGGCGCCGCGGCATGGGTGTGGACGACGCGGCCGGACCTCGACAACACGCAGCTGTTCGAGCTGATGCGCCGGTCGGCAACCGACATCGGCGAGCCGGGCTTCGACGCCGCCTCGGGGTACGGACTGCTCAACATCCCGAACGCGCTCTCGTTTCGAACGCCGCGCCGCGACCCCAACGAGCCGAACGAGAGCCCGAGCGAGATCGAGCCGCACGGGTTGTTCCCGAGCGGCACGCCGCCGCTGACCCGGCCCGGCCAGCGGACGGCGTCCCTATCGGCGTCGGTCGACCGCAGCGAGGACCCGGTCGACCTCTATCGCGTGTGGGCGCCGGCACGCGAGGTCCTGAGGGCGCACGTCACCGGGCGCGTTGCGCTGCGACTCCTCCCGCGGGCGCCGCACACGGACAAGGCCGGGGCGCTGGCCGTCGCGGAGCGCGGGACGGCCGCCTACCGCAACCGCGGCTCGCAGGGCAGCTACCTCTACGTGGAGATCCGGCCCGCCGGCGTGCGGAGCGCGCAGTACACGCTGCACCTCACGGCCGCTCGACGCTAGCGGCCGTCCACTCGGCCCAGGCGACGCCCGGCTTTCGGATCCGCACCTCGACCTTCTCCACGCCCGGCTCGGCCGCGAGCGCGTCGGCGGCCGCGATCGCGAACGTCTCGAGCAGCTTGTAGCCTCCGCGCTCGTTGATGGCACGAACGAGGTCGCGCGCGCGACGGTAGTCGACCGTCGCCTCGACGCTGTCTTCGGCCGGCTCCTCGACGTGCAGCGTGACGTCGACGAGGAACGTCTGGCCGTCGCTTCGCTCCTGCTCGCCGACGCCGTGGCGTCCGAAGAGCTCGAGCCCGTGGATCTCGACGATCACCCGGCGACCGCGGCGGCGACCGTGAGGGCCTCGACGTGCTCGCGGACGTCATGGACGCGCAGGATCGTGGCCCCGCGCTCGTACGCCGCGACGGCAGCCGCGACGCTCGCGCTGAGCGATCCCGTCTTCGCAGTCGCGTCGCCGAGCACGCGGCCGAGCGAGCTCTTGCGCGAGAAGCCGATCAGCACAGGACGGCCGAGGGACGTGAGCGCGTCGAGCCGGCGCACCAGCTCGAAGTTCTGCGCGACCGTCTTCCCGAACCCGATGCCGGGATCGAGGCAGATCCGGTCCTCTGCGATTCCCGCGTCCACGGCGAAGCGCAGGCGTTCCTCGAGGAACCCCAGCACCTCCGAGACGACGTCGTCGTACGCGGGCTGGAGCTGCATCGTGCGCGGCTCCCCCTGCATGTGCATCAGGCAGACGTAGGCATCGGACCCGGCCACGACCTCGGCCATGCGCCCGTCGCCGCGCAGTGCCGTGACGTCGTTGACGAGCTCGGCGCCCAGGTCGAGTGCCCGCTGCGCGACGTCGGCCTTCGCCGTGTCGATCGACACGGGCAGCCCTTCTAGCCGCTCCAGCACGGGCACGACACGGCCAAGCTCCTCGTCGAGCGACACACCCTTCGATCCTGGCCGCGTCGACTCGCCGCCGACATCCACGATCGCCGCACCGTCCTCGAGCATCCGCCGCGCGGCCGTGACCGCCGCCACGGGATCGAGATGCAGCCCGCCGTCGGAAAAGGAGTCCGGCGTGACGTTCACGACGCCCATCACCGACGGGCGCGGGAAGCGTTCCTCGACGGGGGTTCGTGGATTTGACATCGCGGGATACTTTCACCGATGACGCCCGCCTCTGGGTGTCGTGGCAGGCGGGCCTGGCAATGTCGTAGGCGTAGCGGAGCCCCAAAAGCTGGGGTCAGACCCCTGCGGGGTCAGACCCCTGTAGTCGGCTGTCGGGGTCTGACCCTACGGGTCAGACCCAGCCTTTCGGCTTCAGTGCCCGTGGTACTCGTGCATCACGGCATGCCCCTTGCCGCGGGCGATCAGCCAGCGATTTGCGGCCCACGCAGGCCCGAACGCGATCACGAATCCGACCGCGATGCTCCACCAGAACTTCGCGTCTCCTAGCCCGGCGTTGAGAGCGCCCGGGACGATCACCACGAAGACGTTGTCGACCGCCTCCATGATCGCGATCGAGACCGTGTCCGACGCGAAGGCGATGCCGCTCGCCTTCCGGAATCCGACCCCTGCCCGCAGGACCGGCTGCACCGTGAGCGCGTAGCCGAAGACGAACCCGAGCACGGTGCCCAGCACGATCTGCACGGCGTTGCCCCAGCCGAAGATCGTTGCCATGGCCATGCCGACCACCTCGCCGGTCGCGCAGCCGATCAGGCAGTGCGTCGTCGCGGAGACCGCGGCCTGGTTGAGGCTCTGCTCAGCGTGTGCGTGCAAAGCGCTGAACGGCGGCGAGAAGCTCCTCGCTCTTCTTCGCTGCAGCCTTGGGGTCCCCGGAGGCAAGGGCGTCGGCCACGCAGTGGTTGACGTGGTCGTCGAGCAGTTTGAAGGCGAGGCTCTCGAGCGCGGTGTTGACGGCCGAGATCTGCGTGAGGACGTCGATGCAGTAGCGGTCGTCCTCGACCATCCGCTCGATGCCGCGGACCTGCCCCTCGATCCGGTGCAGACGCTTCGTCAGCGCGGCCTTGTCGTAGCCGTGCTTCATGTGATCTCCCTGGCGCTGTGGAAACGCCTCAGGCGCAGACTGTTGGTAACGACAAACAGCGACGACGAGGCCATCGCCGCGGCGGCGATGATCGGATTGAGCAGACCCGCGACGGCAAGCGGCACGGCCGCGACGTTATAGGCGAAGGCCCAGAAGAGGTTCCCTTTGATCGTGCGCAGCGTGCGCCGCGCCAGCCGGATTGCGTCCGCGGCCGCTCGCAGGTCACCCGAGACAAGCGTCAGGTCGCTGGCCTCGATGGCGACGTCTGTCCCGGTGCCGATCGCGAGGCCAAGATCGGCTTGCGCAAGAGCCGGGGCGTCGTTGATGCCGTCGCCCACCATGGCGACGACTTCACCCGCGTCCTGCAACCGCATGATCTCGGCGACCTTGTCGTCCGGGTAAACGTCGGCCAGCACTCGCTCGATCCCCACCTCGGTTGCGACACGCTCGGCCGTCGCGCGGGAATCACCGGTGAGGAGCACCGGGCTGAGCCCGAGCTCCTTGAGCTCCTGAACGGCCGTCGCGCTCGACCGCTTGACGGTGTCACGCACAGTCAACGCCGCACGGGTTGCGCCGTCCCACGCAACCTCGATCCGCCCGTCGCTACGCCCGACGCATACCTCACGGCCCTCGACAACTCCGACTACCCCCACACCCGGCTCGTTGCGGAAGCGCTCGACCGCGGGCAGGCTGCCGAGCTCGTCGCGAGCCGCGGACACGATTGCGCGCGCAACCGGATGCTCGCTGGCGGACTCGACCGCACCGGCGAAGCGCAGCACCTCCGCACGCGTGGCGCCGTCCGAGAGTGCCACCTCGGCGAGCTTCATCTTGCCCTCGGTGATCGTTCCCGTCTTGTCGAGAACGATCGCGTCGATCCGTCGCGTCTGCTCGAGGATCTCGGGGCCGTTGATCAGGATCCCGAGTTGGGCACCGCGTCCGGTGCCGACCATCAAGGCCATCGGCGTCGCCAGGCCGAGCGCACAGGGGCAAGCGATGATCAAGACGGCGACGGCTGCGGTGAACGCCTTGGAGGCGGTGGCCCCCGACGCGAGCCAGCCGGTGAAGGTTCCGACAGCCACGAGAATGACGGTCGGAACGAAGATCGCCGACACGCGATCGGCCAGCCGCTGCACCGGCGCCTTGCCCGATTGCGCCTGGGCGACGAGCCGCGCGATCTGAGCGAGCGCGGTGTCCGCACCGATTTTCGTCGCCCGGACGACCAAACGCCCGTAGGTGTTGATCGCCCCGCCGGCAACCTCGTGCTCTGCGGCAATCTCTACCGGGACCGACTCACCCGTCAGCATCGACTGATCGACAGCGGACTCTCCTTCGACGACGACGCCGTCCGTTGCGACCTTCTCTCCAGGTCGAACAACGAAGAGATCGCCGACCTGGAGGCTGGCAACCGGGACCCGTAGCTCCTCGCCCTCGCGCAGCAGGCGCGCATCCTTCGCGCCAAGCTCGAGCAGCTTCTTGATCGCCTCACTCGACCGTCCCTTGGCACCCGCCTCGAGGTATCGCCCGAGGAGGATGAACGTGATAAACGCCGTCGAGAGCTCGAAGTACGTGTCCGCGTCGAGCGCGGCGAAGAGCACTACCGTCGACCACAGCCAGGCCGCGAGCGTGCCCATCGAGATCAGCGTGTCCATTGTCGCCAACCCGTGGCGCGCGGCGTTCAGCGCGCCACGGTGGAAGCCGATTCCGCACCAGAAGACCACGGGAGTGGCCAGCGCCAGCGCCATCCACTCCCAGTGGGAGAACTGCAGCGGTGGGACCATCGCCAGCAGCGCCACGGGAACCGTCAGCGCAATGGCAGCGACCAGTCGCCGCCGCAAGACGCGCGTCGGCTCGTCCGGCTCGTGAATGCGCGCGGGAGTGGCCTCGTGAGCGTCGTAGCCGGCCGCGCGGACCGCGCCGACAAGTACCTCGATCGGGACACCGTGATCGGAGCGCACCGTCGCCCGCTCTGTGGCGAAGTTGACAGTGGCGTCGACGCCCTCGAGCTTGTTGAGGTTCTTCTCGATGCGGGCGGCGCACGAGGCGCAGGTCATGCCCTCGAGGTCGAGCCTCACTTCCTTTCGAGGCATCACGGCAATCGCTTCGCTCATGCCGCGGCAGCATACCCCACACGGGTATTCAGGTATTTGGAGAGACGAGCCGTGCGGTCGGAGACCTACAGGTGATAGGGCGCTAGCCCTTGGCGCCTTCGGGCGGAGGCGGCTGCATGGTCGCGCCCGGGATCGGGAACGGCCGTGCCTTCGGCTCCGGCTTGCGCTTCTTGTCGTCCGCAGGCTCCGGCGCCGGCTGGCGCGCAGGCGCCTCCTCGGTGAAGACGGCTTCCTCGGCCTCGCCGGCGAGCAGGCGCTCGAACTGATCCTTGTCGATCGTCTCCCGCTCGATCAGAATCGCGGAGATGCGGTGCAGCTCGTCGCCGTGCTCCTTGAGCACGCGCGTCGCATGGTCGTGCGCCTCCTCGATGAT
>Ga0137371_10003215_pt1 | contig 12923 bp, 12 predicted proteins | sample SagtaG_7_FD_104919 | JGI IMG/M metagenome (GOLD analysis project Ga0137371, IMG submission 104919) | Vadose zone soil microbial communities from Sagehorn Ranch, Mendocino, California, USA - Sage1_R_40_16 metaG | ecosystem: Environmental > Terrestrial > Soil > Vadose zone | place: USA... | reverse complement strand
GCCATGGTCTTTTCCAGGCGCTTCAGAGCCTCTTCCATCCGGGAGCAGAAACGCTCCCGGATGGCTTTCTCTTTTTCCCGACGACCCGCCGTGCGACAGAGAATGTAAGTTTCCTCGCCCTGCGGAATGGCTACCTTCTTTACTTCCACTTCGGGCCGCACCCGCGTCCAGTCCTCTTTCACCAGTTCCGCTTCAAACCGCTTCATCTGCCGGCGGGGTGTGCCCACCAGATATTGCCCGCCGCGCTTGCGGATCGCCGCCAGGTTTTCCTCACTCACGATACCCCGATCGAATATCCAGATCCTGCGGGCCTTCCCATATTTGCGCTCCACCATGCGCAGGATGGTTTCCACCGTCGAGACGTCGGCGCGGTTGCCGTCGAACGTCTCATAGCTGAACGGAAAACCTTCGCTGTTGACGATCAGGGCGATGACCATCTGCTCGCAGTCGGGACGATGGTCGCGCGAATAGCCTCGCCGCATCATCGGATTGTCCTCTGCCGCTCCTTCCACATAGGTGCTCGTCAGATCGTAGAGCAGCACATCGAACTCCGCTCCAAATAGCGAACCGTAGCGCTCCTTCAGATGCCTCTCTAATTTCGTCTTGTGCGGCAGAATTTGGTCTAGACAGCGGTACAGGCGCGTGTCATTGATCTTGCCTTCTTCGATTCCCAGCAGATCATCCAGCGCCGTCGAGGGGTACCAGCGTTGTTCGACCGCCAGCTCGCTGCCGGGCGCACATAGCCGGTTGATCGTCAGCAGTGCAGCGATACGAGACCAGGGCACATCCGCGGGAGCCTCATCGATGGCCTCCTCGAAGAAGTGATCGAGTTCGAGCCGTTTCCAGAGCTCGAGGCCCAAATAGCAGGCGCCAAACTGCCGCGTCCTTTCCAGGCGCACCTGGTTCAGCAGAACGCGGGCTACCTGCGGATCATCCTCCGGCGGCTCGATATGCGACGGAAACAGCTTCAACTGTTCCGCCTCACCCTGTTCGTTGAAAACCTCGATGGTCTTCAACCAGCGTGCCTGTGCCGAGCCGTTCAGCTCACCCAGATAACACAGCGTCCTCTGTCGTGGTCCGTCCGGAGTTCGAACAGTTTCAACCAGCGACCAGTAGGTGTGATCTTTGCCATCCTTGATTCGATGGTTCGAACGCAAAAACATTCTGGACGGATCGTGTCACGCGGATGCTGGCTACCACAAGAGGGCAGGTCTACACTACATCGCCGTTTCAATCGCCGCCATTGCAGGCGCAGGGTTTGCTATCCTTTTCAGGTCGAAAAAAAATTGAATGACTAGCGCGTGACGAACTTGGGTTAAAGGGCAGCACTTAAACGATGGTTGCAGACCCCCGCAACCATCCGAGTGCCATCGCCCGGTTCAAACCCTGAAAGCGTCGAACTGCTTCTCTTCGCGAGGGAGCGATTCCAGTTTCAGTTTCGTTGTCGATACTGCACCACCCGCAGTATCAGTTTGCTATAGTAAAAAGAACGGAACGATGATTACGGGGAGGACACCCACAATGTCAAACAGCGCCCTGCGCAAAGCCCGAGACCTTTCCTCGGACGTCCGCGATGCGCTCGAAAGGCTCCTTGGCCGTGCACTTCAAGAGGAAGAAACCATTAGCGTTCAAGCATACGCCACTCATGAAGCACCAACGGGAAGTGAGCGTGACGAGGCGTGGCGCCGACTACTAGAGCGCATCGACAAAACGGCTGCTCGCGTCGCCAACGTGCCTGAATCAGAGCTTGATGCGCTTATCGACAGGCCGTTGATTTTGTCCGCCATCACCCGGCGGCATGAGGATCACGCTCGACGCCAACATCCTTGTACGCGCGAATACGCGCGCTCAGGGACCAGCGCGTGAACTCTTAACTCTCATCGGCTCCCGAGGCCCACACACTCTGGTCCTTTCCCGGCACATCCTCTCGGAAGTGAAACGAACGCTGCTATATCCGCGCTTGCAGGCACTGTACGGGCTCACGGAGGCAGAAATCCAAGAACATGTGGAGCTATTGCAGCGCGTCGCAACGATCGTCGAACCGTTCATTTCCGAACCGGTCGTTCGGAACGATCCTCAAGACGACGCGGTCCGATTCACCGCTGTTCAGGGCCGGGCGGACGTGCTGTGCACCAGAGATCGAGACTTCTATCTCGCTGAGGTGATTGCGTTCTGCCGACAGCGCGGAATAGAAGTTATGAACGAACTCCAGCTGCTCCGTCGGACGGTGCGCCTACGGCCAGCCGTATGGCGATTTCTCTTTGGCGCGTGCTCACCCAATAATTCAGGACGCCGTAGATTCCCACGGACGCTAGAATCATCGCCAGCGCCCCGAAGAGCCCTAGCAGAAGGGTCGAAAAGCGTCTGTTGTCAAGGGTTGCTCCCAGCCAGTCTTCAGCGGTTCGAAGCGATTGAATCGGCATATTGCGATCCAGTTCAGAGACGTGGCGGCGTGCAGCGTTCATCCATTGTGCTGGATCGCCGCTGGTGCGCATGACGACGACCATGAACGGATGCGGGTTCTGCGAAAACGCGTAGTAGAACATGGGCGCGTTTTCGGCGTCGAGACTCTCTTGGCTGGTGTTCGCGACAACTCCGACAATTTGGAGTGTAGGGCCGTCCATGTACGGCCCGCCAACCTTTAGATGCTTGCCAAGCGCAAGCTGCGGATCGCCAAACGAGCTACGCGCGAGCTGCTCGTTGATGACGGTGACCGGTGTCGTACCGACCCGATCGGTGTTGCTGAACGCTCGTCCGGCAATGATGCGGATACCCGCAACACGAAAATAATTGGCGTCGGCCAAGTTGAAAAGAGTAAGGGGAACATCGTCGCGGGGCGGAGTGGGCTTCTCGAGGATTGAGTACCAATAATCCCCGCGGTCTCCGGCCCCGGGAGGAGCCGTGACAAGTCCTACGTCTTCTACGCCCGGCCCGGAACGCAGGCTTTGCGAAAGCTGACTATAGTAATCGCGGACGCTGTCATCGCTCTTGTAGCGTGATCCGGGCAGTTCTAGCTCTATCGTCAACAGATGCTGAGGGTCAAAGCCCGGGTTGACACGTTGCGCGGCGATCAGGCTGCGGATCAGGAGCCCTGACGCGAATGCCAGAATCAAGGTGATCGCGATCTCGGCAATGACCAACGCGTTGCGAAACCCATGCCCACGTTTGCCGGAGCCTGACGTCGGTGAGCCTTCCTTGAGTGCCGTGATGAGGTCAACCTTCCCGGCATTTAAGACGGGAGCAACTCCTGCCAGCAATCCGACCAGGATGGAAGCCACGGTGGCGAAGAGCAACACGGGAAGATCCAGCGTGGCGTCCGTGAGGCGGGGAATGCTGCGCGGCCCAATCAAGATTAGTGTGCGCAAGCACCAAGCCGCCAAAAGGAGTCCGAGTGCTCCGCCAATCACGGCTAGCACTAGGTTTTCCGTGAGAAGTTGGCGGGCGAGACGCGGCCGGTCCGCACCGATGGCCACGCGAACGGCGATTTCGCGTGCCCGCGCCGTGCTGCGCACGAGCAGCAGGCTTGCGACGTTGGCGCACGCAATGAGAAGCACGAGGCCGACGGCGCCCATCAGAATGAGCAGCGTGGTGCGCAGTTCGCCGCCCGTCATGTCTTCTGCGAGGTAGCTCACGTAGCTGCGATGGTCATCCTCAGGGCCAGGATCGCTGAGCGCCAGCCGCTGCATGATGGCGTCGAGATTGGCCTTTGCCCCTGTGGCCGTTATTCCTGGTTTGAGGAGGCCAAGCCCGCCGATGGAGCGATGCTCGCTTCGTTTCTCAGCGGGGTTTTGCGTTCGCCCAAGCGGCAAATACACTTCGGCGGATCGCCACAGGAATTTCCGTCCTGGACTTAGCACGCCGATGATCTCGTATGGTGTGCCGTCCAACTCCAGCGATTCACCAATCACATGAGGATCACCGCCTAGCCCACATGAGGATCACCGCCTAGCCTGCTCTGCCAGAAGTCAGCAGTCACGATCGCGGTTGGCGCAGCGCCGGGCTTGTCGTCGGCATCTGTAAAAAGACGCCCCAACATCGACGTCATGCCGGTAAGCTGAAACGCGCTGCTCGTCACCAGACGCGTGTTCACGAGGACAGCATCGCCGCGACCCGTAAGAGTCATCCCTGCGCCGGTGATCGCCGCCATGTTCTCAAACGTGATATTTTCCGCCCGCCAATGCTGAAAATTGACCCACGTCACCGCGATTCCGGAGACCTGCGACGTGGACTCACCTAATCGAACGAGGCGCTCGCCGTGCGGGTAGGGAAGGGGCCGCAGGAGCACGGAGTAGACGACGCTGAAAATTGCGGTGTTAGCGCCAATGCCGAGCGCGAGCGTGAAAATGACAACCAGGGAAAAACTTGGGGCTTTGCGAATGCCACGCAGACCATAGCGAATGTCTTGTAGGAATGTTTCGAGTCTCGGGAACTGCCAGGCTTCGCGAGCTTTCTCTCGCGTGCGCGTTAGATTCCCGAAATGACGGCGAGCAGCGGCGCGAGCTTCGCTGGTAGACATGCCGCGTTCGAGATTGTCGTCGGTCATGAGCTCGAGGTGCGCGCGCATCTCGTCGGAGAGGTCGTCATCGAGTCCGCGGCGAAGATGCAGGGCTCGAGCGAGTTTCGACCACCATTCGCGCATGGTTCACCTCTGCGGGGCCAAAATGCGCCCCATAGCTTCGACGAAGCGCAGCCATCTCGATTTCGCGGCAACGAGTTGCGTGCGGCCCAGAGCCGTCAAGCGGTAATACTTGGCGCGGCGTCCGTTGGAGGATTTTTTCCATTGCGACGTAATCCAGCGCCTTTGCAGCAGGCGTTGCAGCGCGGGGTAAAGCGAGCCATTGTCCACGAGAAACTCGTATTCGGATTGGCGCTCGAGAAATTGCGAAATGCCGTAGGCGTGATTCGGTGCAACCTGCAGGCTGCGAAGAATGAGCACTTCAAGCGTGCCTTGGAGCAGCTCGAGGGCGCCCCGTTGATTGTCTACCGTAGACACTCTACCTGTCTACGCCCGCAAACTCTTTTTGTCAAGTAACACAAGTCAAGCGAGTCAAGCGCGGTCAGCGGATCGTGCACAGAGACCCTGATTCACGCTGCCATTATGGCAGTGCCACAATGTGATCCCACGCGAAGATCTGCTGCGCGCCGTACTTCCGCTTGTCCTCGTTGGTGTAGCACTGATTTTGCTCGCGCCAGCAAAGCAAGGGTGGCCGGGTCCTGACCGCCGGGTGCTCCGTCCAAGCTCTGCTTAGGCGGGGATGTTTACTCTTACCGTTTCGTGACGATGACTGCCCTGTACAAGTTGTTCTGGGTCTGCGTTGAGAACGTGCTGGTCCGGGTGGAGGAAGCCTCTCGTTCTGGTCACTCCAAGAACCGTCTTGAACTGGCATCGAGCGGGGTTTCGTTTGTATTGGGCATGGCTCTCCAGAGTCAGACAAGTAGGAGGACGGAAGCGTGTCAGCAAAGAGGTTCGCGCCCTGATCTTCCGTACGGTTGCCGAGAATCCGACCTGGGGAGCGCCGCGCATTCATGGCGAACTACTGAAGCTGGGTTTCGATCTTGGAAAGAAGTTGTTCCTGGTCAAATCGCTTTGCCAATTACATCCCTTCCTTCGATGCCGAAATACTTCGCTGCACCCAAGAGATGTGCGTCATTGGAATAAACGATGCGGAACCCAGATTCTGCTGCCGTGGCCAGGTGGATGGCATCGGCTGCCCGCAGAAACACAACCGCTGGCAGCTTCTGATAAACGTGCCTGATTCGCAAGAAAATCTCGCTATGCTGCGCAAGCCACTGGAAGGCTCCCGCCTCGATATGTGCCAGAACTTGGCCCATTAACGCGGCATACGCCGCGGGTCGGATCGCCCCTTCGCGCAGCTTGCGATGGAACGCTGCCATCATTTCGGCTTGGCCGTGGGCCGCGCATGCCACATGGTCTGTTGCCGCGAGAGCCCGAACGGCTTCTGCTCCGGCGTCTTGATAATAGAGCCGGACAAGGTAGCTCGAATCGAAGTAGATCACAACACCTCGCGGTTACGCTCCTCGCTGATGGCCTGCGTGGAGTCGGTTCCGCCGCGAAGGTATTTGCGATTGGCAAGAAATGCTGGAGTAAACTTAGGATCGGCGAAGAACGGCTTAACGGGCGGAGGCGACGCCGGAACGATCTTGGCGACCAGACGCCCGCGTTCGGTCACATACACCTCCCCCGCCGACGCCCGCCTGACCCACCTTCCTGTCGCCTGATGCAGTTCGCGAATGGTGATCGTCTTCATGTGACTCATTGTGTCACATCGAATGATACCGATCAAGAGAGAGCTGGTGTGCTATTAAAGCCGGGAACAGTCCGCCCCAGCCAGAGTATTTCTGACTGAGGAAGACCGAGGATAAATGGAAGGTTCCTCAGAATGACCATCCCGCGCTTGCGCCAACTCCCCTGCAAGAGACTTCGCCGTCCGGTACGCGAGTGTGTATTGCCCTCCTGGGCGCGAAAACTTGTCCAGACTTGTCTAACAGAGAGCGGCCCGAAAACCAATAAGTGACGCCAGGACAGCGACTTATGTGATTTTGTCCACTGGTTCGGGACCAGGAGGTCGATGGTTCAAATCCATTCGCCCCGACCATTTCTTTTAGAACCAGTAATTTACAGACAGACTTATAGCCGCTGACCGCCTGGTGTCGGACCAGGAGGTCGATGGTTGAAATCGAATCGCTCCGACTACGATATTTCCCGTTCTCTCATAGACTTACATTGCGATTGCGTGATGTTTAGCAACAGGTGGAAATTGTCCAACTTGTCTAACATTTGTCCGCACGACTAACCAGGCAGAACAGCCAGCATGTAATGTAATACAATCCCTCGCATGCGACCATCCAACGCTCTGTTCGTAGCTCTTCTATTCGCTGCTCGTCCATTGGTCGTCCAGGCTCAGTCGTCGAAATTTACGCCTCCAGAGGTGATGCTGAGAGATGCAAAACATAAGGAGCCAAAGAGTGGAGTTCAAATCGGTCCAGGAAACACGATTACAATCCAGTCCGGGGTTGGAACACCTACGACCATTAACGTTCTCTCGTTTGGAAAGAATGGGGCTTTGCTCGCCGCTGGCAAGGATTTCGGTCGAGTTGTTGTCTGGGATGTTGCCAATAAGAAGTTCCTGTGTGCTGTTGAAACAGGACAGGGAATTGTTCACGCTGTCGCCATCTCTCCCGATGGACAAACCCTAGCTACGGCTGGAGAGGGGGATAATTTCAAACTCAAACTCTGGCATCTCCCTGACGGCAAACTGATCAGGACGTTTAGGCACTGTTGAAATTAGAAGCAATCCGAACGCAATTATCTACGGCACATTCTATTCATACCCGGTGATGTAATGGGGCCTGAAGCCTAACCAAACGGCGGAAAATCTAATCTAATCCAACTATACAATCGATGGGGTTGCGAGATTGAATCTTGCTCGCACGATTTATGCGCCGTGGAGCACAAGGAGGAGAGCGATGGTTAGCGACACTGAGGCTCGAAACGCTGTGCGCCAGTTGATGAAACGATTTGATTTGATACAGGCTCAACATCTCGGCCTGGCCTACGTCCTTGCCAAGAGAGATGCAGCCGAATATGCCCAGTTGCTGGATTCGGCCGAGAGAGTTATCCCGACAGTGATTCAACCTGCTGCAGAGGCCGATGTCCTGCACAGCCAAGTCTATGCGGCACTGGATAATCCAAGTGCAGACTGGTGCAAGGCAGTGCTCTCGATGCTTAACCAGGGACCAATTGAGCATGCCTGGTAAAGTGGGTTGTGGTCCTCGACTAGGGTAAGATTGCATTTCGCTCCCAATAATGCCAGTCGTTTCGTGTGGAGGGACTTGTGCAAGAGGCTACTTCTTGGGACGTCAGGTCGTTCATTACATTTCCTGTCGTTTTGATGATCGCTTGTGGTTTCGTTTTTGTCCTTCTCGTCCCGATTGCTAAGCTGCTCAGGCGCACCGGTCATCACGCAATTTGGTCCTTGTTGGCACTACTGCCTGGCCTGAACTTCATGGCATTTTGGATATTTGCGTTCAAGCCCTGGCCCACGGACAAGATATCCGCGTATAGAGGAAACTGAAAAGAGATGTCGAGCGACGACGTTTATTGGCGTCAACTGCCTGACGCGGTTAGCGCACAAGTGAAATCGGCCCGATCTTCAATGTCCGGTTATCCGAATCCCTGCGGCCCGCTTCAATGAAGTTTTACAGTTTCCGGACGTTGCCCGCTCCACGAATGCCGTGCCAGCGCGCATCTCAGGGGAAGTCCGTCACCTTCGGCGTCACGCGAGGATGTATCGCGGTCGCCTCGCCCGTGTCGTCGATCACATGGCTGATCGCGCCGTGATCGCCCAGCGCCACGGTGATCACGTCGTGGAACCGTACCTCTGGACTCTTCGACGTCTCGATTGCGCGGGTCAGCCTGACATCAGGATAGATGAAGACGCTGTACACGCCCAGCCCCCACGCCTCATGCGTCGTCACTCCACCTGCCACCTTGTACGAGGCCCAGCCGTTCACCCCCGGCGCACTCGTATAGCTCGCCTGGTTCGGAGGATCGTAAGGAATCTCGGACTGATAAAAATACGTTCGCCCGCCATTGCCATTCCACAGAACCTGGAATTGTTGGTGATGCTCCACAAACAGGCCATAGATCGTGACCTGGTTTCCATTCACCACTAGCCCGTTTTCGCTGGTATTCAGCTCCCAGCCCACTCCGGCGCCGTGGTCCGCTCTCCAGATCCACGTATGGTCCACCAGTGTGTCGTTGCTGTTGATCCTCAAATTCACCTTGGCCCGGCCCACGCCCGCGCCACCCACGCGAAAGAAAACATCGTGCAGAGTGATCGGGTCCTTCGCATGGCGCGCCCGGCTTTCCTCCGGCCCCACCTCCAGCAGCACCGGAGACTCGCTCGGCCCCGCATCGAAGAGTAGCCCGGCAATCTCGATCCCGTCCGCATCGGCCGTCGTCATCGCCGCCGTGCCCTTCATCGGACGCAACGTCGCAAACCCCAGCCCCAGCACCACCGTATGCGGCCGCGTCACGCGAATCGGGGCGGTCAGCTCATAGACCCCCGGCGTCAGAATCAGATTCTTGCTTTGGGCAAGCTGCACGTTGATCGTCTCCGCCGTATCAACATCCGGGCGCGCAATATAAAACCGCGCAATCGGAATCGTCTGTCCCGCCGTTTCCCCACCGCGCCACGTAATCCCGAAGCTGTCGCTGTGCAGCGCCGGAACCCGCACGCTGAACTCGCCCGCGGCATTCAGCTGCAGGAACGGCTTCTCGCGCACCACTGGCGTATGCGCTACCTTCGTGTACGGCGGCGAGGGCCATGCGCCTTCCGGGGGATGCACCACGCCGACAAACACCATGTTCCAGTTCGCACCCGTCCAACTCTTCCAGTCGCAGTTGCGCGAGATCCACTGCTGCTGGCTGCCGGAGTCAACATTCCCGTCCACCAGCGAATCCGACATCCAGCCCCCGCTTGCCCAGCCATGATTCTGGTGCAGCACCAGGTCGCCGCGTACGTGCATGCGCCGCAGCGACACTGCCTGCGAGACCGCCCACTGCATCGTGCCGCCAGCCGGCTTTATGGAGAGCCCCTCCACAGCTCTCCAGAAGGTCGTCGTCGCATTGTTGTGCTCATGATTCGCATCCGCATGCACGTTGCCCGCAATCCGCGTTGCATCGGGCGACGCGCCCAGCCCCATCACCTCTGTGTAAAAGCCCACCGGCACGTCCACCGAATAGTTTCCCGGCAGGAATAGCAGCGCGTTCCGCTGCTGTCCAAACTCGTTGTGCTCCTGCGTCGAATACACCGCATCGATCTGCTTCTGGATGGCCTGCGATGGCATTGCCGGATCGAAGATCAGCACATTGGGTCCGAACTCCGGCTTCGCGCCGTTCGCCGCAAGGGTCGGCAGGGATGTCGTCACCCTCAGCCGCGCCTCTCGCTCTTGCTGCGCGTTCAACGACAAGGACGACAAGGAAGAGAACAGCAGGGTACAAGAGGAAAACAGGACCAATCTCAGCTTCATGAGGACTCCGGCTTACGAAGGGTTCGATCTTTTTCGGAAAGACAAACGATCGCGGTAGTAAGAAACAGCCATACCACAATTCGCCAACGATAAACGATAAGAGCAGGGCAAAACCGCGTCTGTCAACTCCGGCCGCCATAGACAGCCAACTTCCTCTTCTGCAGATTGTTCGACAACGTAACACAATTGCCGGATAGATGGATTGGCTCAGCAGGAATCTGTGCTCCCTCGTTCACGAGTATCTGCAGGTTGTTTGTTGTCGGTCTCCGATTGGTACCGAGACGCGCTAGTGTTTACGGATCGCTGTCCCTCACCAAAACCGAAAATGCGGTTGAAACGAAGAACATGTGAAGAGGCCCGCAACATTGTTACGAAGACCGGGAATTACGGCATGGCGGGGTTTTCGCAGAGCACACAGACAACCCTGATCGACTTCACAAGAATTCGTAATATACCCCAATAGTGGACAGTATCCGCAATATTGGGTACTATTAGGGACATTATGAGAACACTCCGTTTCCTGCATGCATTGCCGATTCCGGCGAGAAACGCCCTGCGAAAACTGGGCGCCGACATCCGGGATGCACGTTTGCGCCGCCGGTTGTCGACCACACTGGTGGCACAGCGCGGTTTTCTAAATCGTAAGACTCTTAGGAAGATCGAAAAGGGGGACGCGGGGGTATCGATAGGTGGGTACGCGAGTTTGCTGTTTGTGCTCGGGATGACGGATCGACTCGGGGACCTTGCGGACGCGCGTTTTGACCGCGTAGGTCTAACCCTCGAAGAGGAAAGGCTTCCGAAACGCGTCCGAGCGAGAAAAAAAGAAAGGGCGGGAGCGCGCACATAAATGGACGAGCTGGTCTATGTGTATGTCGGTTTGGGCGGAGCGCCGCAGTTTTGCGGGCGGCTGTGGGCGCGCGCGCGCAAAGGCCAGGAAAGCGCGAGCTTTGAGTATGACGAAGGATGGCTTCGGGCAGCGAACCGCTTCTCGCTCGAGCCCGCGCTGTCGCTTGGCCCCGGCTCATTCCATACCGGGCAAGGGAAGGCACTGTTTGGAGCGATCGGCGACTCGGCTCCGGATCGCTGGGGACGCATGTTGATGGGGCGCGCCGAACGCCGCGCGGCTAAACGAGAGAAGCGCACGGCCCGAACGCTCCGAGAGATCGACTATCTGTTGATGGTTGACGATGAAGCCCGGCAGGGCGCGCTGCGATTTTCGAAGGAGCCGGGCGGACCATTCCTCCGGCCCGGTGCCGCCGACCGGATTCCGCCGATGGTAAAGTTGCCCCGGCTGCTAGTGGCAGCGGAACATTTTGAAGGTGATGCAGAAACCGAGGAGGACATTCGCTTGCTCCTCGCTCCGGGATCTTCGCTCGGAGGGGCGCGACCGAAGGCTTCAGTTCGGAGCAAGAACGGCGATCTATTGATTGCAAAATTTCCCCATAAAACGGATGAGACGAATGTCGTGCTATGGGAGGCCCTGGCCCTGCGTCTGGCACGGAAAGCGGGGATCAAGGTTCCTTCCTGGACCGTGGAAAAAGTTTCCCGAAAGTCCGTGCTGGTATTGGAACGATTCGATCGATTAAACAAGCGGCGAATCCCGTTTCTCTCGGCGATGAGCATGCTGGGTGCCAAGGACAACGAGACACACAGTTATCTGGAGGTAGTTGACGCCATTCGGCAACACGGTGCCGGGATTGAGGCGGATTTGGAAGAACTGTGGCGGCGCATCGTCTTCTACATCTTGATTTCTAATACGGACGATCACCTGCGGAACCTTGGATTCCTGTGTGCGGGGAGCGAAGGTTGGAGGCTGGCCCCAGCGTACGATCTAAACCCGGTGCCGGTGGAAACCAAGCCTCGCGTGCTTTCGACCAACATCACTTTGGACGACGGAACGGCGTCGCTCGAACTGGCATTCGAGGTAGCTGACTATTTCAAGTTATCCGCGAAGCGCGCGCGGGCGATTGTCGGTCAAGTGGGGAAGGTGGTCGCGCGTTGGGACGAAGACGCCGGCGAGCTGGGAATCGGGAAGACGGACCGGGAACGAATGACTTCCGCGTTTAACCATGATGATCTGCAAAAGGCCACCTACATCCGCTAGTTCGAAGAGACGAAGAGACATGAAGAGACAAGCGTTTCTCAGTCGGGAATAGAAACCTATCCGATGACTTCCCGGTGAGGACGACTCTTTCTTCGCTGGACTCCGCCCCTCCCTTTCCGACGGTGTGCGAAGGCGAAATATCGGAGGGCTGGTTTGGGTGCAGGATTGGGTGCAACTAGAAAAGGAAAAATGGCTCCGGAATTCTGGTAAGCGACACCAGATAGGGCATTTAGATTTTTGATCTTCTCGGCTGTTAACCGAAGGATTGTAAGGAGGTCAAGTAGTTTCGAATTGATTCCCCAGAATTTTCGCCAACATTCGGCTATGACTTGTCCCGACTTGTCCATCAGAGAGCGGCCCGAAAACCAATAAGTGACGCCAGGACAGCGACTTATGTGATTTTGTCCACTGGTTCGGGACCAGGAGGTCGATGGTTCAAATCCATTCGCCCCGACCACTTACCCCACTACTTTCACGCAGTTGCAGTCATTTCCAAATCGCGCGCAGATTCGAGTTTCCGTCCATTCCGTCCAATAACGATGATTTTGGACGGAAGTTCGAAACCCAAACCGGCCTTCTCTGCCACACTACCCTGTCGAAATATTCCTGCGTGTCCACTCCACTGGCCGCGATGAAGCCCGCGCGCTCGAGCACGACATTGATCCGGGTTTGTCAGAGGCGGTGAGCGACTGGGCCATTTTAGCGGTCCATTTAGGGCCACCCCTTTCCCTCTTGTCGAGGATCTCAGAACGGTCCTCGCCGT
>Ga0137371_10003214_pt1 | contig 12924 bp, 12 predicted proteins | sample SagtaG_7_FD_104919 | JGI IMG/M metagenome (GOLD analysis project Ga0137371, IMG submission 104919) | Vadose zone soil microbial communities from Sagehorn Ranch, Mendocino, California, USA - Sage1_R_40_16 metaG | ecosystem: Environmental > Terrestrial > Soil > Vadose zone | place: USA... | reverse complement strand
TCACCAACCTGCTCGACAATGCCGTCAAGTACTCCCCCGACGGTGCCCCGATCCGGATCGAAGCACGACGCGACGCCGGCCAGGCGGTCCTCGCCGTTGAGGACGCCGGCCCGGGCGTCCCCGCCGCCGACCGCGAGCGCATCTTCGAGCGCTTCGCCCAGCTGGAGCAGGGGGAGGCCCACCGCGCCGGCGGCGTCGGCCTGGGCCTGTGGATCGCCCGCCAGCTCGCCCGCAACCTCGGCGGCGACGCCGAGATAACCCTGGCGCCGCCCTTTCAAGGTGCCCGAACCAGCGAGAAGCCCTTCTTCCTGGCAATCAGGCGCCCAAGAGGGTAGCGTGTTGATCTCTGTGCGGGCCTAGACCCGCCGTTTCGAGTATTCGGGGCCAAATACGGCCGTCCTCGTGGGAGGTGGAGCATGATCGCTGCCTGCTCGAACGACCTAGATGCCCCGCTCGGATTCGCCCCGCGCAGTCCCCGACCCGGGTGCGGGCGGTCGGGAGACGGCATCCGGTAGCACCCGGGGAAGCGTCGGCGCGACAGCGCCACCAGGATTCAGCCGCGGCGCTCGCCGATCAAGGAGGTCCTCCAGTCATGTCTCAGTCAAGCGACGAACGCGTCACCTACCTCACGCCTGAGGCCTACGAGCGTCTGAGCACGGAGCTCGACGAGCTGAAGACCGAGGGCCGTGAGCGTGTCTCCCAGCAGATCGGCGTGGCGCGCGAGCACGGGGACATCCGGGAGAACGCCGACTACGACGCGGCCAAGAATGAGCAGGGCATGATGGAGGCGCGCATCCGCCAGCTCGAGAAGCTGCTGCGCTCGGCGGTCGTCGGTATCCCGCCCGCCACCGGCAAGGCCGGCCCGGGCATGGTGGTCAAGCTGAACATCGCCGGCGACGAGGAGATGTACTTCCTCGGCAGCCGCGAGGAGGCGATCGACGGCATGGACGTGCTGAGCCTGCGGTCCGCCCTCGGCCGGGCGGTGGTCGGCCGCACCCCCGGCGACGAGTTCAGCTACACCACCCCGACCGGCCGCGAGCTCCCCGTCAAGCTGCTCGAAGCCCAGCCGCGCGCCTAGCCTGGCCTAGCGCGGCCCGCGCCGGCGGAGGCCGCGGTCGATGGTGTCCGCGCCGTCGGCGGCGGACCCGGTGACGACCTCACCCGGGAGGTGGCCAGCCGCCTCAGCGGCCTCGCGCAGCGCCTGGCCGCCCCACCAGAGCCGCGAGGGACCATGAACGGCACCGGCGCCAGGGAGGGCGAGCGCCCAGAGGGCACTGGGCCGATCGCGCCGGAGCCAGCCGATGGTCCGCTCCAGGGACTCCCCCATGGTGAGGCTGACCGCCAGCCCGGCCGGGTCGAGGGCCGCCGCGGCCTGCGCCAGCACCGGTCCTGGCAGGCGGGGACCGAGGTAGACCACATGATGGCCGCGCGCCCGCAGCAGCAGCCGCAGGAGTAGGGCGCCCAGTTCGTGCTGCTCCTCCGGGCCGCAGGCGACCAGCAGCGGCTGACCGCGCCCGGGCGGGAACGCGTCGAGCAGCCGCAGCAGTTCGCGGCGGAGCACCTCCGAGGCGAAATGCTCGGCCGCCACTCGGCCCGCACCCTCCACGTCACCCGCGCCCTCGGCGATGGCGCCGATCGCCAGCTCGACCAGGGCGAGGGCGGCGCCCTCCAGGCCGAGGAGCCGCACCGCGGCGGCGAAGCAGCGCTCGGCCCCGGCTTCGTCGAAGGCGCCCAGCGCCCGGATCAGGCGCTCCAGGAGCTGCTCGGGGTCGGCTTCGGTGCCGGCCTGGCGCAGCAGCGCGGTCACCTGTCCGATGGACAGGCCCTCGGCGCGCTGGCGGGCGAGGAAGCGGATGAGAGCGACGTCGTGGTCGCTGTAGAGGCGCTGGCCGGTGGCGGTCCGCAGGGGACGGGGGAAGCCGTAGCGGCGCTCCCAGGAGCGCAGCGTGCTGGCGGGGATGCCGGTGCGGGCCTCGACCGCGGCCACCCGGTATCGGGGCGCCAGGCGGTCAGCCGCGCCCTCCACGGTCAGTGCGGGCGGAGCCGTCGGATCCTTGTGCGCGTGCGGCACCCGGGCCTCCTGGCGACCGGTCCCTGGCTGGCGATCGGTTCCGCGCCAGTTCGAGAAGCACGCCATCCAGGATATCTGTTTCGCTCGCTACCACCCGGGCGAACCGGAAGGTCCGGCAGATCTCATCCAAAACCAGGGCTCCGGCCGCGATAACGTCTTCCCGGCCAGGCGCCATCACCGGGAGCGCGGCCCGCTGCGCGATGGTGAGGCGGCAGAGGCGCCGCGCGGTCGCGGCGATCCGCGGGGCCTCCAGCACGGCGTGGTGGATCCGCTCCGGGTCGTAGTGATCCAGGTCGAGGGTGAGCGCCGCCACGGTGGTCACCGTGCCGGCCACCCCCACCACCCGCGTGGCGCTGGACGGATCGAACACCGTCTGGACCCGCTCCAGGTGTTCCCGGACGTCCGCGCGCAGGGCGGCCACCTGGTCGGCGGTGGGCGGGTCGCTGTGGAGGTGGCGCTCGAACAGCCGCACGCAGCCGATCTCCAGTGAGATCGCGGCTTCGGGGTCGCGGTTGCCGACGATGAACTCGGTCGATCCGCCGCCGATGTCGACCACCAGCGTGCGGGCATCGCCGTCAAGGTCACCGGTGGCGCCGAGGTAGGAGGCGGCCGCCTCCTGCTCGCCGGTCAGCACCTCGGCCTCCACGCCGACCAGCCGGCGGACGCCGTCGAGGAACTCCTCCCGGTTGGCGACGTCGCGGGTCGCGCTGGTCGCCACCAGGCGGCGCCGCTGTGGCCCGACCCCGAACCGGTCGCAGGTGGCGGCGTACTCCCCCAGCACCTCCAGGGTGCGCCGCAGCGCACCGGGGTCGAAGCGGCGGTTGGCGTCCACGCCCTTGCCGAGCCGGGTGATGATCATCTCCCGGTCGAACTGCTCGCTGATGCGCCCGTCATCGACGTCGGCCACCAGCAGCCGCGTCGAATTGGTCCCAACGTCGAACGCTGCCAGCCTCATCCGTCCAGATCCTCCACACAGGGTCCAGGGCAGTCGATCGGGTCGATCACCGGGCGAATCATACGGCCCACGGGGTCGGCGCCGGTGGCGGCCTCGTGGGCGTAGAGCACGTGGAGGCACTTCACCCGGCCGGGGAGGCCGCCGACGCCGGGGTCGCCAGGCAGGCGGCCGAGGGCGTCGCGCTGGGCGAGGTAGCTTTCGTGGGCGGCGGCGTGCGCCTCGGCGAGGGCCGGGTCGGCGGCGACCCGCTCGCTCAGGGCGGCGTTCCAGCCCGCCGCTTCCAGACGGCTGACGGCGACCCTGGCGGCCGGGCAGGCGAGCCAGTACAGGGTCGGGAAGGGGGTGCCGTCGTCGAGGTGCGGCGCGGTGCGGATCACCGCGGGGAGGCCGTAGCGGCAACGGGCCGCGACCGCGACCGCGCCGCGGACGCGGCGGCCGATCTGCGCCTCGATCACCCGCCGCTCGGCAGCGGTGGCGTCGGGGAGGCCGGCAGCCCACTCACGTTCGCCCCGGGGGTCGGCGCCACCCGTGGGGGGCACGGGCGACTCCCGCTCCCAGGGGAGCGTGCGCGGGTCAGGCAGCACGCTCGGACGTCGGGGGGACCGGGACGGGGTGCACGGCACAGGTCAGGTACGCCGGCCCTCGCGCTGGCGCTTGACATCCACCAGGCGCTCTTCGCTGGAGCGCATGAACTTCTTGAGCTTCTGCTCAAATTCAGGGTCCTTGGCCGCCCGGCGGCGGGGTGCCTCGGGCTGCCAGTCCGGCGCTGCCTGTTTGATGGACAGGTCGATCTTGCCGTCCTCCTTGACGCCCAGGACTTTCACCATGACCTGGTCGTCAAGGCGGAGGTGCTCCTCAACCGAGCGGACATAGTTCCGGTCGATCTCGGAGATATGGACAAGACCGGTCTCACCAGACTCGAGCTTTATGAAGGCCCCATACGGTGCGATGCGAACGACCGTGCCCGGGACGACTGCCCCGATCTCGGCACTCATACTGGCGACTGACGCTCCTTTATTCTCTCGTCCCCCACGATCCACTGCTTCGCTGACAGGAAACACCCAATGCGAAGCTCACAACGAGACGGTCGGGAGGAACTGGCGGCGAGCCGGAGTTGACAGGCTCTCTGTTCATCCTAGGGACGGCCTGGCAGAGCGTCAACAAAGGCACATGCTCCGGCACGATCCGAAAGATGCCGCAGTGCTGGCGGGACTAGTGGCTCGTTCCGGTCAGCCAGCGCCAAAACCGCGTGTACCAGGGTGGTTTGGGCGGCGGTTTGGGCGCGGGCGGCGGCTTGGCGGCTGGCGGGGTGCCGGTGATCTCCCACTGCTGCTCGCCCGGCCTGACCACGTTCAGGTTCTGCTTGGCGAGCTGTTCCAGGTAGGCGGGATCCTTCAGGCGTGCCCGCTCGGCGGCGAGCTGCGCGTTGGCGGCGTCCAGGGCGGCCTGCTTGGCCTGAAGCTGCCGGATCCGCGCCTGCTGGGAGACGTGCTCGCGCAGCGGATAGACCGCGGTGACCGCGAGCAGGAACACCACCAGGACCAGCACCACCCCTCGCGGGGTGAGGCCGACCCTGCGTCCGCCCACGCCCGCCGCGAGGGCGGCTCTCATGGCGTTTCGCCTCCCGGCGGGAAGCTGCGCGGGAAGGCGGTCCGCCCCGGGTAGCGGGCGGCGGCGCCGAGGGTCTCCTCGATGCGCAGCAGCTGGTTGTACTTGGCGACCCGCTCGCTGCGGGCGGGGGCGCCGCTCTTGATCTGGCCGCAGCCGAGCGCCACCGCCAGATCGGCGATCGTGGTGTCCTCGGTCTCGCCGGAGCGGTGGCTGATCACCGTGTGCCAGCCGCTGCGGTGGGCCAGCTCGGCGGCGTCGAAGGTCTCGGTCAGGGTGCCGATCTGGTTGACCTTGACCAGCAGCGCGTTGCTGACGCCGAGGTCCAGGCCGCGCTGGACGCGCGTCACGTTGGTGACGAAGATGTCGTCGCCGACCAGCTGCACCCGGGCCCCCAGTGCCTCGGTGAGGGCGGCCCAGCCGTCCCAGTCGTCCTCGGCGAGGCCGTCCTCGATCGACACGATCGGGTAACGGTCGCACAGCTCGGCGTACAGCTCAACCATCCCGGCGCTGTCGAGCGAGCGTCCCTCCGCGGTCAGCTGGTAGCGGCCGTCGCGGTAGAACTCGCTGGAGGCCGGGTCCAGGGCGAGCGCGACCTCCGGCCCCGGCTCGTAGCCGGCCTGGCCGATCGCCTCGACCAGCAGCTGGAGGGCGGCCTCGTTGCCGGGCAGGTTGGGCGCGAAGCCGCCCTCGTCGCCGACGCCGGTGGACAGCCCCTTGCCCTTCAGGACCGATTTGAGGGTGTGGTAGACCTCAGCGCTCATCCGCAGCGCCTCGCGGAACGAGGGCGCGCCGACCGGGACGATCATGAACTCCTGGAAGTCCACCTCGTTGTCGGCGTGGACGCCCCCGTTGAGCACGTTCATCATCGGCACCGGCAGCAGGTGGGCGGCCATGCCGCCGAGGTGGCGAAACAGCGGGATGCCGAGCGAGTCGGCCGCCGCCCGGGCCACCGCCATCGACACCCCCAGGGTGGCGTTGGCGCCGAGCTTGGACTTGTTGTCGGTGCCGTCCAGGTCCAGCAGCAGGTGGTCGATGGCGCGCTGGTCCTCGCCGTCCTCGTCCAGCAGGCTCGGGGCGATCACCTCGTTGACGTGGCGGACGGCGCCAAGGACGCCCTTGCCGCCGTAGCGGGTCTCTCCGTCGCGCAGCTCGACCGCCTCGAACCTGCCGGTGGAGGCGCCCGACGGGACGATCGCGCGCCCCAGGCCGCCGTTGTCGAGCTGCACCTCGCACTCGAGGGTCGGGTTGCCCCGGGAATCGAGGACTTCGCGTGCGAGGACCAGCTCGATCGATGCCATAGGGAAAGTCGCTCCGGCGGTGTCGGGAATTTGGTTGATCGCGAGGATATCAGCTGTCGTGCTCGCGGAGCCGTTCCCTGAACCGCTCGCGATACTGGCGGCTGACGGTCCGCAGCGCCGCCTCGGGCTCGACGTCCAGGGCGAGCGCCAGGCCGACCACGCTGAACAGCAGCTCGCCGATCCGCTGCTGGCGCCCCTCGGCGATCCCCGCGACCGCAGGGCCCTCCAACCCCCCCAGGGCGGCGCGGACGTCCCGTCGCGCCTGGTCGATGTCGGGTCCATGGCCGGCGGCCTTCCTGCGCAGCTTGGCGGCGAGCTGCAGGGCCGGCAGGGCCTTGGGAATGCCGGCGAACGGGTCGCCCCGGCCCTCCTCCTCGCGCTTGATCCGCTCCCAGTTGGAGACCACCTCGTCGGCCGTGGCGACCTGGAGGTCGCCGAAGACGTGGGGGTGGCGGCGGTGCAGCTTCTCGGTGATCGCGCGGGCGACCCCGTCGATGTCGAAGCTGCCGGCGTCCTCGGCGATCTGGGCGTGGAACACCACCTGCAGCAGCAGGTCGCCCAGCTCCTCGCGCAGGTGCTCGGGGTCGGCGTCCGCGTCGTCGATCGCCTCGACCAGCTCGTAGGCCTCCTCGACCAGGTGGCGGGCAAGGGAGGCGTGGGTCTGCTCCCGGTCCCAGGGGCAGCCGCCAGGACCGCGCAGGCGCGTCTCGGTGGCGACCAGGTCCAGCAGGGCTGACCCCTTCGGCTCTCCCAGCGGGTAGACCGCCTCGACCTCGACGTGCTGGCGTGCCGCCCGGTCGCACACCAGCTGGACCAGCGGGCCGTCATGCTCCGGCGGCAGCAGCAGGGTGGCGGAGCCGCGCTGTTTGGCGAGGGCGAGCAGCGCGTCGGCCTGCCGCCGTGCCAGCGCCACGCCCTCCAGGTCAAGGCCCTGGCCGACCAGCAGCAGGTCGCGGCCGGCCGGCCCGGTGTCGCTGGCGGGCGCCAGGACCTCCCAGGGAATCTCCCCCACCTCAAGGGCCGGCAGCGAGGGATGCTGGTCGTCGAGCAGGTACACCGGCTTGGCGGCGTCCAGGGCCCGCCACGTCTGTGGCGCCCACAGCAACGGGAGCCGCGGGCTGGCCGCGACCAGGACGACGCGGGTCATCGGCGGCGGCCCAGGCTCAGGAGGTCACCGGGACGCTGCTGCTGGAGTTGGTGTAGGCACCGGGCGCGGTGCTGCGGTCGACCACATGGCCGCTTGCCTGGTCCCACTTGCCGAAGCGCGGGTTGACCGTGACGGCGGCGTCCTTGAGCAGGCCCTTGAACCAGCTGTCGACCGCGGTCTGGCGGCGGGTGGTGATGTTCGGGTCGAGCTTCTGGCGCAGGTCGTCGGTGAGCTGCGGCAGCCGCACACCGGTCACCTGGATGACGTGGTAGCCGTACTGGCTCTTGACCGGGGCGGAGATCGGCGAGGCGCACGACCCGGAGGTCTTGCCCTTGCAGTTGCCCTGGTTGGCGAGGGAGGTGGCGGCCTTCTCGAACTCGGCCACGAAGGTGCCCTTGGCGGCGAAGCCGAGGTCTCCGCCCTTGTCCTTGCTGCCCGGGTCGATCGAGTACTTCTTGGCCACGGCGCTCCAGTCGCCGCCCTTGACCAGCTGGTCGTGCACGGTGTTGGCGGTCTTCTGGTCCTTGACCAGCACGTGGCGGACGTGGACCTCCAGGTAGTCCGACTTGTGCTGGTTCATGATCCGCTGCAGCACGTCGTCGGCCTGGTAGGGGACCAGCTTGGTGGCCACGGAGTTGACCGCGAGCTGGACGCGGAGCTGCTGGCGCAGCAGCGCGTCGGTGAGGTTGTTCTGGGCCAGCAGGGCCTCGTAGGTGGTGCCCTGCTGCTGGGCCTGGGCTTTGATGGTGTTGACGCGGCCGTCGATGTCCCCGTCGGTGACGGCGACGCCCTTCTGCTTGGCGCCGTCAAGGACGATCTGGAACTGGATCAGCCCTTCGAGGGACTGCTGCGTGAGCGTGACCATGTCCTGCGCGGTCGACGCGGTCGACTGGGACGCGGCGCCAAGCTTGGCGCTCACCTCCTCCTTGAGCTGGCTGACCGGGATGATGGTGCCGTTGACCACGGCGGCCTGGCTGGAGCTGCTCTTGCCGCAGCCACTCGCGACCAGGGCAAACAGCGCGGCGAGGCACAACGCGACCGGAACGCCGGTCAGGGATCTGCGGCGCAAGAGGAACCTCGATTTGGGATCGGCAATCACAACCGCACCAGAATAGCGCCGTCCACTCATCTAGGCCCTCCCTACGAGGCTGCCGCGAGGCCGCCGGTCCGGCCTGACGCGGGCAGCACCGGCGGCTTGGGCGCCTCCAGCACGCCCTCCAGCAGCTCCGAGAGCCACTCGGGGAGGTTCACCTCTCCCGCCGGGAGGGGGACGAACAGGCTCTGCTCGGCCTGCTTCCACAGGGCGCCGCGGTAGAGGCGGTCGAGGCGGACCTGCTTGGACTCGGCCAGCCTGGTCACCGGGCCGAGCCGCACGCGGCCGCCGAAGCAGACCACCTCGCTGAGCCCGGCCGTGGCCGCCTGGGCCCGCACCCCGCCGAGCACCAGGAGGTTGCGCACCGGCTGCGGCAGCGGCCCGTAGCGGTCGGTCAGCTCGGCGGCGAGCGCCTCGACCTCCTCGACCGAGCGGGCGCCGCCGAGGCGGCGGTAGGCCTCCAGCCGAAGCCGCTCGCGTGGCACGTAGGCGGCGGGGATGTTGGCGTCGACCGGGACCTCCAGCTTGAGCTCCTTCGGCTGCTCGATCGGCCGGCCGCTCAGCTCGGCCACCGCCTCCGACAGCATCTGCATGTAGAGGTCGTAGCCGACCAGCGCGACGTGGCCCGACTGGTCGGCGCCGAGCAGGTTGCCGGCGCCGCGGATCTCCAGGTCCTTGAGCGCGATCGCCATGCCGGAGCCGAGGTCCTGGTGGGTCGCGACGGTCGCCAGCCGCTGGTGGGACGCCTCGGTGATGGAGCGCTCCGGCGGGTAGAACAGGTAGGCGTAGGCGCGCTGCCGGGAGCGCCCGACCCGGCCGCGGAGCTGGTAGAGCTGCGCCAGGCCGAGGGTGTCGGCGCGGTCCACGACCAGGGTGTTGGCGCTCGGGATGTCCAGGCCAGACTCGATGATCGTGGTGCACAGCAGCACGTCGTGCTGCTTGTCCCAGAACTCCAGCATCACCCGTTCCAGCTGCTCCTCGCTCATCTGGCCGTGGGCGATGCCGACGCGCGCCTCGGGCACCAGCTGGCGGATCTGGGAGGCGACCCGGTTGATCGAGTCGACCCGGTTGTGGACGAAGAAGGTCTGGCCCTCGCGTAGCATCTCGCGGCGGATCGCGTTGGCGACCGTGCCCGCGTCATACGGCCCGACGAAGGTCAGCACCGGATGGCGCTGCTCGGGCGGCGTCTCCATCACCGACAGGTCGCGGATGCCGGACAGGCTCATCTCCAGCGAGCGCGGGATCGGCGTGGCGGTCAGGGTGAGCACGTCCACCTCGGTGCGGAGCTGCTTGAGGTGCTCCTTGTGGGCGACGCCGAAGCGGTGCTCCTCGTCGATGATCACCAGGCCGAGGTCGGACCACTTGGCGTCGGTGGACAGCAGCCGGTGGGTGCCGATCACCACGTCGACGGTGCCGTTGGCCATCGCCGCGATGGTCTCGTCCTGCTCCTTGCGGGAGGCGAAGCGCGACAGCGTCCCGACCTTGACCGGGAAGGGCGCGAACCGCTCGCTGAAGGTGGCGAAGTGCTGCTGGGCGAGCAGGGTGGTCGGTACCAGCACGGCGACCTGCTTGCCGTCCATCACCGCCTTGAAGCTGGCACGGACCGCGATCTCGGTCTTGCCGTAGCCGACGTCGCCGCACAGCAGCCGGTCCATCGGCACCGGCGTCTCCATGTCGCGCTTGATCTCCTCGACGGCGGTGAGCTGGTCGGGGGTCTCCACGAACGGGAAGGCGTCCTCCAGCTCCCGCTGCCAGGGCGAATCGGGCGCGAAGCGGTGCCCGGGGGAAGCCATCCGTGCGCTGTAGAGCCGGATCAGCTCGGCGGCCATCTCGCGCACCTTCTTGCGGACGCGGGCCTTCTGGCGGTCCCAGTCCTTGCTGCCGAGCCGCGACAGCTTCGGCGCCTCGCCGCCGACGTAGCGGCGGATCATCTCGACCTGCTCGCTCGGCAGGTAGAGGCGGTCGCCCTGGTCGTATTCGAGCAGCAGGTAGTCGCGCTCGGCCCCGGCGACGGTGCGGTGCTCCATGCCGACGTAGCGGGCGATCCCATGGACGTTGTGGACCACGACGTCGCCGGGCTGCAGCTCCTCCAGCGCGATCGATGCTCCCGCCTGGGTGGAGCGCCGCCGGCTGGCGGGCATCCGCGCCTGCTCGCGGGTCTGCCGCCGGGTCCCGTAGAGGTCGCCTTCGCCGATCAGCGCGAGGCGCAGCGCCGGCAGCCGGAACCCGGTCAGCAGCGGCGCGGTCCCGACCAGCACCTGGCCCGGGCCGCCGCTGTGGGCCTGGTCGGCGCCGGCTGGCAGCTCGGTGGCGAGCGGGACCGTCAGGCCCTCCTCGGCGAGCACGTCGACCAGCCGCTTCGCTGGGCCGGGCCCCTCGGTGCACAGCAGCACGGTGTTGCCGGCGGCGGCCAGTTCGCGGGCGTCGTGGGCGACCCGCCCGATGGCCGCGCGGTAGGGCTCGACCGGGTGCGCGTCAATCCGGAGGGAGGCCGGGCGCGTCTCCTCCCCGGGATCGAAGGGGCTCACCCGCAGGACCGCCCGCCCGGCGGTGCGCAGGACCTCGTCGAGCGGGTGGTAGCCGGCGCCCTCCACCGGGGCGGTCGCCCCCTCGGCGGCGGTCCCCCACCCGGACTGCATCGCCTCGTCGGCCTGCTTGCGGACCTCCTCGGCGCGGTCGAGGGTGCGCTTTGGGTCGGCCAGCACCAGCAGCGCGTCATCCGGGAGGTAGCTGGTCAGCAGCGGCAGCTGGTCGAACAGCAGCGGCAGCAGCGACTCCACGCCCTCGACGTCGAGCCCCTCCCCCACCTGGGCGAGCAGGTCCCCGGCGCCCGGCACCTCGTGGGCGAGCTGCCGGGCGCGGTTGCGTTCCGCCTCCCCGAGCCGCACCTCCCGGCAGGGATAGGCGACCACCTCGGGCAGTTCGGTGAGGGACCGCTGGCTCGACACCGCGAACGCGCGGATCCCCTCCACCTGGTCGCCCCAGAACTCGACCCGGACGGGGTGGTCCTCGCCGGGTGGGAAGAAGTCGACCAGCCCGCCGCGGACCGCCACCTCGCCGCGCCGCTCGACCATGTCGGTGCGCCGGTAGCCCGCCGCGACCAGCCGCTCCAGCAGATCCTCCAGATCGAGCTGGGCACCGGCCGCGACCCTGACCGGCCGGGTGGCGTCGAGGCCCGGCGCCAGCGGCTGCATCATCGCCCGCGCGGGCACCGCCAGCACCTGGAGTGCGGGCGCCGCCGGGTCGTGGCCCGCCAGCCGCTGGAGCAGCGCCAGCCGCCGCGCCACCGTCTCGGGCCGGGGCGAGAGCCGCTCGTGCGGCAGCGTCTCCCAAGCGGGGAACACCGCCACCCGCTCCGGCCCGAGAAACGCGGCCAGGTCCTCGGTGAGCGACTCCGCGTCCGCCGTGGTCGCGGTCACCACGACCGCCAGCCGCCCACTCGCCTGCGCCACCCCCGCCAGCAGGAACGCCCGCGCCACGTCGGGCACGACCACCCCGGCCTCGGCGTCGGCTGTCTCCGCGATCAGGCCGAGCAGCTCGTCAAAGACCGGATCCTGAGGCCACCGCTCAAGCAGGAGGGCAAGACGCACGAATTTCAACCTCTCTCAACCACGCACAAGGACCCCCCAACCAAACGACTGGGGGGTGGAACCTACATGCCTAGCGTAACGCAGCGAGGCGACAACCCATTCCGAGCGGGTTGCTCATCATGGACGGACCTCGACGAACCCGGCGGCGCTGAAATCGTCGTCAAAGGCGAGCGCCTCGTGGATCCGGCGGCGGCGCATGACGGCGAAGCTGGTCGCATCGACGAAGGAGTACTCCCGCTCGTCATGCTGACGGAGCCAGCGCCAGGCATCGGCCTCGAGCGTGGTGTCGACGTGGACGACTTCGACACCGGGCAGTCGCGCGAGGCGGTCGATGAATCCAACTGCCGGCGCATGCCCGGCACGGCGGCGCAGCAGCGTCCACGTCTCGCCGACGACGTGGTTGGAGACGCACACACGCCCCACCCCGGCGTGGACCAGCGCCTTCGCAGCTTCGTGATGGCGGTCGCGCCGCTCCTGGAGCGCGAACCAGAAGCTGGTGTCAGCGAACCTCATCCCCTGGGTCCGTAGAGAACCTCGTCGATGTCGTCGACGGGGTCGTCGTCCAGCCAGCCGACCATGGCGGCCCAGGGATCCCCTGGAGGTGAGGCACCGGCGCCGACCTCTCGCGCGATGGACGCTCGGATGAGGGCAGCCTTGGAGATGCCACGGCGGGCGGCCTCCTCAGCGACCGCCTTGTCGAGCGCCTCGTCGATGTGAATCTGGATCCTCCGCATGACCACGATCATACACACCGGCAGCGCCGAGAGTGTGTATGATCGCGGTACGTGGCCGCCCACACGTCGAGCATGCCCTGCTCGAAGGGTTCGACCGCTGGAAACCGATAGGCCGGGGCCGCCGTTAGTCGAGCCAGTCCGGGAGAGCGGCGATCTTGGCGATGTCGAGGTTGCCGCCAGAGAGGATGGTACCGACGCGGGCGCTGGCGAGATCGCCGGCCTTGCTGGCCAGCAGGGCCGCGATGGCGGCGGCACCAGCGGGTTCCACCACCAGCTTCATGCGTTCCATGACGAAGCGGACAGCGGCGACCAGCTCAGATTCGGAGACGGTCACCACCTGGTCGACCAGCTCGCGGAACAGCGGGAAGGTCTGCGGGCCGGCGTAGGGGGCGCAGAGGCCGTCGGCGACCGACCGGGGGGTGATC
>Ga0137371_10003213_pt1 | contig 12926 bp, 12 predicted proteins | sample SagtaG_7_FD_104919 | JGI IMG/M metagenome (GOLD analysis project Ga0137371, IMG submission 104919) | Vadose zone soil microbial communities from Sagehorn Ranch, Mendocino, California, USA - Sage1_R_40_16 metaG | ecosystem: Environmental > Terrestrial > Soil > Vadose zone | place: USA... | reverse complement strand
GCGCGGGTGATCCGCGCGGCGCTGCGGCCGGCCAGTCGCTGGGCGAACATCCACGCCACCACCGGCGCGGTGGCCGGGTCCGGCTCGAGCCGGTGCGCCCGGCGGCCCCACGCCGCGTGGGCCTTGTTCGGGTGCGGCCCGGCGTCGGCCAGCCGGTACCCGTACGGCGGGCGGCCGCCGAGGTACCGGCCTTGTTCGCGGGTCTGGGTGGCCATGGCGGTGCGGACCCGGATCCGGGTCCGGGTGATCTCCCGCTTGGACTGCAGGCCCAGTGCGAGCATCAGCTGCTCGTGATCCTCGCCGTTCCCGACCGGGCCGCCCGCCTCCGGCATCCACAGCTGGATGTCGTAATGACGGAACAGCGGTGCTATTGAGGCGTACTGGCTGCCGTAAAAGGCCCGTTCGTATTCGCCGATCACGACCGCGTCCCATCCCCGGTCCGGATCGGCCAGCGCCGCGACCAGGGCGGCGGCCTGCGGGCGCCGCGCCCACGCCAGCGTCCGGCTCTCCCCCGCGTCGAAGAACTCCGCCACGATCGTCCCGTGCCCGGCTGCCAGCGCGGCCGCCTGGTCCCGCTGCCGCGCCCGCGACGTCACCGGATCCTGCCAGTCCTCGGTCGACACCCGCCCGTAAAACGCAAACCGCAACCGGCCGCGCCCCGGCTCCGCTGCCCGGCGGCGGTTCTGTTCCGCCCAGGCCGCTAGCACATCAATACCGGGACCCGAGCCGGGACCGTCACCCGGACCGGGCGCCGTGATAACCCCGGAGCTCTCCGGCAGCCCTGATTCGGGGGGCGCTGTAATCACGCACTCCAGCTACCACATACACCACAGAGGAAACACCGTGTGCAGCAAGTCCCGCGCTGCCGGGTCGCCGGAGAGCAAAACGGACTCCCTGAGGGACGCGGATCGTAGGGCGAGACGCGGCGGCATGTCACCCTAGCCGCGTGAGCGTCACCATCCTCGAACGCGAGATGTTAGATATTTAAGCTGGAATCCCGGTACCAGGCCGTCATCAGTGAATGGGCTTGCTTAACCATGTCAGGGTGCATTTGAGGAATCTGCGAGGCTGCGACCTTTGCCATGAACGATCCGGGATCTTCCCCGAAAAGATGAGCGTATGCGATGCCACCCCTATGCAGGACGAGCCACGCTAGCAAAGCTGCTGACAGGCTGTGCTTCCGCATAGCGGACAGCGTGTCAGTGACTATTTGCGTAAGCATCTCACGTTGATCGTCATCCACTGATTCTGTACGCAATGCGGATAGTCCGGCTTCGAGTATAAGCCGAAGTGCCGTTTCATCCTGGCCTGCAAGCTCCAAGGCAGCCTTCAGGTACCGGGCCACCGCCGTTGCTGGAAGGCGCGGCGCGTCAAGCTGCAGGAAGCTAAGGACTAGCTTGATCGCGTCGACCTGCATCTGCGCATCCCATAGAGGGCGCGAATCGAATACTATCGAAAACCGATCGTAAGCGTCGGCAAGATCAGTATTGCCGGAGTCTAGTACGCGAGATAGCCACAGGTGCATCAGGTCGTTTGCTATGGAAGAGGCGTGCCCGCTTGGCGATCCGTGGAAGGTCGTGATGCTGGCCCCGATCCAGCGGAATAGCGGCTCGACCGCATGACGTACCGCCGAGTCATTAGTGCCACTAGAGATGTCCATCTTATGGAAGATGTCGGCCCAGTATGGCCGATGCCATTGAGCTTGGGGCCGGTCTAGGTTGAAGGGAGGGTAGCGGTAATGCCAGTACGGCTCAATAGGTTCTGGGTTCCCGCGGGGAGTCGCGGAGAGGCTGATCTCAAGATCGCGGATGCCACCGAGCCAGGTATGCCGGATGGAGAGGGCGAGAGCTAGGTCCGTCCAGTCAGGTTCAGTCATCGCGGAGCGCCAGAGAAGGACCCGTCGATGCCACATGCCCGAAGGCTCGCTATATGCATTGGAGCCGGGAAAGAGTCGGCTGGCAGACACGGTGGGCTCAAGGGCGAGTATGAGGATAACTAGATTAGCGCTATAGACGCCATGCCTAGACGAAGTCGGAAGCGAAGCGGGCCGGTATGCGCTATAGCGATGTTCCGTTCTGTTCTGGCTGGCCTCAAGGACGTTGATGAGAAGTTCGGCGAGCCTTCGACGGTCATTATCGGGTACCTGCCGTTGGCATATGCTCTTCACGAACCGGAGTATTTGCCGGGAGGACAACGGAGCAAAGGACAAAAGCCCATAGAGGAGATCGTCGTCGGCCATGGCTGTGCCAACCATGAGCGAAGAACGACGCCTTAGCAGGTCGGTCGCTAGCTGAACCGTCAGCCGGGCGGCTAGGTACTCTCCGAAGGTGGCATGTAGGAATTCAAACGTCTGCATGCGCGAACCTTCGACGACCGCTTGCGCCCGCTGCACAAAGAAGAACCGGCCGATAGCAATTTCTGCTTGCGTCAGCGGCGTTCTGAAGCCGGAATGCTGTGCGGCGGGGAGCCCGAGCAGCGCGGCTAGGTCCGCGTCCAGTTCTGCCTCGGTAACCCACTGCCGACGGCGGTTAAGGATACTGAAGGCAATCAGCGATAGTCGCTGAAGCTCTTGCTCCACAAGGGCCGACAGCTCACCGGCCGACGCGCCATCCCGGGACTTCGCGACCTCCCGGGCGGCGAAGGAGGTAAGAAGCTCTTCATAAAGGCGAGTCTCGTCGATGCCTCCTTCCTCAGTTGGGCCGTTCCCCCGTTGCAGCGCGTTAGCATCTGCGTCGTACATCGCCAACATCAGCAGCAGCAACGGCTCTGATGCGAGCGCCTGGTGACGCGACAAGACTTCAGCGGTGAGGGGCCTCAGGCCGCGGGCTGTAATAAGTTGCTCGTTGCTGGCATTCCAGGTCTGCAACCAGCTCGCAATCTGGTCATCGCGGAATGGTTCAAGCCGCAACGCGATCGTGCCATCCGGATAGCGGACCCGATCGGAGACGGCAGTCCTGCTCGTAACAAGCACAATCACTGGCCGACTCTGGTCAGCCTCGCGTTGCTGAAACTTGGCGAGCTTACGAAGGTAATCAGACTGATTTACGCCCGTAGCCTGGAGCAACTCGTCGAAGCCATCCAGGAGCACTACCGGGACAGCGGCACCCGCAGCCCGCGCCACGTCCGGCCAATCCACGCGAAGGCCGGTCGCTGCGCGGATCGCATACTCGATCTGGTCTTGGACCTCGCCCTCAGCGGGCACCTCGCGCAGCGCTACTCGTACCGGCATGAAACCGCTCGGCGGCAGCCTGGCCGCCAGCACCTTCGTCAGAACCGATTTCCCCGCTCCTGGCTGGCCCAGAACCACCAAAGGTGCTGTCACTGCCTCCGGCGACGTCAGGAAATCGCCCAGATACTCCGTAAGATCACAGCGAACCGGAATCTCAGCCCACCACTCTTCGCCAGAAGACAATTCCCCTGACCGAACCAAGCTGACGCGGAAATCGGGATCGAGATAAATCTCCTCCAGAGTCGGCAGCCGTACGCCAGTCAGAGTCTGGTCCTCGGCCAAGATCGGCCGCCCCAACACTGCCCGGTACGCGTTCGACAAAGCCAAGACGATATCTGCCGGTTGTCGCCCGGACGACAAAGACAGCAGCGTCTCAATATCGCCAAGCGAGCGGCGAACCGCCATGCGCGGCGCCCACTGATCGACTGGTCCGGACCAGGCCGACGGAAACACCTGATCCGGCAGGCAGATCCAACCGATAGTCGTCGTTTCCTTCACCGCCACCTCGACCCGGCGATACCCGGGTGCGGCACCTCCATGCCGCACCACCTCCTCGAAGAACCATGACGAAACGATGACCGCCAGCACGCCTGAGGAGCTAGCGAGTGCCGTCTTGAGAGGATCTGCCTCCAACAGCCGGAACGCCAAGTTGACCGCCACCGCGGTCACCCCGTGCTGGTCGTAATGGACCTCCCCGGCATGCAGTGCCATCCGCAGCCGGATCTGCTCCGGCCCCGGATGACCACCGTTATGCGCCCGTAGCGCCGTCACCAGCGCCGACGGCAGCGCTTCCGCCAGCAAGGCCTTCGGTACCTCAGCAGGAACCAAAACGAACACTCCGTCACCGCGGTCCTCGTGACTGCAGCTATCCCACGGGATCCCCGCCCGGCCGAACGCGTCCTGCATCGCCTGATACAAGCCATCGCGCACTGCCACCTGGTCCGGATTGGTGCGACGCTGGTCCCCGAACCCCTCGACGTCAACAACAACGATGGCCCGGTGAACGGCCAGCCTCTGGTAATCCATCGTCCTCACCCCGCCCAACAAGGCAGAAACCAAGCTCGAACTATGCCCAGCCTAGCCATGGGTGACGCTGCCACTCTCGCTTGAATCCACCAGCCCACGACGCTGAACTTAGGTGCCAGCGAGCGAGCCACGAACGGGGAAGCCACTTCTCAGCGGCGAGGAATCGGGCGGCCGTGCTGACACTGAATTGCCGAACAGATAAAAGCGGTTACGCGCGCATCCCCGCTACCGGTGCTTCTAACCTAACGTGACGATCGTTTCGGAAAACGAACGGTCAGATCGCCGATTATTTACGACTGGAACTCGGCTCTGGTTTCATGGCAGCCGCGTACATATTGACCGGCTATGTATATCGACGTGACCTGTTCCGGGCCGGCTGGCCGCCATCCCCGGCCAGTTCGCCGCCATCCGCCGCCGCCTGGGCCCGCATCCGGCGCCAGCCCTCCTGATCGCCGGGCTCCCCGGCCAGACCGGACGCACGCTCCGATCCCGGCCGACCTGCCCGCCAGCTCTCCAGTCTTTCCACCCCGGTCACGCGCCCCGGCCAGTGGCGCCGCTCCCGGTACGGCCCGGCCGCCGGCGCCACCTGAGCCACGTCGCGTAGCGGCTGGATCCGCGAGTCCCGGTGTATTCCGCGTCGCCGCCATACAGGACCCAGGCGAAGCACAGCATGCCGACGCCGAATGGCGCGGCCTGACGCACGCGCGTCCCGACCTCGGTGACATACTCCGGCCGGCTTATCTCCACCCACGCCGCCCCGGGGTCGTCGTCCCCCGCGCTGTCGTAGGGATGCTGACGATAGTAGTGGCCGCCGGACATCTTCCAGTTGTCGATCTTCACGCACGAGGTCGCGTGCTGCGGGCAGGCCAGCGAGAGGTTCCCGGTGACGGCGAAGCAGAAGGCCAGTCCCGCAGCGGCGAAGAAAGCCAGGTGCATGATCCGGAACCAGCGCATTCCCGACCGGGTGATCACGCCATCGCCGTCAGGAAGCCAGCGATAAAGCCATTCAGCGAACACGAGCGGGACGGCGATCGCGAGCCATCCTGCCAGTGCCACTGGCCCTTCGAGCACGCTGCTCAGCGGGATCCAGTGGCTGGCGATGCTGACGAACAGGTAGCCCAGCATAAGGAGCCCCATTACCGCGCGGGGCAGGAACAGCCGCCACATCACGGCCCCCGTGAACCTTGTCGCCTGCGACCTCCGGTCAGGTCACCGATCCTATAGGGCATTCCGGGAGTTCTGCCGGCAAACCCCCGGCAGCCGGGAGGGCTGGCGCCGCCGGCCCGCTGAGCGGGCCGACTGCGCGATGTTAGTTTCCCGCGGGCAGTGATTGTTCCCAGGGCAGCCGCCGCCAGCTTCTCCCGAACCTCAATGCGCGTCTCCTTCCGAAGCGCCCGGTAGATGAGGGGAACGCCGACGGCAGCCCGCTGTCGCATGGTGACGTTAGGCAAGCCGCCAGGAAGAAAGCCGGAAGAACACCGGAAATGGCACGGTACCCCACGCTCGGGAGTTTCGTCACTCGTTCACCAGCCGGGTCTTTCCCACCCCGGCCTCCCACCGATCGCAAACGGCAGACGGACGACCGCGGCCCGCCTCGGCCAGCGCGGTATCGAGCGCGGAAAGCGGCCGGACCAGCCCATGAGAAGCGGACTCGACACCTTGGCTTCCACCTAGCAAGCATCCAGCTTCCCAGGCAAGCCATGTCGCCACCGCGCGGACGGGTGGGCCGGCCGGGTAGGACCAGCAGGTCTTCTTGGCTGGCGCGGGCTGTCTGCCCTCTGGATTCCGGCAATCTCCAGCGATCTGGGCTGCCCGGGGCCGGCCGTTACGCTTGCGATGGCGGGCAGCCCGCCGACAATAACGTGGCCGCACCGTGAACCGAAGGAGGCCCCATGGCCGCGGAGGACAGCTGGGACTGGCCGCCATCGATGGACGCGGTGGTGGCAGCGCCCGAGTCACACCGTGTGCTGCTGGAGAACGAGGATGTGCGCGTGCTTGAGGTGACCATCCCTGCCGGGCATCGCGAGCCGGAGCACACTCACCGCGCCCACAGCGTCATGATCGTCGATGGCCCGGCACAGATCCGCTACTACAAAGGCGACGTGCCAGGTTCGCCCGGCGGCCCGGTCGCGCACTTGGCGCATCCAGCCGCCACAACCCCGGTGACGGCCGTTTCCGGGCTGCGCGAGACGGCACTGGCGTATCGTGCGGGCGTCATGCCGAGACGCCGCCGGAAGTGGCGGTTGAGGTGACTCTGGTCGACGAAACCGACCAGGGCGGCCACGCTGGTGGCCCGCTGGCGCGTTCGAGGAGCCGCCGTGCGAGGCCAACCCGCAACGCCACCTGATATGAGTGCGGCGGAATACCGTTCGAGGCCTTAAGCGGCGGACGAACTGGTATTTGCCTATGCCAGCCACCACCGCCAGCTCATCTGGCGAAATATTCCTCGTTATCTCGTCGCGCATGCGTTCCAGGTCTTTGCGTACCGCCGGGTCCTTGCGGCCGGGCAGGAACCGGGCGGCCTGGCATCTGGTGACCACGTCGCGAGACTGGCTAGGAATGCCAGCACCGCGCTGTGCCGCTCCAGGGCCGATGCGGGGCGTCTGCATAGCGGCCGGGAGCGACGCGGTGGTGCCGATCTGCTGTACCGGATCCGCGGGTACGGTCGCTGCTCAGGCGGCGCGGATCTGCTCGAAGGCCCCAATAGCCAGCGGGTGCGGGTCGGCGAAAGCTATTGTGCGCTCGAGGCTGGCCCCGTGGTGAATCCGGAAAACCGCGTAGCATCCGGTCATGGCCGATCGCAGCAGGAGCGGGCCGCCGGCGGACAGCGACGCCCAAGACGTCCGGGCTCGCATCTACCACGACGTCATCCTCGAGTGGTACCGCTATCCTCCAGGGCCGGCGGGCACGGTACCAAGCCACTCCCATGAGGAGTATCAGCTGTGCTTGTGCTTCGGCTCGGCGAGCAGATACCGCTACCGCGGAGGCTGGATTGTCGTGCCTCCAGGCACGCTGAGCGTTCTGATGCCTGACGAAGTGCATACGACGTCAGAAGCGGAGGACCGTCAGGAGCTGACACAGTACCGGGTGCTTTACGCCGGTCCGGACCAGCTTCGTGAGGTGGCGACGGCGATGGGTAGCCGCCGGTCCGGGATGCCTTTCTTCGCCGATGCGGTGCTCTGCGATGACGATCTGAGCAAGCGATTTCTGCGACTGCACGTGGCGTTCGAAGGCGTGTCAGCACAACTTGGCCGGGACATCGCTCTGCTGTCGATGCTGGGCGCTCTGGTGCGCCGCCATACCCGCACGCCAGGCGTGCGCGAATCACCGACTGGGCCACGCCGAGCCGCGCAAATCGCACGCGCCTACCTTGAGGACAACTACGCCGCAAACGTGTCCCTGCTCGAGCTGGAACAGGTGACGGCCCTAAGCCCATTTCACCTCGCCCGGCTGTTTCAGCAGGAGGTGGGCATGCCTCCTCACGCCTATCAGGTCTAGGTGCGCATCGCCCACGCCAAGCGGCTGCTTCTGCGAGGGCTGCCCGTGAGCCGCGTCGCGAGCGAGACTGGATTCTTCGATCTGAGCCACTTCACCCGGCATTTCAAGCGCCTCGTCGGCGTCGCGCCCGGCCGCTACGCCGACGACCGCAAGAACGTACATTACGGCGCCCGCTGATCCTTTCTATCGTCATCACGTGACGACCGCAGTTGACACCCTGATCAGCAGGAGGATCCTTCTCCTCGCCTCCAACCCGGCCGTGTCCGGTCAGACCGGGTGGCCAATCGGCTTCTGGTGGGCCGAGCTCACCCACCCGTACTGGGAGTTCACGGAACATGGCTACGACGTAGACATCGTTAGCCCGGACGGTGGCAGCCTTTCCGCCGACCCATGGAGCGATCCGCGGGACGAGTCTGGCTACTCGGCCTCCGACCTCATCACACTCGGCTTCGTTAACTCCCCCCGTCACATCAAGCTGGTCGAAGACACCAAGGCTCTCGCGGAGATTTCGGTCCACGACTACGACGCCGTCTTCATGATCGGCGGGCAAGCTCCGATGTACACCTTCTACCACGACAAGCGGGTGCATGACCTGGCCATCTCGGCCCATGAGGCCGGGAAAGTCATAACGGTCGTCTGCCATGCCACGTGCATCCTGCTGAAGGCCCGGCTTCCCAACGGCGACCTGCTGGTGAAGGACCAGACCTGGACCGGCTTCGCCAACTCCGAGGAGGACTACGCGGACGCCTTCGTAGGGCAGAAGATACAGCCGTTCCGCATCGAAGACGAAGCACGCGACCTGCCAGATACCAACTTCATCGTCCAGGGCAGGTTCCGCCCGCACGCGGTACGCGACGGGCTGCTGGTGACCGGGCAGCAGCAGTACTCCGGCGCCGCCGCTGCACGCCTGGTCATCGCGGCACTCGGGCAGTAACGGCGGAGCTGGGGCGGTAATGGCGGAAAGGGACCAACCCGGTGAGTTCGGAGCCTGAGCTGCCGACCGACGCGGCGAAGCCGGTCACCGCGACGGTGACCCGGCGAGTCAAGCCGGGGCACGAGGCGGCCTATGAGAAGTTCCTGGTCGGCATCAGCGACGCAGCAAAGGCCTTCCCCGGATATCTCGGCGAAGAAGTCTTCCGCCCCGCCGGCGGCGCGGGCGGCGAGTACCGGATCGTCTACCGTTTCGACTCACCCGCCCATCTGCGTGGCTGGCTGGACTCCGGCGAGCGCGCGGCGTGGCTACACCGCGCCGAGCCCCATGTCGCCGGTCCGATGCGGACGCAGGTCCTCACTGGACTGGAGAGCTGGTTCACCCTCCCCGCACTGCCCGGTGCGCCTCCGCCTCCGGCGTACAAGATGGCCGTGCTTACCTGGGTGACGATCTTCCCGCTGATCACCCTTGTCGTCGTCGTATCGGCGCCCCTGATCGGGCACCTGCCACTGGTTCCCCGGCTGGCGGTGACGACGCTGGTGACGGTGTCGCTGATGACATGGGTGGTCATGCCGCGCATGACCCGGCTGCTGCACCGATGGCTGTACTCACCCGCCGGCGATGACCCAGCGGTTGCTGACAAGGAGGTTTCGGATGCTTGGTGATCACCCCGTCGACGTGATGCTGCTCGCGACCGACCTTGGCGTGGCCCGCCGGTTCTATGGCGGCAAGCTTGGACTTGAGGTGCTGCGCGAAGACGAGCAGTTCCTCACCTTCCGATGTGGGGGCGACAGCCGGCTGATCGTCACCAAAAGCACGACCGGCACAGCCGACCAGGCGACCAAGGCCTCCTGGCGCGTGGACGACATCGCTGGCGAAGTCGCCGAACTCCGGGCACGAGGCGTCAAAATCGAGGATCTCCTCGAGCTGAACACCGTCGACGGCATCGCCGACATCGGGTTCGCTCTCGCCGCCTGGTTCACCGACCCCCACCACAACTCAATCGGTCTCCTCCAGCTGAAATAACACTGCTGCCGTGCAGCGTGGTGAGGCGAGCTGGCGTGACGGGTCATCGCTGCAGGTTGCGCACAGCGGCGAGCCAAGCCCTGCGCAAACACACCAGATCGATTTAGTCTTAATGCGGCTCGGGAACGACCCGGCCCTTTACGTCCATCCGTCTGCGCCGGGATGCCCCGTACGACGGCCGGTAAGCAGCTCAAACGCATACGCATTTATCTCTTTGTTGACCCGTGGTTTCCGTCAACGTGTGGTCAGCAACCCACAAGACGAGCAGTGTACGCACGCCTAATCCGGTTTCCTCACGGAGCCTCCCGTTACGGATCCGGGTAGCTTTGCCTGCTGGCAGCAGCCTGGCGGGCGGGTGCTACCTTCCCGGACCCTTGATGCACGTCAGGGGCGCCTCGCGCCTGGCCACCACGGGTGCAGCGCTCCGATCCCCGCCTCGTCAGGGCCGCTTGACGGATTAGTAGAAGAGCCCGTCGAATGCACGCGCGTCGTCGGTGTCCCTGATGATGGGGAATTTGTCCTGGACGGTGTCGGGGGTGTTGTCGCCGCTACCAGCGAGAACGGCGGCTGCGGCGTGGGCAGGCGCGTGGCCGGCCGCGGCCAGCCCTCCGCCCATTCCCAGGGCGCTGCCGGCGATGAGCGCGGCGGCGATGGCCCGGCCGCGGCCTGTTGTGGTGGTGCGGTTCATGTTCGCCTCCGGCGGTGATCACAGGTTGAGTGCGCCTTCTGAGAGGAATACGGCGTCGGCCGCCGAGCGGATGGGTACAGGATCACGCGGCACTAGGGCCTGTCTGGACGTACTTCGAGACAGGCCCTAGACGAACATGCTTGTGCGGGGACTACTTGTAGTGACCGGCGTCCCAGGCGCGGCCCCGGTTCCGTGTTTGCGCAGGTCGGGCAAACCCGTCGGTCAGAGAAAAGTCAGGGTCACTACCCGGCCCAACTGCCGGAAACGGACATAACACGCACCGATTTTGCGCCAGTAATGTGTTCTAATTTTTGCTGTCTAGCAAGCATTAATGATGTCTATCAGCAGGTTCGCAGTTGATCATGAAATGATCTGTACATTAGGCGGGTCTCGCGTGCGCGCGTTTTCGCTGGCCGGTCGGCTTGGCCTGTGATCAGGGTGGGATGTGCAGGTGCTGGATCGAGTCTTCAGCGGGAGCGAAGCGCCCTGTCAGCTTGGCGGTTCCACCGGGAAGTTGCCGGTAAGGCTGCTGGCGGCCAGGTACTCATCCGGGCCGGTGCGGCCGGCAGTGGTGAAGCTCATCGTGACCGGCCAGGGGCAGGCGCGGCCGCGCAGGTCATGGACCAGTTCAAGGCGCCCGGAACCAAGATCAATCTCTCCGGCCCGGGCGCGGTAAACCCGGTTCTCCGGGCCATCTGCCCGGCACCGCCTCGGTACCAGCACACCTCCGGCGGGAGAATGATCCCGTGCCCCGCATCTTCATCACCGGCTCCACCGACGGACTCGGCCGCGCCGCCGCCGGTGTCCTCATAGGCCAGGGCCATGACGTCGTCCTGCACGCCCGCACTATCGAGCGGGCGGCGGCGCTCAGCGATCTCGCCCCGGACGCCGCGGGAGTCGTCACCGGCGACCTGCGCAGCGAAGCCGAGACCCGGGAACTCGCCGGCCAGGTGAACCAGATCGGCCGGATGGACGCTGTTATCCACAATGCCGGCGTCTACCTCGAGCCGTCCCGCGCCGCGACCGCCGAAGGTCACGCGACGACTCTCGCCGTGAACACCCTCGCCCCCTACCTGCTCACCGCGCTGATCGGCCGCCCGGATCGGCTCATCTACCTCAGCAGCGGACTGCATCACGCAGCAGCCGGGTCCCTCCGGGACCTCGACTGGACCGGGCGGTCCTGGAACGCCGCACGAGCGTACGCCGAGAGCAAGCTCCACGTCACCGCGCTCGCGCTCACCGTTGCGCGCGTCTGGCCGGAAGTGCTCAGCAACGCCGTCGATCCGGGCTGGGTCCCGACCAAGATGGGCGGCCCTGCGGCAACCGGCAATCTGGAGATGGGCTATCTCACCCAGACATGGCTCGCCGTCAGCAACGACGCCGCCGCAACCGTGAGCGGCGGCTACTGGTACCACCGGCAGCGCCAGGCGCCCGCACCACAAGCCCGTGACGCGGCTTTCCAGGACCAGTTGATGGACCGGCTGGCAGCGCTTACCGGTGTCGCGCTCTTTTAGCGTCGTGGTTGCGTCTGGCCAGATCCGGGGAGAGGCCCGGCCCCAGGGGCTTCAGGCCAAATAGCGCCGCGATGCATAACACCTGGTTATGCATCGACCGCGACGGCAGCGAGCTCACGCTCGTAAGCCGCACCGAACGAGTGATACACGGGTGATCATCTCCGCATATCTCTTCGAAACTTTGAGCGATGACCACCCGTGTATCTAGCGTTATACGGCCGAAGGGTAGTGATCTGATCTTCGATCACCCGTATCCCTGCCGAATATTTTGCTCATTTACGGGCGCGGTTGCAGCGGTGCTTCCGCGTGCAGATCATTCCTTCTGGGGCCGTCCCAGAGGGCTGATGCGCGGCGCCAGGTCCTAGCGCGCGGACCGCGCGATCTGGTCCAGCTTGTCGTAGTGCTGCTTCCAGGCGGCGGCGCCGGCCTCGGCGGGCATATTGCTGATACCCTCGCGCAGGCCGGCGGCGCCGTCGATCGATTCCCTGATGATGTCCGCGTGCCCGGCGTGCCGGGCGGTTTCCTGGATCGTGTGCACGAGCAGCGTGTGCAGGGTGGGATGCCTGCGCTCCTCGGGCCACCAGGGCACGGTGCCGTATGCGTCCAGCGGGAGTTCCCTGATCGTGGCATCGGAGTGCGCCTGCACCGCCGGTAGAAATCCGTGACCTGCTCGCGTGACTCGGCCGCTGTCGCGTACATGTCACCGGTCAGCTCATCGTTGTCACCATCATGCCAGTCCAGGTCGTCCTCGCCGGGAAACGGCCGGTCCATCACCGCGCCGAAGTACCCGCACTCCACCCCCGCGCAGTGCTTGACCAGGCCGAGCAGGTTCGTGCCGGTCGGCGTCACCGGCCGCCGGATGTCGTAGTCGGACAGTCCCTCCAGCTTCCACAGCAGCACTCCGCGTGCGTTCCGCAGATACCGGTGCAGCGTCTGCTTCTCATCGGCTCCGGTCATAGGGCGAGTCTTGCGCAGGCGCAGGAGCTTGTACAGCGGGTTTCCGCGAGCGCGGTC
>Ga0137371_10003209_pt1 | contig 12932 bp, 12 predicted proteins | sample SagtaG_7_FD_104919 | JGI IMG/M metagenome (GOLD analysis project Ga0137371, IMG submission 104919) | Vadose zone soil microbial communities from Sagehorn Ranch, Mendocino, California, USA - Sage1_R_40_16 metaG | ecosystem: Environmental > Terrestrial > Soil > Vadose zone | place: USA... | reverse complement strand
GTCTTCTATACTGATCACGGCAGCGACTTCACCAGCAAACATATGGAACAAGTAGCTGTGGATCTGGGCATCGAACTGATCTTTTCCGAAAAAGGGGTTCCTCGCGGACGCGGCAAAATCGAGCGGTTCTTCCGCAGCGTCAACGAACTGTTTTTGCAAGACCTCCCAGGGTATGCACCAAAGGGGTATCAGGCAGAGGCGAGGCTTTCGCTCCCAGCTTTTGAGCACCTGTTTCGGACCTGGTTGCTCTCCGACTATCAGCATCGGGTCCACAGCGAAACCACATGCACACCAGCCGAGCGGTGGGAAAAAGGCGGGTTTCTGCCTCGCATGCCCGATTCGGCAGAGCGGCTGGATCTCCTCTTGTTAACCGTGGCCAAAACGCGCCGTGTGCAACAGGATGGCATCCGCTTTCAAGGCTATCGCTATCTTGACACAACGCTCGCTGGCTATGTCAAAGAAGAGGTGCTCATTCGCTATGATCCGGCAGACCTGGCAGAAATTCACGTGTTCCACCAAGATCGTTTTGTCTGCCGTGCGATCTGCCAGGAGCTGGCAGGGCAGACGGTCAGCTTGAAGGAGATCGAAAAGGCACGAGTCGAGCGCCGCAAACAGGTTCGGGCAGGACTCGCCACACGCAAAGAGGTCGTAGAACGATTTATCGCTGTCCATCAAGAAGAAGTGCCGAAACCTCGGGGACCAGTTCCAGAACCGGAAATTGTGGGACGACCGCGACTGAAGGGATATATCAATGAGTGACGAGGGCGAGACGAAAGAACTGATCTTTGCCGAAACGAAGGAATACCTCCGCTTTGGGGAATTCTGCGACGCCTGTCGAAAATACCGCTATATCGGCCTCTGTCATGGGGTTCCAGGCGCTGGAAAAACGCGCTCTGCACGAGAATACGCCAGTTGGGATGCGCTTTCCCCATTATTCCCCGAAGAGCTGTTTACGCTGGTAGGACGCAGGCATGCCAATGACCAGTTTCCTCACAAGCCGTTCGCCACTCCTGGCTCTTCTGCTTTCACCGAGGTGTTACCCTGTCGGACGGTGTACTATACGGCTCCGGTGACCGCCACTGCCTCGCGCATTGAGCGGGAGGTGATGGCGCTCCAGGCCACGCTCTCCTATTTAGTCGAAGCGGCTGAGCAGGCCAGTCGGGGGAAGGATGATTTTTTACTGGCCTATCGCCTTCCTAAACGAACGGAGCTCGTGATCGTCGATGAAGCCCAGCGCCTCAAAGCAACTGGGTTGGAGCAGATCCGTGACCTCTACGACCGCGGAAAATTTGGCTTAGTCTTAATTGGCCAGCCGGGATTGGAAAAGAGTTTGGCACGCTACCCCCAATTGTATTCCCGCGTGGGATTTGTCCATCAGTTTCATGTGCTCTCACAAGACGAGATGAGATGGCTGCCTCAACAGCGCTGGAATCATTTGGGGATGCATATTCGTGTCGATGATTTTACCGACCAAGAGGCGCTGGCTGCCATTATGTGGAATACACTCGTCCTCCTATTCTACCGCGTCCGGTGCACCACTTCAAGAGGAATAATGGCTTTCGTCTCCTGACGCTTCGTTGACAACTGCTGCGGTGTTGGCCCAGCAGGAGTAGGCACATCGGCGAGTTGCTGACACAATTTTTCCATTGCCTCGATCCCGTCTTCAACTGCTGCTCGCTCTTCTTCATTGAGGGGAATCTCTTGTAACAGGTGCAATAAGTTCGTTTTCCCTTCCAACCGTTGTGCCTGAGTTGACCCCTTTGGCCGATAGAAGGAACAGGGGGCACAGGCCATGCGGTGGGGGCAAGCATCGAAGAATTCATAGAGGCAATAACCATGACCCAAATCGAAGAAGCGCCACGGTTCACCCTTCGAGGCAGCTCCGCTCTTGATGGCATCCTGATCGATCAGCACCTCAATCGTTGGGATAGTGCGTCCGAAGTAGCCTGCTTTTTCATACGCTTTCGCCAGTTTGGTCGGGGTAAGCTTCGCGTCGTGCTGCGTTGTTGCTGGAGAATGATGGCCTAGCCACGCTTGCAGCTCGAAAAGCGTGAGCGGCTCCTTGGCATTGTAGAGTTGGGTGGCGATGGTCGAGCGAGCACGATGGCTGGTGATGTTGCCACGAGCATCGCCTTGGGGCACACCGGCCTTCCGGCAGAGATAAGGGATGAGGCGCACATTCCGCTGCCATTTCCCGCGTCCAATCAAGAGGAGATGCCATCTCTGGGTGAAACGCTGTCACCCATCGCCTGATCCTCAGCATTCGGTAATACAGGGGTTTTGTTGTTCTGAGACTGGCGGTCGTGGTCGCATACCAGCGGTTACAATAGTCAACCCAGTCTGGGGCGACATCCGCCGTTTCAATCCATTTGCCAAAACGAGGCGCCTCGTTTTTCAGCGGGAGCGGTCGCTCTAAGATACCCAGATCGACCAAGGCACGAGAGACCATTGGCATCCCGTCTTTCAGGCCCATTGTTCCTTGACGAATCTGGTCAAGAAAGGCAGAGGTCAGATCCTCACCTGTGGGCTGCGATTCCACACCAGCAGTTTCGAGAGTTCGTTTGGGAGGGAGATCACCCCATCTGTGCCATGCCCCCATTGGAGCAAGGGATCGCTGACGCGCTTGATGGCCTGCGAAACTTGAGGCTTGCCAAACACTTTGATGGCGAACCAGTGATAATGCACCGTGCCAAGGGCCATGCCAGGTGTGAAATTGCACAGCAGGTAGGCAACGGCGAGAGCATACGGCCGGCAATAGGGACCGTTGACATGATGCTGGTGACCAAAGAGAGCACTGCTCGGACAGAGGATCTCGATCCACTCGGTGGTGCTCCAGGCCCAGAAGGCGGCTCTTCGGCGGTGCATTTGCCTCAAGAGAAACCACACGGCCAGATTGCATGCACGCACGTCGGCGCCCGTGACGGTGAGCACAGCTCTCATCGGACAGAGAAGACGAGAGAGCCAGGCGCTGTGAGGGGGATGGGATCACGTGCTCATAGAGCACCACGAACTGATCGAGCGCTTGTTGTTCCGCATGGCTGAGCAGAGGAGCACGATCATAGCTGGCCAAATCGAGCGGCCACTGCCACCTCCTTTTCGGCTCTTGCAAGAGACGTCGTTGCGGTTGTTGACTCATTGCAGCACCTCCTTCACCATATTCACGCGCCATTCATGAATGGAGGCCATCCCCCGTTCGATCTTGGCTCCCAGTTCTCGCCCGCTCAAATGAATAGACAAAAGCGACGTTTGAATACTTCGCTGACCGGCAAACAAGGCAATTTCGTGGATATCCCACTCACATCTGGCCAGGTCCGTAAGACAGAGGTGCCGGGGGGGATGGGTCGTGAATGGCTGCACCCCAGCTCGCTCCGCCATGCGTTTCACCCCTTTCGACCAGGTCCAGATCGTGATGGGAGCAGCGAAATTCCGATCCGACTCCGCCAAAAAGAGCGGCCCTCGATTGCGACTGAGGGAGCGTCGCGCCTTCAGGTAGGCCATGTAGAGCGAGTTCGTCGCGACCGAGTAGGGGACCGTGCGTTCCATCATGTTCTTGGTGGTCTCTGCCCTCACTCTGATCAGGCGGTAAGCTGGGTCAACATCGCCAGTTGAGAGCGCACACCGTTCCTCTCGCCGCAGAGCCGCCTCGTAGGCGATGGCCAGCATGAGCCGATTGCGGATGGGTTCGGCTTTTGCGGCCTCAAGGAGGGTGTGCCATTGCTCTTCAGTTGGCAGCCAGGGCAATTTCTTGTAGCGGGGAATGAGCCCCCGATCACGGGCACCAGAAAACCCTTTGCCAGGAGTCTATCGACCTCTTCCCACCGGATTCGTCTCACGGATGCCTTCTTCCATGAGATAGTCCTACCACAAGCGGACAGCAGTTAAGTACTGCGGTAAAGTGGCATTGGCCAGGCCGACGCCAGAGTCGAGCACACGGATGTTGGTGCCACGGGGATTGGGGCGCGAAGTCAGGTCATGGACGTAGCGGGAGAGCTGCTCTCGGCTCGCTGTTTCCGGCGCGATCCCCTGATTCTGACAGAAGTGCAGATACCCTTCGAGAGCACGCCCATACGCCTCGACGGTATTGGAGGCCAGCCCCAGATTCCCTTGAATTTGGAGCCAGCTCCTGGTATGCTCTTGTTGAGCAAGGAGTGGGTAGCGTTCCCAACGGATGGCTGTCATACTGAGCTCCTTCCAATGCGAAAAGAACACTTGTTCTTCTCTCTAGTATATTGGATGAGCTGTATTCCACGTAACATAGATTCTTCGCATCACGAGAGGAAATTTTCGTGTCATTCACCGTCTCCTGATGCAGATCGAGCGTATCTTGGAGATTAATGATCTACGTACTGTGACGAAAGAAGTGGTGGAAAAAGCACGAGAGAAGCTGGTCCTCGATTAAGCCTGAGCAGATGAGCTGTCTCAAAACCGTTCGTTTGCTGAGAAGGAAAAGGACATCCGAGATCTGTCCAGACAAAAAGGGAAAGGAACACAGGGATGCGTATGCAAACCCTTCTCGTCATTGGAGCAACCGGCACCATTGGCGAGCCCATCGCACGGCAATTGAGGGCAGATGGCTACCATGTACGGCTGCTGGTGCGCGATCTAGCAAAAGCGAGATCCCAACTCGGCTCAGACTTCGAGTACATCCAGGGGAGTGTCGAAGACGGTGATGCGGTGAAGCAGGCACTCAGTGGATGCATAGGAGTGCATCTTAGCCTCCAGGCAGGTTCGAGCCCTGAAGCTATCGAGCGGGTTGAGCACCTTGGAGCACTGCGCGTCGTGGAATTGGCCACACAAGCGCACGTGGGCCATCTGACCTACGTTTCGGGAATGTTTGTCGGAGCAGAAACCGACTCTGCCGTCCTGGATGATCAAGCGAAGAGGAGGGTCGAACAGGCTCTTCACCACAGCGGCATCCCCTTTACTATCTTCAGACCTACCTACTTCATGGACAATCTGCCAAAACATCTACAGGGCAAGCGAGCTATTCTGCTGGGAAAGCAGCCTCATCTCTTGCATCTGGTGGCGGCCTCCGATTTTGGTCGCATGGTTTCGCGGGCATTCCAGGAGCCTGAGGCCTGTAATCGGACCTTCTTCATCCAGGGGCCAGAGGCGCTTTTGCTCTCGGAAGCGCTGCGCGAATACTGCTCCCTGCTCGCGCCCCAAGCCCAGGTGACGACACTACCGCTCTGGTTCATGGACGTTGTGGATACGCTGTTTCTGGGGAAACAGATGCGTCGCACTTTACAGATGATGCAGGTGTTGCAGCGCACCGGAGAGATCGGGGATCCATCCGAGGCCAATCGGATTCTGGGAGCCCCAACCACGACCCTTCGAGTCTGGTGTGAGCAGCAACGTCTTCATGCTGCAGGCCAATCGGACACCGCAGGCTCAGCCGAAACAGCGCGATCCGCGCGCCTGGAGGATGAAGCATGAAACTCGTGATCTTTGGAGCCACTGGAGCGACCGGTCAGTGCCTGGTGGAACTGGCGCTTGCGCAGGGGCACGATGTCACCGCCTTCGCGCGCAATCCGCTTGCCTTGACTGAGCATGAACACCTCTCCATTGTGAGAGGGGATATGTTCAGACCGGCGAGTGTAGAGGCAGCGGTTGCCAACCAAGATGCGGTGCTCTGTGCCATTGGCGGTCATGACCGACTGCGGGTGGCTTTGTCAAAACAGCCTCGCCAGAAAGCGCTGTGTACCGTTGGCACCAGCAATATCCTTGATGCTATGAAGCAATATAGTCTCTCCCGTTTGATCTGCCTCTCTGCCTGGGGGGTTGGGGAGAGCAGAGAGCGATTCCCTTTCTTCTTCAAGCGTATCATCCTTCCCTTGCTGATGAAAGAGGAGTATGAGGATAAGGAGGCTCAAGAGCAGCTTATTCGGCAAAGTTCCCTCGACTGGACCATTGTTCGCCCGTCCCGGCTCACCAATGGTCCGCGCACTGGTCGCTACCGAATGCAAGCAGGCCTGGAGTTTTCCGGGCGCTCTCACATCTCGCGTGCCGATGTCGCGGACTCTATGCTCAGACAACTGACCGACCCAACCTTTCGACAGCAGTGTGTAGAAGTTAGCTCCTAAGACCTGTGAGCAGCAGGCTTTTTTTAAATAGGAAGGCGAGAGAAGCACTATGGATATACTTGGTTTTCTTGCTTTGGTACTAACCGGGTTTACCGCCTGTGCAGAATTCGGTTCCTACGCCTTTGTGCATCCGGTGATTCGGAAACTACCCGCAGAGCAGCATGTGCAGGTAGAGCAGGGGCTTTTGAAGACATTCGGGCGCATTATGCCTGTCTTTATGACGCTGTGTGTGGTGGTAGCAGTGGCCTATGCGATTCAGATGAATGGCGTAGCGGGTCCGGCGTGGAGTGTGCGTTGGGCTGCGGCGGTCGCGTTTACCCTTGCGCTGATCTCGACGATCATCTTCAATGTCCCGGTGAATCTGGCAACTGGCCGCTGGGACTCGAAAAATCTTCCCAGCGATTGGAAACAGACTCGAAACCGCTGGGAATTCTTTCAAGGTGTTCGCTCCTGGCTGTTGCTCATTGGCTTTGTGCTGTTGAGTCTGGCGTTCGCACTCAAACAGTAGGTATCGGCGGAGGAGGAAGTGCCGTCTGGTCCGACTCCGCGTGAAGCTGAGAGCTATGGGGTATCTCGGTTGATGGTAAATGCCCTGAAATCTCGACCGTTTTTGCCCTGAAACAGGCACACTTGCCCCGAATCATGAACAGTGGGACACGCGTTTGCTGGGTGGGACATCGCCGCAAGGCGGAGCGTTTCCCTGAAAGTTGAGCAAGCCATCGATGTTTCTCAACCTATGGGACATCTCTCTTTCCTTCTTCCTGCAACATCCCCCATGATCGGTGGTCGTTTGTTGGGAGGAGAGAATCATATTGACGTTATCAAACAGACGTGATAGCTTGCTACTGAACAGAGCGCATCTCACGCTGTCAGGAAGTTGCCGACGTGGTCGGCATCGAGAACAGGAAGGACCAGAAGAGAGATGAACGACTACAATCGCCGCCTGATTGAGGAGTTCCGTGCAAATGGGGGCAAAGTTGGTGGAATGTGGGAAGGCACACCCTTGCTCCTGCTCACGACGAGAGGGGCCAAGAGCGGCCAACACCGCACGACTCCAATGGGATATATGCCCGAGGGCGACCGCCTGATTGTGTTCGCCTCCTCCGGAGGCGCACCCACTCACCCTGACTGGTATCACAATCTGGTAGCGCACCCGCAAGTCACCGTCGAGGTTGGGACCGAGACCTTCAATGCCATCGCTGTTGTCGCAGAAGATGAAGAGCGGGATCGACTGTGGACCAAGGGAGTGGCGTTGTATCCCGATTTGGCCGAGCATCAGGCGAAGACAACCCGCCAGTTTCCGGTGATCGCGCTCTCCCGACTAGAAAGGTGAAGGCCATGAGTGGCTCCTCTTTGTTTGAGAAACATCGATGGCTTGCTCAACCTTCAGGGAAACGCTCCGCCTTGCGGCGATGTCCCACCCAGCAAACGCGTGTCCCACTGTATAGACGCCGACGTATAATTGCGCCAGGATAAAATTGACCCCCCCATCAGCTGGCTGTAAGCTGTGGAGCATGAAGAGAGCATGCACACAGGAGGCAGCCATGATCAGGAGCAGGACCGTGAATACGATACACGAATTGGCAGCACAAGGCAAGTCCATTCAAGATATTGCGATCAGCCTGGGGATCGCCAGAAATACCGTCCGCAAGTATCTGCGCCATCCGGAGCTTTGCGCGATGCCACGCCCTCGGCCCACTCGTCGCTCCAAGCTCGATCCGTTCAAGGAGCAGATCAAGCAGTGGATGCAGGAAGACCATTGCTACAACTGTGAGGCGATGTTGCCGCGCTTGTTAGCGATGGGCTACACGGGAAGCTTGAGTGTGCTCAAAGCCTTTGTCCACCCCTTGCGGCCCCCGCAAGCGGGACACGCCCCGGTGCAACGCTTTGAAACCGAGCCGGGAGAGCAGGTCGCCGATATCACCTTTCATGATCTCAGACATGATTTCGGTCATCGGTTGCGTGCCGCTGGCTTTTCCCTGGAGGAGGTGGCGGTCTCTCTGGGTCATGTGACCAAGAAAGGAACCCCTGCGGTAGCAACCACCGCTCGCTATACGCAACCCAGCCGCGCCCAAATGAAGCACAAACTCAAGGATGTCACGCTCTGAATGAAGGGAAGGAGAACACCCATTGCTTTGACTCGACGTAGACGCTTGGACCGCGAGTCCGCCCTCAAGAGGAGAGGTCTATGATGCCGAAAGCCCAGCCACATCAAGCTTCCTCAGACTCGAATCAGAACGCACTCTTACTTTCTAAGCTGCGACCGCCACGACCTGCCTCAGCGCTCATTGAACGACCAGCGTTGCTGTCGTTGCTGGATCGGGTGTTAGCATGTCCATTGACGCTCCTCTCTGCCCCTGCGGGCTTTGGCAAGACAACGGTGCTTCAGCAATGGCTGGGCGAGCGGCAGCGCCAGGCCGATTTTCCGCCGGTGGCCTGGGTTTCTCTCGACGGGGGGGATAATGATCCGCTGCGTTTCTGGAGCTATCTTGTCGAGGCCTCCCAGGCGTTTCAGCCACACCCTACGCCTCTCTCTCCTCTTCAGATAGCGCGTGAGGCCCCTCCATTTGGGCCTCCAGCGCTCCAGCAATGTGTCGGCGCCTTCATCAATGAGATCATACGGTTAGATTGTCAGGGGTTGTTGATTCTTGAAGAGTATCATGTTATTCACGAGCAGCAGATTCATCAAACCCTGACGTTTTTCATCGATCAGCTTCCAGCTGCGCTGCATCTGGTATTGATCACACGCACCGATCCCCCTTTCTCTCTGGCCCGGCTTCGAGCCAACAATCAACTGCTGGAGATCCATGCCTCCCAATTGGCTTTTTCGAGAGCGGAAACACTCCGTTTTTTACAGCAGACACTCCCTTTCGACCTTCCTGAAACAGTAGCTGCCCAGATTGAGGAGCAGATGGAGGGATGGATTGCGGGATTGCGACTCTTCACTCTTGGTTTCCAGGGACGCGCCACGCCTTCCGATATCCAGCAGCTGCTCTCTTCCTTTACAGGTCACCATCGCTATCTCCTCGATTATTTTCTGACCGAGGTTCTGAGTGCACAGGCGGCCCACGTACAAGCATTTCTGCTCCAGACAAGTCACCTCCAGCGTCTCTGTGCGCCCCTGTGCGATAGCGTTACCGGAGGCGAGGCGAGTGAGCAGATCCTGACAGAGATTGAGCGTGCCGGTCTCTTTCTCCAGGCTATCACAGATTCAGACGGCTGGTATCGCTATCACGCCTTGTTTGCCGAAGCGATGCAAAATGAGGCTCGCCAACGTCTTGGGGAGGCTCTCGTCGCTCTCTGTCTTCAGCGGGCACAGAGCTGGTATGAGCACAACGGAATGTTGGATGAAGCGATCGAGACAGCGCTCCAACGTCGCACCACGGCTTCTGTCCTGGCGCTGCTGGAACGATTACTGGAGCGTCCAAATGCGTTTCGCGAACGGATCTATGCCATTCAACGCTGGCTGCAATCAATACCCGACGAGCTTCTTGCTACCTCGCCGCTTCTCTGTTTCGCGTATGCATCCGCTCTGACGTTCACTTCAAGCTCAGATCAGCTCGAGGCTTCCACTTTTACCCGCGTCATGACCCTCTTGCAGTATGCCGAAGAGCAGTGGCTGGCCCGACAACAGACGCCCCGCCTCGCCGAGGTCTATGCCTTGCGCGCGCTGATCTCCGTTCGTCAGGGAAAGATCCCAGAGGCGGCACGTGCTGCGCGCCAGGCTCTGGCTCTCCTCTCTCCAGAACAATTCACCTGGCACGTGGTCTGCCAGACCACACTGGCCATCGAAGCGCGCTGGCTGGGACATTTTCAAGCCGCCTATCAGACGATGCTCCCTGGCCTTTCCACATTTAGAGACATACAGGAGCAGGAGGGGTCCATTGTTCTCAAGCTGTTTCTGGGCGAACTCTGTCTTGAACAGGGGATGCTCTATCAAGCTGAGGAACTCTTTCAAACGGCCTTGCAGGAAGCGAAGGAAGGCTCGAACGACCAGGCCAGAGCGCTAACAGGAATAGCTCAGCTTGCTTATGAACATAATCAGTTGGCTCAGGCCGGGCAGCAAGCCCAACAAGCGCTGGCGATCAGCATGACCATCAATGACCGGCTCTTGCAGGTCCAGGCGACGCTCATCCTGGCCAGGGTTGCTGCGGCCTCGGGCCTCGTGCACGAGGCCCTCAAAATGCTTCAGGCGAGGCTCGTCCATCTCGACCCCGCCCAATTTCCTCAACAGTATCGCGAGATCTTGCTCTGGCAGATGCGCTTCGAACTCACTTCGGGCGACGCCGCCTCTGTTCAACGCTGGCTGGAGTCATCGCAGACTGAGGAGGCCTCGCTTTCCGTCTCGCGCTCTCAACAAGAGCAAGAGGCCCTGTTGCGCGCTCGCTGGCTGTTACAGAGCGGCGCGGCGCACGACGTTCTGACCCTGCTCAAGTCGTGGCAGGAAGAGGCAGCGGCAAACGAACGCCTGCGTAGCACACTCGAGATTGGTCTCTTGCTGAGCATGGCGTATCATCAGCTGAAACAGCCCCAGGAGGCAAGATCGCAGCTCAGTGAGATTATCCAGCTCGCGCATCCCGAACATTACCTGCGCCTGTTTCTTGACGAAGGAGAGATAGTCACCACGCTGCTTTCTGCTCAACTCACCGCCATACGTGAAAAATCGCTCCAGACCTATATCCGCACCATCCTCCAAGCCTTTGATACCAGGCAGAAGCAACCGAGCGCGCTAGCTTTTGATCCCGTCTCTCTGCTCGCCTCATTAAGTCCGCAAGAACGACAGATTTTGCGCCTGCTGGCGGATGGCATGGAGAGGCAGGAGATTGCCGAACACCTGGTGATTAGCCTCAATACCGTCAAAACGCATCTGCAGCGCCTCTATCAGAAGCTCCACGTGACCAGCCGCTTTGAGGCTGTCGAGATCGCTCGAAGCCTCGATCTCACGGACTGAACAGCGCGAGCACTCCAGATTCTTCCAGAACGCTCACGCGGATTCACCCGCGAATCACCCTCGTGGGTGACACACTGCGCCCTCCTCTGGAACTATACTCTCGACAACGAGAACACCATACGCTGTTCGAGAAGAAAAATATCCAGAAAGGAGCTTTACACATGTCTCAGCATTCGTTTCACGTGATGATTATCGGTGGCGGTCTTGGCGGCCTTTGTCTGGCTCAAGGACTCAAAAAAGCAGGGATCAGCGTCGCTGTCTACGAGCGCGACCGGACCCGCAACGAGCGTTTACAGGGCTATCGCATCCATATCGAGGCGATGGGCAACCGCGCACTCCATGACTGTCTGCCCTCTCATTTGTTTGAAGCCTACCTCAAGGCAACTGGGAGCGCTGGCTCGGGCTTGCTGATGTGCGACGAGCAACTCAATCACTTGATGGCATTTCCCGTGGATGTGGCCAAACAAGATGATCCGCTTGAGTCATCTCGCTCGGTCAGCCGCATTACACTGCGCCAGGTGCTGCTGGCGGAACTGGATGAGATCGTCCAGTTCGACAAATGCTACTCTCACTATCAAGAAAACCCTGATGGGTCCGTAAATGCCTTCTTTGAGGATGGCACAAGCGCGACCGGCGATCTGCTGGTGGCAGCTGATGGAGGCAATTCCCGCGTCCGCCAACAATTCCTGCCCCAGGCAAGCCGTGTTGAGACCGGCACCGTAGCCATCATGGGCAAAGTGCCTCTGACCCCCGATGTCCACTCGCTGCTCGTCGCCCACCAGCTCGACTGGGCAACCATTGTGCTTGGCCCCAAAGGTCGTGGCTTTTTCTCTGCTGTTCACGACCTCAGTGGCAAGACCTCTGAACGGACCCAGGGCACGATTGGCGCCAATGAGGAGGCCTTGCTTGAAGAGGCGAGCGCGCTGTTCGAGAATACCAACGATTACTACTTCTGGGCTTTCCTCACCAAACAGAAGAACTATCCGGTGCACGGGGATCTGCAACCCCTACCGGGAGGCAAGCTGCTCCAGATGGCTCAGGACATGATCGACGACTGGCATCCCACGCTGCGACACCTGGTGAGCCTGACCGAGCCAAGCACGGTCATCGCGACTCCTTTGCGCATCGCCACTCCCGTTGCACCCTGGGAGAGCCAGAACATCACGCTGCTCGGTGACGCTATTCACAGCATGCCCCCGACACGCGGGATCGGCGGCAATACCGCCCTCAAGGATGCCCAACTCCTCTGCCAGAAGCTGATTGCCGTAGCCCGGCAAGAGCAAACCCAGGCTTCCGCGCTCAAGGAGTATGTCACAGAAATGCTCCACTACAGTTTTGCCGCCGTGAAGAGTTCTAAGCAGTCGTTGGATATGATGGTGATGGAAAATTCGGTCGGTCGCGCACTCACAAAAACCGCTTTACGGGCTGTCAATCCCTTCACTTCGCGGAAGAAGAGCGCATAAGCAGAAAGAGAAGGACACAACGTTCGGGAGGACCACTTGACAAGTGCTTTGTCAAGTGGTCCTCTCTTGTGAGAAATATCACAAATTGCTTTATTGCACATTTTGGTCAGGATCTTAGCCCTATCTCAAAGTAGCACTGGCCCGGCGGATGTTTGCGGATCAGAGTCATTCCATTCCAGAGATCTGTGCAGCCCTTGGGATCTCTCGCGCCACATTGTATCGCTACGTGAAAGAGACCGAACCTCCCACGTAATGAGCGAAATTCTTCCCATGAAATGAGCAAATTTACACATTCTACAGGAACTTTCACCGCGCCCTGGTACTATCATGCTATTTGACGAATGCGTATGAGAAATTGTCTAAAAACTGTGGTACCGTAGCATTAACGAATGTTCATAGAGATCGAGAAGGAAATCTGAAAGATGTTTGATATTC
>Ga0137371_10003199_pt1 | contig 12953 bp, 10 predicted proteins | sample SagtaG_7_FD_104919 | JGI IMG/M metagenome (GOLD analysis project Ga0137371, IMG submission 104919) | Vadose zone soil microbial communities from Sagehorn Ranch, Mendocino, California, USA - Sage1_R_40_16 metaG | ecosystem: Environmental > Terrestrial > Soil > Vadose zone | place: USA... | reverse complement strand
TAAACAGGCGAAAGAAGCATGTCAGAACACAACGACAATACAGAAGTATTCCTGTGATGTTCATTGCTTAGATGGTAGAAAGAAGGATATCTATGAAAGGCAAGAGAGCCTGTTTGGTGATTAATCCACATGCCGGGCAGAATGTGACAAAAATCACTGACCTGGTAGCTGTGCTATCTGCGGCTGGTTGGCGTACTGAGATCGTCGTTAAAGAGTATGCCGGGCACAGTATGGAATTAGCCACCAGTGCAGCGAAGGCAAACTACGACCTGGTCATCGGCTACGGTGGCGATGGAACATTGAACCAGGTCCTCAATGGCGTAATGAATGCCGGGGGCTACCAGAGCATTGTTGGCGTCATTCCTGGTGGCACAGCTAATGTCTGGGCGGCTGAAATTGGCGTGCCTGATGATCCTGTGAAGGCGGCTCTAACCCTGATCAACAGCGAAGCTCGCAAGATTGATATTGGACATGTCGAGGTGCAAGGACTTACCTTTCCTGGTACAACCCATGATGATCAGGGGAACCAGCAACAGAAGAAAGGGAAAAAGGCGCGTAAAAGGGAGGCGAAAGCAACATCCGGAGCCAGGCATCACTTTTTGTTGATGGCTGGCCTTGGTATCGATGCTGCTATTATGGGTCATGTCTCCAAACCCCTCAAATACCGCATTGGTCGCCTGGCTCCTGTTCTCTCAGCAGCTGAAGAATTGCCCAGGCAACATCCCTTCCCTGTAGAGATACGGGTAGGCGGCACGAAACAAGAAGACGAAAAAATTTGGAAAGGCGAAGCTTTTCAAGTGATCGTAGGCAATACGCGCCGCTACGCCAACATCGTGCAGATGACGCCAGACGCCTATCTTGATGATGCACTACTCGATGTGTGCGTGATTACAGCCGGCAATGTACTGACAACCCTGGAGCAGATCGCCTCGCTCTTGTTCCGGCGTAGGCCTGCTCAGGTGACAGCCGAATATTTCAAAGGAGCTAACATAACTATTAGTATCCCGGCTTCAATTGACTTGCAACTGGATGGGAGCGCAGCCAATCTCAAAGACTATTTGAACAAGTCAGATCGTAAAGCCCTCCAAAGTGCCGAAAACGCGGAACAGGTGATGATCACGTACCGTTTTGATGCCATGCCTCGTGCCGTGCAGGTGACCATTCCGAGCACGTATGATGAGACGTTGTTTGAAAAACGGGTTGCTGAAGAGAAGCCACGCGTTCCTTTACAAGAGCAGAAAGAGGAAGGTGCTGCTCAGCAGGAGCATGAACATATTGAGGAGCTGCAGCGCGAATCTCCGGAACTGATCGCTACGCTTTTGGAACATGGTCACAAGGTGACCGTGAGAGGAGTTGCTGCGCAGTTGGGGAAGCAGCAAAGATATATTATTGCAGGAATGGTTCCGCACCAGCTGACAGCTGACAGCGCGCCTGTTGCTGTACGGGTGAAGGATGGTGTGACTATACTCAGACGTTCGGGTGAACAGGTTGCTCCCGCTATAGTGCAGCAGTTGCAAGAAGGGGTCGTAATTGTGGCTGATGGCAAGAAGAGCAAGTATGGGGTCATTCGGCCAAAGCATATCCTTCTTGATGGAGATTAACAAAATAATCCGGTTATGGATAGGGGGAACGATTTATCGGCCCTCATTGAATGCTATGATGTCCGCATTAAAAAAGTTAATCTCCATCAAGAAGGATGAACAAGGACCTTCCAGTTTGAAGTGACAAAGGAGAAGAACAATGGATAGTTCTACAGATCTTCCGGGTACTCAGGCATCTGGCAGTGCTGGCCGGCCGGCTGAGGCAAAGAAGCGCCAAAGACAAATGCTCCTGGTGAGTGCTTTCACGCTCTGGGTGATTGGCTTGATTGCCCTGCTGGCAACTGCTGGGATCGTCCATTTTTTTCATCCTGGCCCCTGGCCTTTCGACCTGCAAATGACTGAAACCCTCCAAAGTCTTCACTATCCGCCATGGCTGCTGACCATTATTGATTTTCCCAGCCGGTTCAATGATATTGTACCTTCGGTGATTGCATTGGCCCTCTGGTTTGCTGGTCTGCTCCTGGTGGCCTGGCTCTTTAAGCGGCAGGGCAAATCAGCCCTGCTCTGGTTTGTTATTGCCCTCTTTCTTGTCGGTGGAACGGCGTTTGCCGATCTTATCGTCAATTTCTTAATCGTCAATCTGGTCAGGCGTCCCCGTCCCATCTCACCGCTCATTCACATCTATAATCCTGAGCCAGTCCCCAGTTTCCCCTCCGGACATGCTGAACACACGGTCGTCTACTATGGCTTTTTGCTGTATCTGAGCTTCACCAAACCTGTGCGGCAGTGGCGCTACCACTGGTTCTTACTGCCCTTGCAGATCTTTGCTGCTCTCAATATCCTCTTGATTGGCTATTCACGGATAGAGGAGGGGTCCCATTGGCTCAGCGACGTTCTGGCGGGTTACCTGGAAGGGGCAGTCTGTCTCCTCCTGCTCATCGTCGTCTATCGCTGGACCTTGCAGAAATTGGAGCAGCGGCGCGCAAAGAAACTCGCGGAGCAGCCTGTATAGGAACTGCCTATTTTCAGGAGGAAGTATATGGTAGTTGATAATGAGCAGATAATGAAAAAATGGTGGGCTGAGGGAGATATAGCAGTACATACTAATTCACGTGCCGCTTACTTCGTTGATGGACGCAGCGCCATGCTCACATTCTGCCTGCATTTTCTCAAGGCACACAAGTACATCTATATTGCAAGCTGGGGCTTGTCACCTGACCTGGAACTCGTACGCGGAAATGACCATCGAGCAGGGCCTGATGGGAGTCCCGAGCAGGAGACCCTCGTGGCCGGACTACGAGCCAGAGGTCTTGAGCAGGCAGATATTGACTTCTGGTGTACCCACGAACTCTCTGTGCAAGCTGTCCTGGGGTATGCTGTGAGCAAAGGGGTCGAGGCGAAGGTCCTGCTTTGGTGCGGCCCAGAGCTTCCAGTACTGATACATGACAAGCCCAAGGAAGCCCAGAGGCAATTGCTAGAGGTAGGAGTCACTTGTATTCTTGATGATAGTGCACAAGGTATTGTCCATCATCCCTTCGAGTCGTTGCATCAAAAGATATCGATTGTGGATGGCACGCATGCCTTTGTTGGCGGTATTGATCCGGTGATGGAACTGAGTGGTGAATTCGACCGCTGGGATAGTCCATTACATCTCTTCTCTTCCCCTGCTCGTCGCACCAAAATTGGTACCAGCCCTCATCCCTGGCATGATGCTCATGCACTGATCGAAGGGCCGGCAGCAGCAGATGTTGAGCACAATTTTCGCCAGCGTTGGAATAGTATGGTGGAGCGTCATGCCAGGAATGATTTGCTTCTTCTCGAGCATCCACCTGCTCTTCCATTGGAGAGCAAGATCATCATGCAGGTAGCCCGTACCATTCCCGAACGCACCTATCACTTAGATCTGGAAGCTGGCATCCAGGGAATTGCACAGCAATATATAAACGCTCTGAGCAACGCGCAACGTTTTATCTACCTGGAGAATCAATACTTCTGGCTCCATGCAGGTATAGGCATCGTTCTTCCCTCTTTGGGAAGAGAGTGCCTTGCTATGGAACACATCATACGTGAGCTGGGTGATGCATTGAGACGTGGAGTCACGATTACCCTTGTGCTGCCTGACCACCCCAATGTGGGTCGCGCTGACACAGATGCTAGCCTTGCGCACTTACGTGGAGAAGCTCCTGAAGCTATAGCACAGGGACGTTTACAGGTCTTCTGCCTGGGTAGCTCGACCTGCCAGGAGGACGGCGAACACTACCGCCCGATTTACGTCCATGCCAAAGTTGCCATTATCGATGATCTGTGGACCACCGTTGGCTCGGCGAATTTGAACAATCGAGGCATGCGTGACGATACCGAGATGAATGTCACCACGCTTGACGAAGAACTCGCGCAGGGCTTACGCCTGATGCTGTGGGCTGAGCATCTTGGGCTGGTAAATGAGGAGGATCTCTTTGGCTTAGCAAGCTATCTGGGCCAGCAATATCAAAGGCAGGAAGATGAGGCGCATGCAAAACATCTCTACCACTCCTTGCAAGAGACACTTGGGGATCAGCTGGTTGGTCTGACCCTCATGGCCGAACGTGCAGAGGACAACCTGCGCCGCTACAAAGCCGGGCAACCTCTGTTGGGCCACCTCCTGCCCTATCTGACGGCTCATGAGGCGCGACAACACGGGCTGCATTTCCGCGAAGAGCATGGTTGGCTTGAAGAAGCCTAGGCAAGGATAGAGAAATTTCCCTTCGTTTTACGGTTGGTCCGTGCGCACCGCTTCAATATTACAATGCGTGAGGAGCGCGATAATTGCCCCAAGGGAGGCCACCTGGGGAACTATAAGAGCACCGACTACCTCCACTGTCAAGGGAAGTGGGTGACATCCACTCATAACTCGCCGCCGCAGGCGGCGAAGAAAGAAAAAAATGTTCGGGGGACACCCCCGAACCCCTGGCCGAGGGCTGCGGCCCTCTGCACTCCTGTTTTATGAGCGGATGTCAGAAGTGGGTCAATCCACCTCTACAATTATGACAGTGTATATGTTACAATGTACCCGCTACAGTATCATTGCTACAAAGCAATGGTACAATGCAGACGATAAAGTTTTCTTAGTACAGGACAGTGTAACGATGCATACAATCGATGAACTGGCGCACATCTCTGGCATCCCGAGTAGAACGATCCGCTTTTACAATACCCAGGGTATGTTGCCTCCCCCGACGATGCGCGGGCGAGTAGCCTATTACGGTGAGGAACACCTGCTCGTACTGTATATTATCAAAGAGTTGAAAGAGCGACAGAATCTTCCCCTGGAAACTGTCAAGCAAATGCTGGATATTCGCGCCAGCTATGGCGATCTACAGATGAACTTAGCGCTAAAACAGCGCCTGCTGCGTCCGCTCACTGGCGGTGGTCAAGAAGTAAGTGTCTCTAAAGAAGCCTTGATGCAGCAAACAGGTGCAACTGAGGAGTGGATTGATGAATTGACGCGCCAGGAACTCCTCTTTCCGGTGCAATCTGCAAATGGGTTCGTGTATAATAGCGATGATATTCTTTTGCTACAGATTTATGAGCATCTCGAGCATCTTGGTCTTCCCATAGCCCTACCGGCTCTGATTCGCTTTCAATTGCGCCAGCTTGTGCGTAGCGAAAAGGCGGCTTTTGAGCAACATGTGCAGCCACGTTGGCAAGAAGAAGGCCTGTCACCTGAGCAACAGGCCGGGCAGTTTGAGATGATCCTCACCCTCGCTGATACGTTGATCTCCGTCATACATCGGAAGTTGCTGTATCACTTATAGCTACCAATTAGCCCTCTATCTTTTCTTCTGCTTGCTTCCCCGCCGATTGCTCACCATCTACGGCTGCTGCTTCTACGGTTGCTGGCTGTTTCTCTTCTGCCTTAGGTTTCTGTGGAATGCCATATGTTGCAGCGACTTCGCCCTCTGGTATTGGCTTCGAGAAGCGCAACACCAGGAAGGTGATGGGCAGCAGGAGGATGAATACAACCAGCGATGTCCATTGAGCCTGTTTCAGGCCCCAGTTCAAGCCCAGGAAGCTAACGATAGTATTATCGCGCACGAAGAAGAGTAGGAACTGCGTAATCACATAGCCATAGAGGTAGACCAGCATGAGTACCCCAGGTCTGCGCAGGCGGTAGGAGAGGAAAAGCAGCAGCGCCAGTAAGGCAATGTTCGCGAGCAGTTCATAGACAGCCGCAGGTTGTACTGGTACGTTACAGGTAGCGGGATTCAGGCACGCAAAACTGTTTGGATTCTGATAAACAGTTGCCCAGGGAAGCGTGCTCTTATAACCGATAATATCCCCATTAATAATGTTGCCGATGCGCCCAAAAAGCTGCCCGGCGGCTGCAAACAACACGCCACCATCAAGCGCGACTAGCGGATTAATGCGCTCAACTTTAGCTCGCCAGAAGAGTACAGGGATGACGAAGAAGATGGCCCCAAAGAAAGCCATGCCGCCCTCCCAGGTCGCGAGTATATGTTGGGGTTGAGCAAGGTAGAACGAAACAAAGTTAGGTTGCTGGACTACAAAATAGAGGCGTCCACCAATCAGGCCGGCCACAATACACCACCAGAGGACCCGGTACACAATATCCTGGCTAATGCCCTTGCGTATGGTGTAGCCTCGCATGAACAACACCCCCATAATGATGCCAACAACATACATAAGCCCATACCAGCGCAAAGCCACCGGGCCAATGTGCACAATTACGGGGTCGATGTTGATGTAGATGTATGCCAACATAAAATTTCTCCAGTGCTTATAGACACATCTTTCATGCTATCATAGTACGCTTGAGTGATATGTGCAAGTAGTTATTTATACCCTACACACTCCTCGCATATCTGCGATATACTTTATTAATAAGCAGGAAGACGAAGCAGTCTTCATTCATACTCCAGGGAAGGAAGGTATATCATTTATGGCAAAGAACATGACACTACATAAAGCGAAGCATGCGCCTGGGGAGAGCACCTATGAGCGCTATCTGCGTACTCAGGAACTTCTCTCCCTGCAAAAGCCTGAGGATCAATTGACCCATCATGACGAGCTACAATTTCAGGTCGTCCACCAGGTATTTGAGTTGTGGTGGAAAGAGGCAGCTTTCGAGTTGCGCACCATCCGCGAACTGCTCCAGGAGCACAATCTACCGTATGCTATACGCCTGTTACAGCGCGTCATCCAGATCCAGCATCTTATGCTCCATAATATGCGTATGTTAGAGACGATGACTCCCTGGGATTTTCACGCATTCCGCAAAACGCTCGGCGATGGCGCTGGTACAGACTCTCCTGGCTTTCATGCCTTGATTACGATTTCGCCGCTCTTGTGGGATGATTTCCAGGCCTTACTTGCTCATGAAGAGGTCACACTCATAGACATTTATATCCACGCTGACCGCTATCCCCTGCTAATGGCCATAGCTGAGGCTCTGATCGATTATGACGAGGTTTTTCAGATCTTCCGTACACAACATTTCAAGATGGCGCAACGCATGATTGGCCCTGGCTCCATTGGTACCGGCGGCACACCAATGGAGATGCTCGAACGTACTCTTCAAGATAAGTTCTACCCGGACCTATGGGAGCTACGCAACGAATTAACCAAGATCGCCGATGAACAAGGCCTAAAGTAGGGGCGCGATAAATCGCGCCCCCAGCCGATGATGATGTTTACCGACCAAGATCGATGATCATGCCACCGAGTGCTTGAATCAAGGGAAGTCGAATGCTCCAGCCCTGTCATGCTGAGCGCAGCGAAGCATCTTTCTCGATGGGCCGAGATGCTTCGCTGCGCTCAGCATGACACTGGTTGGCAACTGAGGTTGATGCTTACAGGACGCGATAAATCGGGCCCCTACGAAGGAACACATCATTCTCCCATTTTCTGGAAGAAACGGCTCACCGCGCGAATGCCCTTAAAGAACTGGGAAAGCGAATATTTCTCATTCGGAGCGTGCGTGTTATCGTCTGGCAAACCAAAGCCCATCATTACCACGGGCACATTCAGGATTTCATAGAACAGTGCCGCTATGGGAATCGAGCCGCCCTCGCGCATGAAAACAGGCTCTCTTCCGAATACCTCCTTCAGTGCCGAAGCAGCCGCTTGCATCGGTGGTGTATCTATCGGGACTATCACTGCCTCGCCACCATGTATCTTCCGTACTATGACCTCTACTCCTGCAGGCGCAAGTTCTTTTACACGCCGCTCAAAGAGCCTGAATACCTCATCTGACTTCAAGTCAGCAGGCAGGCGCAGGCTGATCTTTGCTTTGCCGGTAGCTGGGATGACCGTTTTGGCTCCCTCGCCCACAAAGCCGCCGGCAATGCCGTGTACCTCTAAAGTTGGACGTGCTCCGATGCGTTCCAACGGTGGATATTCATTCTCGCCTGAAAATTCTGAGACGCCCATCTCCCCGAGCAGCGCTTCATTCATATGTAGTGGATCATCACGCCAGAACGCTTTTTCTGTTTCAGATGCCTCACGCAGCTTGTCATAAAGCCCTGGAATATGGATGTGACCCTGGGCATCCTTGAGACCAGCAATGATGAGGGCCAGCGTATGCAGGGGATTGGGCGCAACACCACCATAGGAGCCTGAGTGCAGGTCACGCCTTGCACCACGGACCTCAACCTCGGTGTAGATAATGCCACGTAACCCATTGACCAGCGCTGGGATCTCCTTAGAAGGCATATGTGTATCGCAAATAAAGGCTGCATCGCACTTCAAGCGTTCGGGATAGTGCTTGACATAATGTTCAATCGACTCACCCCCGGCCTCTTCTTCTCCCTCGAGCAGCACGCGCACATTGACAGGGAACGAGCCATTGACCGCCATGAGGGCTTCCAGGGCCTTAAATACGAGCATCGTCTGTCCCTTGTCGTCGGCGGCACCACGACCGTACAGGTTATCCCCACGTATTGTCGGCTGGAATGGCGGCGATTCCCATAGTTCGATCGGGTCGACTGGCTGTACATCATAATGCCCATAGACGAGGACGATGGGTTTGCCTGGAGCCTTAAGCCATTCACCATAGACGAGCGGGTGGCGTTCTGACTCGATCAACTGAACCTGCTCAAAGCCTATACCCCGTAACTGCTCGGCGGCGTACTCTGCCGCGCGGCGAATATCACCTGCATGTTCCGGCAGTGTACTGATACTGGGGATACGCAGCCAGCCTTTCAAGTCTTCAAGAAAACGGCTTTCATTTTCGCTTATGTAGGTTTCTATTTGTGCTTGCGTCATAATTTGTCCTTTCATTAAGTCTCATTGCAACACATCCCGCTTATCTGTACCATTTTTATGCAATAAAAATAGGCAGGGCCTATGCTGGTGCTATTATATAGACACTACCCGTAGGACGTGAACCGCAAAGGGACTATTCTGCTAATAAAGGAGTCCTCTTTTCATCTTGCCGGATGGCTTCCAATCAGATGGAAGCAAAGAACTGTTCGAGAACGCCAATACACCATAAAGGTATCACACTTTCACCCTTATGCCAATCCCTCCGCTTGGAAACACACTATAGAGTTGAGGGGTAATAACATAAGAGACAACTCTTTGAATTTGCTAACCGCATACTCTATGCTAAAAAAGAATATAATAGTAATAAGTAATATCGGATAGTCAATACTGCTGGCGAAATCTCTCCGTATCTTTGTAAGAGCGGGAAAGGAGTGGGGTGGAGCGGGGACCCTTGCGGTCGCCCTTTGGATTCGCCAGTAATATCGGATAGTCACTCTTACTCAAGGAGAAAACCATGTGCGGTCGCTATACACTCACCATCGATATCAAAACCATTGCCGAAAAGTTCGGCGTGCCAGCTAGCCTGGAAACATCGCCGCGCTACAACATCGCGCCAACACAAGAAGTCGTTACTATTATGCGTAATGGAACATCTCACCTGGCCTTGTTACGTTGGGGACTGATCCCCTCCTGGGCTAAGGAAGAATCGATTGGCTCAAGGATGATTAACGCCAGGGCCGAATCGCTGGCAGAAAAACCCAGCTTCAAGGGGCTATTGCGCTCAAAACGCTGCCTGATCGTAGCCGATGGCTTTTATGAGTGGAAGCAAGAGAACAACTACAAGACTCCTATGTATATCACGCTCAAGAACGGAGAACCTTTCGCTTTTGCCGGTTTATGGGACCAGTGGAAAAGTCCTGATGGGCAGCAGGTGCGTAGTTGCACAATTATCACCACCGAGCCAAATGACGTGCTTGCGCCTATTCACAATCGAATGCCCGCCATTCTTTTACCTGGTGCCTATGAAGACTGGCTCAATCCAGATATGCGGGATGAACAGGCTCTGTCTCACTGGCTCGCACCCTATCCAGCGGAGGAGATGACAGTGCGCGCTGTTTCGCGCCTGGTGAACGATGCCAAACGAGAAGGTTCAGAGCTGATCGCCTAGTTATTCTTTATGCGTGTTCTCAGCGGGTTCAGTGATTACCTGAAACAACCACACTTCCGGCTGAAATGGATTCATTGCCCGCTGAGGCTAACAAACGAATAGCCTCTATGGTTTCCTGCGCATTCCGCACAAACTCGGCTCTCACAGGCAATCGCTCCTTAAACTCCTCCACTGTAACGTCATCCAGGAAGCGCTCGCCCGCGTTATCCAGCATTACATGAGGCAGAAGTACAAGATCACCCAGATTTCCATTCTTCGCCAGTGCCGCCAGCACGTCCTGGCCACAGAGTAACCCTGCGACAGTCACTTCTGCACCAAAGAACTGGTTGACGACGGGCAGCACCTGGACCTCAAGTCGCTCCACCTTACGCATGTCTTCCGCAAATTTTTCGATGACGGGTTTAGCCATCGTACCAGTGACCAGAGTCAGCCGTCGCGGCCCCGGCATGCTTGCCGGCAATTTACGCTTCCTGCGTGCCCATTGGTCTATCAAGTAGCGCGTCATGCCTACACCATTTTCAATCTGGGCATATGAACCGTAATGCCGCGCAGATGGGAATTTGCGACCAGTCAGGTAGTACCATTCATCCGAGAGGTAGACGAATGGATCGCCTTCAGCGTCCTCGGCCTCTAAGCGGCGCTGGTGTGCCTCCACCTGTTCGATCATCGCCTCGGCCTCTTCGCGTGTGTAGTGGCGCAGCGTTGGCAAATCTCCGGTCTTAATCATGTTGTTGTATTTCGTCAAACCCACTGGCACCACGGAAATAGATTCGACGATGGGGCGCAATTCAGCCAGGTCACGAATGCTGCGATCAAGATGCGGGCCATCGTTAATTGTTGGGCAGAGAACGAGTTGTGTGTGGCAGGTGATACCTATACTTCCCAGGCGTTTGATATGCTCGATGATATCTCCCGCTCGCGGGCCATCAACCATTTTGCGCCGCAGATCAGGATCGGTCGTATGCACAGAGACATAGAGCGGCGTCAACTTCTGTTCGTCCAGGCGCTGCCAGTCATGTTCTTTCAGGTTGGTTAACGTGATGAAGTTGCCAAACAGGAATGAGTAGCGGTAGTCATCGTCTTTGATATAGAGTGTGGCACGCATGCCATGCGCTAACCCTGGCTGTGGCGTAAAACGTTCGGGCAGTCCCTTGATGAAACAGAAAACGCATTTATTGGCGCACTGCCGGATAAATGGAGCAGGCTCTTCGCCGAAGAGCACCCCCAGGTCCTCATCGTATGTTTTAGAGATATATACTTCATGCTGATCTAGTTGCCGCTCAAAACCAATCGTCAACTCTTCCTCGGCAACATAAAAGCGATAATCCACCAGGTCACGAATGAGCTGACCGTTAATTGTGCGAATAAGATCACCAGGTTGTAGTCCTGCGCGGTCTGCAGGACTGTCGGGTACTACCTCACGCACCCACCCATACAGTTTTGGCATTAGTCTGGTTCCTTTGCCATCTAAAATGAATGGCCAATAAAACGAATAATAAGCGCCACGATGATGATCAAGGCCACAATACCTATCGTGACAAGCAAGAAATAGGTATTTCTGCGTCCAAGTTTGACATTCGTGCTAGGCCCTTTCGTTACCACCGTCTTTTTCACTTCCTCCTGACGCTGTTTCCTTTTGTCAATGCGCTTCTGTCTCTTATCGCGCGCCGCGTCGGCCGGGCTTCCACCGTATGGGCCCATGCCCATATGCTGCATGCGACGGCGCATCTCGCGGTTATAACTCTCGGCCTGCTGCTGTGTAGCCTGCGTAGTTTTGATTTCTTTAGGCTGCGTCGATCTTGCGCCTTGCGCAGCCGTACCACCCATCGTCTGCCTGCGGCTCTTCCCACCCTGCTTGTCCTTATTCGAGTCGCTTTGGAGAGTGATCGAAGGCTCTGCTTGTGATTTGGCCGTAGGGGCCCGATTTATCGTGCCCTGGGGCTGGATGCCCGGCTTTTTAGCCCCGGCTGCTTTCGCTTTGTCTGATCCAGGCTTCTGAGAACCTGGCTTATGCGCCTTTGTCATTGTCGAATCCTTTGCTTGCTTTGTAATCTATGGCTACTTCTATACCTGCTTAAGCACATCACAAAAGAACGTCTCTACTCCGAACTGTGTCCGTAAAAAATCGTCGCGCAACACTGTCAGTAACTCTCCTCCTCATCTACCAACTCTCGTGCAATTCTTGCTGCCTCCTCTTTGTCATCGGGAGCAACCACCCCATCGATAACCAGGCCTAGCAGGTGTTCCTTGATCGGTCGTAACCACGGCCCTGGACCGCGCCCGAACATTGCCATCAGTTCATTCCCATCCAGGGGGCTTTTCAGCGGCACACGCTCCGCTTCCTCCTTCAAGCGCTGGCAGCGCTCGGCAAGTTCCGCCACGCGTGCAGCGGCACGTGTCACCTTATCTTCTCGATAGCTTGTGATATCTGCTCGCGACAGGTCAAGTAAATCAGCCAGGTTATCTCCACTATCCAGCATCAGCCGCCGCACGGCCCCCTCCGTCCAATCCGGCGTATACGCATTCGCCCGCATATGCAATCGCACAATCTTCGACACACTCTCAATAAAGTCTCGATCAAAGTGCAGCCGTTTCAGAATATCACGCGCCATGTAAGCCCCAAGTTCCTCGTGCCCAAAAAAGTGGACCCTCCCATCTTCCACTGTGCGCGTCCGTGGCTTCGCAATATCATGCAGCAGCGCGCTCCAGCGGCAGACCAACCTGGGTGACGAACGCTCAACCACGCGTAGAACGTGCGCATAGACATCTTTCGAATGAATCGCTCGCTGAGGTTGTTGACTTACACCGCGCAGTGCAAGTACTTCGGGCACGATCCACTCCATCAACCCCAACTCAACAAGCAAATCCAGGCCTTTAGCAGGGTTCGCCGAAACCAGCAGCTTATTCATCTCATCTCGGATACGTTCACGCGAAATCTTTTGCAGTTTTGCGGCCTGGTGAACGATTGAACGCCGGGTTCC
>Ga0137371_10003193_pt1 | contig 12962 bp, 12 predicted proteins | sample SagtaG_7_FD_104919 | JGI IMG/M metagenome (GOLD analysis project Ga0137371, IMG submission 104919) | Vadose zone soil microbial communities from Sagehorn Ranch, Mendocino, California, USA - Sage1_R_40_16 metaG | ecosystem: Environmental > Terrestrial > Soil > Vadose zone | place: USA... | reverse complement strand
CAACTCAGAAAGGGGTATCTGTCCATAACCAAATCTCAGCAGTAGATTAAGGCTAAGGTTTGCGCAAATGTCCTATTTGTCCAGATTTTTAGCAACTATGCAATCTCTTGATTTCGTGATATAATGAATGTAACCACTATGGGATTCATGCGACGGGCGATACGACTGGTCCCGTCGCATCGCTATTTTAAAAGCTAACGGTGATATAGGTATGGAAATGCCTGATGCTCGCATCAGAATGCTTGTTATTGATATTGATGGCACATTACTCACTCCTGAAGGCTACATTACTGCGCCTACCCTGGCAGCAGTACGGGCCACGCAGCAAGCAGGCATAGTGGTAACGCTGGCTACAGCCCGACGCTATAGTAATACGGCTAATATTGCTAGCGAACTGGGTTTAGACATTCCGCTGATTCTGTATGACGGGGCACTGATTGTACAGCATCCTCATAAGACAATCCTGTCCACGTATCCTCTCAAGGCTGAAGTGGGGCAACAGGCGGTAGAATTGCTTGTACGTCACAAGCTTCAGCCTGTTGTCCACCCTGCTAAAGGTATAGAAGAGGAGATCTGGACGGGCCCTGCCGATTTTGACAATCCCTGGGTAGCTGTCTACTTCACTACCTTTCCTGAGCAGGTGCGCCGTATGCCTTTTGAGAACCTCTGCACGGGGCACCCGGATCCGATCCGGGTGGTTGCATTTGCGCCGGAGGAGATCATTCGTACATTGCTTGCAGAGGTTTCTGACCTGGATTGCGCATGGACGATCACCAGGCGTGGCAACTATGGCAGCGCAGAGCTGGCAATTATGAATCCTACCTGTTCCAAGGCGAGCGGTGTTATTGAACTGGCACGCTATTCCGCTATTCCGCTAGTGCAGGTGATGGCGGTTGGTGACAACAACAATGATATCGAGATGCTGCAAACGGTGGGTTGGGGAGTCGCAATGGGGCAGGCCTCTGAAGTTGTAAAAGCGGCAGCGCGAGCTATCACCGCCAGCAATAGGGAAGATGGGATCGCCCTGGCAATCGAACGTTACGCGCTGCGTAGCCCGGCAACTGCCGATTCAAACTCTCTCAATCGTCTGACCTGGCTGTGATTAGGCGCAGCCTGCCACCGTTTCTGTTGCACCAATTGCAAGGCATGTTGGGCATGCATGCCATCGTAAACTAGCACCGCACAGGCAAGCAGGACGCTACGTCCAACACCGTGTTCACAGTGAATCAATACTCGTCCCCCTAGCTCCATATGCTCATTTACCCATTGCGCACCCTGCATCATTTGCTCAATTGTTAACGGGCATGAATCATCAGTAGGTAAATACAATAGCTCCATATGCTCTTTAGCAAGGGCCTGGACATCATCACAATGTTCTGAGCGCGTATCCACTACATGGGTTACGCCTGCCTTAGCCACCGCCTTGATATCCTCCGGGCGAATGCGCCCACCGACAGCTAGATGGGTTGATATCCAACTCATGTTGAGTTTATCGGGCAAGGGAATATGCAAGGCAAGCGCCATACGCTCGGTCTTTGAGTCCTCAGGGAAAAGTTGAGCAGCAATACGGGTCCAGCTACGATAGATCACACGCACGATACCCTTAAAGAACCAGCGCGAACCCGAAAAATGCACATAAGGGCGCTCCACAGGTAAAGTTTCGGGAGTACCTGCGGGAGGTGGAGTCACTGTTGGATCAGATGACATGGTAGCAATTATCCTTTTTACCTTGAAGCAACTAACGGAGGCAGCGTTGTACCGGCCCCTTCACGATCATTTTCATACACTTCATCGCGGCGCATGACACGGTTTAAAGCAGCAATCGCGCACTCGATCATGCTATCATCCGGCTCACGAGTGGTTAAACCCTGTAGTGCAAGCCCTGGAGCAAGGAGCCAGCGCACAATGTGATAACGATAGTTTGCTGCTCCCAAACGCATCAACTCATAAGCAACGCCAGCAACGACAGGCACCAGGAGCACTCGCGAGACAACTTTAATCAGTATTGAGGGTGAGCCAACTAAGGCAAACACAAGGATGGAGACGACTACAACCAGCAACAGAAAGCCTGTACCACAGCGCGTGTGCACCCGTGAAGCCTGGCGCACATGTGGAATATCCAGCGGTTCACCGTGCTCCATCGTGTTAATCGCTTTATGTTCAGCACCATGATAGCCGAAGACGCGCTGAATTTCTGGAATGCGACCAATCAGGTAAAGATAACCGATGAGTAATCCCAGGCGAATCAGTCCCTCGATTGTCAGGTTGAGCCAACCTTCGCCTATCTGATTATGGAGCAGACCGGCTAAAAGCAGCGGCCCAAGGAAGAAGACGGCTATAGCAAAGCCCAGTGAGAAAAGCAAGGTGAGAGCTAAAGCTGCGCCACCAATCTGTAGAGGTGTTTCAGGTTTTTCAGGCAAAGTATCGGTTGAATTGCCAGTGATCGAGGTATTCTCCGCATTTGTTGAGGATGTTTCAGAGTGAGAGCGGAGAGTAGCGGGATCAATTGCACCACTGGCTATATTCGCAGAGAGTGTCATCAGACGCGTTCCCAACACCAGCATCTCCCAAAGTAAGAACACGCCCCGTAAGAATGGTAGGCGAAAAAGACGATTCTGATATATTCGAGGGTTCAATGCTTCCTCATAGAGATAGGTACTGCCATCCGGTCGTCGGATTGCTGCAGCAACCGATCTTCCCCCCCTCATCATCACACCCTCAATAAGCGCCTGACCACCATAATAGAACTTTGCCATGATAGGCATCCCGCCTTTTTATATAGTTACAGAACCGCAAAAGAACAAATAAACAGGGATAAAGGATTCTGATAAACAGCCTTTATCCCCGTGACCTCATTCCTGAATAGCTTACTCTTCCTGCAAATTGAAGCGCTTGCGGAAACGCTCTACACGTCCAGCAGAGTCAAGAATGCGCTGTTGCCCCGTGAAGAATGGATGGCACTTTGAACAGACATCAACCTTCAAGAGAGGCTTGATACTGAGTGTTTTAAAGCTATTGCCACAGGCACAGGTGACTGTGGATTCAACGTAAGTTGGATGTATTCCCTTTTTCATAACAACTCCCAGGTACCTTGATACTCACCAGTGCTCCGCAGCTATACTACGTGTGAGCAGTGATGCAAGGTGGTAATTCAACAGAGATGGCTGTGAGCATGATTGTACATGGATGATGCTCTTCCGTCAAGAGACAAGAGTCTATGCTGTACCCCCACTCCGCCCTCTAATGAGGGGAGAAGAAGTTTTGTGTGGACACCCAGTTTAAGGGCTGCCGTCCCTAACAATCCTGCTTCTTATTCTACCATACTAAAACACTTTTTGGGGCACATTTATGCCCGAATCGGTCTGTTGACTACGTGCTGGCTTGTAAAGCCCCTACCCATTCATCTGCTTCCCCCGTTCTTGTCCAATGTGAACTGCTGCCAATACCCCTGAATATCGTTGTCTCATAGCCCAACATTATTACATATTCCTTCCCCTGATACCTAATAGTGAACGCTTCACACTCTAACCTGCCCACATAGAAAGAGGCCCGTTGCTTGACCCAGCTCAGGTCTTTCAGGGGCGCATAAAAAAATACGCGCTTGTCCCCACGATTTTCTGCACACAGCAGTTCATCTTCAAACAGGTAGAGCCGTCCTCGTGCCATCAATTCACCCCTTGAATTGAGGAGTGTCATCAGAGTGAAGCGTCGCGGCAGGCGCACCGGCACATGTTCAGCTAACGCCTGCTCAACTTGAGCGCGTTGCTCTGGCAGCAGACCTTCTAAATACAGGCGAATGTAGCGCGTCTCACCAAAGAGAAACCCCAGGCCTTCCTTTCCTTTGCTTGCACGCAGGTATTGTTCCCCTTCATCTACAGCGAAGCGAGCCTCTGACCACGCTATCTCCTGTTCATCCATACCTGGAAAGCGCACACGTACCTTGTCGGGTTCTATCCATATGCCTGAATGCGCATACATATATTGCAAAACAAGCAATGGTAAGAGAAAAGCCAGCGCGATAGTAGAAATCAAGTAGGAGGGTATGATCAATCCTTCCAGATTTACAGGTTGTACAAGGAAGCTTGAAAGCAGCGCTAGCAAGCCAGATATCACCAGCACAAGAGCAGAAACGATAGCCAGCCTAGTCAGGCGACGAGTATGCAGGACGAAACGATATCGATTTGCGTTAGTGCCATTCATGACAATGCTCCTATTGTGAGCGCGATTAATCCTGTCTATAAATCCTTGTGGTACACTAGTGTCAGAAATTTATCCATCCGCTGAAGTGTAACACATCAAGGACCACTTTTATAGCATGCTTGAACGATATTCCCTGCCGGAAATGGCCGCTATCTGGTCAGCAACACATAAAAGCAATACGTGGCTACAGATAGAACTGCTTGTTTGTGAGGGGTGGGCACACCAGGGTGTTATCCCACAGGATGTCCTCGAGAAGATACGCACCGCCCGCTACAACGTACAGCGCATGCAAGAGATCGAACAAGAAACCCATCACGAGTTCATTTCGTTTCTGCGCTCTATCCAGGAACAACTAGGGCAGGAAGGGCGCTTCATCCACCTGGGATTGACTTCTTCTGACGTGCTGGACACCGGCCTTGCCGTGCAACTCAAAGAGGCCGGGATGTTACTCAGCCAATCCCTTGCGGACCTTATAGAGACTGTAGTACAGGCTGCCGTGCGCTATAAATATACCCTGATGGTAGGACGCACTCACGGTATACATGCCGAGCCAATGACCTTTGGCTTAAAACTGGCCTTATGGGTTGATGAATTGCGACGGGGGCAGCAACGCCTGGCAGCAGCGCTCGAACAGGTAACCATCGGTAAAATCTCAGGCGCTATTGGTACCCATGCTACCATCCCACCGCAGATTGAAGAGTTTGTCTGCGAACAGTTGGGCCTGGGAGTCGCCCCGGTTTCTAGCCAGATTGTGCAGCGGGATCGTCATGCATACTTCATCACCACCCTGGCGCTGATTGGCAGTTCACTGGAAAAGATGGCCCAGGAGATTCGTCATTTGCAGCGTACAGAAGTGAGCGAGGTCTTTGAGCCTTTTGGCCCTGAGCAACAAGGCTCATCAGCTATGCCGCACAAACGCAATCCCGAACTGTGTGAGCGTATCTGTGGGTTGGCTCGCGTCCTGCGCGGTTTTGCCGTGACCTCGCTGGAAAATGTAGCTCTCTGGCACGAGCGGGATATCAGTCATTCTTCCGCAGAGAGGATTATCATTCCCGATGCCTCTACCCTGCTCCATTACATGTTGCACCTCTTCAACCAGGTCATGAGCGGACTGCAAGTTGATGCAGAACGGATGCAGACCAATCTGCACATGACCGGAGGACTTATTTTCTCACAACGAATTCTGCTCGCTCTCATCGAGAAAGGGGTAGACAGACAAGAAGCATACAAGCTGGTGCAACGTAACGCGCAAAAAGTCTGGAGTATGTCGAGTAATGGTCCTATCGAAGGAGAGGCCTTGATTGAAGCCCTCTGCAGCGACAATGACATCGCTCAATACCTTTCATGTAGCGAGCTAGCCGAATTAACGAATACCGATTATTATGTCAAATATATCGATACAGCATTTGCAAGGGTGGGGTTATGACAGGGCCCGTGAACACACATGGCGCGGACAGACTTCCCACTTCTGAGGATAAGCTGGTTACTCCTGGCGGGGGCAAGCCCTACCATGTCGCTTTTGCTCGCATTGGCAGTTACTCTCGCCAGGCGAATTGGCCGGTGTTGCAGTTCGTTGTGATGGGTAGTCTGCTTGAGTTACTCTATCTCCTGGTATTTGCACTCTCCCCCTTATCCACGACCATTACAAAAGTCTCACCATTGGCATCGGCCTGGCCCTGGACACTGACGCTTACACAACTGCTCTTTCATCGAGGCATGGGCCCCAGCGCTGGATATACTGATATCGGCCCTTACTTCCTGCTGCTCGGCCTGACATTCATTGCTCTAGGCGCTATCTATCTGTATGCAGTCAGAAAGGTTTTCCAGGCCAGCAGCAAGATACACATAACTTCGCGCTGGTTGCTCTTGCCGCTGGTGGGAGCAACGATATTCGGCGTTACACTGTTATTTCTTCCTGGGCTCTTCTCAAATGAGGTCTATAGCTACATTTTCAATGGGCGTTTGCTGACCATCTATCATGCCGATCCTATGCATGCGGTGCCTGCGCAATTTCAACAAGACCCCTACCTTGCCTGGATATCTCAGCCCAACGTGCCAAACATCTATGGCCCGCTGTGGATGATCATAGCATCTCTACTCGTGGGAATGGGCAATGGTCCCGTTGCTGCATTGTTGCTCTTTAAAGGACTGGCTCTGCTCTCTCATCTCGTCAATTGTGTGCTTATCTGGGTTATTCTTGGCAAGTTAGCACCTGCGCGTCGCCTGTTGGGAACTTTTCTCTATGCCTGGAATCCACTCGCGCTCATCGAGCTAGCAGGAAGTGGGCATCATGATAGCATGCTGATCTGTTTATTGCTGCTGGCAACGTGGCTCTCTGTGCAGCAAAAAGGAGCATGGTATGATGGCGGGACAGCAGTATTACTAGGACTTGCAAGCAGTATTAATCTTATAGGCCTGTTGTTCGCGCCTTTGTTCATCTGGTTTGGCGTACGTAGCGAGCATGATATAGTTCAAACCATCTGGAGATTCTGCTGGAGGACGATTTTAGTGCTGGTAACGCTGTTCATTGTCTATCTCCCATTCTGGTATGGCAGTTCAACGTTTATAGCGGTTACGTCATCCATAAATATCTTGTATTTTATTCACTCTCCCCTAAGTGTCCTGGCAATTCCAATGCGCTGGCTATTTAGCCTGATAGCACAGGCGGCACACTTTCCCGCGTCCTATATGCAGCCAACTACAGCTGCCGATGTAACTGTGCAGGCTTCGGGCATGTTTATCTTTGCTTTGATCTATTTATACCTTTTAGCTAAAGTGCGAAGAGCTTCTGGCAGGCAGGGTTTTAATGTACTCCTGACAAGTTTAAGCATAGCTGTCTCAGCATATGTGGTCCTTGTATTGGGATCATTCTGGCCGTGGTATGTGCTGTGGATACTATGGATTGTAGCGCTGCAGCGCTACAATGCGCTAACGGTCAGTGTATTATTGCTCTCATGTACAGCGCTCCTCACCTATCCCTTGCTTTACGTGGACAGTTTACCGATTGCCGTGTATCAACCACTACTCATATTTGGGATCCCCCTGGTCTATTTGATTGCGAAGATGAAACCACTTGCCTTTTCCTAGTTCTCCTGTTACACTGACTTGCAACAGAAAACTCGCGGCAGAAAGCACCTTCTGTGCCGAGTCCAACCAGAGCGTGTTTTCACTACATGGGGGGGTATGGACGCTCAAACATGCATCGGTAGCTGATATCGCTTCTTAGAACCTTTAATAATGCCTCAACTGTATCGTCCTTTTGGGGTGAGAGCACACCACGACGAGAGAAGAAGCAAGAGAAAGGAGTGAGAGACGAGTGTCCAGATATTAGGCAAGGGCATATCATCTCTCTCGGCTGATGACCGAATCATCTACTATAAACACCGTCTTGCAGCGTTACCACCAGGAGATCCTTCAGGAGCTTCACCGGGCATTTCTCACACAAAATACATCTCTAACAGAAACGGTAAATTATGATTCTCTCTTAAAGATATATGGACAAATGCAGTATCACCTCGGTTGGGTCGATCAGCAGCTTCGCCCCGCCGATGGTCATCCGGGCAAAATGCTGCGGCCCAAACTTCTTCTGCTGAGCTATGAACTGGCTTGGGCACAAGGACAAACCCCCTCAACAAATCCCCTTGCACTCTCCCTGCGACCGGCCCTGCCTGTAGCTGCTGCAGTAGAATTGGCGCATAATTTTACGCTGCTGCATGATGATATTCAAGATGGAGACGTCGAGCGTCGTCATCGCCCTACTGTCTGGTCCGTGTGGGGCATACCCCAGGCGATTCTTGCTGGAGATGCTCTGCTTGCGCTGGCTCGCCTCCATCTCTGGAAGACCCTGCATGAAGAGGTAGAGCCTGCAACTGCACTGAACCTGGCTAAACTGTTCGATACGTCTCTACTCAAGCTGACCGAAGGACAGTATCTTGACATGTCCTTTGAACAGCAGCAACAGATTTCTCTCTCAAGCTATGAGGAGATGATCAGCCGCAAGACGGCCACCTTGATGCGTTGTGCAACAGAAATGGGAGCTACACTTGGTACCCGTAACCAGGAGATTATCGAGGGCCTGGCTCGCTTTGGTCACGCTTTGGGGCTCGCATTTCAGGTACGAGATGATATACTGGGAGTGTGGGCGACCGAAGTAGAATTAGGAAAGCTACCCGCTGGTGATATCTACCGGCGTAAGAAAAGCTTGCCTATCCTCCATGCCTTCCAATATGCACAACCAGATGATCAGCAGGCAATGGCGAAGATGTATAACCAGCATGCACCGATTACACAGGAACAGGCGCAGGAGGTCCTGGCTATCTTCGTACGGACACGGACCAGGGAGTACTGCAATCAGTTTCTGGCGCAGCAGTGTCAACAAGCACGTTTGGCCCTTGCTCAGGTAGCTACTACACGCAACATGCTTGCCAATCGTGCCCGGACTGACCTGGAGGCAATTATCGATTTTGTGGAGGGAGGGTGACTCTGTTCCCTCTTACCAACTACCCATACTCAGAGCAACTTATCACTCACTCAAGGTTTGATTACATCTACATCTCTCCCCATCTAGATGATGTGCCACTGTCATGTGGCGGTACTATTTGTTGTCAGCAAGCACAAGGGCTCAACATCCTGGTCGTTACAATATTTGCAGGCGAACCTCAACCACCTTTCTCCCCTTTCGTACAGTCGGTTCATCGCTCATGGAACGCACCGGAAGAGAGACCTTATCAAGTACGCAAAGAAGAAGACAGGAAAGCTATGGCGCTTCTGGGTGCCGATTACGCCTGGCTGGATTGGTTTGAAATACTCTATCGTGACCCTGAGTTATCAGATGCGAATGATTTCTTCTGGGAGCCTGGCACCTCAGTAGTACCCTCTCGTGATGCTGCTCTCTTTACAACGCTGTGCGCCTGGTTTGCCGACGCATCACTGGTATATCCAGGTGTGCAGTTTGTTGTACCGCTCGGTCTTGGCATGCACCGCGACCACCAGTTTGTGTTCCAGGCAGCTCTCAATACGCTTGACTGTGATCGCGTCCTCTTCTTCGAGGATTTTCCGTATGCTACCTATTACTCTAAAGATGAGCTTATTGAGCATGTAAAGCCTCATAATATGAGTCTCATCGAAGTAGATATTTCCGAGTGCCTTGAGCAGAGGATTGCTGCTTCTGAGGCGTATCAATCCCAGATCCCAACGCTCTTTTATATGACTTCCAGCTTTCGAGAATTGATTCGTGCATACACTCTGGAAGCAGGCAAACAACAGCGTCCGGTCGAACGTTATTGGAGGATGTCTCGTTAATCTTCCCAGCTAGCGCGATCAGTGTACTATCACTTACTGCAAATAATAGCGGCCTTTCCACATAGCGCCCTTTTTCCGGTAATGCCAGCGGATCGAGTTTAGTAAGAACAGGCATTCAAGTAATATGGAGATTGGATGCAGCAGACTGAGCAACATCAACGGGACGCTCTGAGAACGTGCACAGGTAAGGGTCAGCAGTATCCGCATCAAAACAGCAAGTGTGTAGCTACCGAGCGAGAATAGCAGGGTGACTGGGGCAAGAGGGACAAATAGCGATGCCAGTGCAAGCAGAGGTGGCACCACAAAAAGCGTCACGTCGAGAATGATAATTGCCAATGCAGCCAGGAGTGAATAGTTGTAAAAAGCGAAGAAAGTTCTTGAGAACGCGGCCCATAGTTCAGCGAAGGAATCGTACATGTAGCAGCTCACCAGGTCTTGCCCATCTACATAGCCCATACGATATCCGGCTGCTTTGACCCTACGAGCTAGCGAATTGTCTTCCAGAATAGAGGTCTTCACTGCTTTGTGGCCGCCTATTTCCTCATAGACTGAGCGCTGAAAGCAGAGCAACGGCCCGTTGGCTACCGCGAGAATTGGCTCTGGTCTGTGCCGCACAAGTACCAGGGGTAAGAGCGTGAAAATCTTAAAATAGAGCAATGGAATAGTAAGGCGCTCTCCTATCCCACGGAGGATATAGTGGGGATGCGCTGTGAGGAATTGGACGCCGAGATCATACAGCCCTTGAATAACTGTACTAACCATCTGCGGCGCATGAACCGAGTCGGCGTCGGTAAAGAGCAAATAATCGCCCTGAGCGTACAGTGTCAACTGATAGCAGGCAAAGTTTTTTCCAATCCAGCCATCTGGTAAGGTTTCACCATGCAGTAAATGCAAGCGACTCTTCTGTTCAGGCGGCAGCTCGTCAATCATTTGCTGTACAATAGTCGGCGTTTCATCGGTACTCTGGTCATCAAGAACCAGCACTTCCAGTTTTTCATATCTCTGTCCTATCAGCGAACGCACACATTCCTCTATATGATCTGCCTCATTTCGTGCTGGTACGAGAATGGAAACCATTGGGCAAGTGCCGGGTTTGCTTTGCAAGCCTTCCCTTGTAGCAGACTTGAGTCGATCAAAGACAAGGAGGTTATGCAGGAGGTTGATGAATAATACCAATAAAGTGCCGAATAGAATGCCTGAGATTGTGTTAAGATACATAGTGGCTACAATCACAACCGTCCTCGAATATCCTGGTCAACGATCTTAAGCACCTCACTGCGGCTGAGCTTACCATCGCCACGAGCTAAGGATTCCAGAGTAGCATAGGCCAGAGCGAGCGGAATGGAGCAAAAGTCCAACACGGGACCAGGAGGAAGGGCATCGGTGTAGGCATCAGCCAGGACTAGATTGCGACGTGCGTAGGCATGCATATCCTCTGCTCGCCAACCGGGTGGAAAGAACTCTACACCGCGCGCCACATCTTCTGCATGGTTACGTAGGATATTGACGGCTTGCAGGCCACGCCCGAATCCCACGGCATGGATGCGGTTCGTTTGTGTTCCGTTGTACCAGGCCCACAGATCCGACAGTAACAGGCCAACCGAGCCAGCTACCCCAAACGTGTAGCGGTCCAGATCCGCCTCTGTCTGGATCATCCAGCCGTTGTCTGACCACTGTGCCATGCGGTCCGCCATGGCTGCCGTTGCCTCCCACACGCGCGGAGCGATGGATGGGGGTGCGAGCAACGCCCAGTCGCCTACTCGAAGCGTTACCTCTGGGAGTTCCTGCCGGTATTGGCCTAACGCTGTTGTGAAGTCGCAAGCCGCAAAGGTCGTTTGCAGCGTGTGGCTGACGGAGTGCAACAGCTTGGCCTTCGTGCGATTATCCAGCCTGGGATGATCTTCTACTTCATCGATGGCACGCAGGCATAAATAGCCCGACATGACCGCATCCTGCAGTCCGGCTGGTAAACGGCTTATGGGGATAAAGAACGTTCGGCTGGTTTCTTTCAGCATGTATAGTGCATCTTCACCAATGCTCACTGTGTCAACTCCTTCCGCTATACAACCTTTACTCAGCAAACATGCTGCCTGGCCCGGTGCCAAGCCCGACTTTCACCACGTGTGCTGCTCGCAGTGCATACTGGGGGGCCACGCGGCTGAGCCAGAATAACTCCCGCCAGAGCAGTGGCTGCAGCAGTACCCTCGTGGGCTGCAGCCAGTCTGGGGAGATGCCATGTTCTGGACTGTCTAGTACGACCCGGATCGTCACCACGCGCAGGTCTCGTCCTGCGAGAAGGCCCGTCTCCATGTCAGCAGCCACGAAGCCCCGCTGGGACCAATCATAACGATCGCCGCCGACAATAAGGGATTGGGCAGTCAGCAGCGGCCCGGTGTCAGGTCGAAAGTGTAATGTGCGAGCGGCTGTCACCAGCGCTTGTACAAGTTCGGGATCGCAATGCATGATCCCTCCATCAGTAAGACCGACCCACTCAGGTATCAGGACGGTCCCAGGGCGCAGGCCAGGTGCTAGCGCTCCTGCCAGACCACACACTACCACGATGGAGCCCTGGCATGTCCCTCTCCATCGTGCTAATCGCACACCCGCCCAGCTAGTACGAGCATGGGGGAGTGTGAGCCGCACTGCCCAGTACTCAAGGAATGTTGGTGCCAGAATCTCCACGCTATGCATCACTAGGTAATGATGAGGCGCACCAGCTACGAGTCGTATGATGATGCCCCAAGAAGTTCCTCATTCTTGTTAAGTGGCATACCCGTTGTCGCGGTACCACCGAACTGCCCGTTCCAGGGCTGCAGTTACGGATGTTGCTTCATAACCAAGCTCAGAATGAGCCTTAGCAGAGCTGACGTACATATGATGTCGAGCCATCCGAACGCCTTCCAGTGGGATCAGAGGCGCAGCCATGCCGCCTGTCCCCTTACGAAAGAGCCGACAGCGGAGTTCGTCAGCCCAGCCGAGGGTGAGTGCCAATCGGAAGGGAATGCGGACGGTCGGTGCACTGCGACCACAGATCTGAGCCAGGCGTTCCCACAGCTGGGATAGACTGATATTCTCACCGCCCACCAGATAGCGCTCCTGGGGACGTCCGCATTGAAGTGCCAGTACATGCGCTCTGGCCACATCCTCCACTGCCACTACATTCAGTCCGCCGCCTAACGTGGCAAAGATCCGCCCGCGCATAAAGTCCACTATCATCTTTCCCGTGGGAGTCGGCTTCCAGTCTCCTGGCCCAACAGGCGCAGTTGGCAAGATGAGAACGACCGGTACTCGTGCAGCAAGCGCTACCCGCGCTTGCTGCAGCTTCGATCGGTGGTATGCTGAGGAACCCGCCTCTAAGGCCCAGTCATCCTCGGTCGCCAGATGCCCCCCAAAACTCGGCCCCACGGTTGACGAGCTCGAGGTAACGACGGCACGCTCAATGCCTGCCAGGTGTGCCGCCT
>Ga0137371_10003190_pt1 | contig 12967 bp, 9 predicted proteins | sample SagtaG_7_FD_104919 | JGI IMG/M metagenome (GOLD analysis project Ga0137371, IMG submission 104919) | Vadose zone soil microbial communities from Sagehorn Ranch, Mendocino, California, USA - Sage1_R_40_16 metaG | ecosystem: Environmental > Terrestrial > Soil > Vadose zone | place: USA: California... | reverse complement strand
TTTGGTCAAGCTGGCGCAGGTAATCCGCGATAGCGCCTGTGCTCTCCTGGAAGCTCTAGCAGGGAGCCAGCCGCTTTGCTCTGTCCTCCAAAGCATCCAACGCCGTATGCGTTCAGGCTGCCAAATGAACAAGCGCAGGAAGCACCCCAACTCCGCCCAGCTCCTCCAGTGGGGGTCGACGAACTGGGCCTTGGGCCCTTAAGTTGGTGCGTATGGGTCCCGACATTTTTACCTCCCAAAATCGGCTCTCCCGCACTTTGCGTGAAGCGGGAAAATGTGATAGAATGAAAAAGAACAAGCGTTCTCACATCATTTTCTTCTCAAGGATTACTATCTCATAACACATGACCTCCCCACTTTTGCCTGATCTTCCAGGCTTTTCCATTGAACACGTGACGATTGCCGACGGGATCACTGTTGTGCTGGCGCAATCGCAAACCACAAGCAGTTCTTGCCCTGATTGTACTCACCTTTCCTCACGCATCCATAGCCGATACCAGCGCAAGCTGGCCGATTTGCCTTGGAGCGGGCGCGTCGTGCGACTGGTCGTCCAGGTCTGTCGCTTCTTTTGCACCCATCCAGATTGCCCTCGAAAGACCTTTGCCGAACCCATTCCAGATCTCGCCGAGCGCTATGCCCGCCGGACGAACAGGCTCAAAGAGGTGTTAGAGCGCCTCGGTCTGGCTCTGGGAGGAGAACCAGGTTCGCGTCTGACGGCGGTCTTGGGAATGGGATGTAGCCCAGACACCCTTCTGCGCTTGCTCCGTCGTCTCCCTGATGAGCCAATCGACCCTCCTCGCGTGGTCAGTCTCGATGACTGGGCCTGGCGTCGTGGTACTCGATACGGGACCATCATCTGTGACCTGGAACGGCACCGTCGGCTTGATGTCCTTGCCTCTCGGGACGCTGCATCGGCGGCAGCTTGGCTCAAGCGCTATCCTTCCATCGAGATCATCAGCCGTGACCGAGGAGGAGAGTACGCGGAAGCCGCTCGCGTCGGCGCTCCGCAGGCCGTTCAGGTGGCTGACCGCTTCCACATCAGCCAGAACCTTCATGAAGCGATTGATCAAGCCATTCGCCGATGCTACCCAACGATTCACCAGCTCCTGAGTCCCACGCAGCCGGTCCTCCTGGGCGAAGATCTTCCCCTCAAACGGGATGATGCGGCCAAAGCCGCGACGCAGAAGAGAAGAATGGCTCGCTACGAGCGGGTGAAGGTGCTTCATGAGCAAGGCTACAGCCTCGCTCAGCTTGCCGCGTACCTGGCTATGAAACAGGAAACCGTTCAAAAATACCTGATGGAACCACCCCGTCCCTCTGTCTACAAGCCTCGTCATGGCAAGCTCACCAAGTACACACCCTTTATTCATCGGCGATTCTTTCAGGAGGGCTGTCGAAATTCGCTGCAGATTTTTCGGGAAATGCAGCAACAAGGATATGCTGGGGGATCAACGATTGTGGTGAACTATGTGACGCAACTTCGGCAATTGATTGGAGAACCGTCAACGGCTGGCCCGATTATGCGGACCAGGCCAACGCCCTTGAAAGCAGCCGTCCCGTCTCCAAGAGAGATCGGCTGGTGGTTCTGCTTGCCAGTGAACAGACTTCCCCAAAAACAACAAGACCAGCTCCTACTCCTACGAGAGGCAGACAGTGAACTAGGCGAACTCTATCACCTCGCCCAAACCTTTTTTCGCTTGATCAGAGATCACTCTTCCTCCCAGCTCACCCCGTGGATGGAAAATGCGTTGGAAAGCCAGACACCTGAGTTGAGAAGCTTTGCGAGGGGACTTAGGCGAGAAGAAATCGCTGTTCGGGCGGGCCTGGATCTGCCTTGGTCTCAAGGTCAGACGGAAGGCCAGATTACGCGTCTCAAGCTGATCAAGAGGCAAGGATATGGCAGGGCCAAATTTGATCTGCTCCGTCAACGGGTTCTCCATGCTGCATAGCCCTGCGAGAACAATCTTGGCTTTTCATTGAAAACCAGGGGGAACACCCAAAAAGAGGTTCAAGTATTCCAACGGTCAGAGATAACCGTGGTTCTTGCCAAGTTCTCTGAGGGAGACCCAGAAGCTGGTTTCGTCTTCGCAGCCCGCCAAAGGGATTCTTGATCACGCAAAGTGCGGGAGAGCCGCAAAATCCCCGCTAAGATCCCGAAGCCCTGACAATGGCCAGCATGCTCCCCGCTACATGTTGATCGTGTAGCCTTCTTTCCCATTTACCTCGGCTTCTCTTGCGTGGAGAGCCTGCTTGGTCTATACTTCCGGGGAAGCCACATGGTCAGAGGGAACGATCCGACCTCGCGCCCATGCCAACTCTCTGCGCATCCCAGTTCATGCTGCACAGTCCCCCAGGCAAGCCTGTCTTGCGCGAGGTGGGGAGACCAGAGCGCTTCCCTCGCTCGTTGCTCTCCGTCTGGGGAGTGACCAGCAGACTCGTCTCATCAGGAGAAGGTGACCATGCCCATAGCAGCACTGACCCGACCTCGCGTGGTGATGGGTCTCATGTTCTTCCCGCGTGGTGGCTCTGCGCAGGTAGCACGCGGGTTGGCCCATATGCTGGCTGGGCAGTGGTGGGATGTGACCATCGTCTCTGGTTCCCTCCGGCTGCCCGGTCGCCCAGGTGATGCACACCTGTTCTTTAGCGGGCTTGACGTCTCTCCCGTCGACTACACCGCTGCGCTCTCGGCCGCCGACCCGTTGCGCGCTGACTCCCCACTGCACCCATCCTACGAGGACCGCCCCGGCGCACCCGACCGGGTCTTCGCCACCGTCGACAACCCTACCTACGAGCATCTGGTCGCCTCCTGGGCGCGAGTCCTGCGCCAGGCGGGTGCCGCTACAGCCGACATCCTCCACCTGCATCACCTCACTCCACTCAACGAAGCTGCTGCACGTGTCGCCCCCGATGTGCCTGTGGTCGGGCATCTCCACGGGACCGAACTCCTGCTGCTCGAGGCGATCGCATCCAGGCCTCCGGTGCACTGGGTTCATGCCGAGGTGTGGGCCCAACGCATGCGTCGCTGGGCGAGCGCCTGCCAGCGGCTTGTGGTGCCATCAGCTACGCAACTCACGCGCGCTCAGGAGCTGCTGCAGCTCGACCCTGACCGCTATGTACAACTGCCCAATGGCTTCGATCCGGGGTGCTTCGATCGGCGTCCGATCGATCGCATACCCTTGTGGCGCCAGCTCCTCGTCGAGCGCCCTTGCGGGTGGGGTCCCGGCGGCGAGCCGGGGTCGGTGGCCTACGCGCCCCACCTGCTGCGCTCCTTCGCCCAGGGGCCCGTGCTGCTGTACGTGGGGCGCTTCACCGCGGTGAAGCGCCTTGGCCTGCTGATCACCGCCTACAGCCGTGCGCAGGCATCCTTCGCGGTCCCTGCCCCCCTCGTCCTGCTCGGTGGCTTCCCCGGCGAGTGGGAGGGCGAGCATCCACTCGACACGATCCAGCGCATAGGAGCCCGCGACGTGTTCCTGGCTGGCTGGCACGACCACGACGAGCTGCCGGACATCTTTGCCGCCTCCGATGTCGTGGTGCTGCCTTCGGTGCGAGAGCAGTTCGGGCAGGTCCTCGTCGAGGGCATGGCCTGTGGACTGCCAGCCATCGCAGTCGCTGCTCATGGACCCAGCGAGATCGTCGAAGACGGAGAGACGGGGTGGCTCGTGCCACCTGACGACGAGGATGCGCTGGCGGCGGCACTGGTGATGGCGGTCAACGACGCCCACGAGCGCCGCCGACGTGGCTCGGCCGCGTATGCAGCCGTGCGCGCGCGCTACGGTTGGCCAATCTTGGGAGCGCAGCTGGCCTCCATCTACGAAGCGCTGCTCGGACTGTCTCCCATCACCTGACCGAGAGCTCCGCTGCTGGAGTTCCCTGCACTCCAGCAGAACACTGGGAAGTGGGCTTCCCATTTCGACCTTTTTCTCTCTGGGTATCTACGTAGTGGGTTTTGGTAGTCTCCCTTCTTTGTGTTGAAGTACAATGTCGTCAGCAACAACCCGAAGGAGACACAGAGACTTCTTAATAAGCCAGAGAGGCACCAGCGGCCGCGCCAATGAACTTGCGCCGCGACATAATTACTGATCGAGCAACACATATTCCTCGTCAAAGCGCCACTCATCGAGCGCCTCTAACTCTACATCCAGATGAGGTTGTAACGGATCAATGTATTTGAGCAGGTGTATGCTCACAACCCGGTTATCGTTCAATCCCAGGCCTTCACAAAGCGCATCCTGGGCGATCTTCAGACCTCCATCAAGATCACGTTTAAGAGGTGTTTCAAAGTAGAATTCCAGCAGCAGTGAAAGATAGCCCTGGCGCAAACGCTGATGCAATTCTTCATTCAGCACTCCCTCACGCTCCAACATCGCAAGCTTTTGCTTAACCTCTTGCTTGAAACGCCTGGCCACCGCAGTACTTACACGATGACCTTTGACTGTCGCATACTGCTCGTTTATGCCAGGAGGGATGGGAAGTTTCAGGCGCAGTATGTTGTTCTTGCTGCCTTGCTGGTCAGGCATGAGATTACCCTCTTTTGTATATTAAATCAATTGTAGCACAAGCAGGGATAACGACAGGACAGGATCACTAAACGATAGTAGAGACCTCAACTCATCTGTTGATGGCCCATCTCATGCTCAGGTTTATTCATCATCCCCAGCATAGGAATCCCACCTGTGCGGATAAATCGGATGACAAGAATGGCCGCCAAAATAAGAAAAATGATATTGAGGACAGTGGTGTAGTTCCAGGAGATACCCTCTGTGATCGCAACCACATTGCGATTGGTTGGAATAATGCCGAGCGCTCCAAACACTAATTCGACGATATAGCCAGCAGCGGCCATTGTCACATAGAATGTCAGCAGTATGTAGCCCATGACTTTCCATCCGTAATATTTGCGGTAGATATCGAGAATGGGCAAGATGATCAGGTCTGCAAAAATAAAACTGACCACTCCACCAAAACTTATCCCGCCTTTCCAAAGAAACGCTGCTAATTGAACATTACCGATAGAACACACAAAACTCACTATCGCTACTAATGGGCCGACAAGAGGTCCGACAATTTTTGCGATAGTTGGATTATTGGAGAAGAAAAACGCATTCCAGAATGAGTCTGGAACCCAGGCTGCTAATGCACCGGCAATGAGCAACCCAAGCGCAATATCGACCCAGACCGAAGCCCAATCCATCACGAATACATGGCTGACAGCAGTAAATCCTCTTCCGCTTAACAGCTTTGAAAAAAAGGAGCCACCCGATAGGCTCATATCCATAGAGGCATGCCCTTCCATTCTACCCACTAGCCCTTTATCAGCATTCGCTTTTGCCATCTGTACAAGCTTTGGAGTCAGGGTCAAACGGAAAATCAGGCCAATAAAGATCACCATGACGATCCCGCCAAAATACTCGGCCGCTGTAAATTGCCATCCCAGGATCACAAATAAGATAATCCCAAGCTCTATCACAAGATTTGTGGAGGCAAGTTCAAATGCCATTGAAGAGACAAAACTGGCACCTTTTTGAAAGATGGAACGAGCAAGAGCAACGGCAGCATAGGAGCAAGAGCTAGAGGCAATGCCGTAGAGTGTAGCAAATGTCAGGCACCTGGGACCATCGCCTCCAAGCGTTTTTGCCATCGCGTTATGAGATACTACAGCCTGTACAATCGCTGAGAGGGTAAAGCCCAGAATTAATGGCCAGAGAATCTCCCAAAACATGCTAAAGGACGTAAATAACGCTTGACCAATGCTGCCTAGTACCTGCATGATATACCTCTCATTGTGAGAGAACTATACTCTGAAACCCTCACCACCCTCAGGGCGATCGATGAATCGATGTCCCATAATATTATTATGTGAAGGCGATACCAGCTCCAGGTATCCCTCAATCGTGTGCATGGCAAACGAGGGTAGAGGTTCCACAGGTACAGTAACCCTCCATGAACGTTCACCTGGGCGATCAGTAGGAAGCGTCATAACTTTCACACCCAACTTATTCATGACCAGCATGTTTCGTTGTGCCAGCAATTGATGGCGCATATAGGAGTAAAGAGGCTGCTCCATCTCGGCTAGCTGTTGCTCAATCTGGCTGGGAGAATGCTCATAGCGCGCACAGGCAGATAACACTTCATTTCTCAAGTCATCTTCTGACATGGCCAGGATGGCATCTAATGCCTGCATCAGGTTCATAAATCTATTAAACAAGACAAGGCGACCATGTACAAGACGATCCACCAGTTTAGCATCTACAGAACTTACGGATTTGGCTTCCTGAATCTGGCGCGTAAGTTCAGCAAAAGGAAAACCATCCAATTTACGATACAGGAAGTCTATTACATCAGCGGTCTCTCCCTCTTGCCAACGCCGTAAGAGTTCCAGGCAATAACGACCCTCATAGCGCTCAATATTCTTGTACACACTCAGCAGGCGATCCTTACATTCACAGATCCAGAGCGCGTGAAGATAATGAACTGACTCCATCACTGGAAAAGTAGAGAAGCGTTGCTGTCCATGCACCTCCTGTACGAAATGAAAACTTTCCTCAAATTCAGACTGAAGTCGCTCAAATGCTTCGAGCTTCTGCTTTGCCAGTTTTTCTATGGCCAGTGTTGTTACCATGTTCATTTCCTCCACAGGATATTGCAGGGTACAGATACCACCCATGTAATATTACCATTACTCGATACCTGTCGGAGGGTGCCCGGCATTACCTCTTCGCTCTCCGTGGGTAGGAGTCACTCGTTCGAGTGTCAGATGCGCGGGGCGAGTCTGATCACTGATAGGCAAGGCCACGGTCACTACCCCATTGCCATAAGTGACATTAGCTGACTCGCCATCAACTAGAGCTGGCAGCTCTAGCTCGCGGTGATACATTCCAACGCTCCACTCATCAAGCAGGAGTTCTTTGACATCCTTTAGCATGCCGCGCAGTTCTCCATGGAGGATTAGATGACCATCATCAGTAACTTCGACCCCAATATTCTCTGGCTCGATTCCAGGCATCGGAGCTGCAACCATTAAGCGTTCTTCTGTACGGTAGACCTTGACAGGAATTTCTTGCAGTTTCAAATGCTCTTGCATTATACTCTCCTCTCATACATAGGGTGCAGGGGCTTCGGTCTTTGCCGTGATTTCGGGAAGTGTGCATCATAGAGATGCAACGGCACTTCCTTGAAAACTCTTCTTCCTTTAGCACGAATCAGTTCCAATGAAAGTGGCAACAATGAACTCAAGGAACAACCACGAAGATGAGCCGGATATGGTAGGATACAGGTGCTTAGATGAAATCATTCTCTTCAAAACGACTCGAAACCCATGCACGTGCTTGCATGATGATCTAAGCCTTGAACCTACGAAAGGAGCAAAGCCCTATGAAGTTTAAACAGCTTGGCCATAGTGGTTTACTGGTCTCGGACCTAAGCTTGGGGACGATGATCTTTGGCGAGGCTAGTGACCGGGGGACGTCAACTGCCGAAGCAGAACTCATGATCCACCGTTTTCTCGATGATGGCGGCAATTGTCTGGATACGGCTGATGTATATGCAGGTGGTCGATCTGAAGAGATTATTGGTCAGGCCATCAAAGGCAGGCGTGACCAGATTGTGGTGGCGACCAAGGTTCGTTTTTCTTCTAGCCTTGGGAAAAATGGCGAGGGGCTTTCCCGCCATCATATCCTGCAAGCGGTTCATGCGAGCCTGCGCCGGTTACAAACCGATTACATTGATCTGTACTACATGCACGGTTGGGATGCCCTTACACCACTGGAGGAGTCGCTCCGAACGTTTGACGACCTGGTGTCAGATGGCAAAGTCCGTTATATTGGCATCTCGAATTTCAAAGCATGGCAGGTGATGAAAGCACTCGCTCTCTCACAGAGCAACGGGTGGATCCGTTTTGTGGCTGGGCAATATCAATACAGTTTGGTCAACCGGGAGATTGAATACGAGTTTAGTGATCTGTGCTCCTGTGAGGGGGTGAGTATCACGGCCTGGGGACCACTTGGTGGCGGTCTGCTCTCTGGTAAGTATCACCGTAACCAACCTCCGCAAAGCGCTGGTGAAGGACGCATTGCCACGACCAGCGCTGAGAACGAAGAAGCATGGCACCGTCGCAATACCGAACGCAATTGGCAGATCGTTGATGCCGTGCGGCAGATCGCTCAAGAGCGAGGTGCAACTGCCTCTCAAATAGCACTCGCATGGCTGCGTGCTCAACCTCTAGTCAGCAGCGTCATCTTGGGGGCTCGTTCTCTCTCCCAATTGGAAGAGAATTTGGGAGCAGCAGACATTGAACTGACGACTAAAGAGAAGGCCGAACTTGATCGAGTCAGTGCTTTACCAGATCTCTATCCCTACCGTCTTATCGAACAGTGGAGCCGTCTGCCTAACCCATGAAGACCTTATAGACATGGTTCCGGCAAGACATATAAAGCGATGCCTGTGCCATTGCCCGAATTTGGCCAAGAAACCTAAAATGTCCACACCTTCGCATCACTGAATGCCACTTCGGACCTACCTGTTACAAGAATCTTAGCAAGAACTCCAATGGTGCCATCAGTATAGGATGTGTCTTGTACTCCATCAATATGGTGTTGATTTACATAAAGATCTATGTTAGAACCCTTTGCAACTACAGCGAGTATATTGGCTTGATTGAAACCAGTGATGATATATGAAGAATGTCCTGATCTCAATGTCGGATTGACGCTGGAATCCGATACATTTTTCGTATAACGAACAAGCCCATACGTACCATCTTGACATATGTAGAAGTAATATAACATCGGCTCGTGACTACGGAAAACAACTCCACCACAATCACCTTCGATAATTGCCAACTTTATTTGGTAGGCAAAGTCCACAAAGTTTGGAGTCTTGCCCATACAAGGACGAAAATGTATCTGGTTGGTATCATCTCCATACACCCAAACATGTAAGGTTCCTCCTTGGAAATAGCAGTATTGGTAATTAGGCGGGCTCCAGGTATAACCTTTGCTGTCGTCTTTCATCGGGTCATACAGTGCAAATGTTCCTTTGCCAGGAAGATAAGAAGGATAAGGGATACCATTAGAAGTCGCCCTGCTTGTAGGAGACACACCAGTTTTTGTTACAACATAAAATCCCATCATTCCCGACAGAAAAACCAGCACAAATGCAATTGCCGTCACCATCAATGCTTTACTTCTGACCTTACGCTTTTTCAGAGGCACTCGAGGAAGCGTTGGTTTCACCTCATTCCTGGTAAGAGACGTGGAAACAGGAACCGTGTGTTGAAACGTTGTGGTCGTCGGAGAGACAGCTTCTTCTGCAACTGCCGGAGCTATAAAGATTGTAACTATGAGTGCCCCTACTGGATTGTTGTAGGTAGTAGGTCTGCCAAAACCCTCCAGACGAATAACCTGACCATGATTCACACCTGGGGGTATAGGCACTATCACCTGTCTTCCTCCTGGCAAAGGAATCAACCGATTGGTTCCAGTGCGAGCCTCCAGCTCGGTAATGGTCAAGGTTTGATGAACATTGCCGCTATTGAGAACGGCTCGTTGAAATGCATGTGCAAAAGCTGAAACAGAACTATAGCGTCTTTCAGGGCTTTTCTCCAGCGCGCGAAGCAATACGGCATCAAGTTCCTGGGGTAATGCAGGATTGATCATACTCGGCGGACCTGGTGCGACATGAAAGTGTTGATGCCACATCTGTTGGTACCCATTGCCTACAAAAGGATGACGTCCTGTGAGCAATTCATAGGCCATCACTGCGAGCGCGTATTGGTCAGTTGCAGGCACAGGATGCCCATCCCACTGTTCTGGGGCCATATAGGCCGGTGTGCCACGAATAACCTGGCTTTCACTGGTCATCTTCATGAATTTGGCAACGCCAAAATCAGCCAGTTGCAGATCTAACCTGCTTGGATGCTCTGCTTCACCGTGAACGAGAATATTGGAGGGCTTCACATCCTGGTGAATAATCTGCCTGTCGTGTGCATGTTGTAATGCAAGAGCGGCCTGGTTCACGATCCGTTCGACAGCAGCAACTGGCAGCAAGTGCTCTCCAAAGTGTGCTTGCTTCCAATCTGCCAACGAACCTGCCTGGCGGTAAGGCATCACCATATACATCAGAGCAGTTCCATTGATATATTGTTCACCAGAATCATAAAGAGGAAGAATATTAGCCTGGTCAAGCTGCGCAATAGCCTGAGCCTCGCGTAAGAAGAGACGGGCAGCGTCTTTAGCAGCTTCGGACTCCGCATAGCGAAGAGCATCGGTATCAATAACTTTAATCGCCACCTGCCGGTGTAGGAGTGTATCTACCGCAAGATATACCTCACCCATGCCCCCGCTTTTCAGCAAGCGCACAAGCCGGTAGTGGCTGAGTTGTTGTCCTTCTGGTAACATCGTCTCTCCCCTTGACTCAGAAGAAAACAAACAATTCAGCGAACTCTCACTGATGAAGTGAATGAGTGTTTCTGTATAGGTAGACGTAATAACAATGCATTACTAAAATTTGTAGTCTTCTGTTTATCTTCTGACAGTGCTCTCTTCAGAGATTATTGTTAACTCGTTCTATACCTCCAGTAAAGGCAGGAAGTGTCCTGTCTGGCATAGCTAAGCCACTTGACTTTGAGACGGTATATCTCTACAATCAGTTCATAGGAATGAGGATATCGTTCTCCCTTAAAGGACGGAATCGATTATGGCAGATCGTACAGGACAGCGACTTGACAACTATCGCCTTATGCGTCTATTGGGAGAAGGTAGCTTTGGGCAAGTCTATCTAGCCGAACATATCTTTCGAGAAACGCAAGTTGCTGTGAAAGTCTTGCCACATCTGGCAGATGACGATTTGCCAGATTTTCTGAATGAAGCACGTACAATCCGCTTGAGACATCCCCATATCGTACAGATCCTCGATTTTGGTGTTGATAATCGTATCCCATTTATTGTGATGGAATATATTGCCAATGGCACATTACGCCAACGCTTTCCAAAGGGGTCGCGGCTTCCGCTCGATCTCATTGTTCTATACGTAAAGCAGGTTGCTGATGCCTTACAATATGCTCACGATGAAAAACTGATCCATCGCGATGTGAAACCAGAGAATATGTTGTTGAGATCAGACAATGATGTCCTACTCAGTGATTTTGGTATTGCTACTTTCGCTCGCAGTTCAGGGTCTCAAAGCATCCTGGGGATGGCTGGCACTATCACCTATATGGCTCCTGAGCAACTCCATGGCAGACCTGTTCTGGCTAGCGATCAATATGCCCTTGGAGTCGTAGTGTATGAGTGGCTGTGTGGCGAGCGTCCTTTCAAAGGTTCGCTGACGGAAATAGCTACTCAACATATGCTCAAACCAATCCCACCCTTACATGAGAAGATTCCCAATGTACCCCCTTCTATTGAGCAAGTTGTGCTGACTGCACTGGAGAAAGAGCCGAAAAAACGCTTCCCAAGCATACAGGCATTTGCTATTGCATTGGAACAAGCTACCAGGATAGAGCCACCCCGTTACATAGCACCTCAACCTGTTCAGCAACCAACTCCTGCGCCCATGCAATCCTTTACGAGAGAGGAACTTTCTTCTAAAGTGGGTCCATTCCCATTAGAGATTCCTGCTGCTACTTCTCCATTGCCTGTTAGACCCGTGCCTACTTTTGCAACACCGCTGTCGCAGTCACCTCCTGCGGCATACATACCTGGTCCATCCTCATCACCATCTATGATCACGGACCAGAATCGAAAAATTCATAACCGTATGTTTTACCCAGCGCTGATAGTGCTAGCACTGTTAATGGTGACCACTCTAGGTGGTGGGCTGTTCTACTTCTTACGAGCGAACGAAAGCCAGACCGTGAATCAAGCTCTGGCTACGTTACGGCAACAGATTACCAATGCGCAAGGGAAGAATCCCGCCTCTGCCCTGAGTGCCCTCTCAACGGCTCAGAAGACGCTAAGCGATCTCCAGAACACTCAGCAGCTTGACGCGGCACAACTGCAACAAGTCTCCGATCTCAAGGATCAACTGGTCAGGAAAGTGAATGCAGCGATCCTGACCTACAATCACAATGCGAAGATCTCCGTGCTTTCCTGCACCTCCCATCCCATTGATACTGCCAGTACCCAGACGTCTCCCCAGAGCCTTGCCTTTGCACAGAATGCTCAAGGAACTCCGTTTCTCTATAGCTTAGCCCTGGATAAGAGGGTCTACCAGATCAATCAGCAAAACAGTCAATATGGGATGATCAGCGCTCTGCCGCCAGGGACGCCTTCTCCCAGCTTCCTCAGTCTGGCAAGCAATGGCTCCCGGCTCTTTGTGGTGGAAAAGCAGGGGACGGGCTATGTCCTCAGGGTGGTCCAACCAGGTGCGCAAGGAGAATTGGGCGCTCCTGGCGCTTCAGCGCAGATTCCCACGGTGACCGAGGGAGGGTATTCACCGACCTTGACGAGCGCATGGGGGACGAATATCTATGTGATGCTCTCGTCCCCGACCGGTCAAGGCAATGTTCGTCTGTTAAGTTATGTGCTCGATCCCAAAGGGCATCTTAGTACACCGATCGAGACCGATATTGCTGTCTCAGCGCCCATTGTGAGTCTTGCCGCTTTTTCCGAGCAACTCTTCCTCTTGTTGTCCACGGGGAATGTGCAGAGTCTGCCCTTCGTGCATGGCATCCCTCCCTCTTCCCTCTCAACGCCTGTCCTGGTCCAGCCTCCCATCGCCTTGCCGCTGACCACGAAGGGGAATGCGTATGCCAAAGATGATCCTGTGCCAACCGTGACCCCAAACAACCCGCAAGTGAGTGCTCCCTTAGCGGTTCCGAGCGCGTTGCCAACAAGTACGGCTCTGTTGGCAGTGGGTCAAGTCAATCATACGCTGCATCTCTATATTGGGGATCCAGTCAACCACCGCATCCTCGATCTGCAAACTGCTAGCGGGGTACAAGGTTCTCCCTCACCGGCTCCAACCGGGA
>Ga0137371_10003189_pt1 | contig 12968 bp, 8 predicted proteins | sample SagtaG_7_FD_104919 | JGI IMG/M metagenome (GOLD analysis project Ga0137371, IMG submission 104919) | Vadose zone soil microbial communities from Sagehorn Ranch, Mendocino, California, USA - Sage1_R_40_16 metaG | ecosystem: Environmental > Terrestrial > Soil > Vadose zone | place: USA: California... | reverse complement strand
TCGTGGTGGAGCCGAAGACGTGAAACATGAAGACATGAAACATAAAGAGGAGCCCGCGCGGTCGTTGACCGCGGGCTATTTCCTCATGTTTCATGTTTTCATGTTTCACGCTTCTTGCAGAGCATCAAGACCGCGGAATCACAACTACGTTGGACTCGAAAGCATCTGCTCAGCCTGGAGCAGCTCTCGGCCGATGAGCTGCGCTTCATCCTGGACACCGCGCTGTCCTTGAAGGAAGTCTCGACGCGCAGCATCAAGAAAGTGCCGGCCCTGCGCGGGCGGGTTGTCGTCAACGCCTTCTTCGAAGACAGTACGCGAACGCGCGTGAGTTTTTCCCTGGCCGCTCAGCGGCTTAGCGCCGACATCATCGATTTCTCCGAAAAAACCAGCAGCACGAACAAGGGCGAGACGCTGATCGATACGGCCCGGAACATCGAGGCGATGGGGATCGACATTCTCGTCGTCCGCCACGGCGCCGCCGGCGCGGCCGACATCCTGTCGCGGGCGATGCAGTGCAGCATCGTCAACGCCGGCGACGGCGCGCACGAGCACCCGACGCAGGCGCTGCTTGACGCGCTGACGATACGTGAACGCAAAGGCCGGATCGATGGGCTGAGCGTTGCAGTTATCGGCGACATACTCCATTCGCGCGTTGCCCGCTCGAACATTTACTTGTTGACTAAGCTCGGCGCGACGGTGCGGGTTGCCGGACCCGGCACGCTGGTTCCCGCGGAGTTTGCGGAATTAGTCGAGCAGGGACTGCGCATAGAGCGCAGCGTCGAAGATGCCGTTGCGGGTGCGGATGTTGTGATGATTCTGCGGATTCAGCGCGAGCGACAGGATGCGGCGTTCTTTCCGTCGATGCGCGAATACGCGGTTCATTACGGTTTGCATCCGGAACACCTCAAACGCGCCGCGCCTGACGCCATCGTCATGCATCCGGGTCCGATCAACCGAGGGATCGAGATTTCATCGGAGATTGCGGACGGCAGCAGTTCGCTGATACTGGACCAGGTAACAACCGGGGTGGCAGTGCGGATGGCCGTGCTTTATCTGCTCGCCGGCGGGTCGCGCGACGGATTTACCGAAGAGCAGAATGGTCGAGCAAAGAAGGAGAAGAGAGAGCGCAAGGGAAACAAGGGATGAAGCTGCTGATTGCCAACGGTTATGTGATCGATCCGTCGCAAAATGTGAACGCCGGTCGCAATCTGCTGGTCGAGGACGGTCGCGTTGTCAGCTTGTTGGATCGAGGCCAACCCGCGCCGAAAGACGCGGAGATGCTCGACGCCACGGGTTTGATTGTCGCGCCGGGGTTCATTGACATGCACGCGCATCTGCGCGAGCCGGGTCAGGAATACAAAGAGACGATTGCTACGGGCACGGCCGCGGCGGTAGCGGGAGGTTGGACCAGCGTATGCGCAATGCCCAACACCGATCCCATTAACGATAGTCCGGCCGTGACTCGCTTCATTATTGAGCAGGGTGAACGGGCTGACCTCGCCAATGTTTTTCCCATTGGCTCGATCACCAAAGGCGGTGAGGGCAGGGAACTGGCCGAGATGGGCGAGATGAAGCTTGCCGGCATTGTCGCCGTTTCGGACGATGGCCGGCCGGTGCCCAGCGCGGGAATGATGCGGCGCGCGATGGAATATGCGCGGGGCTTTGATCTAACGGTTGTGGATCACTGCGAAGATCGTTCTCTGGTGGCTGGCGGCGTGATGCACGAAGCTCGCTGGTCACTGATTCTTGGATTACGCGGTATGCCGGCCGTCGCGGAAGAAATCGATGCCGTACGCGACTGCGCGCTGGCCAAGTTGACCGGTGCGCGCGTGCACCTGGCGCATGTTTCGACGCGCGGCGCGCTCGATGCTGTGCGCCGCGCGAAAGAGATCGGATTGCCTGTGACATGCGAGGTCGCGCCTCACCATTGGACCCTGACCGACGAAGCGGTTGCGGAATACGACACGAACACAAAGATGGATCCGCCGCTGCGCAGCCCCGATCACGTCGGCGCGATCATCGAGGGTTTGCGAGATGGAACAATCGACGCGATTGCCACCGATCATGCGCCGCACCATGCTGACGAGAAGGCGCTCGAATTCGATCAAGCGCCCTTCGGTATCACAGGACTAGAGACCGCCGTGGGCCTCGCCTTCGATCTGGTCAAGCAAGGTGTTATTGATCTGGAACGGCTGGTCGAGTTGTGTTCGATCCACCCCGCGCGAATTTTCCAGTTGAAAGATCGCGGCACATTACGGCAAAACGCATGGGCCGACATAACGATTCTCGATCCCGCATTTCGGTGGACCTTTGAAGCGTCTCGATCGAAATCGAAGAGCCGGAATTCTCCCTTTGACGGACGCACCATGACCGGCGCGGCTGTCGCGACAATAGTTGCCGGTCGGGTCGTTTACCTTCATCCGGATTTCGCTCGCATTACCGAAGCAAGACAAAACGCGGCATCGATGAAGTGAGCTGTTGCCTTGATGACGCGTCGCCGAGCCACAAAGAAAAACCCGCGGCGCTCTCTCCTTCGCAACGGGTCTCTCTGTGGCCGCTCACTTACGTTATTACCGGGGCGGCCGAATCGTTTCTGTTTCGTAAACCGTGCAATGATTGTGCCGAAGGCTCGAAGTAGCACGAGCCGAACCGGAGTTTTGAGTTTTTCGGTTTTCATGCGCTATTGTCAGCTCCGTGAGCATCGCCCGACCGAAATGAACGTGTGTCTTCAATGCACAAGTTCGTCCGCTCCTTGCACCATATGGAGCGAGGCCCACAAGTCGGGTAGCTCATTTCTCGACGGCGGATGTATCATGCGTTCGCTCCAATACAGGCCATTCTCATCGACGAGGAATACCATGAGACTATCCTTCAGATCGTTCTCCGTTTCCGCGCTGGCCGCGTGCTTGTCTCTGGTTGCAGTGGCGGCGTTGGCGCAACAACCGCGCGGCATCACGGCGGAGGATTACTACTCGTTTGAGTTTTTGAGCGATCCGCATATCTCGCCCGATGGAAAGCTGGTCGCTTATGTCGTGACGAAAGTTGACCGCGCACAGAATCGCAGAAACTCTTCCGTCTGGCTGGCGGCAATTGATGGCAGCCGCGCGCCGTGGCAGTTTACAACCAGTCCGCAATCGTCGAACTCGCCGCGCTGGAGTCCTGATGGAAAGTGGCTCGCGTTTCTTTCGTCGCGGCCCGGTGAATCAATATCAGGAACGGCAGCGACCGGCGCGACGACAATTTCACCAACAATCGGGGCGGGAGCTGCCGGTGAACAACCGCGCTCGCAGGTCTATCTGCTGTCGATGAACGGCGGCGAAGCAAGGCGCATCACAAACTTGAAGAACGGCGTGAACGTGTTTCGCTGGTCGCCTGACGGCACGCGCCTGGTCGTCGTCAGTCGCGTTGGGCCATCTGACAGTAGAGGCGACAGCCGCACTGAAAGCCGAGACCGCAGCGACGTGCGGCATTACAAAAACACGTCATACAAATTCAACGATACGGGCTGGTTCGATGATCGCCGTACGCATCTTTGGGTCGTGGACGTAGCGTCTGGCAACGCAAAACAGATCACCGAAGGGAACGATTGGAACGACAGCGATCCGCAATGGTCGGCGGATGGAACTCGCATCGCTTTCGTCTCGAATCGCACCGGAAAAGAATACGACGAGAATCGCAACACGGACGTGTGGGTGATTTCAGCTGGAGGCGGGGCGCTGACGAAGATTTCAGATCACGACGAAGCGGACAATCAGCCACGTTGGTCACCAGACGGCAAACAGATTGTGTTCACGGGCGAGGTTCACGACCGCGATCATCCGAAAATCTGGCTCGCGCCTGCGACTGGCGGGACGGCGTCCGCGCTCGCGGCCAATGGGCTGGACCTGATTCCCGGCGGTCTCGAATGGTCGGATGATGGTAAATCGCTTTACTTTGAAACTGGCGTGAAAGGCGAGAACCATCTGTTTCGCGTTGACCTGGTGACGAAATCGATCGAGCAAATCACGTCAGGTCCTCGTGCCGTGCGCGGTGTTGATTTCAATGGCCGCACCAACACGATGGTTTACGCGGCTAACGATTTCAAACATCTCGACGATCTCTATGTCGCGGATGTCAACGGTCGCAATGAACGCAAACTCACGAATCTGAACGAAGCGCTGTGGAAACAACTGCAACTGGCGGACGTCGAACGTTTCACTTATAAGGGCGCGGACGCTTGGGACATCGACGGTTTCCTTGTGAAACCGATCAATTGGCAAGAGGGCAAGAAATATCCCATGATCCTTAGCGTTCACGGCGGACCGGCGGGGCAGTACGGCGTCGATTGGTATCACGAGTTTCAGGTCTATGCCGCCAGGGGCTACGCGGTGTTGTTCACGAATCCGCGCGGCTCGACGGGCTATGGCCAAAAATTCGAACGCGGCATCGTTGGCGAATGGGGCGGCAAGGATTATCAGGACATCATGAATGGCGTTGATGCAGCACTGAAAAAATATTCCTGGATCGATCAAGATCGCATGGGCGTGACGGGCGGGAGTTACGGCGGGTACATGACCAACTGGATCCTCGGTCACACCGATCGCTTCAAAGCGGCGGTGACGCTGCGCAGCGTCTCCAATTTTATTTCGGACGACGGCACACGCGACGGCGCTTACGGGCATGCGCCTGACTTTGGCGGAGACATATTTCAGAAGTTTGATCTCTACTGGGATCGTTCGCCTTTGAAGTATGCAAAGAACGTCAAGACTCCGACTTTGATTCTGCATTCAGACAACGACTTCCGGGTGCCGATAGAACAGGGCGAACAGTGGTATCGCGCGCTCAAACATTTTGGCGTGACGACGGAGATCGTTTTCTTTCCACGCGAGAATCATAACCTGACGCGCACCGGCGAACCGAAACATCTGATCGAGAGTTTGAATTGGCAACTCTACTGGTTCGACCGATTCATCAACGGCAACAACAACGCGGCGCCGCCGGATCAAAAGTGAGTTACATACTTCATGACGTTTGAATAAGGAAGGTGCGTTATGCGACGAATCGTAACCCCAATTCTCTTTGTTTTCAGCGTGGCGATCTCGATCGCCGCGCAGACAAAACCACCCGTCACGCCGTCGGATTACGGCCAGTTCGAGACGCTCGCCACGGTGCCAAGTCGCGGTGGCTTATCGCCTGACGGCAAGTGGCTGGCTTACGGCATCAACCGCTCGAATCGCAACAACGAGCTGCGCATCACCAGCGTCGCCGATGGCACGACGAAGGTGGCGGCATTTGGCGCGCAGCCCGTCTTCTCGGCCGACTCGCGCTGGGTGGCATACGCCATCGGCTACTCCGAAGTGCAGGAAGAGAAACTGCGCAAAGACAAGAAGCCGATTCAGCGAAAGCTTGGACTAATGAGCCTGACGACCGGCGAGATGACGGTCGTCGACGCCGTCGAGTCGTTTGCGTTCAACGTGAGCGGATCGTACCTGGCCATGCGCCGCTATCCACCTGAGAAAAGAGAATCGCCGGATGCCGCGGCAGCTACAGACGCCGACGACACGCCGCAGGGTGCAACGTTGATCCTGCGGCAGCTCGCCAGCGGACGCGATACGACGTTTGGCAACGTCGCAGAGTTCGCCTGGCAGGACAAAGGCAAATTACTGGCATTCACAATTAGCGCCGAAGACAAGACCGGCAACGGCGTACAGCTATTCGATCCCGAGACTGGCGCCCTGCGCGTTTTGGATTCGTCTTCGTCTATCTACAGCGGGTTGGCCTGGCGCAAGGACTCCGCCGATCTGGCGGTGCTGCGATCCAAGACCGACGATCGACACGACGGTCCGACCCAGGTGACCCTGGCTTGGACGCACGTTTTGGATTCGTCGGAGGCGAGACATGACTACGACCCGACCACCGACAAAGCCTTTCCGCCGGGTCTGCGTCTGGTTTCGTTTCGCAGGCCATCGTGGTCAGACGATGGCGCAACAGTTTTTCTCGGCGTCGCGAAATGGAATGAAAAGCCGCCGGCCGCCGCGAAGACAAACGTGACCGCAACGAACGGCGACGGTGCGACCGCTGCGCCCGCAGATGACGAGGAGCCGGCGGACGTAGACGTGTGGCATTCGCACGACCTGGATGTTATGCCCAAACAGAAGATCGGCGCGCGCAGCGACCGGCAGAAGAATATGCTCGCGGCCTGGCAACTCGGCAACGATCGCCTGGTTCAACTCGGAAAGGAGCTCACCGAGCAAGTAACACCGGTCAGGCGTCAGCAGCTTGCTTATACCGCTAACTGGTCCGCTTACGCGATGGAGCGGACGATCGGACGACCGGCGGCTGACATCTACCTGACGGACCTCGCGACCGGAGAACGAACCAGGATCAAAGAGCGGCTTCCCGAGGATCGCTACCTCCAAGCAAGTCCGCAGGGGCGCTACCTTCTGTACGTGCAAGATGACCACTATTGGACGGTGAACACGGCCACGCGAGCGATTGTGAACATCACGAAGACCGTGCCGACCTCGTTTGTTGATCGCGAGTCGGACTTCACGATCAAGCAAAAGCCTGCCTTCGGCGTCGCGGGGTGGACGAAAAACGACGAGGCCGTGATCCTTTACGACAAGTTCGACCTGTGGAAGATCGCAGCCGACGGATCCCGCGCCACACGTTTGACCGACGGCGCGGCCGAACAGGTTCGTCATCGCTACGTGCGGCTGAATCCGGATGACGAATGGATCGACACCGACAAGCCGCTCTACCTCAGTCTGTTCGGCATCTGGTCGAAGAAGAGCGGCTACGCGCGTTTGCTGCCGGGCGCAAGCGCGGTTGAGCGCCTCGTGTGGCTGGACAAGAGCGTCACTCGTCTCGCAAAAGCGAAAGATGCGGACGTCTACGAGTATGTCGTCGAAACGTTCGAGGATTCGCCCACTGTGTTCGTCGGCACTCCCGCTCTAAAGAGCGCGAAGCTGGTGACGAAGACGAATCCTTTTCAGGATCGCTTCGCGTGGGGACACAGTGAGCTGGTTGAATACAAGAACGATCTGGGCGAGCGACTGCAAGGTGCGCTCTATTATCCCGCGGGTTACGAAGCGGGCAAGCGCTATCCGATGATCGTCTACATGTACGAGCGTCTTTCCGATACGCTGCATCGCTATGTCGCTCCGGCGGAACGCGACCCCTACAACGCGTCTGTGTTCACTAGTCTCGGCTACTTCGTGCTCGAGCCGGACATCGCTTTTCGGAAGCGCGAGCCGGGTCTGTCGGTAGCAGCGTGCGTTGACGCGGCCGTGAAGAAAGTTATTCAGACGGGGATCGTCGACGGGCGAAAGGTTGGAATCGTTGGGCATTCGTGGGGTGGGTTCGACACGACTTTTCTGGCCACGCATACCGATCTGTTTGCCGCAGCGGTGGCGGGCGCGCCGATCACCGATCTCGTAAGCAACTACGGAAATCATCACTGGAGCATTGGCATCGCCGAGACCGATCACATCGAGACGGGACAGCAGCGTATGGAAGTGCCGCTCTGGGAAGATCTGCCGGCCTACATTCGAAACTCCGCGGTCTTCGGCGTGCAGAATATGAAGACGCCTTTGATGATTGAAGTCGGCGACAGCGACGGCACAGTGTTCTGGCACCAGGGCGTCGAGCTATACAACGTCGCTCGGCGCGCGAAGAAAGATGTCGTGCTGCTCGTCTACGCCGGCGAAGATCACGGACTGCGCAAGAAGCCTAACCAGCTCGATTACCACCGGCGCATCGTCGAGTGGTTCGGGCATTATCTAAAGGATGAACCCGCGCCTTCCTGGATCACCAACGGCCTCAGCTATCTCGATCGCGAGCAGGAACTGAAGAAGCTGAAAGCGCGCAAGGGAAAGAGCTGAGCTGGGTCGCACTACAGAACCGGGAGCGATAGCGATCGGGTCAGATCAAACTGCCCAATCGGGCAATTCTGTGTAATCTTTGGATTGCACCATCGAACGATGAAAGACAATCGCGCGCGCATGAACAGACGCAACTTCTGCACGATTGCCGGTGGCGCCGTGGCCTCGCTCGCCCTGAGCACTGCTTGCCGTCGTAGTTGGTCCAACCTGCCAGGTGATGGACGGCTCACCGTGCGGCCACACGTGCCAGGTAAACCGTCAGCTAACTCATCTCCGTCCGGCAACCCATCTTCATCTGCCAAGTCAACTTCATCCGGCAACTCATCTATTGGCAAACCGATCAAGCTCGGATTGGATCGTGAGCGTGATGCGCTCCTTCAAGTACCCAAATCCGCAATCAACTCGCCTCTGCCGCTGTTGCTGTTTTTGCATGGCGCCACGCAGAGCGCGGACGATATGTTCTGGTATCTCGATTCAGCGCCTGAAGAAGCGGGCGTTGTGATCCTGGCGCCGAACTCTCGCGACACCACCTGGGATGCGATTACCGACAGCTTTGGGCCTGATGTGGAGTTTCTGAAGCGCGCGCTGGAGCGTGTTTTTGAAACCGTGGTGATCGATGCCGCACGCATCGCTGTCGGTGGGTTCTCGGATGGCGCTACGTACGCAATCGCGCTCGGACTAATCAACGGCGACCTCTTCAAGCGCGTCGCGGCGTTCTCACCCGGATTCTTGATCGATAGCGCGGCGCAGGGAAAGCCGCGCTTCTTCATCTCGCATGGAACCCGGGACCCCATCCTGCCGATCGACCGATGTGGTCGCAGAGTCTCCGCCGAGTTGAAGGCGCGCGGGTATGAGGTGACTTTCCGAGAGTTTGACGGACGTCATGAGATACCGGCTGACGTAATGCGTGAAGGTCTGCACTGGGTGGCGAGTTGATAATCCCCTGATTAGGAAATGAGGTCACGCCTGCGATTCTGCGATCTTGTTCATGTGAACCGATTAGATTCCCGGGCCAGCATTTGCATTCATCAACGCAAAAATGCGGAAAGGCGCCTTCCCTTACGGTCGGGCTACTGCCCCTACCTTGATGTTGGATCCTAAGGAGGCGTAGTGTCGGCGCCGTAGACGGAGGATGTCCAGGAGGCGAGATGCATCTACGATGGTTGAATAGCCGCAGCGTCGGCATTCGTGCATGCGGTTCGGTAAGCCTTTGGAATGTTCTGCTGATCTGTTGTCTGCCGTTGCTATTGAGCAACCACGCCCTTGCTCAGGCGCCCCGATCAGGCAATCCGATCTTGCCCGGTTGGTATGCGGACCCCGAGGCGCGCATCTTTCAGAACGAGTACTGGATCTACCCGACGTATTCAGCGCCGTACGGCGAACAGGTCCTCATGGACGCGTTCTCCTCAAAGGATCTGGTGAACTGGAAGAAGCACCCGCGTGTGCTGGATGTGCGCGACGTTCGCTGGGCCAAGCGCGCATTGTGGGCGCCGTCGGTGGTGCAGAAGGGCGGCTGGTACTACCTCTTCTTCGGCGCCAACGACATTCAGAACGACCAGCAGTTGGGAGGCATCGGCGTCGCTCGATCGCGCCAGCCGGAAGGCCCGTTCAATGACTATCTCGGGAAGCCTCTAATCGACAAGTTTCACAACGGTGCGCAGCCGATCGATCCATTCATATTCGAGGACCGCGACGGGTCACACTACATCATTTATGGTGGCTGGCGGCACTGCAACATCGCGAAGCTGAAGGACGACTTCACGGGCTTGATTCCCTTGGCTGATGGGACGACGTTCAAGGAGATCACGCCCAAGGGTTACGTTGAAGGCGCCTTCATGATCATGAAGGACGAGAAGTATTACTTCATGTGGTCGGAAGGTGCCTGGACAGGCCCTGACTATGCGGTTGCCTACGCCATCGGGTCGTCACCTTTCGGGCCTTTCAATCGCGTGGGAAAGATTCTGCAGCAGGATGCATCGGTCGCTACCGGTGCTGGTCATCATTCTGTGCTGCATGCGCCGGGCTCCAACAAATGGTACATCGTGTATCACAGAAGACCTCTGGGGGAGACGGACCGGAATCACCGAGTGGTTTGCATTGATGAAATGCGCTTCGACGAGCAGGGCTTCATCATGCCCGTGGCGATCACGAAGGACGGAGTGGCGCGAGACGTTCTACGGTAGCGCGCCGGTGAAGAGCCGCCTCCCGCAGTAAAACGGAAAAGATCTGGGGGGCAAAGGGGAAAGAGAGGGAATGCGCTCTCCCTCACGGTCGGGCTACTACCTCGGCCAATTGCCACTGCCATGATGGACTGACTCTCTTTCGCCATTCATAAGCGCAACTTGGCCGGCCAATCCTTCCCCGGGCCAGGAATACGGGCCACGAGGACTTTCCCTGAACGCAGCATGTCCCAGGTAATTCCGCTCAAAGGTATCTTCAGCCGGCGGCTCCAGGGCGTGTTCGTCTGGCCGGCGTAAGTGCCGATGTCGATGTAAACAAATCGCTCGCCGGCGGGACCTTGCACAAAAGGTCCGGCAAAGTTTGGCAGATCGTCATTGCGGCCGGTCTTCACGGTGACCGTAGGTTCATTCTCCATATCCACAGATTACGCAGATTACGCAGATTGGTGAAACCAGGAAGAAATATATATGACGGCCCTTCGGCCTAAGCTACCCGGTCGCTACGCGCTCCCAGTTCTGACTCCATCGCGGTGGCGTCCGTTCTGCGGATTGATAATTGAGAATTCCGGAAGCACAAAGTTCACACTCTTAGCTGCATCATATAAACTGGAGACGCCGTATTAAGTCATATGTCATTAATGAACAAAACAGCAGCGTTCACCGGGCTCGGCGCTTTGCGCAATCTCGTCTCGGATTCGATGGCTATCGACATGGGGTCCGCGGCAACTATCATTAATGTGCGCGGGCGTGGCGTTGTTGTAGACGAGCCATCACTGGTTGCCGTTAATATAACCACTGGTGAAGTAATCGCGATAGGGCTGGAAGCACAACAGATGTACGGCAGAGAGGCCCGCGATGTTACCGTGATTGCGCCTTTGCTGGACGGCGTAGTCGCGGACTTTGAAAGAACCAAGGTGATGTTGGCGCATTTTGTTCGTAAGGCACGTAGCGGTATTTCCCATTTCAGCCGGCGCGCGATCATGAGCGTCTTGTCCGGCATCACGCAAGTTGAGCAGAGAGCGCTATTCAACGCCGCTGAACAAGCAGGTATTGGCCGCGTTTGCATGATAGAAAATGGCTTAGCCGCGGCCCTGGGTAGCGGTGTCAAAATAGAAGACACTCGCGCCTCTGCGGTCGTCGACCTCGGTGAGTCGACTACCAGTGTAGCCGTAGTCGCGAACGGCGCCATGGTTCACGCGCTGACCGAGCGAATCGGAAGCTGGGACATCAACTCAGCATTTATCGATCATGTGCGCCGCCACCGCGGACTCGTCATTGGGGAGCAAACGGCGGAGCGGCTCAAACTTGAGCTAGCTTCAGCGACTTTGCCGGATGACCTTGCACAACAGATCACGATCAAGGGTCGCGATATCTTGACCAGCAGTCCGGGGGCAATCGAAATCACCGCCGGGGAAGTCTACCCCGTCGCTCACGAAGTCGTTCGCAAGATAGTCGACATCATATCTGCAACCCTCGCCGAGCTTCCTGCCGAAGTAGCCGGAGACATACATGATCGCGGGATCATTCTGACCGGTGGCGGGGCCCTGCTCAGCGGGTTTGATAATTATGTAAGGGACCAAACCCGGCTGTCGACCCGTATCGCTGATGAACCCAGATATGCAATCGTGCGCGGGCTCGAGCAGGTGTTCGCTGAGCCGCTTTGGCTTCGCCGCGTGATACGCTGTAGACCTGACCAGTTCCTTGATTTCGAGCGAGATATCTCGGCGCTTGAAACTTGAAACCTTCCAATGAATTGATATAAAGCGCAATGAAGTCAATCTGCTGGTGAAGTACGTGCGACGCTTTCGTAGTCAAAACTAGTTTAGTTCAATTTATACGGCGCGCTATTCCAAAATAAAAATCGATATCTGTTGGATAGTCTTACCCGCGCGGGACCCAAGAATCTTTGGCTTGAGCAAATGACGTTTCCCAGAGCCAGCGGCATCCTGCTTCACCCGACCTCGCTTCCGGGACGTTTTGGCATTGGCGATCTTGGTCACGAGGCTTATCGTTTCGCGGACTTTCTGATTGCCAGCGGCCAGAGCCTCTGGCAGGTGTTGCCGCTTGGGCCCACCGGCTACGGCGATTCTCCTTACGCCTGCTACTCCGCATTTGCCGGCAACACTCTCCTCGTTAGCCCCGAAAAACTTTTTGAAGAAGGGTGGTTGACGAGGACCGACTTAGATGAGATTCCTTTACTGCCAGCTAAGCGGATTGATTTTGAGCGAGCCCATAAGTTTAAGGACCTCATTCTGGATAAAGCATTTGCGCGTTATCAGCGTACCACTAATACCAAACTGCGCAGTGCGTTCGAAACGTTCGCCGAGCAGAACGCCTCATGGCTCGACGATTACGCGCTCTTTCGCGCCCTGAAGAGCGCGCACGGCGGCACCGCATGGCACCAATGGGAACGCGGGCTGGTCCGGCGCACACCTACCACACTGGCTCGCGCTCGTACGGAACTGCACGAAGAGATAGAGGCGCACAAGTTCTTCCAGTTTCTTTTCTTCAAACAATGGTTCGCGCTCAAAGCCTACTGCAACGAGCGGAACATCAGATTGATCGGCGATATCCCAATCTTTGTAGCGCACGACTCGGCTGATGTCTGGACCAACCCGGAACAATTCAAGCTTGACCGAAATGGTATTCCCAGCGTAGTGGCCGGAGTGCCGCCCGATTATTTCAGCGCCACTGGGCAGTTTTGGGGAAATCCGCTTTACAACTGGGAGCAAATGCTGGCGGATGATTTTAGATGGTGGATCGAGCGTGTGCGGGCTACGTTACAGACGGTCGATATCGCCCGCATCGATCACTTTCGTGGATTTGCTGCCTGCTGGGAAATTCCGGGGGGCGACACCACGGCGAAGCGCGGACGCTGGGTGGAAGCGCCGGGCAGGGAATTGTTCATCGCCATTCGGAAGGCGCT
>Ga0137371_10003186_pt1 | contig 12973 bp, 14 predicted proteins | sample SagtaG_7_FD_104919 | JGI IMG/M metagenome (GOLD analysis project Ga0137371, IMG submission 104919) | Vadose zone soil microbial communities from Sagehorn Ranch, Mendocino, California, USA - Sage1_R_40_16 metaG | ecosystem: Environmental > Terrestrial > Soil > Vadose zone | place: USA... | reverse complement strand
GGGCGACGTCATGCAGCGGCGCGGCATCGCAGATGTCGACGCGGTGGAGCTCCGCCTGCGGTGAAACGTTATTCGTCGATCCTGTGGACAGATCGTCCACCACACACACGCCGTAGCCGTCCGCCAACAGGCGATCGACCAGGTGAGAGCCGACGAATCCCGCTCCACCCGTCACCAACGCGCGCGGACCCTGGCCGGTCACGCCGTGACGATTCCCAACGGCGGCGACGTCTTCCAACGGCCGCGGGTGAAGTCCGGGAAGTCGGCGGGGCGGCCGCCGTTTGCGACGGACCATTCGGACAGGGGCGTGACGACGCTTAACGCCGCCGCGTCGTAGACATTCATGTCCGTGGGGACGCCTTCGCGCAGGCACTTGATGAGTCGATAGTCCTCGAGGAAATCCATACCGCCGTGCCCGGCGCCGCGACTCCGTTCCTCCATTTGCTTCCATAATGGATGGTCGAACTCGGCGAGGTAGGCTTCCGCCGGCTCCCATTCGTCTTGCTTGCTCCGCCCCTCGATGTACACGCGGTCCGGGTAGCCTTGAAACAGTCCGCGAGTGCCCTGCACTACGTGGATGCGGCTGTAGGGGCGTGGGAGGTTCGTCTGGTGGCGAACGCTGATCGTGCGCCCGCTCGCCGTCCTGATGAGGCTCACGTTCACATCGCCCAGGACGTACTGCTCCTGCCGTTGGATTGAGCCCTCCGGGAAGTGCTCGCGGGCGTAGAGCTGCAGTCCGCGGGAGGGGCCGCTCAGGGAAACGAGGGATGCAAAGCGGTCGCCGCGGTTGATGTCCATACAGTTGGCGACGGGTCCGAGGCCGTGCGTGGGATAGAGGTTGCCGTTCCGTTTCATCGAATGGGCGCGACGCCACAACCCCTCACCTTCGGGACTGAACTTCACGGACCGCAGGTCGTGCAGGTATCCGCCCTCGCCGTGCAGGATCTCTCCGAACACGCCCTGCCGCACCATGTTGAAGGCCATCATCTCCATGCGGCCGTAGTTGCAGTTCTCCATCATGATGCAATGCTTGCGGTGCTGCTCGGCGTGCTCGACGAGGGCCCAGCAGTCCTCGATCGTGTAGGCCGCGGGCACCTCCGTCACCGCGTGCTTCCCGTTCCGCATCGCCGCGAGGCAGATCGGGACGTGCCACTCCCACGGCGTGGCATTGAACACCAGGTCCAGCTCCTCCTGCTCGCACATGCGGACGAAGTCGGTGGGACCGCGGGAGTAACCCGTCGGGCGCGGGAAGCCGGCCTGCTCGACCATGTCCTGGATTTTGGTCACCTTTTCGGGCACGATGTCGTCCACGGCCTTGATCACGCACCCCTCGACCCGCAGCAGGTTCTGCACGTGCGCCGTCCCCTGCCCACCGACGCCGACGAACCCGATGCGCACGGTCTCCATGGGCGGGGCGGCGAAGAACGGCTCCGCGCCGGAGGAGGCGGCGCGTGTCTTTGGGAGGGGCGCGCACGCCGCGGCGTCGCCGAGGACGGTCATGCCGAGCCCGCCGGCAATGAGCTTCAGCGCGTCGCGCCGGCCCAAGTCGTCGCTACTGGTGGTCACGTGGAAGGGCTCCTTTGCGGGGGCGACGAAAATACCTACCTTCTCAGGGATGGGTAAGACACCTGCGTTCGCGAACCTCACGGTCCTCGCCCATCCCCTGATCCAGCACAAGCTGACGATCCTGCGGGACCGCCGCACGAGCACGCGCGACTTCAAGCAGCTCGTGAACGAGATCGCCATGCTCATGGCGTACGAGGTCACGCAGGACCTGCCACTCGAGCCGGTGGACATCGAGACCCCGCTCGAGAAAACGTCGGGGCGCCAGGTGGCCGGCAAGAAGCTCACGCTGGTGCCGATTCTGCGCGCCGGCCTGGGGATGGTGGAGGGCATCTCGCAGCTCATCCCCTCCGCCCGCGTTGGTCACATCGGGCTGTATCGCGACCACGACACGCTCAAACCGGTGGACTACTACTTCAAGATTCCGTCGGGGGAGCAGGACCGGACCTTCTTCGTGCTCGACCCGATGCTCGCGACGGGCGGCTCGGCGGTGGCCGCCGTGAGCGCGCTGAAGCGCGCCGGCGCGCCGCGCGTGCGATTCCTCTGCCTCGTCGCCGCACCGGCCGGTGTGCAGGCGATGCTCGACGCCCACCGCGACGTCCCCGTTTACGCTGCCGCGCTGGACCGGGAGCTGAACGCCAAGGGCTACATCCTCCCCGGCTTGGGCGACGCGGGCGACCGGTTGTTCGGCACCCGCTGACGGAATATGTCACATATTGACAACATGACGTAATACGTCATAAGTTGCAGATGTGACAAAAAACGTCAACTACGTCGCCGTGCTCGCCGACGCGGTCGGGTCGCGCGCGCTCTCGCCCAGGGCGCGGGCCCGCCTGCAGGCACAGCTCCACACCCGCCTCAAGGAACTCAACAAGCACCGCGCCTGGCGCTCGGGCTTGGCGGCCGGCTTCGCCGTCGCCCGCGGCGACGAGTTCGAAGGCCTGCTGCGCGACGCGTCGCACCTCTGGGAGATCACGCACTGGCTGCGCCACACACTCGCCGACGTCGATTGGATCGTCGCCTGCGCCTCGGGCCCCATCAGCACCTCCCTCGCCCCCACCGCCCTCGAGGTGGACGGCCCCTGCTTCCATGCCGCCCGGGCGGCGCTCGAAGAAGGCAAGGAGCGGCGTCAGATCTTCACGTTCCGTGGTTTCCCGCCGGCGACCGATGCGCTGGCGGCGTACTACTCAGCCGTCTACTGGAGCTGGACGCCCCGGCAGCGCCGCCAAGCGGCCGCGCTCCGGCTCGATGATGCGGCAGCGCCACGACTCGAGCCCGTAAACGTCCACCCCACCGCGGTTTCCCACATGAAACGCCGCATGGCCTGGCCGCTCGTGGCCGAGGGCGATAGACTGTTCCGCGCCGCCATCTTGGAGGGTCGGTGAATCCGCTCGAGCTCGTCCCGCTGCTCGCCTACACGATCGTCGCCGTGCTGTGGCCGGCCCAGATCGACGGCCACCGCCGTGGCCGCGTGCTGCTCCTCGTCGAAGCGCTCATTGTGCTCGCGGCGCTGGTCCTCGGGCAACTGCTCGCCAAGCTCGTCACCCCAAGCCCGCTCGGTTACCGCTGGGGCGGTGTGGGGCTCTACGTCACGGGCTACATCTACATCTGCATCCGCGGCATGGTCCTGGTGCGCTCGGTCCTGGAGCTCCCCGCCCTCCAGATGCGCCGCGATGACGACCGCACCGCGGGGGCCATCGACATCGCCCGCGGCCGGACCATTGGCTCCCTGGAGCGGGCGCTCGCCTTGACGCTCGTGCTGCTCGGCCAGTATGGGGCGCTAGGCCTCATCGTCGCCGCCAAGTCGGTCGCCCGCTTCAAGGCGTTGGAAGACCGCGAGTTCGCCGAGTACTTCCTGATCGGGACGCTCGCCTCCCTGTTGCTGGCCCTGGCCGGAGGTCTGGGCTTGCAAGCCCTGCTGCGCTGAGCCTTCTCCGCGTAACCCTTTCCCGCTTCCCCGTGTCAGACGGGTAGTTACGAGCGTGGCCCCCCCCCGGAGCCTCGGAGCTGCGTGGACGAACGAGATCTGATCACCCGCGTCCGCGCCGGGGATGGCACCGCCGAGCGCGCCCTGTACGACGCCCATGTCGATCGTGTCTACCGCCTGGCCTACCGGCTGGCCGGGGATGACGCTCTCGCACAGGACTTCACGCAGGAAACGTTTATCCGGGCGTTCGAGAAGCTCGACACGTTCCGCGGCGACTCGGCGCTCTCGACCTGGCTGCATGCGATCACCACGAGCGTCGTCCTGAACGGCCTCCGCAAGGTGAAGCGGTTTCGCCAGCGGGAGGCGGATCTGGAAGCGGCGGATGGAGTGAGTGGCGGACCGCGCGCTGCCGAGCCGGACCTGAAAGTGCGACTGCGCCAGGCGATCGACGCGCTGCCGCCGGGATACCGGACCGTGTTCGTGATGCACGACATCGAGGGCTTCACGCACGAAGAGATCGGCGTGGCGCTCGGCGTCGAGACGGGAACATCGAAAGCGCAGTTGTCCCGAGCGCGCGCCAAACTGCGCGAGTCGCTCGCGGACTTCGCGGGGGAGTGGGTGTCATGATGCACGACGACGACAAGTTCAACGACTGGTTGCAGGAAGCGGCCAAGGACTACAACCCACCGCGTCCCACTCCCCGCGAGGAGATGTGGGCGCGGATCGCCGCGCGCCGCTCAAACCGCCGTGTGATCGAGCTGCGGCCGTGGATCCGCTGGGGCCTCGCCGCCGCCGCGCTGCTTGTCCTCGGCATCGGTATCGGCCGCTGGACGGCGCACGACGAGTCCGGGGTGAGCCACGCAACGCCCGTGGCGAGCGTCGACACCGCCGGTAACCGCGACGTGCTCTACCAGGTGGCGGCGACCCAGTATCTCTCCCGGACCGAGACTTTCCTCACGGGATTCCGCGCCGACCTCCGGGCCGGTCGGGCCGACACTCGCTTCACCGGTCAAGCGCGTGATCTGCTCACGACGACGCGGCTGCTGCTCGATTCCCCGGCGGCAGACGACCCGCGGATGCGCGTGCTGCTCGAGGATTTGGAGCTCGTGCTGGCTCAGATCTCGCAACTGACCCCCGGGCGCGACCCGCACGACACCGACTTGATCACCCAAGGCATGGACCAACGGAGTGTGCTGCCCAAGCTGCGCTCGGCGATTCCCGCCGGGCCGGTCCCGCTGCGCACGCAAGGAGCGAGCTGATGTACGTGCTACCGCTGTTGCTGGCCGTCACCACCATCACCGTGCAGGACTCAACGCCGCCGGCCCCCCCTCTCCCGGCCCGGGCGCACCACTCCCGTCGCGCGCCGCTCGCCGCGTCCGCTGCGGCCCTCGAGACCGCGGCTGCGACCCTGGCCGCGTCGCGCGTCGACATCGACGTGCTCGCGGCGCAAGCTCCGGTGTTCGCCGCGTCGGCCGTGCAACTCGAGCAGGCGGCGATTGCGCTGCCGGCGCTCGCGGTGCTGACGGATGTCGATGAGATCGAGGAGGTGGCGCCACCCGAGCCCTGGGCCCAGCAGGACCCAGCGGACTCGCTGTATCGCGCCGCGCGGCAGGCCCTGAACCGCAACCAGTACGCCCGCGCCGCGGAGCTGTTCCAGGCGGTCCAGAACCGTTATCCCCGCTCGACCTACACGGCCGACGCGTTCTACTGGCAAGCGTTCGCCCTGTATCGAACGGGGTCCGACGACGGTTTGCGTGCGGCTCGTGAAGCGTTGCGCACCCAGGCGGCGCGCTACCCCAAGGCAGCCACGCGGCACGATGCCGAAGTCCTACTGCGCAGGGTGCAGGGTCAGCTGGCTCAGCGTGGCGATCGCGCAGCCGCCGAAGCCGTCTCCGCCGAGGCCGATAGCATCGAGCCGCCGGAGGCGCCCGAGACGCCCGACACACCCGAGGCGCCGGAGCCGCCGGAAGGGCCCAGGGGACACCCACCCCGTTCTGGCGCGAGGCATGGCTCCTCGACCTGCGATGACGATGACGACATCCGGATCGCGGCGCTGCAGGGTCTCCTCAACATGGATGCGGAGCGCGCTGTGCCGATCCTCAAGGCCGTCTTGGCGCAGCGCGACGAGGGGCATGTGTGCCTGCGACGCAAGGCGGTATGGCTCGTATCACAGAAGCGCAGCCCGGAGACATCGGCGATCCTGCTCGACGCCGTCCGCGCCGATCCTGACCGGGAAGTGCGCGAGCAGGCCGTGTTCTGGCTGTCGCAGGTGCCCGGCGACGAGACCGTCGCGGCGCTCGACTCGATCCTCCGTGATCCCAAGACCGACCCCGAAATCCAGGAGAAGGCGATCTTCGCCCTGTCCCAGCACCGCAGCGCGCGCGCGGGAGCGATTCTGCGTGCGTTCGCGGAGCGCCGCGATGCCTCCGAAGAGCTTCGCGAGAAGGCCATCTTCTGGCTGGGGCAGAATCGCTCCCCCGATAACGCGCAGTTCCTGAAAGATCTCTACACGAAGCTGGAGAGCGACGACCTGAAGGAGAAAGTGATCTTCTCGTTGTCCCAGATGGGCGGAGCCGACAACTATCGCTGGCTCATGGACATCGCGCTGAATGCGAACGAGAACATCGAGATCCGCAAGAAAGCTCTGTTCTGGGCGGGCCAGGGGCACAGCGTCGACGTCGCCGACCTGGTGCGGTTGTACGACAGCATGAAGGACCGCGAGATGCGGGAGCAGCTGATCTTCGTGTACTCGCAGCGCCGCGAGGACGCCGCCCTCGACAAGTTGTTCGACATCGGGAAGAACGACCCCGACCGCGAGCTCCGCAAGAAGGCGATCTTCTGGATCGGCCAGTCGCGCTCCCCGCGGGCGGCCCAGTACCTCCAGGACCTGATCAACCAATGACCCCGCTCCTCCTAGCACTCGCGTTGTTGCAGCAGCCGCTCGAGCGACGCATCGCCTCGGCGCCCGACGGGACGGTGCACGTCACCTTCGCCGCCCGACCTGGCATCTGCGGCAACGGCCGCGGATCCGTATCCATGGATTGCGACGACGGCAACTGCGGTCACTATACCGTCAACGTCGGGAACCGCGACTGGAACGAAGTCGAGTACGATTGCGATCCGGGACCCGTGCGCGTCTCGTTGCGCGTGTCGGGCGGCCAGGTCACCAGCCTGCGCACGTACGTCGGCGGGCGCTGGCGCGTCGCGACCGGAGACGGTGTGACGGACCTCGGCACCGTGGGCGCGCGCGAAGCGGCCGCTTACTTCCTCGGCCTGGCGGCCAAGGACGCCGGCAGTAATGCCGAGCACGCGATCTTCCCGGCGATTCTCGCCGACAGCGTGACCGTCTGGCCGGACTTGCTCCGCATCGCGCGTAACACGCGCATCTCGCGGCGCACGCGGAGTCAAGCGGTCTTCTGGCTGGGGCAGGCCGCCGGCGAAGCCGCGACGCGCGGGCTCAGCGACCTGGTGGACGACCGCGCCGCCGACCGCGACGTACGCGAACAGGCGGTGTTCGCCCTGTCGCAGCGACCCCACGAGGAGGGTGTCCCCGCCCTGATCCGCATCGTCCGGGAAAACCCCGATCCCGAACTCCGCAAGAAGGCGATCTTCTGGCTGGGTCAGTCGGATGACCCGCGGGCCTTGGCGTTGTTCGAGGAGCTCCTGACCAAGCCCTGAGCCAGACGGGCATGCCTTGGTATCTTTGCGCATGCCTTTCTGGACTGTCCGGCGCGTCTTCAAGACGGCCGTCTTCGCGTTCGTGGTCCTGCTCATCGGATGGGCGGCGGTCGTCCTCGCCGTCGCGGTGGAGGGCGCGCGCGATCAAGCCACCACCGCGGACGCCATCGTCGTGCTCGGCGCGGCGCAGTACAACGGCCGCCCTTCCCCCGTATTCCGTGCCAGGCTCGACCACGCCGCCGCGCTGTACCAGCGCGGCTTGGCACCCGTCGTGCTGGTCACGGGCGGCGTGGGCGCCGGCGAGGTGCTGAGCGAGGCGAACGTCGGGAGGGACTATCTCGCGCGCCTCGGCCTGCCCTCCGAGGCCCTCATCCCGCTTCCCGCCAGCGACGACACATATGCCTCGCTCACCCAGGTGCAACGCTGGTTCGAGGGTCGCGGCAGCCGCCGCGTTCTCCTCGTCAGCGACGCGTTCCACATGCTGCGACTGCGGATCATCGCGGGGCGCCTCGGCCTGGTGCCGTTCACGTCACCGGCGCCCGGTTCCCCGATCCGCGCCAGCCTGCGCCGCAACACCGCGTATCACCTCGCCGAAGGGTTCAAAGTCCCACTCACCTGGCTGTTCCAGCACTAGGAGGCGTCGATGCAGCTCGCACGCCGGCGGATCTATTCCGGCCGCGTCGTTCACCTGGACGTGGACTCGGTGCGCTACCCCGACGGCTCGACGGGCGAGCTGGAGATGCTGCGCCACCCCGGTGCCGCCGCCGTCATCCCGTTCGCATCCGACCCGCGCGGCGCCGATCCCACGGTGCTGCTCATCAAGCAGTACCGCTACGCCACCGGGGGCTCCCTCTTCGAGATCCCCGCGGGCCGGCTCGACCCCGGAGAGGAGCCCGAGCAGTGCGCCCGTCGAGAGCTGCGGGAAGAGGTGGGTGTGACCGCCGGGCGGCTGGAGCGTCTTACTACTATATGGACGACGCCCGGCTTCACCGATGAGCGGATCCATCTGTACTGGGCAGCGGACCTGGCGGCCGGCGCACACGCCCGCGAACCCGACGAGTTCATCGAGGTAGTGCCGCAGACGCTATCGCAGGTGTTGGGGATGGTGCGGAGCGGGGAGATCTGCGACGCAAAGACGGTCGTAGCTATCCTCTATATGGCCGGATTCATCCTGGGCATCTGAGACGAGATCGAGACCAGATGTACACTTGCGGTGTCTCCGCGGTGAGACGATATTGGCGGCGACGTCGCCACCACAATTGCAATGCGTTGTCAGGAAACGATTTGGCGTTTGGCATCCAGGGGGCATGCTTCGTGCCGTGTGTCCACGAGCGTATTCAGAAGCGCCTCGCCTAGCGTTCCTGTCTCTGTCTGAAACGTGGGAGTGACCATGGGCACAGTCCTGAAGGGCACAGTCCAAACCGTGGAGTCGCCCCGCGCCTTGCAGCGCGAGGCTTTGCACGAGTTGGACGATGGCCACGTGGTGATGCGGCACCTGGCGGGCGACTCCCAGGCGTTCGGATCACTGGTCGACCGCTATCAGACTCGCCTCCTCAATTTCGTAAACCGCACGATCGGCGACCGGGAACGGGCTGAAGACCTGGTGCAGGAGGTCTTCATCCGCGTGTTCCGGCACCTGCATCGCTTCGATCAGACCAAGAAGTTCTCGACCTGGATCTACACGATCGCCTCGAATCTGGCCAAGAACGAGCTGCGCAATCGCAGCCGGAATCCGTTGGTGCTGTTCCAGACGATCAAGAAGAATTGGGATGCGGACCACCGGCCACTGCAATTCGAGGACACGACCGCGCGCCCCGACGACCTCTACCGCAAGCGCTTCCTGAAGGACGCGGTCGACCGCTGCGTGCACGGGCTTCCCGAGCACCACCGTGAAGTGTTTGTGCTGCGCGAGCTCGAGGGAAAGAGCTATCAGGAAATCGCCGAGATCACGGGCTGCAATCTGGGAACCGTGAAGAGCCGCCTGAACCGGGCCCGGAACAGCTTCGCCCAGCTGATCGGCCCGATGCTCGAATAGTGCCTGCCGACCGCTCCGCCTACCCGGGCCCGGGAACTCCCCGCGGCCCGGGTGGTACCAATCAGCCGTTATGATCTGCCGGGAGTTCCTCGATCGCTACACCGAGTTCCGCGACGGCCTCATCGCCGCCCCGCGGGAGCTGCGGCGTTTCCAGCGGCATCTGGTGCAGTGCGCCGGCTGCCGGCGCTACGACGCGGCGCTGCGCCGCGGCGTTGCCGCGCTGCAGGGCTTGGAGACCATCGAGCCCTCCACGGACTTCCGGCGCCGGCTCGACGCGCGGCTCGCCCGCGAGCGCGACAGCGCCGCGGCCGTACCGGCACGCGCGGGCCTCGTCGCGGCGATGCTCGTGTTGGTCGCACTGTCGTTGCTCGTCGTCGAGGCGGGCCGCCGCCCGCAGCTCGCGCAAGCCATGGCCCTGCCGCCCGCGGCGTTTCCCAAGCCGGTCGCGAACCCGGGACTGCCGTTCGTATCCTTCCAGGATCCGCGTGCCAGCGTGGTGGACGGCAACCCCTACCCGTACGGAACGGCGCTGGTACAGCCCGCAGTCACGCAGATCGAGCCCGCGTCAGCGGGCCGCTAGCCCGTCCCCCGCTCCCGGGGGTAACTTCCGCAGTGTATGGCCCCGCTCACATTGGATGCGCTCCTTCGCGGCCTCAAGAAGGGCGCGCCCGACCCGGTCTATCTCCTGCACGGTGACGAAGACGTCCTGAAGGACGAGGCCGTCCGGGCGTTGCTCGACGCCGCCGTGGACCCCCCCGCCCGCGACTTCAACTACGACACCCGCTTCGCCGCCGACCTGGACGCGGAAGCATTCCACGCCTTGGTGAATACGCCGCCGATGCTGGCGGAACGGCGGGCGGTGGTGCTCCGGGGCGTAGACCAGTTGGGCAAGCGCAAGTCGAAGCTGCGGGACGAATTGTTACGCTACGTAGGCGCACCCAACCCCACGACCGTGCTCGTCCTAGTCAACGCCGCCGGAGAAGACCCCGACCCCGAGATCGCACGGCGGGCGACCAGCGTCGCGCTGGCACCGTTGGAGCCGGAGCGCGTACCCCGCTGGGTGACTCACTACTCGACAAAGCTCAGCCTGACGCTCGAACCGGAGGCCGTGGATCTGCTCGTCGCGGCGGTGGGGAACGATTTGAGCGCGCTGGCCCGTGAGCTCGAGAAACTCGCGGCGCTTGCGGGTGATCGGCCCGCGACCGCCGCTGACGTCACGGCGCTGGTGGGCGTCCGGCGAGGCGAGACCGTCCACGACCTCGTCGAGGCGGCGCTCGAGCGGCGGGCGGCTCGCGCCGCGCAACTCGTGGCGCCGGTGCTAGACCAAGCGGGAATGAGTGGTGTGAAAATCGTGACGCTGCTCGGAACACACCTCGTGGGCACGGCCCTGGCGCTCGCCGAACGGGCTCGCGGCGCGGGACGCCTCGAGGACACGGTGTTCCGCCACTTGCTCGCAGCGCGGCCCTACGGACTGCGCGGTTACAAGGACGAAGCGGCGCGCTGGACGCGCTGGAGCAGCCTGTGGACGGCGGCGGAACTGTCCGCCGGGTTGCGTGCCGCCCTCGCCGCCGACCGCGCCCTCAAGGGCACGACCGTCACCGACGACCGGGGCATCGTGACCGCACTGGTGCTCGGCCTCGCGGCGACGCGACGGGAGGCTGCGTGAGACTCGGAGCGATGGCACGATGGACAGTGGGAACGTTTGTCTTTCTCCTTTCCATCACTCCAACGTTCTCTCTTTGCGCCCAGACGGACGCCCGTCTCGTCGAGGCGCTCCGGCTCGCCCAGAACGGCCAGGTGGATTCCGCGCGCGGCGTGATCCGGCGGCTGCTCACCACGTTGTCGCCGACAGACTCGGCCTACCCCCAGGCGCTCCTCGCGGGAGCGAAGATCGCCCCGGACGCGGCCACGGTGGCGACAAACCTGAACCGCATCGTGCTCGAGTATGGCGCGTCACCGTGGGCCGACGACGCGCTGCTGCTGCTCACGCAGCTCTACTTCGCGCAGCGCGATGCGGCGCAGACGATCCAGTCAGCTGAGCGGTTGCGGCACGATTACCCCGATTCGCCGCTCCGTTATCGCGCCGACTTCCCCGCGGCGCGGGCGTACTTCGAGCTCAAGAACGAAGCGCGGGGATGTGAGCTCATTCAGGAGGCGCTCACGGGCGCGAACGCGGCCGGCGAGGTGGAATTCACGAACCAAGTGGGCTTCTACGCGTCACGCTGCACCGGCGCCGCCGCGCCGCCGCCGCCGCCGACCGACAGTGCCGCGCCCGCGGGGCCGAAGACCTACGCCGTTCAGGTGCTCGCCGTGAAGAGCGCCGTCCAAGTCGACGACATGCTCACCCGCCTCAAGGTGATGGGCTTCGACGCGCGCGTCGTCCGTGACACGAGTGGTTTCTTCAAGGTGCGCGTCGGGCGGTACGGCACGCGCGAGCAAGCACAACAGACCCAACAACGTCTGCGCACCCGCCTCGGCGGCCAGCCGTTCGTGGTGGAGGAGCCGTGACGGAGCGCGTCGTGGGCGGGCCCGATACTCCTCTCATGCAGCAATACCGGGAGATCAAAGCGCGCCACCCGCACACGATCTTGTTTTTTCGCATGGGCGATTTCTACGAAATGTTCGAGGATGACGCCCGGTTGGGCGCGCGCGAGCTGGGGCTCACGCTCACGTCGCGCAACAACGGCGGCGCGGCGGAGGTGCCGCTCGCGGGCGTGCCGGTAAAGGCGGCCACGGAGTACCTGCGCAGGCTGGTCGCCAAAGGGCACCGCGTCGCGATTTGCGAGCAGGTCGAGGACCCGAAGCTCGCGAAGGGCCTGGTGCGGCGCGAGGTCGTCGAGACGATCACCCCGGGCACGGTGCTCACCGACGACTGGCTCGTGCAAGGGCGCAACAACTATGTGGTCGCGGTGGCAGGCGACGGCATCGCGGCCCTGGACGTGACCACTGGTGAGTTGGTGCTCGAAGTCGTCGCACCTGAGGCGCTCGAGGCCTCGCTGGCGCGCTTTGAAGCCCTCGAGATCGTGGTCCCTGTTGGGGCGAAGCTTCCCGTTCCCCTCGCGCGCGGAGTGACGCTCACCGAGCGGGAGGCGTGGGAGTTCGACCCGGAGTTGGCGCGGGAGGATCTCACCCGGACCTATAGCCTCGCCTCACTCGACGGGCTGGGGATCGCCGCGGAGGACCGCCCCGCCGTGGGCGCCGCCGGCGCACTGCTGCGCTATGCGCGCGAGCTCAAGCCGGGCGGGCTGCCCCACCTCGCGCGCCCGACGCTGGTGCGCCGCGGCGACGTGCTGCCCCTCGACGAAATGCCGCGCCGCAATCTCGAGCTGGTCGAGCCGCTGCGCGCCGGGGCGCAGGGCGCGACGTTGCTCGAGGTCCTCGATCGGACGCTCACGCCGATGGGTGGGCGGCTGCTGCGGCGTTGGATGTTGGCGCCGCTCGTCGACCCCGCGGCGATCAACGCCCGCCTCGACGCCGTCGAGGTGCTGGTGCGCGACGGCCGCGGCCGCGAGCGGCTGCGCGAGGCCCTCGACGGCGTGCGCGACCTCGAACGGCTGGCGGGACGCGCGGCGCTGGGCCGCGCCACACCCAGGGAGCTGGGCGCTCTGCGCGACTCGATTCTGCGGCTCCCTGACGCCGCCGGCGCCTTGGGCGGGCTCGAGGGGCGGGGTCGCGCGGCTCCGCTCGAGGCCGCCGCCGAGCGCTTCGATCTGCTCACCGACCTGGGGGGCGAACTGGCCCGTGCCCTGGTGTACCGGCCGCCGGCGCAG
>Ga0137371_10003184_pt1 | contig 12984 bp, 7 predicted proteins | sample SagtaG_7_FD_104919 | JGI IMG/M metagenome (GOLD analysis project Ga0137371, IMG submission 104919) | Vadose zone soil microbial communities from Sagehorn Ranch, Mendocino, California, USA - Sage1_R_40_16 metaG | ecosystem: Environmental > Terrestrial > Soil > Vadose zone | place: USA: California... | reverse complement strand
TCGGCTCGGTGCTGTCGGTGACCGGCATGGTGGCCCTCGTCTACGGCTTCATCAACGCGGCCAACCACAGCTGGAGCCAGGGCACGACGGTCGCGTCGCTCACCGCCGGTGTCGTGCTGCTGGGGGCGTTCGTCCTGTACGAGTCGCGCTCGGCGATCGCGATGATGCCGATGCGGATCTTCGCCAACCGGTCCCGGGCCGGCGCCTACGTGATCATGCTGATCATCGGCGCCGCCCTGTTCGGCATGTTCTACTTCATGACGTTCTTCATCCAGGGCGTCATGGGCTTCAGCTCGCTGAGGACCGGTGTGTCCTACCTGCCGTTCAGCGCGGTCATCATCGTGGGCTCCGGAATCGTGAGCCAGGTCCTGCCGCGGGTCGGGCCCAAGCCGCTGATCACGGTCGGCTCGGGGCTCCTGACGGCCGGGCTCTTCTGGTTCGCCCAAGTGGACACCACCACCAAGTACTGGACGGGCGTGTTCCCGCCGATGATGGGGATGGCCACGGGCATGGCGATGGTCTTCGTCACGCTGACCGTCGTTGCGGTCACCAAGGTCACCGACACCGACACCGGGCTCGCGTCCGCGCTGCTCAACGTCGGCCAGCAGGTCGGCGGCTCGATCGGCCTCGCGGTGCTGGCCACGGCGTTCGCGAGCGCGTCCAAGAGCGAGGGCAAATCGCAGATCGGTTCACTGGCCGGCGCATCGCAGCAGCACCTCCAGGAGCTGCTCGCGAGTTCGCAGACCGGCAAGCCCGCGTCGTCGGCTGCGTACGCGGACCATGCCGCACTCGACGCCTTCCACGCCGGCCAGGCGCACGGTTCGAGCCAGGGCTTCCTGGTGGCCGCGATCTTCGGCATTGTCGCGGTCGTGGCGGCCCTCGTCCTGATCAACGTCAAGAAGCGCGACATGCCTCAGGTGCAAGAAGCGGCCGTCGCCGTCGCCTGACCCAAGCTAGCCGCCTCCCTGCCCAGGCCCGCCGATACCGGTGGGCCTGGGCGTCCACATGAGGTGCCGGTAACCGCCCGGCCGAACTCCGGCATAGCCGCAACCGTGACCAAGACACGCGTGGACGACTGAGACGGGGGAGATGCGACGATCCAGCCCCGCTGCTCGGGCAAGGCAAGTCGGTTGTCAGCTATCCGTTCCGCAGACCCCGATCCACTACGCTGACGGCTGGGTTGAGGGCGTGACGCGCCGATCACCAGACCTTGCCAGGTGAGCATGCCGGGACCGCAGCGCGACGTCGACGGCCCCGCAGTCGTGTCCGTCTGGTGGGCGACGCCGGCCGATATGCGACCGGGGCTCAAGGATCTGCTCGATCCGGCCGAGCAGTCACGCCTGGCCGCCTATCGCCGCGCCGAGGACGCGGACCGGTTCCTGCTCGGTGCCGCGTTGCTCAGGCTGCTCGCGGGCCAGTGCCTCGGCCGACCGGCTGCCGATGTCTCGATCCAGCGCGGGTGCCCGACCTGCGGCCGGCCGCACGGCAAACCGCGGTTGCCAGCTCCGCTGCAAGCGTCGGTGAGCCACTCCGGCCAGCGGATCGGCGTGGCCATGGCCGTGCACGATCCGGTGGGGCTGGACGTCGAGATGATCGACGAGCAGATCCACGCTGCGCTCGTCGAGCACGTGCTGGGCTCCGACGAGCGGGCCAGCCTGGACCAATGTGATGAGCCGCGCGCGCTGTTCACCCGATACTGGGCGCGCAAGGAGGCCGTACTCAAGTGCACTGGCGACGGACTGCGGATCGATCCGCGTGATCTGCAGAGCAGTGCGCCGAACGCTCCGGCGGAACTGATCACCTGGGCCGGACGGCCGGAGTTGATCGCGAAGTTGCGGCTGGTCGACCTGCACGTCGAGGGCGGCTACGAGGCCGCGCTTGCCGTGCTGAGGCCGGGTCCTGTGCGTGTCGACGAGCAAGACGCCACGGAGCTGTTGGCCCGGGCCTAACCCCACCGCGATTTCACCTATTCATCCGAATTTCCGGAATCCTGGTATTCAGGATGATCATTGCGGTCTTGGCGTTGCTGTGGATCTTTGCCAGTCAACGGGTGTATTGACACACTTGGAGCCGCGAGCTACGGTAAGCCCGGCTGCAGCACTCGGTAATCAGTTGAGCACAGTGCACGAATTGAGCTGTGCCTTTATGGCCAAATATCGGGGTTAAGTACGGTCATGATTTGGGCAATAGAACCGGTAGCTGGTTGCTCTTTCTGATAGCCGGGTTTGTGCATATTTTGTTGCCGCAGGCACGGCCGATTAGCCGTCTCGCGACTCTGGTCGAATCGAGGGAAAAGGGGCATACGCAAATTCCCCCGGAGGAAACCGATCGGAGGTTGCGATCACGGTGGATCAAGACGAGGGGCGACAGGTCGACCGGGCCTGGCGCGGAAAGAACTTCCGGTGCGTCGGCATCGGCGTTGGTCCGGCAAACCTCAGTCTGGTCTCGTTGATGCACAGCCAGCCCGGGCTCACGAACCTGTTCCTGGAACGCCGCGACACGTTCGGGTGGCACGATGGCCAGCAGATCGATGGCGCGATGCTACAGGTCTCGATGCTGAAGGACCTGGTGAGCCTGTCCGATCCCACGAACCCGTACTCGTTCCTGGCCTACCTGCACGCGCAGGGGCGCATGTACCACTTCCTCAACGCTCAGTTCGAGGCGGTGCCGCGCGCCGAATTCCGCGACTACTTTGCTTGGGCGGCCGAGCGGAATCCGAATGTGGTGTTCGGGCAGCAGGTGCGCTCGGTCGAATTCGACGGCCGATTCGTGATTAGCACCGACGACGGGACGGTGACCGCCGACAACGTCAGCGTCGCCGTTGGGTGCGCGCCCAGGGTGCCAGCTGCAGCCGTCCCGCACCTGGGCGCTAGCCAATTCCACGTCAGCGACTACCTCAGCAAGGCGCGCGGACTGGGCGGTAAACGAGTCGGCGTGGTCGGCGGCGGCCAGTCCGGTGCCGAGGCGTTCCTCGATCTCGTGACTCGAGACGACAACGAGTTGCCACGGCGTATCACCTGGATCTCGCGTCGGCCGAACTTCTTGCCGCTGGACGACTCGCCGTTCACCAATGACTACTACATGCCCGGCCACAGCGACTACTTCGCGACGTTGCCACTCGAGACTCGGCGGGAGTTCAACGCCAGGCACCTGCTCACGAGCGACGGCATCTCTGAGTCGACGCTGCGCAGCATCTACCAAGCGATCTACCTCCGTCGCTTCGTCCGCAACGCCGACGACCTCATCGCGCTCTACCCGAACCGGTCGGTGGTGGACGTCGTGCCCGATGCGACGTCGGGCGGCTGGGACCTCACGTTGAGCCATCTGTACCACCCGGACATCGTGGAGCGGCAGCAGTTCGACGTCGTCGTCTGGGCGACCGGCTACCACCGCGCCGACACCGAATTCCTTGCGCCTATTGCCGACCGATTCCAGTACGAGGACGGCGAATACAAAATCGACCGCAATTTCGCGGTAGAGTGGGACGGCCCGCCTACTAACAATGTATTCATTCAGAACGCAGCACGCCAGCAGCGCGGCCTCGCAGATCCAAATCTGTCCTTGCTTGCGTGGCGCAGTCAGCGAATCCTCGATCGCATTTGCGGAACGCAATCCGAGGACCCACTGAGCTCCTTCATTGAGTGGACGACAAAGCCTCCTACCGCGCAATACATGTAGGCACGATATGGCTGACTTCGCAATTATCGGCGGCGGAATCGTCGGCGTGATGACCGCGCGTGAAGTCGCTGCCCGAGAGCCGGGAAGCATTATCACCGTCCTCGAGCGGGATGCGATCGGGCAGGGCGCGAGCCGGCGATCAGCCGGTCTGCACTGGCCATTCGGTGCGACGCCGCGACTGCGAGCCATGACGGCGTACAGCCAGCGCTACTACGCTGCGCTGGCCCATGACGATCCGGGCCTGCCGATCCATGCCCTCGACGCACACGTGCACGCATCCGCGGCGGACCGGCTGCGCGCGATCACCCTGGACGAGGCGAATCTGCGCAAGGCGTCCGGTAACTGGCGCGTGGACGGGTGCCAGTACGCCGACGTCCGCGGGCTGGCCGAGGCGCTAGCCGATGCGTTGCGCCCGCAGGTCACGTTCCGCGAGGGCACACAGGTGACCGCGATCGACCCCGGTCCAGATGGCGTGGGTGTCGAGCTCGGCACCGGCGAGCGCCTGTATGCCGACCGGGTCGTGCTGACGCCCGGGCCGTGGATCGCCGCGCCGGCGTGGCGGAACCTGCTCGCCCCGTTGCGACTGCGCATAAAGAAGATCGTCGCGCTGCACGTGGACCTGGGCCCGGATGCCGATGCTGGGCTGGCGGTCTTCGCCGACGACGACGCGTTCCTGCTGCCTATCGCAGAGCACGGATACCAACTGTTCAGTTACACCCGCGACGAGTGGGACGTGGATCCGGACGCGCTGCACGGCAGCGTGTCGCCTGCCGACATCGCGGCCGGGCGAGCCTGCCTGCGCCGTCACGTTCCCGAGCTGGCGGACGCCGCGATGTCGGGCCGGGTGTTCTGCGATGCGTACAGCCCGAACCGTGAACCGGTGGTGCGAGCAATGGACGGTGCCGGCCGGGTCGTGTTCGCCGGCGCCGCGAGCGGCTCGGGTTACCGGCTCGCCCCGGCCATCGCCGCCGAAGCCGTGGATGTGCTGACTTCCCGCGAAGGAGTTGCTCGTGATCATCAGTACGTATGATCCGGACCGGCTGCACCGCTCCTACGGCATCGACCTCGGCGAGATCGACATGGGAGCGGTCGAGGCTCTGGGCGTGGGCGCGAACTGGGGCCGGGTCGCCCCGGCCGGTCGGTCGGACGCGCATCAACACGACGAGACCGAGACATTCGTGATCGTGCAGGGCCACGGCGATCTCGTCGTCGACTCAGGACGCCGACCGGTGTGGTCCGGCATGGTCATCCAGTTCGAGCCGTTCGAGACGCATCATCTGGAGAACACCGGCGAGGATGACCTGCTGTTCGCGACCTTCTACTGGCGCGACGCGCCACGTGCTGCTCGGGTCGCTTCCAAGCCGGGCCGGCGCCGGTTCGACCAGCGGCCGATCTTCGTCTTCTCCTCGCCGACCACGCCGAACGGCGATTTGCATCTCGGGCACCTGTCCGGGCCCTACCTCGGGGCGGACGTCTACACCCGCTTCCAGCGTATGAACGGCGCGCGCGTGTGGCACATCGCGGGCAGCGACGACTTCCAGAGTTACGTAGCCGGTACCGCGCGCAGCGAAGGGCGAACACCGGCAGAGACCGCTGCCCACTACAGCGCCGAGATCCTGGCAACGCACAAGCTGATGGACATCGGTGTCGACCACTACACGGTGTCTGATCAGGACGCCGGATATGTCGACGGGGTGCGTGACTTCTTCGCCCGCGTGGCCACATCGCCGTTCGTGTCCGTCGCCGACGGCGACGCGCTGTTCGACGGTGAGTCCGGCCAGTACCTGTACGAGGTGGACGTGACCGGCTCGTGCCCGACGTGCGGCTCGGCCACGGGCGGCAACATGTGCGAGGAGTGCGGGGAGCCGAACTTCGCCACCGACCTGGTCGACCCCCAGGCCACCGCATCCACGGCAACGCCGAAGCACGGCAGGATCGCCCGCTACTCACTCGCGCTGCGCGAGCTCGGCCCCGACGTGGTCGCCCACCACCACATGGGCCGGGTACCCGCACGGGTGAAAGAGTTGACCGATCGGCTGTTCCGGCGCGAGCGTCTCGACCTGGCGATCAGCCACCCGTCGTCTTGGGGCGTCGAACCGATCGACTCGCCGCTGGACGGACAGGTGATCTGGGTCTGGGCTGACATGGCCTACCGATTCCTGCACGGCATCGAGGCAGTCGGGCGCGAGGTCGGCGAGGACTGGCGAGCAGATTCCCCCGACCCGGACTGGAAGATCGTGCACTTCCTCGGCTTCGACAACACGTTCTACCACGCGATCTTCTGCCCCGCGCTGTACAAGCTGGCCTATCCGGACTGGACGCCGGACATCGACTACAACCTGAACGAGTTCTATCTGCTCGACGATGACAAGTTCTCCACCAGTCGCCGGCATGCCGTATGGGGCAAGGACGTGCTCAGTCCGTCCACTGTGGACTCGTTGCGGTTCTACCTGTCGTGGACGCGCCCGGAAGGTCGGCGTACCAACTTCGCGTGGAGCCGCTACGAGGCGTTCCGGGACGAGACGCTGATCGCGACGTGGCAGCGCTGGCTCACCGACCTGGGCGAGCGGGTGGAGTCGGGATACGGCGGGGTTGCTCCGGACGCCGGCGTATGGACGCCGGAGCACGCGGCGTTCCTGGCCCGGCTCGACGGCCGGCTCGGCGAGCTGACTACCAGCCTCGGCCAGGACGGGTTCTCGTTGAACCAGGCAGCCAGGGCGCTGCACGGGATCGTCGAGGACGTCGTGGCGTTCGGGCAACGTGAGCAGCCGGTGACCGGCATTGGTGAGTGGAAGGACGAGGCGCGCACGGCCCTCGCACTGGAACTTGCCGCGGCGCGGCTGCTGGCGAACGGGGCAACGCCGGTGATGCCACGGTTCGCGACGCGGCTGGCGGCTTGCCTGGGCGCGTCACCGCCCGCAACCTGGCCGAGCACGGTGACCCTGGTCGCGCCGGGTACCCGGATCGGGCTGGCCGGGCAGACGTTCTTCGCTGTCGATACGCCGGCGTTGCAGGAGTGGCTGGTCGAGCGCGTCGCCGAGGCGCTGCAGCTGCCGGTCGACGAGGTCAGCCTGGGCAGCCGGCTGGTCGGGCTGGGCATGACGTCGTTGCAGGCGATCGCCGTGCAGTACCAGGTACTGGAGAAGACCGGCGTCGACGTCACCATCGAGGAGCTGCTCGGTGAGCGCACCATCGCCCAGCTCGCCGCGCTTCTCGACGCGGCTGGCTCCGCGACCGTCGAGGTGCCCCCGGCATGACTCCGGTAGCCGAACTGCTGCAGGAGATCACGGACCGCGGCCTTCGCATCAGCGCATCCGGAACGGATCTGCGCCTGCAGGGCCCGCGCGAGCGTATTGACCCGGCGCTGGTAGCCCGAATCAAGCAGGCCAAGACACAACTGCTCGCCCATCTCGAACCACCCGCGCGGCAAACGGGATTCGCGCTTACCTTGCTGCAGCGGGGCTTCCTCATCGGGCGCGGTGACGCGGTCGAGATAGGCAACGTAGCCAGCCACATCTATCACGAGGTCGAGGGCGCGTGGGACCTCGATCGGCTCGAGGCGGCGTTGCGGGCCGTGGTGGCCCGGCATGGCGCGTTGCGTACGTCCTTCACTGCGGACGGCCGTCAGGTTGAGGCGCCGGCCGTCGACGTACGCATCACCAGGCACGACCTGCGCGGCCTGGCCGTGGCGGAGCAGCAGGAGCGGCGATGCGAGCTGCGCGAGCAGCGAACGCACCGAGTCTTCCCGGCCGCCACCGCGCCGCTGCTCGCCGTGGACGTGGCGCTGCTGGCCGACGACCGGATGGTCCTCTACGTCGACCATGACGGGCTGATCATGGACGGCATCAGCATGTTCCTGTTCTTCCAGCACTGGTGGGCGGCCTACCAGGGCGAGCCCGAGCCGCCTGGTTCCGAGGCGTCGTTCGCGGCGTACGTGGCCGCCGTCGAGGCTGCGCGCACGAAGGCACCGGCGCAACGCTCGCGTGAGTACTGGTTGTCCCGGCTGGACGAGCTGCCCCCACATCCCGACCTGCCGCTGGCGGCCAGCCCGGGTGCGATCGCCGAGCCGATGTTCCGGCAGCACGTCGCCCGGCTCGCCGCGTCGGAGTGGACGTCGATCAAGGAGCGGGCAGCGCAGGCCGGCCTCACCCCGACCGGGATCCTCCTTTCGGCATATGCGGAAACCCTGCATCGCTGGGGTGCAGGCGACCGGTTCATCCTGGCAACCACGCTGGCCAATCGCCCGCCGATCCATCCGCGCATCGTGGACGCGATCGGCAACTTCTCCGAAACCATGCTGGTCGAGATCGAGCGTGATCCCCGGGCGACGTTCGAGCAGCGCGCCCAGGCCCTGCAGGCCAGGCTGCGGCGCGACATCGACCACCGGCACTTCTCCGGGGTCGAGGTACTGCGCGAGCTGGGGCGCCGGCATGGCCCGACAGCGGGCCGTGCGCCGTACACGTTCAACAGCGCCATCGGCTACCTGCGCGAGGACGTCGACGGGTCGGCACTCGAGCTGTTCGGCCCCGAGGTGTACACGTCCAGCCAGACTCCGCAGGTGTGGCTGAACGGGTTCGCGTTCGAGCAGCACGGCGGGGTCGTCGTGCAGTTCGACGAGGTGATCGGACTGTTCCCGGACGGCCTTGTCGCAGACCTCGTCGCCGGCTACCAGACCGTGCTCGACCTGCTGGCCGACGGCTCGGCGTGGTCGGCCACCACGTTCGATCTTCTTCCGGCAGCGCAGAAACGTCGCCGCGTGCTGGCCAACGACACGGCCACCCCGCGTCCGGCCGAGTTGCTGCAGGATGCGGTGATCAGCCAGGCGATGCGCGACCCGGCCGCTCCGGCCATCATCACCAGTGCGGTCACGATCGACCACGGCACGCTGTACCGGCACGCCTCGGCGGCGGCTTGGTGGCTGCGCTCGCGCGAGGTGCGGCGCGACGAGCTGGTGGCATTGGTCATGCGGCGCGGTCCGGAGCAGGTCATCGGCATCCTGGCCGCGATCATGGCCGGCGCCGCCTACTTGCCGATCGATGCAGGGTTGCCGATCGAACGGCAGCGATACATGCTGCGCGACGGGCGGGTGCGCTGCATTCTCACCGACCCGGTCACTGCCGAGTCACAGGAGCGACCTCGTGCGGAGCCTGTCGCCGGGGTCACCGGACCTGCACAAGAGCTACCGGCGACCTACATCCTCGACGCCGGCAGCGACGCGCCGCATCCGGCTCGCCCCATACCGCGCTTGGTCGGCGCGAGCCCGGATGACCTCGCCTACGTCCTGTACACGTCGGGTACCACCGGCGAGCCGAAAGGCGTGATGGTCAGTCATCGCAGCGTCGACAACGTCGTGGCGGACTGCAACGCCCGCTTCGGGATAGGCCCCGAGGATCGGTTCTTCGGCATCAGCGCGTTCAACTTCGACCTTTCCGTATATGACGTTTTCGGTGCGCTGTCGGCCGGCGCGGCGGTCGTCCTGCCCGACTACGACAAGGCCACCGATCCCGCGCACTGGGTGGAACTGTGCGAGAAGACCGGCGTCACCGTGTGGAACTCGGTGCCCGCGATCGTGGCGCTGCTGCACGATAACGTCACGCGTGACGAGCAGTCCATGCCACGGGCGCTGCGCCTGGTGATGATGAGCGGTGACCGGGTTCCACCGGGGTTGCCCGTGTCGTTGCGTGAGCGAAGCCCGCAGCTGCAGGTGATCTCTCTCGGTGGCCCGACCGAGACGACGATCTGGAACATCAGCCACCCGGTCGGCCCGCAGGACGACGCTGCGCCGAGCATCCCGTACGGCCGGCCCAACGCGAACAACCGCGCCTACGTCCTCGACGCCGAGGGGCAGGACATGCCGGACTGGGTGACCGGCGAGATCTGCGCTGCCGGTGTCGGATTGGCCCGCGGCTACTGGGCGGACGAGGCACGCACCGCCGAGCGGTTCGTCGACGACCCGGCCCGTCGTGAGCGGCTGTTCCGCACCGGCGATCTCGGCCGCTACCTGCCCGACGGAAACATCGACATCCTCGGCCGCAGCGACTTCCAGATCAAGATCAACGGCTATCGCATCGAGGCCGGCGAGGTGGAAACCCGGCTGACCGGCATTCCGGAGATCAAGCAGGCGGTCGTGGCCCGGCAGGCCGGCGCCCAGGGCGATCGGCTGGTGGCGCACCTCGTCCCGGCCGGCGCCGATCGGCCGGGTGACGAGCAGATCCGCCAGCGCCTGCGCACCCACTTGCCGGAGTACATGCTGCCCAGCTCCGTTGCCTGGCACGAGAGTTTGCCCTTGACACGTAACGGGAAAGTCGACCGAGCGAAGCTGGCCGTGGCCACCGCGGAGACGACGTCGGCGCATCGGTCGGCTGGCGGTGCGTTGACTGAGGGCGAGCGGCCGATCGCCGACATATGGGCCCGCATGCTGGACATGGACGCGGGCAGCATCGACCCGGACGCCCGGTTCTACGAGCTGGGCGGCGACTCGCTGACGGCGGCGCGGGTACTCGGCGCGCTGCGCAAGCGGTTCGGTGTCGGCATCACCCTCGACCGCTTCTTCGAGGTGGACACGGTGCGCGCGATGGCCGCATTCGTCGAATCGGCAGGCGGATCATGATCGACTCGGTGATCAACCGCGTGGTTGTCGGGCCGCCACCGCCCGGCCACCGGATTACGTTCGCCCGGCTGGGCGGCGCCGATTCGCTCGAGCCGACCGAGCTGCACGCCTCGGCCGGGCGGCTCGCCGCGGCCCTTCGCGCGTTGGGTATCGGCCCTGGCGACCGCATCGGCATCCTGGCCGCGAACTGCCTGGAGTGGGTGCTGCTCGATCTGGCGGCGCTGCGCCTGAAGGCGGTCACGGCCGGCCTCGAGCCCGGCAAGTTCGAGCCCACCCCGGAGCTGATCACCCGCTACGAGTTGACGATTCTGTTCACCGACCGCCCGTTCGCGCACTCCCGGGTCCGCCCGATCGGCGACGTACGGAGACTGCTCGATGAACCGGTCGGCAGTGTGGTGGAGCCGGCCCACTACACCTCCCAGGACATCACCACGATCAAATTCACGTCGGGCAGCAGCGGCGAGCCGAAAGGGCTGGCCGCGACCGTCGGCAGCATCGACAGTTCGATCACCGCCGTACAAACGATGTTCGACCATGGCGGCGATGACAACCTGTTCGTGTTTCTGCCGCTGTCGCTGCTGCAGCAGCGCTACTGGGTCTACTCCGCGCTGTGCTTCGGACACGATCTCACGATCAGCACCTACCAGGCGGCGTTCCCGGTCATGCGCACCGTGCGGCCGACCGTGGTGATGGGCGTGCCGGCGTTCTACGAGGCGGCGATGCGGCACCTGCAGACCGACGATCGCGCCGACGCGCCGCAGCAGCTGTTCGGCGACCGCGTCCGCTATCTATGGACGGGTTCGGCCCCGGCCCGTCCCGAAATGCTGCGCTTCTTCGAGGACCTCGGCCTGCCGATCTACGAGGGATACGGCCTGAACGAGACGTGCATCGTGGCCAAGAACGGCCCGGGCGCGCACCGCACCGGCAGCGTCGGGCGGGTGCTGGCGGGCAAGTCGGTGATCTTCGACGAGCACGGGGTAGTCAGCGTTCGGTGCGAGCATCCGGTGAACGACCACTACGAGTACGCGCCGCCGGGAGCATCCGAGCGGGTGTTCGTCGGTGAGGGCGTGGTGCGCACCGGCGACATCGGCTACCTCGACGAGGACGGCTTTCTCTACATCCGCGGACGAGCCGACGACACGATCGTGCTCGACAACGGCAAGAAGATCATCGTGCGGCCGATCGAGGAGCGTCTGCGGGACAGCCCTGCGATCGCCGAGTGCGTCCTCTACTGCATCACGCAGACGCACCTCGTCGCGGTGGTGTCGCCGACTGCCGGCCCGCCGGACGAGGCGGCGATCACCGCGCATCTCGCCGCCGTCAACGAGGGCCTGGCGCCGGACGAGCGGATCCGTGACGTTGTCATCGCCAGCCCCGCGTTCAGCGTCGCGAACGGCATGCTGAGCGAGCAGTTCAAGCCACGCCGCAACGAGATTCTCGACGCCTACCGTGAACGTATCGAGGAGGTGACATGCCTTCTCCCATCGACACCGTGACGCTACCCGAGCCGTATCCGTACTACGCGCAGCTGCCGGCGTTGTACTTCGATGACGCACTGCTCTGCTGGGTGGCCTCGTCTGCCGAGGTGGTGTCGGCGGTCCTGGCCGAACCCGAGTGCCGCGTACGACCGCCGACCGAGCCGGTGCCGCCGGGCATCGCCGGCACCGCCGCGGGCGAGGTGTTCGGTGACTTGGTCCGGATGACCGACGGCGCGCGGCACGACCGGCGCAAGGCCGTCATCGCCGACGCGCTGGCGCGGGTGGACTTCGGGACGGCGGCGCGGCTGGCCGCGATGCGAACCCGGCAGATCATCAGCGATAGCGCCGATCCGGCTGATCCGGCCAGGGCCGCGATGTTCGCCGTTCCAGCGGCAGTGATCGCCGAACTGTGCGGGCTGGACGCCGACTCGGCGAGAAGCGCTACGACGTTGATCGGCGAGTTCGTCCAGTGCCTGCCGGCATCGGCCACCGCACTGGAGCAGGCGGCCGCCACTCGAGCGGCGATCGAGCTGCGCGCACTGATGGGGCGGTACTTCGAGCCGGGTGGAACGGGCCTGCTCGCCGACCTCGCTCGCGCCGCGACCGATGACGACGCTGGACCGCTGCTGTCGAACGGGATCGGGCTGCTGTCCCAGGCCTATGACGCGACGGCGGGGCTGATCGGTAACACGCTCTACGCGATGCGCCGCGAGGGCGTACCGCCGGCGCCTGAGCGCGTGGCGTTCGTGCGCGAGGTGGCCCGGCACGACTCGCCGGTGCACAACACCCGCCGGTTCGCCGCTAGCACGATCACCCTTCATGGCAAGGACATTCGCGAAGGTCAGGCGATCCTGGTGCTACTCGCCGCCGCCAATCGCGACCCTGCCGTCAACCCCGACCCGGACGTGTTCCGGCCTGATCGGGTAGACCCGGTGCTGTTCACGTTCGGCGCCGCGCGGCACGCCTGCCCGGGCGAACTGCTTGCTGTCGGGATCACGAATGCGGTGGTCAGCGAGCTGGTCGCCGGCGGGTATGACCCGGCCGACCTACCGGCGGTCCCGAGCTACCTGCCGTCGGCCAACCTCCGAATCCCGGTCCTCGGGTCTGCCGAGGTGACGCGATGACCGACGAGACGGCGGTCGAGGCGGCGGTCGAGGAATTGACCGGACAAGTACCGGTCGCGGCGCCGCCGGAGGAGCCCGTCCGGTCGAGGCCGGA
>Ga0137371_10003183_pt1 | contig 12984 bp, 14 predicted proteins | sample SagtaG_7_FD_104919 | JGI IMG/M metagenome (GOLD analysis project Ga0137371, IMG submission 104919) | Vadose zone soil microbial communities from Sagehorn Ranch, Mendocino, California, USA - Sage1_R_40_16 metaG | ecosystem: Environmental > Terrestrial > Soil > Vadose zone | place: USA... | reverse complement strand
GTCTCGATCTCGCTCGGCCAGCTGCTTCCGCGCGCCGAGGCCGTGATCGTGACGACGCCGCAGCCGCTGGCGCAGGAGGTTGCCGCGCGCGCCGCGCTGATGGCGCAGAAGACGAACATGCGCCTGCTCGGCGTCGTCGAGAACATGACCGGCGAGGCCTTCGGCTCAGGCGGCGGCGAGCGGCTGGCAGTCGAGCTCGGCGTCCCGCTCCTCGGGACGGTTCCGCTCGATCCGGCCCTGCGCGAGGCGGGCGATGCGGGCGAACCGCTGGTCGAGAGCGATCCCGATTCGGAGCCGGCGCGGGCGATCACCGCGATCGCCGAGACGATCGCCGCCGCCAAGCGCGAGCAGGGCGTCGGAATCGTCAAGCCGCTGCCGGTCGTTTCCTGAAAGTCGAAGGGCGTCCGAGGACGCCCTCCGCAGGTTCCAGCGGACCCCGGGGCTTCCGCTATGGGAACCCCCGCTGAAACCGAGAGGTAAGACGAGCCGTGGGACGAAAAGGCCGCCCCCGTTCGTAAGGATTTCGTGAATGCGAACGGACGAGGTCCTCGGGCGGCTGACCGGGCTCGGCTTCTCCGAGGCCGATGCGCGCACGCTTGCGGATCACTTCCTGGACGCTGAGGCACGCGGAAAGCACGGCCATGGTCTCTCGCGGGTCGAGTGGCTCTCGACGAGACCGGTCGACCTCGACCCGGCCGCGCGCCCTATGCGGCTCGTGCACGAGGGCGCCTACGAGCGCTGGGACGGGAACGGCGCGCTCGGATACCTGACCCTCGCGGCGATCGTCGAGGCGCAGCTCGCCGACCCGCCCGGCGAGGCCAGGCTCGTTGTCGCCCAGCGCTGCTTCCCGACCGGCGCGCTCGGTTACTGGGTGCGCAAGCTTGCCGAGGGCGGACTCGTCGGCGTGATCACGGCCACATCGCCGCCGCGGCTCGCCCATCCAGAAGGTGGGCCGAAGCTCGTCGGGACGAACCCGCTCGCGATCACGATCCCGAGCTCGGACGGGAAGCCACTCGTCGCGGACGTCTCGATGGGCGCGGTCACATACGGCGACGTGATCGCGGGCGACGCCACCGAGGACGAGCTCGTCCCGTTCGGCGGCGAGCTGGCGCACAAGTCGTTCGCGCTCGCGCTCGGCCTGCAGCTGCTCGTTGACTCGCTCGTCGCGGAGCCCGGCTACGGCGCGGTCCTGCTCGTCGCCCGCCCGGAGGCGGATCCGCTGCCGGCGCTACGAGCTCGCGCCGGCGGTGTTCGCTTGCCCGGCGATCGCTAGGAAGCGCTCCTCGTCCCGGATCGAACCGAAGTCCTCGTCCTGGCTCGCCCATTTGGAGACGTTCTCGCTGTCCAGGTTCGCGGCGTGCTCGAGCTGGCTCAGCGCTTCGTCCGTGTTGCCGAGCCGGGCCTCGATGCACGCCAGGTTGTAGTAGCCCTGCCACGCGTCGGGGTTCGCCTCGATCCCGGCCTGAAGCTCCCTGCGCGCGCCTTCCTCATCGCCCTGGTCGAGCAGCGAGATGCCGGCGAAGGCCCACTCCCAGCCCGATGGCTCGAAGATCTCGCCCGGCTTGGCACCGATGCCGAGAATGGTCGTCCCGGGCTCTGCGGCAACGGCGGTGCGCAGCGTCCCGGGTGGACAGTGCACGAGTGTGCCTGTCGGGGCGTTGTGCTCGTCGCCTTCGAGCGTGAACGTCGCCCGTCCGCTCAGCACGACGTAGAGCTCGTCGTGGCCGTCCTTTTCACGGTGCTCCTCGACCACGCGCTGCCCCGCCTGGTCGGCGGTGTAGGCGTTGACGCCGAAGGAGCTGATGCCGAAGTGCCGCCGAATGGGGCGCCAGGTGAGGCCGTCTGATTGGCGATCGGGTACTTGTCGAGGTCATCGATTCTCGCGATGTCGTACTTCTTGTCGGTCACGTCTGCCTCCTGAGCTCTTCGAGCACGACAGGATCGATCCGTTCGACTCCGTCCACGCGCTCCTCGAGGTTCTCCCTCCCGGCCCATTGGAAGAACGCGTCGCCGAGGTCTCCGTCGTACCCGAGCCTCTCGAGCCGGTCCCGCAGCTCGTTCGCCAAGTCGTCGTCCACGTCGAGCCACTCAGCCGGCGGCGTCTTGCCGAAGATCGCCTGGTGCATGCCGTAGATGCGCCGCAGCTCGTCGAGCGGGCGCGGGTGCTCGTCGACGCGCAGGTCGACGACCTCGTCGGAGAGCCCGGCGTACCCGCCGTTTCGCTCGACGACGAGGAGCGCTGCCGACTGCTGCCCGCGTCGATCGCCGCCCGCCGCCTGAGCCGCGTCGAGGCAGTCGAGCAGCCGCTCGGCGAGCGGGCCCGAGCTTGCTTCGAAGGTGTCTGCGATTGCGTCGACAGTCTCGGCCGAGACCAGAATGTTGCCCTGGGCGGCATAGCAGGTTCCGGTTCGGCCTCCGGCCCACTCCATGCACTCGTTGCCGGTGTAGGTTGCGGCGCGGCCCTCGCGGTCGACGACGCCGAGCTGCCGGTGGTCGCGTCCTTCGTCGGCTGCGGTAAGGCGTTCGACGACCTCTTCCGCGCTGAGCCCTTCGTGCAGGAGCGCGAGGCCGCTCGGGCCGTAGCGCGGGTTCGCGTAGGCCTGGGTGGCGATCGCGCCGACTTCGGGCTCTGCCCAGGGGACGACTGAGCCCACGGCCAGGAACTTCGATTGCGTCGCGACGCCCCACTGCCGTGCGTACGGGTCGCACGCCGCGATCGAGTACGTCGCGACGACGAGGTCAGCCAAGGCGCCGACTTGGCGGCGCCGACCGAAGAGGCCGCGCGGGCTTTGCCCGTGGGGCCGTCTAACACACTGCGTGGGCAGCAGCGCGGACAGGCTCTTTCTCAAGCGTTTAGCCATAGGTGAGCTCGGTCAGGTCGAGCTCGAGCAGCTCTCGGTGGGCTTCGGACACGAGCACGCAGGCGACCTCCGGGCGGGTCAGCGCTTGCTTGACCGTCTCAGGAGAATCGGCGCGGACGACGACCGGTCTCCCCTGCTCGTGCGCGCTCTTGAGTGCGGTCTCGTCGGAGACGTCGTCGAGCACGAGCGCGTCGTCGAGCTCGACCTCGCCCTCGACGGCGATTTCCGGGACCAGGCGACCGGTTGCCCCGAACCAGCGCTCTCTCAAGGCGCTCGCTTGTGACGCCGACCGAGGAGGCCGCGCCGGCTTTGCCGGCGGGGCCGTTCGCCGCACTGTCTGGGATGCAGAAAGAAATGCCGTCTCATAGAGAACGCGTCTAAACCGTGATCGTCTCCCCCGGCTCGAGGGCGATCACTTCCACGCCGGGCGCCTGCTGCCTGAGCTCATCCGGTGTGCCGGCGAGCAACGGGAAGGTGCCGTAGTGGCACGGGATGCAGCGCTTGCTGCCGAGCAACTCGAGCGCGACGCCCGCCTCGCGCGGGTCCATCGTGAAGTGGCCGCCGATGGGGAGGACCGCGACATCCGGCGAGTAGATCCGGCCGATGAGCTGCATGTCGCCGAAGACGCAGGTGTCGCCGGCGAAGTAGATCGACGTGCCGTTCCCGAAGGTGAGCACGAGGCCGGCCGCTTCGCCCAGATAGTCGCCCTCGTCCGAGGAGCTCGAGTGGAAGGCGTTCACGAGCGTGAACTTCACGCCGGCTGAGTCGACGGTACCGCCCTTGTTGGGGCCTGGCATCTCACCCACGTTGGCGCCCTGGCCGCCGAGCCAACCCTTCAACTCGACCATGGCCACGATCTCGGGCTCGAACTGCTTCGAAAGCTCGACGGTGTTGCCGACGTGATCGCCGTGCCCGTGCGTGAGCGCGATCACGTCGACGCGCTCCGGCTCTTTTTCGGAATCCGGGCACTTCGGGTTGTCGAGCCACGGATCGACGTAGATCCGCTTGCCGTCGGGCGAATCAAGGCGGAAGCTGGCGTGGCCGAGCCACGTCACCGGCACGTCGGGCATACGCGCTCCTTTCTCACGAGAGGCGGGAGCGTAGCGGGGAGGAGGCGCGCGCGGGACGGCGAACCTCCGGCTATGGCTCGTCGGGTTCTACCGGTCGGGCTCGTGGTTGCGGCCGCGGCGGCGGACGGGGCAGGGGTCCACGGGTTCGCCTTCTACCTGCTGCTCGCAGCCGTGCCCGCCGCGGCGGTTGCGGCGCTCGACGCGTTCGGGGAGATGCTCGACGATGTGGGCTCGCGCCTGCATGCGCTGCTGTGGGCGGTCGTGCTTGCTCTGACGGTTGCAGGGTCGGCGGTGCGTGCGCCGGCGGTCACCGAAGGAACCGTTCCGACCATGGCGCGGTCGGCGCTCGTCGCGTGCCTGGCGATCTTCTGCGTCCAGGCCGTTGTCGGCCTGGCCGCCGAGCTGCGCCGGTAAGAGGTTCACGCGCGCGCCCGCCCTCAAGGGGTGGGGGTTGGGACGGTAGCGGCCAACCGCGCACGCGTGGGTGACGGCTCTGTGCCGATTGTGTGAATTCTCAGAAGATCGCGTCAGCGGCGTGCTTCGCGGCCTCGATCAGCGGCTCGACCGCGAAGAACGATCCCACGGTGACGACGAGCGCGGCGGCAACGGCACCCTGGAGCAGCCGCTCCTGCGGCGGCGATCCACCCACCGGCGCGAGTTGCAGCTCCTCGACCGGACGCATGAACATCGCCCGGATGATCCCGAGGTAGTAGTAGAGGCTGACCGCGGTCGCGACGACAACGACGATCACCAGCCAGATCCAGCCCTGCTCGTAGGCCGCGGAGAAGACGTAGAACTTCCCGACGAAGCCGCCGGTCAGCGGAAAGCCGGCGAAGCCGAGCATGAACACCGCCATCGAGATCCCGAGCAGCGGCCGCTCCCAGCCGAACCCGGCGAGCCCGCCGAAGGTCACCGGCGCGTTCAGCTCCCGCTCCCGCGCGGCCACGACGGCGAACGACCCGACGGACATCGCCGAGTACGGGATCAGGTAGTACAGGAGCGCCCGCCCGCCGAGGGCGTTGTTCGCCGAGATCGCGATCAGCATGAAACCGGCGTGCGAGATCGACGAGTACGCGAGCATCCGCTTCACGTTGCGCTGGACGAGTGCGGCCAGGTTGCCGACCGCGAGCGAGCAGACCGCGATCACGGCGATCGTCACCGTCCAGAGGTGCGCCTCGGCCGGGAACGCGGTCACGAGCACCCGCAGCATCAGCACGAGCGCGACGGTCTTGGGCGCCGCCGACATGAACGCCGTCACGGGGGTCGGCGCGCCCTCGTAGACGTCGGGCGTCCACATGTGGAACGGCGCGGCAGAGGCCTTGAACCCGAGCCCGCCGATCACGAGGGCGAGGCCGGCGACGAGCAACGCATCGTGCGTCAGGCCCTGCGCTTGGATCGCGTGCGCGATCTCGTCGAAGCGCAGTTTCCCGGTCGCGCCGTACACCAGCGCCGACCCGAACAGCAGCATTGCCGATCCGAACCCGCCGACGATCAGGTACTTGAGCCCAGCCTCGAGCGACCCGACCAGGTCGACGTCGATCGCGCAGAGGATGTAGAGGCTGATCGAGAACCACTCCAACCCGAGGAAGAGCGTCATCAGCGAGCTCGCGGTCGCCAGGAACGCCATCCCGGCGCCGGCCCAGGCGAGCAGCGCGTAGTACTCGGCGATGTGGTCGTCGGGCATCGGCTCGGAGTACGACGTGCCGACCGCGAGCAGGCCCGCGCCGGCGATGATGATCTGCGTCAGCGCCCCGAGCCGGTCGCGCTGGATGGCGCCCGCGATCACGCCGTGCCCGTCGGCCGAGTGCGAGTAGAGCAGCGCGGCAAAGACGATCGCGGCGGCGAACCCGAGCGCGCAGACGGCGGCGCCGAACGGGCGGCGCCAGCGGCGCGGCAGCAGCACCGCTGCGAGGAGCGAGACACCGCCGGCAGCGAGCAGGCACAACGACGCGGAGAGCGCGAACCAGTCGATATGCGGAGTCGGCACTGAGAACAGCCCGACGATCACGACGGCACCTGCCCCCGATAGCTCGTCCAACCGCCTTGGAAAGCGCGACCAGAAGGTGGGAAAGAGCGGTCGGTGATCGCCGCCGGCCAGGCGGATAGGAACAGCAGGCACGCGACCAGCGGTACGACGACGCCGAGCTCAGCCGGGCGCAGGTCGAGCGCGGCCAGCGACACCGCCGGCCCCGGCGCCTGGTGCAGCACTGCCGAGATCAGCCGGAGCATGTACATCGCCGCGAGCACGATCGCGACGGCGCCGACCACTGCGTAGCCCCAATTCGTCTGGAAGACGCCGGCGAGGATCGCGAACTCGCCGGCGAACGCCGTCGATCCCGGCACGGCCAGCGCGATCACGCCGGTCGTCATCAGCACCGTCGCCAGAGCCGGCCGACCTCGCGCCATCCCGCCCAGCCGCGCCAGCTCGCCGGTCGCGGCCCGCCGCTCGATCGCCCCCGCGAGCAGGAACAGCGTCGCCGAGATCAGCCCGTGGTTGACCATCTAAAGCACGGCGCCGATCAGCCCGAGGTCGTTGACCGCAAAGAGCCCGAACGTAATCAGCCCGAGCTGCGCCAAGCTCGAGTACGCGATCACGCCCCGCAGGTCAGGGGCGCGAAACGCGAGCAGCGACCCGTAGACCAGACCGCACGCCGCCAGCACGAGGATCGGCGTCCGGAAATCCGACACCGGCCCCGGGAACTTCGAGATCGCGATCCGCAGGAACCCGTACGCGGCCGCCTTCGAGACGACGCCCGACAGCACGCCCGCGACCTCCGCCGACGACTCGCGGTAGGCCGGCGGCAGCCAACCATGGAACGGGAAGAGGGGCGCCTTCACCGCAAAGGCGGCCGCGAAGCCGAGGAAGATCCAGGAGCTCCCGTTCGTCCCCGAGCCGATCATGTCGAAGGTCCCCTGCGAGAGCCCGAGGACGATGATCGAGGCCAGCATCAGGAGCGACCCGGCCATCGTGTAGATCACGAACATGAGCGTCGCGCGCAGCCGCCCGGCCCCGCCCCACACGCCGACGAGCACGTACAGCGGGATCAGCATCGCCTCCCAGAAGACGTAGAACAGGAGCAGGTCCTGCGCCGCGAATACGCCGACCAGCGCCCCCGTCAGCAGCAGCATCAGCCCGTAGTACGCGCGCGGCTTGTCGCGCCCGGCCCAGAACGCGTAGCCGATCGCGGCCGCCATCACGATCACGGTCATCCCGACGAGCCAGAGCGAGAAGCCGAAGAGCCCGACGTGGTACGAGACGTTCAAGTCGGAGAACCAGTTCGTCTTCTGGTCGAGCTGGAGCCCCGGCTTCGAGAAGTCGAACCGCGCCACCGAGTCGATCCACAGCGCGATCTCTGCCAGCGCGACCAGCAATGCCGTCGAGCCGACGGCGAACGGCCGCAACGGCAGGATCCACACCGCCAGCGCACCGGCGACCGGCAGGAAGATCAGCGCCGTCGAGAGCCAGTGCATCAGCGCACCACCACGAAGACGACCATCACGACGGCGAGGCTCGCCGCGATCGCGAGCACGTAGGTGCGGACGAGCCCGGTCTGGATCCGGCGGGTCTCGGTGCCCAGCCCGCGGACGCCGTCGGCGATCTCTCTGAGCGATCCGAACACGAGCGGCTGCTCGATCCAGCGCAGCAGCGCGTGCGCCAGCCACACCGCCGGCCGGTAGAAGAGCGCGTCGTAGAGCTCGTCGAAGTAGAACTTGTGCACGAGTACCGGCAGAGTCCTCGGAGCCGAGGCGCGGCGGGCCGCGTAGATCCACCAGGCCACGCCGATCCCCGCGGCGCCGAGCAGGACGCCGAGCACGCTCGAGACCGCCTCCTGCACGCCCGACGCGTCGACGAGCGAGGGCGCGACCGGCTCGAGCCAGTTCGAGACCGGTGTCCAGACCCCGGCGAACTGGAGGAAGCCGCCAACCGCTGAGAGCACGGCGAGAACGGCGACCGGCACACCTAACGCGAGGCCCGGCACGTCACGCTCGAGCGGATGGAAATGTTCCCGCACGAACGCGGACGGCTCGCCCCAGAAGACCATGAACAGCATCCGGAACGTGTAGAGCCCGGTCAGGAACGTCCCGATCAGGCCCGCAACCCAAAGCAGGTCGCCGTACCAGCCGTTGTTCGCGAGTGCCGCGGCGAGGATCGAGTCCTTCGAGAAGAAGCCCGAGAACGGCGGGATCCCGGCCAGGGACAGCGCGCCCACGCCGAAGGCCACGTACGTCCACGGCAGGAACGACCGCAGCCCGCCCATCTTCCGCATGTCCTGCTCGGCGGCGAGCGCGTGGATCACGATCCCGGCCGCCATGAAGAGCAGCGCCTTGAAGAAGGCGTGCGTCATCAGGTGGAACATCGCGTTCGCGTACGCGCCGATGCCCGCCGCGAGGAACATGTAGCCGATCTGCGACATCGTCGAGTAGGCGATCACGCGCTTGATGTCGACCTGCACGAGCGCGATCAAGCCGGCCAGCAGCAGCGTCAGCGCGCCGAGCCCTGCCGACAGCTCCAGCACCCGCGGCGCCGCCTCGAAGAGGGCGTGGGTGCGGACGATCAGATAGACGCCGGCGGTCACCATCGTCGCCGCGTGAATCAACGCGCTGACCGGCGTCGGGCCCTCCATCGCGTCGGGCAACCACGTCTGGAGCGGGAGCTGCGCTGACTTCGCGACCGCGCCGCCCAGGAGCCCGAGCGCGACCAGGTTCGCCGCCCAGCCGCCGAACGAGCCGGCCGCCGGGAAGACGACCTCGAAGTCCAAGGAGCCCGTGCGCTGAATCAGGAGAAACAGCGCGAGCGCCATCGTCGCGTCGCCGAAGGCGTTCATCACGAATGCCTTCTTGGCGGCGGCGACCGCGGTCGGCCGCTCGTGCCAGTGGCCGATCAGCAGGTACGACGAGAGACCGACCAGACCCCACCCTGCGAGCAGCAACAAGAGATTCCCGCTCTGGACGAGGAGGAGCATCGAGAAGACAAACAGCGCCATGTAGGCGAAGTAGCGCCGCTCCTCGTCGTCGCCGTCCATGTAGCCGATCGAGTAGGCGACGATCAGGCACCCGACCCCGGCGACGATCAGCATCATGAAGACCGAGAGCGGGTCGACCAGGATCCGCAGCCCGGCGTGGAACGAGCCGGCGGTGAGCCAGCGCCAGGCCGTTGAGTAGTGCGAGCGGTCGTCCGGCTTGTCGCCGAGCAGCAGCGCGAAGGTGACCAGCGCGGCGACGAACGAGACGCCGACCGAAAGCGTGGCGATGTACCCCGCCCCGCGCCGGCTCAGCCGCGTCCCCCAGAGGGTGATCACGAGCGCTGCGGCAAGCGGCGAGAAGAGGCAGATCCAGGCGGCGGGGATCAACCGCGCAGCGTCCTGAGCCGGTCGACGTCGAGGTCGAGCCTGCGCCTTGCCATCGCCACGATCAGGCCGAGCCCGACGACGACCTCGGCGGCCGCGACCGCCATCACGGCGAGCGCGAAGATCTGGCCGTCGCCGTTGCCGTGGTACCGCGAGAAGGCGATCAGGGCGAGGTTCGCCCCGTTGAGCATGATCTCGAGCGAGAGCAGGACGATCAGCGGGCTGCGGCGAATCAAGACCCCGAGTGCCCCGGTACAGAACAGGAAGGCCGAGACGCAGAGGTACCAGACGACGTCTGGGCCCATCATTCCGTCTCGACTCCCGCCGCCCGTGAGTGGCTCCCCAAAATCACTCCACCGACGGCGGCAACGAGCAGCACGATCGAGGTGATCTCGAACGCGAGCAGGTGGTCCGTCAGGAACAGCTGGCCGATCTGAGACGGACGCCCGAAGAACGAGTCGACCTCGGCCTCGTGCGAGAGCCGCCCGCTCGTCTTCAGTCCGATCACCACGATCACCTCGACGAAGAGCGCGGAGGAGGCCGCGATCGCGCCGAGCGCCTGCCAGCTCGGCCCGCCCGCCCAGGGCGCATCGGCCCGCCCTCCGAGATACGCGATGACGAACAGGAACATCACCATCACGGCGCCGGCGTAGACGAGCACCTGCGCGGCCGCGACGAACTCGGCCGAGAGGAGCAGGTACAGGACCGCGAGCGAGGCCAGGTTCCCGATCAGCGAGAGCGCCGAGTAGAAGGGGTTCGAGAACGACACCACGGCGATCCCCGAGCCGAGGCACGCGAAGGCGGCGAAGATCCAGACGATCCAGACGAGCACGTTCCCCGCCTCCGAGGCCGCGAGGATCACGAGTGCTCCTCGTAGAAGGGGATTGGGGTGTCGTAGAGGTCGCGGTCGGCGACCGGAACCTTCTTGACCGGCTCCGCGAGGAGCATGTCCTTCGTGTAGATCAGGTCGTCTCGCGAGTACTCCGAGATCTCGTACTCGTTGCCGAGCGTGATCGCGTCGAAGGGGCACGCGAGCTCGCAGTAGCCGCAGAAGATGCAGCGGCTCATGTTGATCTCGTAGATGCGTGCGTAGCGCTCCCCGGCCGAGACGCGGTTCGAGGGCGTGTTCTCCTCAGCGACGACGCGGATGCAGTCGGCCGGGCACGCGGCCGCGCAGAGCGAGCAGCCGACGCACTTCTCGAGCCCGTTCTCGTGCCGGTGCAGCCGGTGCCGCCCACGGAAGCGCGGATAGACCGGGCGCTTGTACTCCGGGTACTGCTGCGTGATCGGCTTCTTGAAGATCTGCTTGAAGGTGACCCCGAAGCCCCTGAAAGTGTCGGCAACCCCCGCCACTTAACGCTTCCTCTCCTGGCGACGCACGCATCGACCGGTCATTTCAGACGAACTTGCTTCCGGCCACGCCGGCAAAGCCGGCCTGACCTCCAGCGACTCCTGACACCGGCATCGCGAGCGATGCCTCATAGCGCCACCACCAAAGCGGCGGTCACGAGCGCGTTGATCGTCGCGATCGGTAGGAGAACCTTCCAGCCGAAGCGCATCAGCTGGTCGTAGCGGAGGCGCGGCAGCGTCGCGCGCAACCAGAGGAAGACGAAGATCACGATCAGCAGCTTGATCAGGAACCAGACCGGCCCGAGCGGCGGCCACGGCCCGTACCAGCCGCCGAAGAAGAGCGTCACGGCCAGCGCGGAGAGCGTGATCATGTTCACGTACTCGCCCATCTGGAAGAGGCCGAAGCGCATGCCGCTGTACTCGGTGTGGTAGCCCGCGACGAGCTCCGTGTCGGCCTCAGGAAGGTCGAAGGGCGGGCGGTTCGTCTCGGCCACCCCGGCGATGAAGAAGATCAGCAGGCCGACAAACTGCGGGGCGAAGAACCAGAACGTCTCGTGCTGCTTGTGGACGATGTCCACGAGCGAGAGCGACTGGCCCATGATCACGACGCCGAGCACCGCGAAGGTGAGCGAGACCTCGTACGAGACCATCTGCGCGCAGGTGCGCATCGAGCCGAGGAGCGCGTACTTCGAGTCGGAGGCCCAGCCGCCGATGATGAAGCCGTAGATCCCGAGCGAGCCGAGCGCGAAGATCAGGACGAGCCCGATCGAGACGTTTGCGACCTCGCCGCTCACGAAGTAGTCGCCCACCTGCCAGCCCGGTCCGAACGGGATCACGCTGAACGCGGCCAGCGCGGTGAACGCGGAGAAGACCGGCGCGGCGATGTAGAGGACGTCCACGGCGCTGGCCGGGTAGAAGCTCTCCTTGCGGATGAGCTTGACCAGGTCGGCGATCGGCTGCAGGAGGCCCTTGGGGCCGGCGCGGTTCGGGCCGTAGCGGAGCTGCATCCGGCCGAGCACCTTGCGCTCGACCCAGGTCAGGTAGGCGAACGTGAGCAGCAGCAGGTTGATGATCAGGAACGCCTTGATCAGCGAGATCCACCAGACCTCGGTCACGCTTTCGTCACCTCCACGTCGCTCGGCTGCGCCTCGCTCCCGTGGGGGAAACCATGTTTCCCCCACGTGCCCCCTTCTTCTCCCATGCACGCCCGGCTTCCCGCGCCACTCGGATTGCCGCGTGAAGCCGGGACTAACTGGCGGGAAACCTCCCGGTTTCCCGTGACCCTTCCCCACACGTGAAGTCGCCGAAAGCTCACGCTTTCGTCACCTCCACGCCTCCGCCCAGGTCGCCGGCGTGCTCGGCGGCGACTCGGGCGACGCCCTGGCGCACGTCGCGGCTGATGCGTGCGCGGAGCTCGAGCGAGGTGCCGTTGTGCGAGACGCGGACGATGTCGCCGGGGTCGATCCCGCGATCCTCGGCGTCGCGCCGGGAGAGCTCGACCTCGGGCTCGGGCCGCTGGAACTGCAGCTCCGGGATCCGCTCGACGGCCGGCCCAGTGAAGAGCGGGCGATAGCGGACGAGCTGAAGGCCTTCGCCGGGCTTGGCGCGGTCGTGCTTCGGGAGCTGCGGCGCTGGCGCGTCGGTCCGCGTCCGCAGCGTCGCCTGCTCGCCGACCTCGCCGAAGGGCAGGCCGCCGTAGATCTTCTCGGAGAGCTCCGCGAAGACCGCCGACGCGTAGGGCGGGATGTCGACGCTGAAGCGCTCGGCCAGCTTCGAGATCCACGCGAGCTCGTCGGGCGCGGGCGGGATCACCGCTCGGCGCAAGCGCTGGAGGCGGCCCTCGAGGTTGACGTAGGAGCCGTCGCGCTCGAGGTAGCTCGTCCCGGGCAGGACGAGGTCGACCCAGCCGACGACGGGATTCCGGAACATCGTCGTGACGAGGACGTGTTCGGCGCGATCCGCCATCGCGCGCACGCCCGGGTCGACGGCGGCCTCGTCGCCGGAGACGATTAGCAGGCCGATCGGGTCCGGGTTCTCACCCTCGGCGTCCGACGCCGCGGCCCAGGCCTCGGCGACCCCGCGGCCGTTCGCCGTGCGGGGCAGGTGGAACGCGCCGCTGCCGGGCTTGTCGGCGAAGCCGAGCTCTCGCGCGAGGGCCGCCAGATGCGCGCCGCCGCTGCCTTCCTCGGCCGACCAGATCAGGATCGCGCGGTCGCTCTCGCGCAGCCGCTTTCCGAGCGCGTTGCGCTTGTCGGAGAGCTTGCGGCAGTTCGCGAGCGCGTCCCCGGCGTAGCCGACATGGACGCCTTTGCGCTGGGCGGCCTTGATCCAGAGGTCGACGATCGGCGCGCGCTG
>Ga0137371_10003181_pt1 | contig 12986 bp, 10 predicted proteins | sample SagtaG_7_FD_104919 | JGI IMG/M metagenome (GOLD analysis project Ga0137371, IMG submission 104919) | Vadose zone soil microbial communities from Sagehorn Ranch, Mendocino, California, USA - Sage1_R_40_16 metaG | ecosystem: Environmental > Terrestrial > Soil > Vadose zone | place: USA... | reverse complement strand
GCTCGCGCGCAAAGCGCACAACGCTCTGAGGAGCCTGGGCGTCGAAATCAGAACGAGTTCTCCCGTCGAAGTGATCGACAGTGAAGGCGTAGTCATCGCAGGAGAACGCATTGCCTCCAGGACGGTGATCTGGACGGCGGGCGTCGGGGCCTCCCCTGCTGGTCAGTGGTTAGGGACCGAAACGGACCGGGCAGGGCGCGTCAAGGTCGGCAGTGATGTAGCGGTCCCAGAACATCCCAACATTTTTGTGATCGGGGATACGGCCTCCTTCACTCAAGATGGTAAGCCCTTGCCAGGAGTCGCCCAGGTCGCGATCCAGCAAGGGCACTATGTGGCGTCCTTGATTGCTGATCGGGCCGCGGGCAAGCCTCATCCCGGTGCGTTTCACTACATCGATAAAGGGAGCATGGCCGTGGTGGGACGCTTCTATGGCATCGTCTCGATCGGTAAGTTTCGCATCGCCGGCCTGGTAGGATGGTTCCTGTGGCTGGTCCTGCATCTCATGTACCTGATCGGCTTTCGCAACCGCCTGGTGGTCGGGTTTCAATGGCTGGTGTACTTCACGACATTTAACCGTGGAGCGCGGCTCATTACCTTCGACAACACAAAATATCCTATGTAAAGGTGCATTCGTTTGTAAAGGTGTGGTCGTTTTCCGTCTTCCTCATGGAGGGCGCAGGAAAGGCCCCAGAGTCCAGGTTTCGAGAGGAGAGAGCAACAATGGCAACCTTAGAAGGTGCAGTGGTCGTCGTCACTGGTGCCGGCAGAGGCATAGGCAGTGCCATCGCGGAAGAAATGGGGCGAGGTGGAGCAAAAGTAGTCGTGAACTATGCCCGCAGCAAAGGGCCAGCCGAGGAACTGGTCCAACATCTCGGGGAGCTTGGATCACCACAGGCGGTGGCAATTCAGGCCGATGTCGCCGATGCGGCGCAGGCAGCACGGCTCATCGAGGAGGCCGTCAAACAACTGGGCCACATTGATGTGCTGGTTAATAACGCGGGCATTACGCTGGATCGGAGCATGAAGAAGATGACTGTTCAGGATTGGGATACCGTGATCCAGGTCGATTTGAGCAGTTACTTCTACACGGTCAAAGCCGCTCTGCCTTACTTCATGGAACAAAAGAGCGGGAACATCATCAACATTAGTTCCTTTGTCGGGCAGGCGGGCAACTTCGGACAGGCCAACTACTCGGCCGCCAAGGCTGGCATCATCGGCTTTACCAAAACCGCCGCCCTGGAACTGGCCCGTTCGAATGTCACGGTCAATGCGATTTGCCCGGGGTTCATTGAGACTGAAATGTATAGCAGCGTTCCTGACAACGTGAAGGAAGCTATTCTCCAGCGCATCCCGCTGCGTCGCGTCGGAACTCCGCACGAGATCGCGCGCGCCGTGCGCTACCTGATTGTGGATGGCGACTATATCACCGGTCAGGCGCTCAGCATCAATGGAGGCATTTATATGTAGAAGCCGACCTATCGGCTGTGTCAAAGCCCATTGGGCTGATGGGCCACCGTATCTTCCCGTCAACAACGAATCATCCTTGAAGTCACTACTCAGGAAGGGAGCAAATAGCTATGGCTGAATTGGTGGAGCGCTGACGGCCCGGAGGTATGGGGGGTATAATAAAGCATAAGTAATCAATTATTTTGATCCTTACCAGGAGCAACCCCTATGGCAGATAGAGCATCAAGCGAGCAGAATCCTTTTGAGGCCTGGAGTAAGTTGCTCGAAAGCACGATGAAGGGCTATCCGGCTATACAAACGACTGCCGGGCAAACACAGACTAGCGGGAAAGATCCCTGGATTACTATCATTGATCAGCTCTGGCAGGCTAACCCTGCCAGCAAAGTAGTACCTCTTGATCCTGGCGAGATTACTCGCGCATTCCAGCAGGTCTGGCTTGACGTGCTAAAAAATCCAGACCGTTCCTGGGCCAACTACAACGAGTATATGCAGCAGTATGCACAGTTGATGACGAACGCCACGTTGAAGTTCTGGGGCCAGGGCCAGGATGTCAAGCCGATTATAGCGCCAGAGAAGGGTGATAAACGCTTCAGCGCACCCGATTGGCAGCAGAATGCTCTCTTCGATGCGCTGAAACAAAGTTATTTGCTCGCGGCCACTACCCTCCTGAAGTCAACTTCTCATATCAAGGGACTGGATGAACACCAGCAGCGTAAGACGATGTTCTACCTGCGCCAATTTGTGGATTCCATCAGCCCGAGCAACTTTACCTTCACCAATCCGCAAGTGCTCCATGAGACTCTACAAAGCGGTGGTCAAAACCTGGTGAAGGGCATGGAGCATCTCCTGCGCGACTTCGAAGCCGGAAAACTCAAGATGACCGATACCGATGCTTTTGCCCCAGGACGTAACCTGGCCCTCTCGCCCGGCCAGGTAGTCTACCGGAATGCGCTGATCGAGTTGATCCAGTATGCACCGACGACTGAGAAGACCTACGAGATCCCTTTATTGTTTATCCCACCCTGGATTAATAAGTACTACATTCTGGATATGCAGCCGCAAGGGAGCCTCGTCAAGTTTCTCGTGGATGCGGGCTTTACCGTGTTTATGATCAGTTGGAAGAATCCAGATGCTTCGATGGAGAAGACGAGCTTCGACGATTATCTGACGCTCGGGCCGTTGTCTGCGCTGGATGTGATCAAGGAGATTGTGGGGACGCAGCAGGCGAATGTGGTCGGATACTGTATCGGTGGCACGCTGCTGGCGATGATGCTGGCCTATCTCGCAGCCATAGGTGATGAGACGGTGCGCGCTGCGACGTTCTTTGTGTCGCTGCTGGATTTTAGCGAAGTGGGCGAGACATCGGTGTTTATTGATGAGCCGCAGGTTGCCTACATTGAGGGGCAGATGATGGAGCGTGGCTACCTGGATAGTCGTACCATGGCAACGACGTTCAGTATGTTGCGTGCCAACGATTTGATCTGGAGCAACGTAGTAAACAACTATCTTCTGGGAAAGGAGCCGCCTGCCTTCGATTTGCTGTACTGGAACGCCGATGGTACGCGTATGGCCCGCGCGGCGCACTCGTTCTACCTGCGCAATACGTATTTAGAGAACAATCTCATTAAGCCCAACAAGGTGATCTTGAAGGATATTCCTCTCGATCTGGGCAAGATTCAGCAGGACATCTATGCCGTTGGAGCCGAACAGGATCATATCGTCCCCTGGAAGTCGGCCTGGCGGATATCACAGCTTGTGAATGGTAAGGTGCGCTTTGTCCTGGGTGGCAGCGGCCATATTGCCGGGGTCATCAACCATCCCAACAAGGGTAGGGGCTACTGGATCAGCGAGAAGCCAGCGTCCAGCGCAGAACAGTGGTTTGAACAAGCAGAGTCTCACAAAGGTAGTTGGTGGACGGACTGGCTGCCATGGCTCAAAGAGCGTTCTGGGAGACAGGTTGCGCCACCATCTATGGGGAGCGAGGCACATCCGCCGATTACGCCAGCTCCGGGTACGTATGTGTTGGAAAAGTGAGCCTATGAAGAAACAACTCTTTTGGCCGGTGAGGTATGTCTCGTTCATGAAGTGCATTCAGCTCATTGCAAGGGAGCAGCAGCGATGGATCAACGGGATAAAGACGCGCACGAGGAGCGCATGAGCGATCAGAGTGTTTTTAAAGAATATCCGTCAACCAGCGATAAGGACGATTTTGATTTCATCTTGCTTGGACACATGGAGGAACGACAAGGTAGCACGCCAGGGAATGTGCGTGTGCGCATAACGCTACCGCGACATCAGTCCTTCCATCGCATCAAGGAAGGGGTGCTTGAAGCTACTGAGATCGCCGGAGCGCCAGAAGGAGCGCTGGGGCGCACGCTCTCCCGGCTCAAACGGATCTTCATCGGCGTCCCGATCGCTAGCATGCAGGCCGAAGGGGAACGCCTGACTAAGTTCAAGGCCCTGGCTGTCCTCTCCTCCGATGCCATCTCCTCGGTTGCCTATGCGACTGAAGCCATTCTCATCAACCTGGTGGCCGGCGGATCAGCTCACCTGGGACTCACGTTACCCATCAGCGTGGTGATCATCGTCTTGCTCGCCATCGTCGCTACCTCCTATCGCCAGACCATTCCCGCCTATCCCAGCGGCGGTGGCTCCTACATTGTGGCCAAAGAGAACCTGGGCACGCTGCCGGGGCTCGTGGCGGCGGCGGCCTTGCTCATCGACTATGTGCTCAATGTGGCCGTCAGCGTGGCCGCTGGCGTGCAGAACATCGCCTCCCTCTTCAGCGGACTGAGCCATGTGGTCGTGCCGCTGGATATTGCGCTGGTGCTCCTGATGATGGTCCTCAACCTGCGTGGGGTGCGTGAGTCGGGATCAATCTTCGCCCTGCCCACTTACTTCTTTATTGTCAGCGCCTTGCTGCTCATTGTGGTCGGCCTCTTCAAAGCCTTTGTCCTGCATCATCAGCCTGTCATCGGCGACTATGCTCCCGTGCAGGCGATCGAACCGTTATCGATCTTCCTGATCCTGAGATCCTTTGCCACCGGCTGTTCAGCAATGACTGGGGTGGAGGCGATCTCCAACGGGGTTCCCGCCTTTGAGAAACCCGAGACGCGTAATGCCGCCATCACTCTGATATGGATGGCGGTGATTCTGGGTACGCTCTTCCTGGGCATCACGCTGCTGGCGACCAGTTACCATATCGAAGCCAATGCGTCAGGCAACCCGACGGTAATTGCCCAGATCGCCACTCAGGTTTTCAGCGGTCCGCTCGTCTTTCTGTTTCCGGTCTTTCAGATCGCCACCCTGGGCATACTCACGCTCTCTGCCGAGACGAGCTACTCGGATTTCCCGCGCCTGGCGTCGCTGCTGGCGCGCGACGAGTTCCTCCCTCGACTGTTCAGACTGCGCGGCGATCGGCTGGCCTTTTCGGTGGGCATCATCTTCCTCTCCGTCCTTGCCGCGGCGCTGCTCATTATCTTCCATGGCGATACGAATGCCCTCATCAATCTGTTCGCCGTCGGGGTCTTCATGTCCTTTACCCTCTCACAGGCGGGGATGGTCCGTCACTGGTGGCGCCTGCGGGGCCAGGAGCGGGGATGGAAGCGCAGCATGATCATCAACGGCATCGGTGCCTGCACGACGCTGCTGGTGGCTGGAGTGATCTCCTCGATGAAGTTTCTGGAAGGGGCGTGGATTGTGCTGCTGCTGATCCCCGTGCTGGTGCTGCTGTTTATGGGCATTCATCGCCACTATGAGCGTGTGGAGAAGGAGCGCACGACGACTATCCCTCTGCGTCCACAGGACATCCATCACCGGATCATCGTCCCCGTTGCGGCATTGAATAATGCGTCCAGGCAGGCGCTGGCCTATGCGCGCTCGATTGCACCGCAGGTCATCGCTCTGCACGTCGCTATCCATAAGGAGAAGGCTGATGCGCTGCAGGCTGAGTGGTCCGAGTGGCTAAAGAGCCTGCCGGCGCAGGAGGGGACCTTGCTCCAGATCATCGATCCCGGTCATCGCCTGCCCCTGCTGCCCCTGCTGGAGACGATTGATGCGTTGCATGAGCAGTATCCGGGGGACACGTTGACGGTCGTCCTGCCTGAAGAGGTGGAGTCCTCGCTGAAACGCGTGTTTACGAGTCCAAAGATACTGGGGTTGAAGGCGACGCTGCTGTTCCGACCGGATATTGTGGTGGCCAATGTTCCGCTACATCAGATAACCAGCACTGCTACTATTCCCACTCATCCACAGGAGATACGTCACCGTTTCATTGTGCCTATGGCGGGGCTGGATCGTGCGGCGATCGCGAGTCTGGCCTATGCTCGCTCCATTTCGGGTCACGTCATAGCGATGCATGTAGTGGCCGATGAGGAGCAGGTAGAGCAGATACGTGCAAACTGGCAGGAGTGGCAACACCAGGTCACAGCAGAGGAAGAGACCCATTTGCTCATCATTGAGTCGCCGTACCGCACTCTCCTCCGCCCAATCCTCGCTTATATTGATGCGATGCATCAGCGCTATCCTGAGGATACCTTGACGGTGATCGTGCCGGAATTTGTCGTGGCCCACTGGTGGGAATACCTGCTGCATAACCAGGTGGCGCTGCGCCTGAAGGCGGCACTGCTGTTCCGCCCTGGCGTAGCGGTCCTGAACTTGCCTCAGCACCTGCGAGGCCGAGCGCCACAACATCGACCATCTTTATGAACTGAGGATATGTGTGGCTTGACTTTTGGGCAAACAGAGATTATTATTCGTCTATCTTGTTTTCGGAGGTAACATTCATCATGCACTCAATCACAGCTAAGGTGTTGCTAAACGAAGTGAGCTGTGTCTACAACTGAACACGGTCGTTTTCATGCGGATCATCGTTATGATTTCGCTCTTCTAAGTGCGACCATACTCTTCTTTAGATAGGCTACAGATAGGTACTACTCTGTTCTGTAGACTTCTTTTTCGCTCTCGTAACCAGCCCACTTAGCCTCGTGGGGCTACTTTTGCTTGCCTGCTCATCGCACGCAGCAGCAAACTGCCTCCCGTTCAGCATCACCGCTCTCCACCACACATAGTCATACCTCATCGTGGGCTATCCTCTGTTCCTATTGGGCAAAGAATATGCTGCACATGCATACCGTGTGTACTTATGTTCCGCAAAATGCACCTGCAACGCTCTTGAGCGAAAGGAAGAAAATAGATTTATGTACGTTCAGTTGAGACGCTCCTGGCGCTTCCTGACCACTTACCTCTTTCAGGCCCTGAGCCGTGACTTTCGGCTGTTGGCCCACTATCTGCGTCCCCAGTGGCCGCGGATGGGCCTGCTGGCTGTGATCCTGTGCGGCACCATCTGTGTGCAGGTGATCACACCGCTGGTGGTGAGCCACTTCATCGACCAGGCCACCTCCGGCGGGGATTTGCGCAATCTGATCGTCCTGGCCCTGCTGACCATGGGCCTGGCCCTGGCGGGACAGGGTCTGGCTGTCGTCGAAACCTACGTGGCCGAAAATGTGAGCTGGGCGGCCACCAACGCGCTGCGCGCCGACCTTGTCGCCCACCTGCTGCGGCTGGATGCCACGTTTCACACGGCCCATACGCCGGGCGAGTTGATCGAGCGCGTAGACGGTGATGTGGCCACTCTGGCCCGCTTCTTCTCACGGTTTGTGGTCTCTGTGCTCGGCAACGGCCTCTTGCTGCTGGGTGTGCTCGGGCTGCTCTATCACGTGGACTGGCGGGTAGGCCTGGAGATGAGCGCCTTTGTCGTGCTGGCCTTGACCGCTATGCTGCGCATCCGCGCCGTTGCCACACCCTCCTGGGCTGCGGATCGCCAGGCCAGTGCCGCTTTCTTTGGCTTCCTGGGCGAATACCTGGCCGGCCTGGAGGATATCCGGTCTAGCGGGGCTGGCGCGTTTGTGCTGCGCCGCTGTGCCGAGGTGATGCGGTCGTGGCTGGCCGTGACGCGCAAGGCGCAGATGTGGGGCTACAGCATGGGGGCTACCAGCCAGGGGCTGTTTGTGCTCGGCACGGCGGTCGCCTTTGCCTTGAGTGCCATGCTGTTCAAGGTCGGCACGCTGACCATCGGCACCGTCTATCTGATCTTTCAATGTACCGAGATGCTGCGCCAGCCGACCGAGCAGATCCGCAACGAAGTGCAGAACCTGCAGCAGGCGGATGCCAGCATAGCCCGTGTCGCGGGGCTTCTGGGTACCGTGCCGCGTGTAGCCGATGGTCCTGGCGTCGCGCTGCTGCCCGGACCCCTCGCGGTGGATCTGGACAGCGTCTCCTTTGGCTATGCGCAGGATGCCCCGGTCCTGCGCGACATCAGCGTGTCGCTTTCGCCATGCCGCGTGCTGGGTGTGGTGGGACGCACAGGGAGCGGGAAGACAACGCTGACGCGGCTCCTCCTGCGCTTCTACGATCCACTGGGGGGCGTCGTGCGCCTGGGGGGCGTGGATCTGCGGGCGGTTCGCCTTGCGGCAGTGCGTGCACGCGTCGGTCTGGTCTCCCAGGAGGTACACCTCTTCCATGCCAGCGTACGCGACAACCTGACCCTCTTCGACGACGGCGTGTCGGATGAGCGGATTAGCGCCGTGCTGGACACCCTGGGCCTGGGCAGTTGGCTCCGGGAGTTGCCGCGTGGGCTGGACACCCTGCTCCTGGCCGGCGGTGCCGGGCTCTCCGCCGGCCAGGAGCAGGTGCTGGCCTGTGGACGCATCTTGCTGCGCGACCCCGATCTGGTGATCCTGGACGAGCCATCCTCGCGCCTCGACCCGGCCACGGATCGGCTGGTGCATATGGCGCTGGGCCGGTTGCTCGAAGGCCGTACTGGTATCATCGTGGCGCACCGGCTGGCCACGCTCGCCTACGCCGATGACATTCTTGTCCTGGAGGACGGGCAGGTGCGCGAGTACGGACCGCGGCTTGCCCTCGCTGCCGACCCCACTTCACGCTTTGCCGAGTTGCTGCGGGTCGAAACTTCGGAGGTCTCCCTATGAAGCCGCTCCCAACCTGGCGCTATCTGGTGAAAATGGCCCGCTACAAGCCCTGGCTCTACCTGCTCCACGCGGTGTTGTGGAGCGCGTACAGCATGTCGTGGTTCCTGGCGGGGCTGCTCGCCCAGGCCTTCTTCAATACGCTCACCGGACAAGCCCACCTGACCGTGGGCACAACGGGACTGATCGTGCTGCTAGTGGTGCTCGCCGTGAGCCGTGTTGCCTTGTGGCTCACCGCTGGCTTTGTGGAAATCCTCATGCGGTTCACCATGAGCGGGCTGCTGCGCCGCAACCTGCTGCGGCACGTCCTGGAGCGGCCGGGGGCCCAGGCTCTGCCCTACTCCATAGGCGAGACCATCAGCCGCTTTCGCGATGATGCCTATCAGGCTGAGGACAACCTGGATTGGACCGACGAGATTGTGGGCCAGGGCCTGTTTGCCGTGGGGGCGTTCCTGGTGCTCCTGCATATTGACGCCCGCATGACTCTGGTCGTCATCCTGCCTCTCGTGGTCGTGACTGTCGTAGCGCGGCGGGCAAGCACCGCGCTGGGCCGCTACCGTGCAGCCAGCAGCCAGGCCACCAGCCAGGTCACTGGAGCCATCGGCGATATCCTGGCGGCGGTACAGACGGTGCAGGGAGCCGGTGCCGAAGAGCGAACCGTGGCACGCTTCCGACGGCTGAACGAGCAGCGCCGTAGAGCCATGCTGGCCGATCGCCTGGCAACGCAGGCTCTGGACGCCATCACGGCCAATACGGTGAGCATGGGCACGGGTCTGATCATGCTGCTGGCCGCGGGCCTCTTGCGCGGTGGCAGCCTGACGGTGGGCGACTTTGCCCTGTTTGTCTCGTACCTGGGCTTCATCGCCGACTTTACCGCTGGGCTCGGCAAGTTCCTGGCCCACTACCGGCAGACTGGCATCGCTTTCGCCCGCATGAGCGACCTGTTGGGTGGTGCTCCGCCGGTCGCGCTGGTGGAACCCACCCCACTGCACCTGCGCGGACCCCTGCCCACCGTGCCGCCGCCAGCCCGCAGCGCGACTGAGCGGTTGCTCCTCTTGGAGGCGCGGGGGCTGACCTATCGCCACCCGCAGTCGGGGCGCGGTATCGCCGCGGTGGACCTGCGCCTGCCGCGCGGCACCCTGACGGCGGTGACGGGGCGCACAGGTAGCGGCAAGACAACGCTCCTGCAGACTTTCCTGGGCTTGCTGTCCCGGGAAACGGGCGAGATCTGGTGGAACGGCCATGTCGTGGACGACACGGCTTCCTTCCTTGTGCCGCCTCGCGCGGCGTACACGGCGCAGGTGCCGCGCTTGTTCAGCGAAACGCTCAAGCAGAACATCCTCCTGGGGCTACCCGACGACCCTGCGTCCCTGGCCGCCGCCGTGCGGGGTGCCATCCTGGAGCACGACGTGCAGGCGCTGGAGGCAGGGTTGGAGACGCCGCGGGTACCCACCGGCGTCAAGCTCTCAGGGGGCCAGGTGCAGCGCACAGCGGCGGCGCGTATGTTGGTGCGCACCGCAGAGTTGCTGGTGATCGACGACCTGTCCAGCGCGCTGGACGTCGAGACCGAACGTGCCCTCTGGGAACGCATCTTTGAACGTGAAGATGCGACCTGCCTGGTAGTCACGCACCGCCGTGCCACCCTACAACGTGCCGATCACATCATCGTTCTCAAGGATGGCAGGATCGACGCGGAAGGGACGCTGGACGAGTTGCTAGCGACCAATGAAGAGATGAGGAGGTTGTGGCGGGGTGATTATGCTCAAAAAGAAGACGCAAATCTCAGAGCAGAACGTGAGCTACCTCTGCGGTTAAGCCTTGACTAACCGTAGAGGGTAGCCCACGCGGCTCGAGTATGTGTGTGGCCTGCTACTTCAGAAAGTATGCACTGACTGCCCTGGCAACTTCTCGTGGGGCCTTTTTGTCGATCTGTCAATAGTGTTCTATACAATCCCAGCATCTTATGCTACAATAGGGGAGAAGGAAGAAATACAGGGAAAATGCCTTCTTGCCTGTTTCACTTGCAAGCTGTGGCCACAACTCGCTTAAGTGTTCTGAGAGATATTTATTATGTCGATTTCCTCACACTTCAAAGGGAAAGAAATCTTCTTCTCCTATAACACCTCTGCCCTCGGGGACAAAAGGTTATGCAAGCGCCTTATGAGCCACCTGGTCCCCTTGGAAAAGGAATATCCCGATCTTCTCTGGTGCAACAGCAACACGATCAGCCCTGGGGGCAATACCATTCGGTCCCTTCAGGCCCATTTGAATGCGGCGGTCATTATCGTCTTGCTCGTCAGCCCCGATTACCTTGCCTCTGAGCACTGTTATGAGCACGAAATGCAACCAGCACTCACACTGGCTACCACAGGAACTGTACGCCTGATCCCCGTATTGTTGCATCCTATCGATCAAGAATCAGGGGCTGTATAAACAAGCTGAGAACCTTTACCTGCGTGTACGCGATCTGGAGGAGCGCAGCAAAGGTCCTGACCACCCGGATGTCGCCAAAACCTTGAACAATCTCGCTCTGATGTACTTTTATCAGAAACGCTACACTGAAGCCGAAACAGCCTATTCCCGTGCGCTCACGATCTACGAACGCTCTCCCTCTGCTGATGACCTTGACCTGATACATCCTCTGGATGGCCTGGGTTCCGTTGCCGAACAGCAAGGAAATTTCCAGCGAGCCGAGCAGTTCTATCAGCGTGCTCTCGCTATGAGTATGAAAACGGTGGGAAAGAAACACCCTGAGACAGCTCATAGCCTCAATAAATTGGCAGGCATCGCTGAGTCGTGCGGCGATAACCAACGAGCCGAAGAACTCTATCAGCAAGCACTGGCGATTGGCGAGCAAACACTAGAACCTGAACATCCCGATGTGGCTCTCTTTCTCAATAATCTGGCCTTCCTCGCCAACAAGCAAGGACAGTACCAGAAGGCGGAGCCGCTTTACCAGCGTGCTCTGAGCATCTATGAACAGACACAGGAATTGCATCCTGATATGGCCCTTTTTTTCAATAACCTGGCGCAGTTCTACCGCAATGTACACAATGAGAAACAAGCAGAAGCATTTTTGAGACGCGCATTAGCCATCCAGAAACAGTTCCTGGCCCCAACGGATCCTGATATCACCTTGAGTCTGAACAATCTGGCAGATGTGCTGATCGATCAACAGAGGGATGAGGAAGCAGCACCGTTGCTCTATCGAGCGTTCGCTATTCTCCTTCTCGGGACATCTGGCCCTGAGCATCCACATGTCGAATCGGTACGAGAAAAGTATGCCTCCCTTTTAGAACGCTTACATCGAGACGAAGAGGCGAAGGAGCTACTCCCTGATTGAAATTGATATTTATCAATCTTACACATTCAGGCAGCACACAAAAAGGGAGAACAGGTGATGGGTTTTCATCAACAAGAGAGCGGAGAGCTTGCCCACAGCGGATTTCATTCACATGTACGTCTGATAATGTGATATCATTCATCTCTGCTGCTCTCATTGATACACGCTCCAATCTCAGGACACGTCCATTATCGACAGATCATACACCATACTCACATGGATAGCATCTATTGGTATCTATCGATGGTAGCGTATGGTCGGAATGATCACCCATCAGACAATAGTAGCCCTCTCTGGTAGAACAACCAGAGAAAGAAGTAATCCTCAACAAGTAACAGGATACCATAGAAACGTGGAGAAGTGAACCCCAGTAAGCCTTCACACGGCAAGCAGGTCTGAATGAGACCACGTGTGGAGAAAGGCAACCAGCCCACGTGTGGAGAAAAAGCCTTGCTGCACCAGTTGCTCAAATGACACCTGCAGAAAATTCAAGGACGAGGCCCTGATACGCGCCGTCAGACCGTCATCCATGGTTTCCACATTGAGCAGCCTCCATTTCTGTTGGATGCCATGCCAGATAAAGCGCTGTTCCCATTCGACTACCAGAGGCGAGCGTTCGATCGTCTGCAGGATGCGCATCGAGGGTTCCAACCCCTTCTTAACAAGAGCATACATCCAGTTGCTTCGCGTGTACCATGCTCTTCTTTCCGCTCCCCATTGGCCTTCTGTTGGGGTAATATCGCACAGATGCTGTGCATGGCGTCTTCGTGGATTGCCAGTACGTCCCACATAGCGTATTTCCTCTGTTTCTGGATCAACTTCGGCATAGATGCTCCCACACCCGAGCCTGTTATACCCCCTCCGCCACGATAAATAGCTACTGATTTTTCAAAGGAGGCTTAGAGTATGTGTAGCCCGGAATATTACGCGGTATACAACACCAAGAACGTCGAGCAGGCTCCCCGTGTAGAAATATCTAGCAGTTTGTCGGAGAGACGCAGGGGTCCTCCCGTCAGTAATGGTAAGCTATGGGTATGAAAAGAACCTTCAAAACCGTGAACTATGACCAGTCGTTGGATCTGACAGTACGGCTAGGTGACTGTCTGCCGCCTGAGCATCTGGCCCGTTTCGTGGTGGACAGTGTGGCCCTGCTTGACCTTTCGGCCCTCTATGCCCGCTATGGGTCGCGC
>Ga0137371_10003179_pt1 | contig 12987 bp, 10 predicted proteins | sample SagtaG_7_FD_104919 | JGI IMG/M metagenome (GOLD analysis project Ga0137371, IMG submission 104919) | Vadose zone soil microbial communities from Sagehorn Ranch, Mendocino, California, USA - Sage1_R_40_16 metaG | ecosystem: Environmental > Terrestrial > Soil > Vadose zone | place: USA... | reverse complement strand
TGGCTTGCTTCGAATACGTCGTAGGGGTTTTCCTCGCGCATGAGATATCCAGAAAGTCCTCCAAATTGACGAATAGTATGAAAACGATCACGCCTTCCTGTTAAAAGTTTATGCACATACGCCTGGTGCCCAATATCCCAGACTAACAAGTCATCTGGAGTATTGAAGACGTAATGTAAAGCCATTGTTAGCTCAACTACACCAAGGTTAGGAGCCAGATGTCCGCCTTTCACGGAAACCTTTTCGATGATCTCACGCCGGATCTCTTCGGCCAACTGCTTCATTTGCGCAGGTTTAAGAGTGCGTAACTCTACCGGACTGTCAATGCTATCGAGAATCCTCGTCAATTGTTTCTCCCTCTCTATGGGTACTACAGTAGTAATCACATCATATTATAGAGTTGGAAGTTTGGTCATGTAAACACCTTAATCAGTAAATTCATGCACTTGAGAGTTTGACAGCATCTCATTCCTCTTTGCTGAGGGCTTCAGATCTTTTGCAAAACACCTTGACATCTCTCCACTTTCTTCATATCATGACAGGTGAAGTACCACTATCAATACAGTGGTATGGCTTGAGATTCACGATTCCTGCAGGGATATCCTTTGCGAGGCAACAGAGCAAGAGATGCTTCAGACCCGGATAGAGCTTCGGGCAGCCCGTGTGATCCTCCCTTGCAGAAGAAGGTGGAGTATGACAAGGAAAGATAGCGAGAAAGACACAGAAAGAGCACATTACTACTCCCAATTCTGGCTGGATGTGGCTGCTGGGCGCAGAGAAATCGGTACACCCAGAACTGAAGAGGGAGCTGAGCCGTTTGAAGCCGAGACCCCGGAACCAACGCCTCTCCGTAAAGCCGGTCGTGGCAGCACGGCTCCGGTCGAGGATGGACACAAGGTAACTCATGCACAAAGCCTGGTCGAGCCAGAGTATCCTGCTGAGGAGTTCGTTGAGCCTGAAGAGGAAGAAATCGGACTGGCAAGCGTCGTAGATGACATGGATCTCCCGAACATTCTTGTAGACGAGACGTTAGAGGATACAACTTCTTCCGATCTGGATCACGCTCCTGAAGAGGAGGAACCGGTAATGGAGGAAGAAGAAGAAATGTACTACGACGAGGACGAGGATGAGGATGAGGATGAAGATAGCTGGATGGCTCGTGGCCGCAAAAAGCCTAAGCCCGGCAGACAGATCAAACAACCGAAGAAGAAGCCAAGGCGCGAGCCTCATCGCGGATTTTAAACCAGCTAGATACAGCCAGATAGAAGAGGCCCATAGCTACGCAGCCAAACGGCCTCTTCTTAACTATCAATTTCCGTTAATTCAGGGCGAGTAGAGAGCTATCCTCAAGCCCCTGCACAGAGGGCTATATCTCCATGAATCTTTCCGTGACAGGCTCTTCAACAAGTTTTGATTTCACGGGTAAATGCCGCGCATCTGTGTTGCTTCCGCCACTCGCGAGATAGCCAGCATATTGGCAGCCAAACGCATATCACAGGAATACTGGTCAGCTTTATCCGTAACAGCGACAAAGGCACGATTCATAATCATTTCAAGCTCCCGAGTTATCTCTTCAACACCCCAGAAGAAACTCTGCAGGTCCTGCACCCATTCAAAATAGCTGACTGTCACGCCACCAGAATTTGCCAGGATGTCGGGGATAACAAACCTCCCCTTCTTGAAGAGAATTTGATCCGCTTCTGGAGTAGTCGGGCCATTAGCAGCCTCAGCGATAATAAGAGCTTGAATGCGCTCAGCATTCGCTGCTGTAATCACACCCTCAGTGGCCGCAGGGATCAAGATATCACAGGGCACCTCCAGCACTTCCTGCACACTAAGACGCTGTGCTTGTCGGTAGCTGCTAACATTTCCCTGCTCCTGCTTGTATCGCAATACGACCGAAGGATCAAGCCCAGATTCATTATATATACCACCGCTTGTGTCACTGAGAGCTACCACCTTACACCCCTCATTATGGAAAAGGCGTGCAGCGATAGAACCGGCATTTCCATAGCCCTGGATACTTACACGAGCTCCCTTCAAAGGCATACCAATGCGCTTCGCAGCCTGGCGAGTAACGAATAAGACGCCAGTTGCGGTCGCATCGTTGCGGCCTTCACTCCCCCCAATAGAGAGCGGCTTGCCTGTAACCACAGCAGGGATAGAATAGCCTTCATGCATAGAATAGGTGTCCATAATCCACGCCATCACCTGTGAATTTGTGTTGACATCGGGTGCAGGAATATCACTGTGCGGCCCAATGACGATTGATATTTCGGTCGCAAAGCGGCGAGTGAGACGCTCCAATTCACTAGGACTCATGTGCTTAGGGTCGCAAATAACGCCACCTTTCGCTCCGCCATATGGTATACCTACGACTGCACACTTCCAGGTCATCCACATAGCAAGAGCTTTGACCTCGTCGAGTGTGACATCAGGACCATAGCGAATGCCCCCCTTGGCCGGGCCACGGTTGACGTTATGCTGAACACGATAGCCTGTAAAGGTCTTAATCCGGCCACTATCGAGTCGAACCGGAAAATTGACGGTAAGCTCACGCTTAGGTTGTCGCAGAATCTCTCGCATATCCTCAGAGAGGTTTAGTTTGTCAGCGGCTGCTTCAAATTGCTGAACCGCCATGAGATAGGGATTCAATGCGGCAGACTTCACCACATCGTGCATGGTCTGCTCCTCTCCTTTTCAAAGAAACGAAACATCACCTAGCTAGATGCTGTCTCGTCCAGTTTTGTTCTGAGTATTGTACGTACAATATCGGCCTTCGCCTGACCGCGTGTCTGTTTCATTACCTGGCCTATCAATGCCTGCAACGCGTTTGTCTTGCCTGCACGATAGTCATTGGCTGCCTTGGAGTTGTTGGCTATCACCTCCTCTATAATCCGTTCTAACGCGCCCTGATCATTAATGGGTGGTTCAAATCCTTTTTCCTTGATAATAGTCTCTGGCATCTTGCCAGAAGTGAAAGCTTCTTCCAGCACCTCTTTGGCTTGCCTGCCTGTAATACGCTCTTTGTCGAGCAGATCAAGCAAGTTCGCTGAGGCCGCCGGTGAAAGACGACTCTCCTCTATCGAGATGGAATTCGCTTTAAGCAATCGCACTACATCGTTGAGCACCAGATTAGCGGCTGCTTTGGCACGTATCTTGGGGTTATCCGTTTGAGAGGCTGCCACAACTTGCTCGAAGTAGTCACCGAGCGCTTTCTCTTCAGTCAGTATATTCACATCTTGCGCTGAAAGTCCATATTGATCCATGTAACGAATACGGCGAGCATCAGGCAACTCTGGAAGTTGTGCCTGCAATTCCTCAATCCAGGCGCGACTAATTAACAGTGGTGGAAGATCAGGCTCAGGGAAGTAACGATAATCGTGGGCATATTCTTTACTTCTTTGTGGGACAGTAATTCCCTTTGTCTCAATCCAGCCACGCGTTTCCTGGAGAATAGGTTGCCCAGTTCGTAGCAACTCGATTTGGCGCTGTGCTTCATACGCAAGGGCCCGCTCCACCGAGCGAAAGCTGTTCATATTCTTGACCTCGGTCTTTACACCCAGTTTCTGTTGCCCTCTTGGACGAACAGAGATGTTGGCATCACAACGCAGGCTGCCTTCCTCCATTCGTCCAGAGGATACTCCCAGGTAGACCAGAATTTCACGTAGCTTTTGCATATAGAGCCGCGCTTCTTCTGGCGAGCGTATGTCCGGCTCGCTGACAATCTCTATCAGTGGAGTGCCTGAACGGTTAATATCCACAAGGCTATAGCCATCATAATGCAGCAAGCGCGCTGTATCTTCTTCGAGATGGACTCGAGTGATACCGATGCGCTTTGTCTGACCGTTATGCTCAATCATGAGGTACCCATTTTTGCTCAGAGGAACATCGTATTGGGAGATTTGGTAACCTTTCATCAGGTCAGGATACGGGTAGTTCTTGCGGTCGAACTTCGAGTATTCTGGAATCGTACAATTGAGGGCCAGGGCCGTCATAATAGTGTATGCAACTGCCTGCTGATTAATAACGGGTAGCACGCCCGGCATGCCCATGCAGATAGGGCATACATGAGTATTCGGTGCAGCATATGCATAGTCCGTGCTACATGAGCAGAACATTTTGCTTTTCGTTAGAAGTTGTGCATGTACTTCAAGGCCAATCACTACCTCAAAGTCGGTGGCAATCTCAGTATCCATGGCCATTTTTTCCTACCTCCCCAATTTATACTATAGCACATTTATCCCTTGTTTGCTTTACTGTTAGTCTAGCTGTTTCGCATGTATACGTCAATGGCTGAGTATCACCATTTCATCACACTTTTTCCACACGAGCGAAAGTTGTGTACAGTCTCATGTGATAAGTAATTTGTCATAGTTTTCCTCTTCCTGGACTACAGGATAACGAGTCTCAATAATTGCTGATAAAGGCAAATCATTATCAGTCAGGAAAGAGCATCTTTTAAAGCTTGATGACACTCCTGACAGAGGAGTGAATGGGAGTACATTTCTCGTGCATTAGCATGCTTTTGAGGCAGCTTTCAAAGGTATCGCATAAACCATTTCTCCTACTCGCTTGACTCATGTAGGAATAAAGTGCTATATCAAATGAACAGTGATAGACTTCTAGACTCTATCCGGCTGCTACCACGGCATCGAACAGCAAAAAAGCAATATACTCTCGTTTAATTAAAAACGCAAGCTGTAAAGCGGCTTCACATCTTATTTGACATTTAGGTAAAATGCTGTATACTGATCCCTAACAAGTAACGACTGATATTAAGGCGACCATTGGGTCGCCTTACGGTTTATGCTTCAGGATTAAGCAGTGCGTTCAGGCAGAGGCGCGTATGAGCGGGTAGGAGAACAACCACGTATGTCCCTAATAAACATGGCCAAACGAGAAATCAACTGTAAGATAGTCTACTACGGCATTGGTCTAGGTGGTAAAACCACGAACCTGCATTATATACACCAGGCGGTCAACCCACAAGACGTAGGAGACATGGTTTCGATTGACACGGAAACTGAGCGAACTCTGTATTTCGATCTGCTTCCCCTTGAACTCGGCAAGGTCCACGGCTTCCAGCTTCGCTTCCAGCTCTTTACTGTCCCAGGCCAGATCCTGTACCAGCAGACACGCATCTCTGTTCTCAAGGGCGCTGACTGCGTGATCTTTGTCGCAGACTCACAGGCCAGCAAATTGCAAGAGAACATCGAGTGTTGGAACGAACTTCAGGAGCAACTGCGGCGCATGAACAAGGATATCAACGATTTTCCCATGGTTGTACAGTGGAACAAGCGGGACCTGCAAGACATACTGCCTGTCTCTGTGCTTGAACAATACCTCAATCCCTACCATGTGCCGAGCTTCGAGTCTATCGCAGTCACTGGCAAAGGGGTAATCGAGTGCCTGCGTGTAGGTATTAACTCCACGTTACGTCGCCTTGAACGCATTTAGTTGCAAGGTATCGGAACCATACATATCTAGCTGCTCTGTTGCGAGGAATTAGATGGAAACAATAAGAGTAATCGTCGTTGATGAGCAGCCCTTGTTCCGCCAGGGTATCTGCTCTACGCTTGAACAAACGGGCGATTGTGTCATCATTGGTAAATCCACCGAGTATGCCGAGATTCTCGAACTGTCCCGCATCGGAAACCCTGATGTGGCGCTCATCGATGCAGGTCTCACGACTAGTGATCCGCTAGAAATAGCCAGGCAATTGCGTCATCTTATTCCACAGATGGCAATAATGATCCTAACGCCTTCGGAAGATGAGGAGCGGTTGTTTCAGTCGATCAAAGTGGGAGCCGCAGCTTATTATACGCGCAACATCTCACCTGAAGAACTGGTGGATGCAGTACACAGGGTGAGTCGCGGTGAATATTTAATTAATGATGATGTGCTCTCGAAGCCTCAACTTGCTAGCCGAGTCCTTAAATCGTTTCGCGAGCTGGCGGTGGAAGAGGAAGATACAGTTACTAAAGACCTCTATTCTCCGCTATCAAGCCGCGAAGTTGAAATTTTGGACTATATTTCGCGGGGCAACAGCAATAAAGAGATTGCCAAATCGCTGAAGATCAGTGACCAGACGGTGAAGAATCATATTACATCTATCCTCAAAAAGTTATCAGTGAATGATCGTACTGCCGCCGTCGTGCACGCTCTACGCCATGGCTGGATTAAGATTCATGACAGTTAAAACAAATATCATTACTTACAACCAGAGCGCCAGCAGTTCTTTGCCAGTATTGGCATCTAGAAATAGATAGAGATCGTAGTGTGTCTGGGGAAACGGTGTGACACCCACATCAGCAGATGCCAGAGGAATTTGTTGATACACAATCATCCAGGCTAGAACGTTGTGAAAGCCAGGATAGGAAGTTGATGTGTTAGTTCCCGCATAGCTTAGCAGTACGTACTGAGCGCTGGTCTTTTTGGCTTTCGTAGCAGCATCAGGTTCAAGCTGGCTGGCGATGAATATCGCTTCTTGCTGGGTGAGCGCAGGTGTCTTCGTAGGATGTCCCAAAGAAATGCCAGCCGCAGCTAATGGCGGGATCTGCACAGTAGGAAGCGTAGTAGCATCAAGGCCGGGTCTTGGCAGGAACGATTGGCCTGAGGATCTCAAGCCGAAATAATTCAAAAGCAACCATCCAAGGATGAGAAAAGCCATAGCTATCAATATGACACCCACAACTTTACTAGCCCGGCGTGGCTGTGAGATCGGGCGAGTATCGCGTGCCGTTGTCTCCTCTCCTGGAACTCTATCACTAGCAGATCGAGTTCCCCTATGACTGGACATAGTAGTTCTGCCTCCCTGCACATGATGCATCGCGATTTGTGATTGTACTCAGCAAGTATAGAACAATCCCAACATGAAAGCAATCTCAGATGATCTAATGTTGACCTTATTTTTCCAGCAAGTTATACTGAGAAGAGACAAAGAGAAAGGAAACAAGCACTGTGAAAGTCTTTGGCCGCATAACGGTCTTCCCCATTATGCCCTCTCGCATAAGTCGACTGTATGAACTGGCATATAATCTCTGGTGGAGCTGGCATCCTGAGGCGCTTGCCCTCTATAGGAATCTTGACCCTGATCTGTGGGAGGAGACCGAACATAATCCTGTGCATTTCCTTAGCGAGGTTCAACCGCAGCGTCTTGAACAAGTAACGAATGATATAGCCTACCTGGAACAGTACGATGGTGTTCTCAGTGATTTCGACCGCTATATGCATCCCAGCACAGAAACATGGTTTTCACGCACCTACCCGGAACTGGCAAATAAAACGATAGCGTACTTCTCAGCAGAGTTTGGGCTACATGATGCCTTACCTATTTACTCGGGAGGCCTCGGTATTCTTTCTGGCGACCATTGTAAAGAAGCGAGCGACCTTGGCCTACCCTTTGTCGGTGTTGGATTCTTGTATCCGCAAGGATATTTCCGGCAAAGTATTACTCGTGAAGGCGTCCAAGAAGCGTTTTATGACAAGTTGCATTTTTCCGAAGCCGCTGCTACTCCCGCTTGCGGTCCAGATGGTAACGAGGTAATGATCAGTGTTGATTTGCCAGGGAGAAGCATTCATGCCAAGGTATGGAAACTGCAAGTGGGACGCATTCCTTTGTATCTGATGGATACCGATGTTGCTCCCAATGCGCCAAATGACAGGGAGCTTTCAGCACGTTTATATGGCGGAGACCGCGACATGCGCATCTCCCAGGAGATCGTACTAGGTATCGGCGGTGTACGGGCATTGCGCGCCCTGGGCATCTCACCAGCCGCCTGGCACATCAATGAAGGCCACGCAGCCTTCTTGAACCTTGAGCGTTGCCGGGAACTGGTGGCTTCCGGTTTGAGCTTTAATGAGGCGCGTGAAGCGATCGCTGCAAATTCGCTCTTCACTACCCATACACCCGTACCTGCAGGAAACGATACCTTCTCTTATGACCTGGTTGACAAATATTTTAGTTCCTATTGGGGGCAGCTCGGGTTAACACGCGAGCAATTCATGGACGTGGCACTCGAAGATCATGGTTGGGGTCCTTCCTATGGTATGACGGTGCTTGCGCTACGCCTGACCGGTCAGCATAATGGCGTGAGCGCCTTGCATGGAGCAGTCTCACGGAACATGTGGCAGTTCTTATGGCCAGGAGTAGATGCCGACGAGGTGCCCATTGACTCTATCACAAATGGCGTACATACCCCTACCTGGATCACACCAGAGATGAACACACTCTTTAAACGCTACCTGGGTGAGGATTGGCAAGATCATGTCGATGAACCCGATTTATGGAATGCGATCATAGGGATTCCTGACGAGGACCTATGGATGGCCCACATGCAGCGAAAAAAGGCCTTGATCAGTTATACACGCCGCCACTTGAAACGCCATCATTTGCGTCTGGGTGAAGGATCCGTTCAGATAGCCGAGTTCGAGCATATGCTTAGTCCTGACGCCTTACTCATTGGTTTTGCGCGCCGCTTTGCTACATATAAGCGAGCCACGCTCATCTTCCGCGATCTCGACCGCCTGAGACGCATCCTCAACAATCCAGAATATCCTGTGCAGCTCATCTTTGCAGGCAAAGCCCATCCCGCCGATGGGCCAGGCAAAGCTTTGATAGAGCAGGTTTACCGCTTCTCGCGCAGTGATGCATTCCGGGGTAAGGTCGTTTTCCTGGAAAACTACGATATAGATATGGCTCGTCACCTGGTTTCCGGCACGGATCTCTGGCTGAACACTCCTATTCGCCCGCATGAGGCCAGTGGAACCAGCGGCCAGAAAGCGGCGCTCAATGGACAGCCAAATTGCAGCATCCTGGACGGGTGGTGGGCTGAGGGCTACAACGGCAAGAATGGCTGGGCGATTGGGGAGGAACGAGAATATCACGACCCGAATGTGCAGGAAGAAGCCGATAGCCTCTCCTTGTATGCACTGCTCGAGCAGGAGATCGTCCCATGCTATTACGACCGGGAGGCCGATGGTATTCCACATCGCTGGATTGCGTTCATGAAGGAGGCTATTCGAAGCTGTGCTCCCGCTTTCAACATGCGCCGCATGGTAAAAGAGTACACCAGGCGTTTTTACGTGCCAGAGATTCAGCAAGGCATGAAAATTGCACAGGACAACTATAAAGAGGCGCGCACGCTGGCCGCCTGGAAGGAGAAAGTAAAGCAGGCCTGGCCTGGCGTGGAACTGTATGCGAATGGGCTACGCGAGGGGCAGCTCAGTCTTGGCCAGGGGGTTGATGTGCAAGCATGGGTACGCTCAGACAAACTCAGTCCCGAAAACCTAATTGTTGAACTGGTCTACGGTGAGGCTAGCAATGAGCATGTTGCCGTACAATATGCATTGCCGATGACATACACAAAGCGGGAGTCGGATGGTTCATACCTTTATGAGATCCATCTGCAACTCCCTAAGAGCGGCAGTATTGCTTATGGTGTGCGTGTGCTGCCCAACCATCCAGCACTGGCCGGCAAGCATGATATGGGGCTGATCCGCTGGGGATAAGCGATTTCTTACTTCCATGTCTTGTCGAGCACACGAATCCAGTTCTCATACGCGAGTTTACGTAATGCCGCCTCGTCATAGCCATGCCGGCGAAGGGCAGTAATTAATTTCGGCAGTCCTGTTACATCTCCCATTTCTCTTGGTATAGTAGCGCCATCAAAGTCAGAACCGAAACCAACACAATCGATACCAAGATGCTCAACAAGGTAGTCCAGGTGACGTACCATGACATCAAGCGAAGTATCAGGGTTATTACGCCCATCCTCACGCAGGTCAGTAACAGCGAAGTTCAGCCCGACCATACCTTCAGACTCCTTGATAGCCTCCAGTTGTTTATCGGTCAGATTGCGGGTCGTTGGGCAAAGGGCGTGCGCATTTGAATGTGTCGCCACCAGCGGCGCTTCAGAAAATTCGGCCACATCCCAAAAACCTTGCTCATTGAGATGAGAGAGGTCGAGCATAATGCCAAGGCGATTGCAGGCGCGGACCAACTCTCGCCCAGAGTCTGTCAGCCCAGGACCGGTATCGGGAGAATGGGGAAACTTGAAAGGCACGCCGTGAGCGAAAGCATTAGGTCGACTCCAGACTACACCAAGCGAGCGCAATCCTGCCTGGTAGAAAACCTCGAGCGCGTCCAGTCCAGGATCAATAGCCTCTGCTCCCTCGAAGTGCAGGATCGTAGCGAGAATGCCCTCACGCAAACATGTCACCAGTTCACCAACGGAACGAACAACCTTGAGCTGTTCCTCTGCTTCGGCCTCTAGCCTTAACAGGCTTGCCGTTATCGCCATCGTCACTCGCTGAGCATAGGACAGGTCCAAGGATGGTGACATAGGCATCTCATAGCCGCTCTTGGTGATAACCAGGCCGGATTCGGCTAACTGTGGCTTCGAGGGATCAGGCGGAACGAAGATCGCAAAGAAGCCACCCCCTAAGCCGCCCTCGCGAGCGCGCGGCAGGTCGATGTGGCCCTCATCGCTGCGGATAAAAAAAGTGCGCTTACCACCACACTCTGGAAGATAGAGGTCTAGCAGGGTATCGTTATGACCGACAAAGATTGGTAGCGTACTTGTGAGAGTCATTAGCTCTTTCCCTCTTAACAGGCTTTCATAGCAGCCGGCATCTTAAACTGGCCTCAGGATTTCACGAAGTGCTAAGGTTATTATAAGCGGATTAGCAAAAGTACCTGTAGACAAAGCTCTATTCTGTATGACACACTCTTAGAAGAGCAGTATAATGGATTATACAATGAAAGAGGATACCCCGTTCTTGACCGCAGCACAGAACTAGAAAGCAACGCACATGAAAGCAATACAGTTTGCCCAATATGGTGGCCCCGAAGTTTTGCAGGTCTATGATGTGCCAGACCCAATCCCTGGTCCAGAGGATGTTTTGATCCAGGTTAAGGCTACCACTGTTAATCACCTTGACCTGTTCCAACGTGATGGGAGCAGGCCGGTTGAAAGATTACCATTTACGCCAGGGCTAGAAGCCGCAGGCGTGGTACCCAACGATAGCCAGGGCTTTCATGCAGGTGAGCGGGTAATGACTACTCGCGCGCTGGCAGCTAAAGGTGGAGGAGGCTATGCCAGCAAAATAGCTGCACCTGCCGCCGATCTTGTACGTATTCCTGATGCTGTCACTTTCGATCAGGCTGTAGCGGCAGGTCTCACCTCGTCAACAGCCTGGGGAAGCTTATTTGATCTTGGGCATCTGCAGGCCGGAGAACGTGTCCTGATCTGGGCCGGCGCAAGTGGTGTTGGATCGATGGCGATCCAGTTCGCTAAGTATACTGGCTGCTGGGTATGTACAACGGCCAGCAACAGCGAGAAGGACTCAGAATTGCGCCGCTTAGGGGCCGATATGGTGGTCAATTACAAAGAACAGAACGTAGGCAAGGTTCTGAATGATGCGGCCGGCGTTAACCTGGTAATAGAGCTGGTTGGCACTACGTTACAAGCAAGCATTGATGCCTGCTTAAGTGGTGGACGCGTTGTGCTTATAGGTAATCTCGGTGGTCAACAAGCCACTGTCGATACGCAGTCATGGCGACACAAACGTGTGAACGTGATCGCTGGAGGTACATTGCGTACTTCCAGAGAAAACGAAGAGCGCATACTGCAACTGATCGCTGGCAAGGCTATTCATCCCGTCATTGCACGCACGATGCCGATTGAAAAGGCAGCAGGGGCGCATCGCCTCCTGGCTTCAGGAAAGATCATAGGCAAGATCGTGCTTGTGCATTCCTGGTGATCATTTACATGATGGTCTTCTCGTATCCAAAGGAGAGAGAAAAGATGCATAGCGCATCCTGCAGATCGATTTTGATAACGACCCAAACCACAAAATCAATTTGAGGTAGATGAAATGCAGATCGAAGCTAAACTCGCAGCGCTTGGGCTTGTATTACCAGAACAGTTCACTCCCCCGCCGGGAACGTCGTTACCTTTCTCATGGGTGCGCGTTTGTGGTAACCGAGCCTATATTTCAGGACACGCTCCTCAGAATCTCGATGGTTCACTTGCTCAGTCACTGGGTAAGGTGGGAGCAGAGGTGTCAGCAGAGGAAGCATACCAGGCTGCACGGCTAGTGGCACTATCGATTTTAGGCAGCCTCAAGCGCACACTTGGCGATCTGGACCGCGTGACGGCTTGGTTGAGGGTGCATGGCATGGTTAATTCAGCGCCCTGTTTTAACCGGCAGCCAGCGGTGATTAACGGCTTCTCAGACCTGATCATTGAGCTGTACGGGGCTGAAGCAGGACAACATGCGCGTTCGGCGGTGGGCATGGCGGAGTTGCCGTTTGGGATTCCGGTTGAGATCGAGGCTGAAGTCGAAATCAAGGAGTAACGCTCCAGAATGCAAGTATCCGCACTCCTATGGCCCTACCGCCGTACTCAAATCTGTACGGATAAACAGCACCATATCGTATGCCCCACCGGTATCGCCTATGGCACGGCGCTCCCACCACCACTGCCAGATGTGTTGAACTGCCAGGCTCAAGTTAAACTTTGCATTTGGAGGAGGATTGTCACCATAACTTAGCCAGAGACCAGGGCCAACTCCTCCCCATGCAGGCTGACCAGCACAACTATTATTACTACTGCTGGGTATACACGCCGGCGGCTTATACCCCTCATCCCACCAGCTACGCATTTTGTACTCGTGAAATACATACCTTCCCGGATTGCTCGCAGTCCCGCTATATTGCTGTTCAACACCATACGGATTGTCACCACCCGCTATGATAACGGGAACATCCTTCCAACCTGGACAGCCGGAGGGATAGTCAAAGCACACATTGGGATAGTCGCGCAGGTACCATGCAAAGGGCCAAGTCGCATCAGTGGTTACACCGATAAGCATCTGGTGTTTCCCACCAAACATTTTCTGGTCAAGAGCGTCAACTTTCGACATAACAATATTCACGTCGGTTGTCGTCTGCACATAAACCATCATCTCATGTGGACCATC
>Ga0137371_10003176_pt1 | contig 12995 bp, 13 predicted proteins | sample SagtaG_7_FD_104919 | JGI IMG/M metagenome (GOLD analysis project Ga0137371, IMG submission 104919) | Vadose zone soil microbial communities from Sagehorn Ranch, Mendocino, California, USA - Sage1_R_40_16 metaG | ecosystem: Environmental > Terrestrial > Soil > Vadose zone | place: USA... | reverse complement strand
CTTTTCCGGCACATGACCGTCGCCGACAACGTCGGGTTCGGGCTCCGCGTCCGCAAGGAGGACAGGGCGGCGCGCGAGGCGCGGGTGCGCGAGCTGCTCGAGCTCGTCCACCTCGAGCCGTTCGCCGATCGCTATCCGGAACAGCTCTCCGGCGGTCAGCGGCAACGCGTCGCGCTGGCTCGTGCGCTCGCGCCGGCGCCGAAGGTGCTCCTGCTGGACGAGCCCTTCGGGGCACTCGACGCGAAGGTTCGGCAGGATCTGCGCCGCTGGCTCGACGAGCTCCACCGGGAGCTCGGCGTCACGTCCCTGCTGGTCACCCACGATCAGGAAGAGGCCCTCGAGCTCGCGAACCAGATCGTGGTGATGCACGAGGGTCGCATCGAGCAGGTCGGCTCGCCCGGCGAGATCTACGACCAGCCCGCGACCCCGTTCGTCGCCGGGTTCGTCGGCGCCGCGAACGTCCTGCATGGGGAGGTCGTCGGTGGTCATGTCCACCTCGGGTCGATACGGATCCCCGGAGCCGCGCACCTCGATGAGGGTGCGGCGGCGGCCGCGTTCGTGCGCCCACACGATGTGCACGTCGCGTCGGGCGACGGCGACGTTGCGGCGGTGATCCAGCGCGTGGCCTCGCTCGGCTGGCTGTCGAGGGTCAGTCTGAAGCTCCCCGGCGGCGAGACGCTCGTCGCGCTCGTGCCGAACGACGAGCTGAACGGCGTCGGCGAAGGTGACACGATCCAGATCGACCTCCGCAACCCCAAGGCGTTCCTCGCCCCCGAGTCGGCGACCGAACGGGCAGACGTGTCCGCCCGAACCGGAACCTGAGCCCCCGCGGAGGAGCCCGTCCGAGGGTCCCGTAGACTGAAGGCGCCATGCCGGCCACCGTCGTACTCGGGACCCAATGGGGTGACGAGGGCAAGGGCAAGGCGGTCGACTACCTCGCCGACCGGATGGACGTGGTGGTCCGCTACCAGGGCGGCAACAACGCGGGCCACACGATCATCGCCGAGGGTCGGCTGCTCAAGCTCCACCTCGTCCCGAGCGGCATCCTGTACCCGCACATCACGTCGGTGATCGCGGACGGCGTCGTCGTCAACCCCGAGGTGCTCCTCGGCGAGATGGACGACCTGGCGGAAGCGGGCATCGACGTCTCCGGACTCCGACTGAGCTTCAACGCGCACCTGATCATGCCCTACCACCTGGAGATGGAGAAGGTGACGGAGCGGTTCCTCGGGAAGAACGCGCTCGGGACGACGAAACGAGGGATCGGTCCGGCATATGCCGATCGTGCCTCACGGGTCGGGATCCGCGTCCAGGATCTCTACGACGAGAAGATCTTCCGGGAGAAGCTCGAGGTCGTCCTCAAGGAGAAGAACCAGATCCTGACGAAGGTCTACGGCCGGCTCGCGATCCCGATCGAACGGATCGTCCAGGATCACCTGGGCTACGCCGAGCGCCTCCGGCCGTACGTCGCAGACACGACGAAGCTCGTCTACGAAGCGCTGACGGCGGGAAGACAGGTGCTGCTCGAAGGCGCGCAGGGGGCGATGCTCGATCTCGACCACGGCACGTACCCGTTCGTCACCTCTTCGACGCCGACCGCGGGCTACGCGGCCGCGGCCGGAGGGTTCGGACCGCAACACATCGACCGCGTCGTGGGGATCACGAAGGCCTACGTCACGCGCGTCGGCGCCGGGCCCTTCCCGACCGAGGCGCTCGATGACGATGGGGAACGGATGGGGGAGCGCGGACACGAGTTCGGTACGACGACCGGTCGCAAACGACGGTGCGGCTGGTTCGACGGGCCGGTCCTTCGATCCGCCGCCCGGCTGAACGGGCTCACCGAGCTGGTGCTCACCAAGCTCGACGTCCTGAGCGGATTCGAGACCGTGAAGGTGTGCGTCGGCTATCGCACCCAGGGCGAGGTGTTCGATGACGTCCCGCCGACCCAGACGCAGTTCCATCACGCGGAGCCGGTCTGGGAGGAGCTCCCGGGCTGGGACGAGGAGCTCGGCGACGCGCGAGAGCTCGATGATCTGCCGAAGGAAGCGCAACAGTACGTGCGCTTCCTGGAAGAGCTCGGCGGCGTCGCCGTGTCGGTCGTCGGCGTCGGTCCGGCGCGGGAGCAGAGCATCCCGGTGACGGCGTGAAGGTGCTCGTCGTCGGCGGTGGGGGCCGCGAGCACGCGCTGTGCTGGCGTCTGGCGCAGGATCCCACGGTCACGCGCGTGCTCGCGGCCCCCGGGAACGCCGGCATCGCGCAGGTCGCCGACTGTTTCTCGGCCGTCGCCGCGGACGACGTCGATGCGATGGTCGACCTGGTCGAGCGTCAGGACGTCGGCCTCACGGTCGTCGGGCCGGAGGTCCCACTCGTGGCCGGGCTGGCCGACGCGTTGCGGCGCCGGAGACGTCGGGTGTTCGGGCCGTCCGCGGCCGCCGCCCGGATCGAGGGGTCGAAGGCGTTCGCGAAGGACGTGATGGCCCGCCGCGGTGTCCCGACCGCACGCGCCGGTGTCTTCGACGACGTTTGGGAGGCGGTCGCGTTCGTCGATGAACTCGGCGGCGCCGCGGTGGTGAAGGCCGATGGGCTCGCCGCCGGGAAGGGCGTGGTCGTCGCCTCCGACCGCGATACGGCGGTACGTGCGATCGAGGACTGCCTGATCGCGGGCGCCTTCGGCGAGGCAGGCCGGACGGTGGTCGTCGAGGAGATCCTGGAAGGTCCCGAGGTCAGCATGTTCGCCGTGACGGACGGCAGGGGCTCGTGCGTGCTGCTCGACACGGCGCAGGACCACAAGCGACTCGGGGATGGCGATACGGGGCCGAACACCGGGGGGATGGGCTGCTACTCGCCGGTTCCGTTCGTCGATCCAACAACCGCGACCTGGGTCCTGGACAACGTCTTGGCGCAGGTCGTGGACGAGCTGCGCCCGTACCGGGGCGTCCTGTACGCGGGGCTGATGCTGACGGCGGACGGTCCGAAGGTGCTCGAGTTCAATTGCCGCTTCGGCGACCCCGAGGCCGAGGTCCTCTTGCCTCGGATGCCCTACCGGATCGGGACCCTGCTGCACGCATGTGCGACCGGTCGGCTCGCCTACGAGGCGGGCAACGCGGGCTTCGACGATGGGGCCGCCGTGACCGTCGTGATCGCGAGCGAGGGCTATCCCGGCTCCTATCGGACCGGGGTTCCGATCATCGGCGTCGGGGATGCTCAGACGCACGAAGGGGTCACGGTCTTCCACGCAGGCACCGCGCGAGACGCGGCGGGCAACCTCGTCACCGCCGGAGGCCGAGTCTTCGCCGTGACGGGTCACGGGAGCACCATCTCCGAGGCTCGCGAACGCGCGTACCACGGCGTCTCGGAGATCCATTTCGAGGGCATGCAGTTCCGCACCGACATCGCCGCGCACGCGGCGCAGGAGGCGGTCGCATGACGGATGTGCAGGAGCCGGCGCCGCTCGTCGGGGTGCTCGCCGCGTCGCCCGCCGAGCTTCCGATCCTTCGCCAAGCAGGGCTGATCCTCGAGAAGTTCGACGTGCCGCATGAGGTGCGGATCATGTCGTCGTCGCGGAACCCGGACCTCGTCGACGAGTACGCGCGGACCGCGTTCGAACGTGGACTCAAGGTCGTCGTGTGCTCGACCGGGCTGTCGGGTCACCTCGCCGCGGCCGTCGCGGCCCGCACGGTGCTCCCGGTGATCGGTGTCCCCATCGCGACCTCCCCCCAGATGGTGGGCAACGAGGCACTCGCGATCACCGCGCAGATGCCGACCGGTGTGCCGATCGCGACGGTCGGCGTCGACGCGGCGGTCAACGCGGCGATCCTGGCCGTCGAGATCTTGGGCGTCCAGGACGAGGAGATGCAGGCGCGGCTGTGGAAGTTCAAGGACGACCTGGCTGAGGGTCTCAAGCTGTGATCGCGCGCTACGAGGTTCCCGAGGTCGCCGCAGTGTGGTCGGACCGGACGCGGATGGCGAACTGGCTCGAGATCGAGCTCCTGGCGGTCGAGGCGTGGTCCGAGCTGGGCGCGATCCCCGAAACCGACGCGCGCACGTGCCGCGAGCGCGCGTCGTTCACGGTCGAGGCCGTGAACGAGCGCGAGCGGGTCACGCGCCACGACGTCGCCGCCTTCGTCGACGTGGTGGCCGCCTCGATCGGTGAGCCGGGCCGGTGGATCCACTTCGGCATGACGTCCTCGGACGTGGTGGACACGGGACTCGCGCTGCAGCTCCGCGCGGCCGTCGACGTCGTGCTCGGCGACCTGGAGCGGCTCATCGGGGCGGTCAAACGACGCGCGCTCGAACATCGCGACACGATCTGCATCGGCCGCACGCACGGCGTGCACGCGGAGCCGACCTCGTTCGGGCACAAGCTCGCCGTCTTCGCGTTCCAACTCGACCGGGACCGTGAGCGGCTCCGTCGGGCGCGCGACGCCGTCTCCGTGGGAGCGATAAGCGGTGTGGTCGGCTCCTACGCGAGCGTCGACCCGCGGGTGGAAGAGCGTGTCTGTGCGCGGCTCGGGCTGAGGCCCGCCGAGGCCTCGACGCAGGTGATCCAGCGGGATCGGCACGCCGAGTTCATGGGTGCCCTCGCCGTGTGCGCGTCCACGCTCGATGCGCTCGCGACGGAGATCCGGCATCTCGCCCGGACCGAGGTCCGTGAGGTGCAGGAACCGTTCGCCGAGGGGCAGAAGGGCTCCTCGGCGATGCCACACAAACGGAATCCCGTTGTCTCCGAGCGCGTCAGCGGCCTCGCCCGCGTGCTCCGCGGCCAGGCCGTGACCGCGCTCGAGGATGTCACGCTCTGGCACGAGCGCGACATCTCGCATTCGTCCGCCGAACGCCTGATCTTCCCGGACGCGACCGGGTTGCTCGCGTTCATGCTCCGTGACATGACGTGGGTGATCGACGGGCTCGTGGTGTTCCCCGACCGGATGCGGGCGCAGGTCGACTCGTTCGGCGGGATCGCGTTCAGCCAGAGCGTCCTGCTGGGGCTGGTGGATGCCGGGCTCGCCCGCGACGAGGCGTACGGGATCGTGCAACGGGCGGCTGCCGCTGCATGGGACGACGACGCGTCGTTCCGGGCGGCGATCGAGGCCGAGCCGCGCGCGGCGGCTCTCGACCTGGATGACCTGTTCGACCCGAAGCGCTTCCTCGCGAACCTGGGCCCGCTCTTCGACCGTCTGGAGAAGCTCCCCGTGGAGGCGTCCGGTGGCTGAGCTCGCGGCGCACGGCAAGGTTCGTGACCTCTACGACGTCGACGACGATCGTCTCCTGCTGGTCGCCACCGACCGGATCAGCGCCTTCGACGTCGTCCTGCCCGATCCGATCCCGAACAAAGGGCGCGTCCTGACCGGTCTCTCGCTCTTCTGGTTCGAACGCACGGCGGACCTGGTTCCGAACCACGTGATCGGCGCATCGCTCGCGGAGTTCCCCCCGCCGTTCTCCGACGACCCGGAGCTCGCGGGACGCGCGACCCTCGTCCGGCGCGCTCGCGTGATCCCGATGGAATGCGTCGTTCGTGGGTACCTGAGCGGCAGCGGCTGGGCGCAGTACCGCGAGGGAGGAGCGGTGTGCGGCATCCCCTTGCCGCCGGGACTCACCGAGTCGGACCGCCTGCCCGGGTCGATCTTCACGCCTACGACAAAGGCGACGACCGGGCACGACCTCCCGCTGTCACCTGACGAGGCTCGGGGCGTCGTCGGGGTCGGGCTCTACGGGCGTCTGCAGGAGCTGGCGATCGGGATCTACGAGCGGATCGCCGCGACGGCGCTCGATGCGGGCGTGATCGTGGCCGACACGAAGTTCGAGTTCGGCTTCATCGGCGGCGAGCTCGCGCTGATCGATGAGGTCGGGACGCCCGACTCGTCGCGTTTCTGGCCGGCCGACGTGTATGAGCCGGGGACGTCGCAGCCCTCGTTCGACAAGCAGTACGTCCGGGACTGGCTGGACGCGTCCGGGTGGGACCACGAGCCGCCGGCGCCCGCCCTCCGCGCTGACGTGATCGCGCGGACCGCCGCAACCTACGTCGAAGCCTACGAACGGCTCACCGGGGAGCCGTTTGCGGCTTATCTCGGCCGGGCCGGCGTGGGACCCGCATGACGACCTTCACGTTCGAGGTGCTGGTCACGCTGAAGGAGGGGTTGTCGGACCCACAGGGCAAGGCCGTCGAGTCGGCGTTGCCCTCCCTCGGATGGACGAACGTCCGGCACGTCCGCGTGGGCAAGCACATCAAGCTGGACGTGGAGGCCGACGATGAGGCAGGCGCGCTCGACCAGGTCCGCGGCATGGCGGTCCGCCTGCTCTCGAACCCGGTGATCGAGGACTACCAGGTGCTCGAGGTGGCGCCGAGGTGACCAGCACCGTCCCCCGCGTGGGGGTGGTCACGTTCCCCGGCTCGCTCGACGATCGCGACGCGCGCCGCGCGGTCGACCAGATGGGCGGCGAGGCCGTCGCGCTCTGGCACGCGGACCGGGACCTCCGGGGGGTCGATGCGGTCGTCCTGCCGGGCGGGTTCTCCTACGGCGACTACCTCCGGTGCGGCGCGATCGCCCGGTTCGCGCCGGTGATGGAGCAGGTGGTGTCGTTCGCCGAGCGAGGTGGCCCGCTGCTCGGGATCTGCAACGGGTTCCAGGTCCTGTGCGAGGCGGGCTTGCTCCCGGGCGCGATGATCCGGAACCACTCGCTCCGTTTCATCTGCCGCGACGTGTGGCTTCGCGTCGAGACCGCGCAGAGCTGTATCACCGGTGGGCTCACGCCGGGGGAGACGATCGAGATCCCGATCAAACATGGCGAGGGCCAATGGATCGCAACGCCCGAGCAACTCGTCGATGTCGAACGGGACGGGCTCGTCGTCTTCCGCTACGCGTCGCGCACCGGGATCGTCGACGACGACCACAACCCCAACGGGGCGACGAACAACGTCGCGGGGATCCGGAACGCGGCCGGCAACGTCGTCGGGCTGATGCCGCACCCCGAACACGCGGTCGACCCGGATGTCGGCCCGACCGGTGGTCAGCCGCTCTTCTCGTCGCTGCTGCACGCGGCGCTGGCAGGGGCGGCCGGGTGAGTCCGGAGGACCACCCGCTCCACCGGCAGCTCGGGCTCACCGACGACGAGCTCGTGAAGATCGAGGCGACGCTCGGCCGAACGCCGAACCGCAACGAGCTCGCGATGTACTCGGTGATGTGGTCCGAGCACTGTTCGTACAAGTCCTCGAAGATCCACCTCCGGACCCTCCCGACGGACGGTCCGGCCGTGCTCGTGGGGCCCGGTCAGGACGCCGGAGCGGTCGACGTCGGCGACGGGATCGCCGTCGTGTTCAAGATCGAGTCGCACTCGCATCCGAGCGCGATCGAGCCCTATCAGGGGGCGGCCACCGGTGTCGGTGGGATCGTGCGCGACATCGTGGCGATGGGCGCCCGTCCGGTCGCGTTGCTCGATCCGCTCCTGTTCGGTCCGCTCACCGAGGAGCGGAACCGGTGGCTCCTCGCGGGCGTGGTCGGGGGCATCGGCGGCTACGGCAACTGCATCGGGGTCCCCACCGTCGGTGGTGAGATCCGCTTCGCCGACGCGCACACCGCGAATCCCACCGTCGACGTGATGTGCGTGGGTGTCGCCGATGCCGCCGACCTGATCACGTCGCAGGCCCGCTCGGCCCAGCAGGGGTCGCTGATGGTGCTCTACGGGGCGTCCACCGGTCGGGATGGGATCGGCGGGGTCAGTGTTCTGGCGTCGGCGACACTCGATGACGGCGCGGAGGGAGCCCGTCCGAGCGTCCAGATCGGGGATCCGTTCGCCGAGAAGCTCCTGATCGAGGCCTCGCTGGAGCTGATCGCGGCCGGGTCGCTGGAGGGTCTGCAGGATCTCGGCGGAGCGGGGATCACGTGCGCCGTGAGCGAGTCCGCCGCCCGGGCGGGGATGGGGGCGTCCCTGGATCTGGACGCCGTCCCGCTCCGCGAGCCGGGGATGGAGCCGTTCGAGATCCTCACGTCGGAATCCCAGGAACGGATGCTCGCGATCGTGCATCCCTCGAAGCTCGGCGAGGTCCGGGCGGTCTGCGATCGCTGGGGGCTCACGACCGCCGTGATCGCGGAGCTCACGCAGGAGAGGGGGCTCACGGTCCGAAGCGGCGGCACCGTCGTCGCCGACGTGCCGGCGTCGTCCCTCGCGGATGACGGGCCCGTCTACGACCGCCCGCTCACCCCGCCCGCCCGGGAGCTGGCAAACGGGGAAGACCCCACCTTCGCCCCCTTCGACAAGGAACTCACCGGCGTGGTGATGACCGTGTTGACCGCGCCGAACGTCGCCAGCAAGCGATGGGCGTTCGAGCAGTACGACCGGCTGGTGCAGGGCAACACCGTCGCCGGCCCCGACTCCGATGCCGCGGTCGTCCGGGTCGCCGGCACCTTGAAGGGCCTCGCGCTCTCGACGGACAGCAAGAGCAGGTTCGGGCGCCTCGACCCGTTCTCCGGGGCAGTCCACGCCGTCGCGGAGTCGGCCCGCAACGTCGCCGTGACGGGAGCGGTGCCGCTCGCCGTCACGAACTGCCTGAACTTCGGCAACCCCGAACGTCCTGAGGTCATGTGGCAGCTCACCGAGTCGATCCGCGGCATCCGCGAGGCCTGTCTCGCCTTCGACACCCCTGTGACCGGGGGGAACGTGAGCCTCTACAACGAGAGCGGGGACAGCGCGATCTGGCCGACGCCGGTGATCGGGATGCTCGGTCTCCTCGACGACTATCGGTTGCGGGTCCCAAGCTCGTTCCCCCGGCCGGGGCTGGCGATCTACATCGTGGGCGAGACCTTCGCCGAGCTTGGAGGGTCGGAGTTCGCCGAGTCCGTCCTCGGGGTGGTCGCCGGGAAGCCGCCCGCGCTCGATCTGTCCAAGGAGCGGGCGCTCCATCGCTTCCTGGCCGCTGCGGCCCGCGGCACGGTAACGGCGAGCGCACACGACTGCGGCGATGGGGGGCTCGTGATCGCGCTCCTGGAGGCGGCGATCGGCGGCGGGCACGGCTTCGCCGTTGCGCTCGCCGGCGACCTCCCGTCACACGTCGCCCTGTTCAGCGAATCGGCGTCACGCGCGGTCCTGAGTGTCGACCCGGCGGACGAGGATGCGCTGGTGGGGCTCGCGGCCGAACACGGTGTCCCCATCGCCCGCCTCGGCGAGACCGGGGGCCCCCGTGCGCTGGTCGAGGGTCTCCTCGACGTTCCCGTTGCCGAGCTCCGCGACGCGTGGGAGAACGCGATCCCGCGACTCCTCGGGGAGACGTAGCGTTTCACGCGGCCGACCCCTCCGACGTTGTTCATCCAGACGGGACGAAGGAGGGAGACGAGATGCATCGCGACGATCGGTGGAGGATCTGGCGCGTGACCGAACCGGAGCCCGAGTACCTGCGGAGCGTGTCGCGGAGGCGGAGGCCGCACAACGCCCGGCGCGATCTGCCCGTCCGCAGGTGGTGGCACGTGTGAGCCGAGGACGGCTCCCGCCGTTCGAGCGGTTCCTCGAGGCGAACCGGACGACGGTGTACCGCTACCTGACGGCCGCGGTGGGACCGGTCGACGCGGACGACGTCTTCCAGGAAACGTTCCTTGCGGCGCTTCGCGCGTACCCCCGGTGCACCGAGGCCGACCGGTTGGATCGGTGGGTCCTCCGGATCGCCTCGCGGAAGGCGATCGACCACCACCGCGGGACCGCGCGGCGACCGATCCCGGTCGCGGCACCGCCCGAGCGTTCGACGGAGGTCGATCCCACAGCCGATGGCTTCGGCCCCGCGGTCGTCGCGGTTCGGGACCTCCCCGCGCGTCAGCGCGACGCGGTCGCGTACCGCCACGTCCTGGGGTTCAGCGTGGCGGACACGGCCTCGCTGATGGGCTGTACCGAGGAGGCGGTACGTGCCAGCGCCTACCAGGGGTTGCGGAGGCTGAGGGAACGAGAGCTGAGGGAGCGAGCGACATGGACGAACGACTGACGATCTCGACGCAGGAAGCGGACGGCCGCTCGCGGCAAGCCGTGGACCGGTTCCGCACGGCTGCGTCGGAGAGCGGCCTCGTCGACGTGGCCGTGGCAACGGTGGGTTCGCCGGTCGGCGAGCTGCTCGTGGCCGTCACCTCGCGCGGACTGGCGGCGATCGCCTTCGAAGGCGATGACCGCGACCGGGTGCTGGACCGGCTCGCCCGTGAGCTGTCGCCCCGGGTCCTGATCGCGGCGCGCGCCACGGATGACGTCCGTCGCGAGCTCGACGAGTACTTCCGGGGCGCGCGGCACCGCTTCGAGATCCGCCTCGACCGGCGCCTCATGAGCCCGTTCGCGAAGGATGTCCTCGGAGCCACGGCCCGGGTCCCGTTCGGTCGCCTCGCCACCTACGGGGAGATCGCCGGCCGTATCGGCCGACCCAAGGCCGCGCGAGCGGTGGGTGCCGCGCTCGGCGCCAACCCGATCCCGATCGTGGTGCCCTGCCACCGGGTCATCGGGGCGGGGGGGAACCTCACGGGGTACGGCGGCGGGCTGCCTCGGAAGGAGCTGTTGCTCCGTCTCGAGGGATCCCTTCCGGTCGCGTGACCGTCGTCACGGCGGCGTCAGGCGCGCCGTGGTCTCCTGCACCCGATGGACGATCTGCAGCCGCACGTGGCATCCTCGGCGACGTCGATGATCACGCGGGTCGAACGGACCACGATCTACCTGGACATCGACCAGCGCCGGCGGCTGCGGACGCTCGCCGCTCGGAGCGATCGGCCCCGCGATCACCTGATCCGCGAGGCGATCGACCGATACCTCGGACGCTGTGACGCGTTCCGGTTGCCCTCGTGGGTGGGTGCCTGGACGGATGGGCCGTCGACGGTCCCGCGTAGCAGCGCGCAGCGGGCAGCGCGTCGGCGGTGATCACGCTCGACACGTCCGGGGTCGTCGCGCTCTTCGCCCGGGCGGACCGTTGCCATGAAGACGCCGTCCGTGCGCTCGCGGCGGCGAGGATGCCGACCGTCGTTCCGGTCGGCATCCTCGCGGAGATCGACCGGGTGCTCGCCCGTTGGCTGGCGCCGGCGGCGAGCCTCGCCTTCCTGGAGGGCATCGAGACCGGCGAAACCCTGCTCGATTGCGGTGATCTGGACCTCCCGCGGATCAGGGCGCTGATGAGCCGCTACGCGGAGCTCCCGCTCGGGTTCACGGACGCGGCGGTCGTCGCGTGCGCGGAACGGAACGGAGGAACCGTGCTCACGTTCGATCGCGATGAGCTCGAGACCATCTCCCGCGACCTCCCGATCACGATCATCCCGTGAGGGCTGGTGCCGCCCCAGTTGCGCCTCCTGCACGAGCCATCCGGAGATACGACTACCCGTCACAGGCCGAGGCGCGGATCGCCGCCGTACCGGCGGAGGTACCCCGCTCGTCGTTCAACCCACCCTACGGTGAGACGAACGCGCGGGTGCCGAATTGGAAGCGGCGACCACCGGAGCCGAGGGTCCCGGCGTCGATTGCGTCGAAGCCGATCGCGTCGAGGAGGCTTGTCACGGCTGCCTTCGCGGCCGGGTCGTCGCCGGCGATCGGCCCGGGCGCTTCGGTCAGCCGCGCCGGCCGGGCGGGTCAGCGAGGCGAGGTGCCATGAGGTGATGTTGTTGAACACCTTGACCACGCTGGCGGTGCCCAGGTGCCACTGCAGCACCTCGCTGCTTGACAGCGAACCGTCGTCCGGCTCGGGTATCCGCCCGTCGCGCTGCGGGATGTAGTTGACGGTGCCGAGGACCGGCTTGCCGGCCAGCGGTCGCACGGGTACCGCCGGGTAGGCCTCGGGCGGGATGCTCACCACCACCAGGTCGCCTGCCGCCGCGGCCTCCGTCGGGGTGGCCGCCCGCCCGCGCGGCCCCAGCGCTTCCACCAGGTCATCGAGCGTCTGCGGCCCGCGCGAGTTGCTCAGGACCACCTCGTACCCCGCACCAACGGCCAACCGCGCCACCCTGGTGCCCGCTGCCGATGAACGGGATCGTCGCCATTCCGCCGGAGTTAACACCCTCCGTGCGTTCCGTCGGCTCCCGTCGCGCGCGGGCCGCCTCGATACACTGAGGACCTCGATGGGCGCCGAGTCACCGAAGGAGGAGTGCGGGCTCTTCGGCGTATGGGCGCCCGGCGACGAGGTCGCCCGACTCACCTACTTCGGACTCTTCGCCCAGCAGCACCGCGGCCAGGAATCCGCCGGGATCGCGGTCTCCGACGGCGCCAACATCCTCGTGTACAAGGATCTGGGCCTGGTCAGTCAGGTCTTCAACGAAGCAACCCTGACCACGCTGCACGGGGACCTCGCCGTCGGGCACACCCGGTACTCGACCACCGGTTCGACGACGTGGGACAACGCCCAGCCGGTCTTCAAGACCGACGGTGTGCGTTCGGTAGCCCTCGGCCACAACGGGAACCTCGTGAATACGTCCGAGCTCTCGGAGCGGGTCCACGGTGCCGGTCTCGCGACCACGGATTCCGACATCGTGACCACCATGATCGCCGACCGGACGCCCGAGGCGGGCAGCATCGAGGTGGCCGCGATGCAGGTCCTCCCCGAGCTGCGGGGCGCGTTCTGCTTCGTGTTCATGGACGAGCGGAGCGTGTTCGCGGCGCGCGACCCCCACGGGGTCCGGCCGCTCTCGATCGGGCGGCTCCCGAACGGGTTCGTCGTGGCCTCGGAGACGTGCGCCCTCGACATCGTTGGTGCGACCCTCGTCCGTGACGTCGAGCCGGGGGAGCTCGTGCGGATCGACGACCGCGGTCTGCAGGCCCAACGGTTCGCCGAGTCCCCGAAGCGCTCGCTGTGCGTGTTCGAGGTCGTCTACCTCGCGCGCCCGGATTCCCGGATCCGCGAACGTTCGGTCCATGAGGCCCGGCGAGAGATGGGCCGCATCCTGGCCAGGGAGCATCCGGCGGATGCGGACCTCGTGATCGCCGTGCCGACGACCGGCCATTCGGCCGCGCAAGGCTTCAGCGAGGTGAGCGGGATCCCCTACGGCGACGGCCTCTACAAG
>Ga0137371_10003173_pt1 | contig 12999 bp, 7 predicted proteins | sample SagtaG_7_FD_104919 | JGI IMG/M metagenome (GOLD analysis project Ga0137371, IMG submission 104919) | Vadose zone soil microbial communities from Sagehorn Ranch, Mendocino, California, USA - Sage1_R_40_16 metaG | ecosystem: Environmental > Terrestrial > Soil > Vadose zone | place: USA: California... | reverse complement strand
TGAGAGCCTGAGGATCGGGATGAAGAAGTGCTCGCCTGAATCTGGGAAGGGTCTGGAGCAGATGGCGGGGACGGCAGACTATCTTCTTCTTCAGCCAGGACCTGCTCTGGGGTCATCGTTCGTCCCTTGGCCCAGGCTGAAGCAAACACTGGTTCGCCCAGGTGTGCCCGTACACGAGCGACAGCACGTTCGTAGGCTGGGCGTCCAATGGCTGCAACCAGCCCAAACGTGATTTCCTGGAAGGCTTCTGCCGCTCCCCAAAGCTGTGCCGCCGACTCCAGGTGTCCCTGGGCAGCGACCACCGCTCCTAATCCTTGCAAGCAGGGAGCCAGATACCATTTGGCATCCACCTCTCTGACCGTCAGCAGGCAGTGGTCATACATGCGGCGTGCGGTAGTGGAGTCGCCGCGGTCCAAGGCCAGCTGGGCAAGCAGAATGGACGGATGGATGGCACCCAAGCGGTCGGCCGATGCAGAAAGCAATGCCAGACTCTCTTCAGCTAAGGCGCGCGCTCGGCTGCTCTCCCCACGAGCATGAGCCTCAGCCGCCAAAATAAAGAGTGTATGGGCTATGCCCCACTGATCTCCCAATGCTCTCAGCAGCGCCAAACCCTCATCACAGTAGGACTGGATCTTCTCGTAGTGTTCCTGCATATATGCAACATAGGCCAGGCTAGTGAGTGTCTCTGCCACGGCTGCCCTGTCGTCCACAGCTCGGTACAGCGCCAGGCACTCTTCAGCCATCGTAGCAGACTGCTCATACCTGCCCAGATAGAATGCCACTGCTGCTGCGCTGAAGAGTGCCTTCGCTCGCGCACTCACTGCGGCCGTTTTGAGCATGGGAAGGATCTGCTCCATCCAGTACCATCCCTCATGGACATGCCCTCCCGTAATCCAGTAATACCACATGGCTCTACTCAGCCGTGAGGCCACCTCCACTTCCCTGGTTTCGATCGACCAACGAAAGACGGCGCGCAGGTTATCCATCTCAGATCTCAAGCGGCGAAACCAGCTCATCTGTTCTGCCGTGTGCAGTTTTCGTTCCGCCTCCTCCATGAGAGTGACATAATAGTCCGCGTGTGCCCGGTGAACCAGGTCGGCTTCCCCGCTGCTCTGCAGGCACTCCTGCGCATATTCACGGATCGTCTGCAGCATGACGAGGCGTGGCTCCTTCCCCTCATGCTCCGTGAGTTGCAGCAAGCTCTTGTCAATGAGCGAAGCCACGCCATCCAGGACTTGTCCCGCTCCATGGTCCTCACCAAAGGTAGCCCAGATTGTCTCGACCGCCTTCAAGGTGCAACCGCCGACGAAGACCGACAAGTATCGGAAGCGCCGCTGTTCTTCTTCTTGCAGGAGATCGTAGCTCCACCCGATGGCCTTGCGCAGCGTTCGATGGCGCTCGGGCAGGGTCCAGGCCCCACGCGTGAGGAGTCCGAGGCGAGAGGAGAGGCGGGCGAGTAGCTCCTGCGGAGACAAGATGCTGACACGAGCGGCAGCCAGTTCGATAGCCAGCGGCAGTCCGTCCAGCCACACGCAAATTTCGGCAATGATACACGCGTTGGTCGAGGCAAGCTGGAAGTCTGGTCGAATCGCCTGTGCCCGCTGCACGAAGAGGGCGACCGAAGCCGTGCGGGCCAGGATCTCCAGTTCTGGGAGCCGAGAGAGATTCGGCAACGCCAATGGGGCAACCGGGAACTGGTATTCAGCCTGCAGCCGCAAGGCGTTGCGACTGGTGACGACGATTTTCAGAGATGGACATGCCGCCAGCAGCGCTTCCACCTCAGAGGCTGCCGGGAGCAGGTGTTCGAAGTTGTCGAGCAGCAGAAGCAGATGCTTGGCGTGTAGCGTTGCCTTCACCTGCTGAGCAATGGACTGCTGCCCACCCTCCCTGATTCCAAGAGTTCTGGCGATGGTGGGAACCACCAGATCGGGATCGCGCAGGGAAGCCAGTTCGACGAAGCAGACCCCATCGTCGAAAGCGGAACGCACAGCCTGCGCCACCTCCAGGCTCAAGCGGGTTTTGCCCACCCCTGCTGCACCAATCAAGGTGAGCAGGCGCATTCGTGTTTGCAGGAGGATACCAGCGATAGCCGTCACCTCGCGCTCGCGTCCAAGCAGCGGTGAGAATATTACCGGCACCTTCCACATGGGTTCTAAGGGCTGAGTATCTACATGATGAGTCACAGTTACGCCTCCTAACTGGCAAAAACATTTATGAATGTTATAGTATACTCGATTACGATTAAACGCTTTACACCATCTTTCCTCCAAAAGGTGCTCAAGTTCTCATCATGTAGAAGAAAAGTTCAAAGCGGAGAATGATAAAGAATCGTGCGCATGAGAGGACTGGGGCAGCCAAAAGACAGTCATCTTTAGCTTCTGGAGTGTAGATCTCTTGAACTTGATGCGTGGTTGTTGGGTGTTTGCGAGGTAGGTGCTATGGTTTCCTGACACATAAGCAGATAGAATCTAGAAGAACATACGCTTATTTTCTCGATCCAAAGGGAGTCCGAAAGGAAAAATAGTTGGCACACCTCACAGGAGAAGGCAACTGGGACTTTGAGATGGGGGATCTGTCGTCGTGGACCGCCGAGGGAGACGCGTTCACAAATCAGCCCATCTGTGGTGATACGGTCACAACGTCCCGTGTCAGACCTGTAACGCTCGGAGGAGACTACTGGGATGTTCCCTATCCCATAGGATACCATGGCAACTACTGGGTAGGGACTGCTGAAAATTCCTTCGGAGACGCCGCAACGGGAACACTCACGTCCCAGGAGTTTCCTCTCAGCAGGCACTACATCCACTTTCTGATCAGTGGAACTCACGATCCCGGCGCGATACGGGTTGAGTTACAAATCAGAAGAGAAGATTATGAACATATTTGCAATCTTGCCAGCAACGTTCAGAGAGAAAGCGAGGAGTTCAAGGTTCTATCGGAGCTTCCTTTGCCAGTTGGCATAGACACCGATTTTGCGGTGGTACGACGAGCGACAGGTCATAATAGTGAGGTGATGCGGCAGGAGTACTGGGATGTCACTGCCCTCTTGCATGCGAGCAGAGCCGCAAATCGACCATTGCGCGCACGTATGAAGATCATCGATGCGTCCGAAAGAGGCCACATCAACGTAGATCACTTTCAATTCCTGGATCACCTTCCCGAGCCAGATCGACCGCGTGTCTGGGGCTTTGCCGACCTGCACTGCCATCCCATGGCACATCTGGCCTTTGGAGGCAAACTCATCTGGGGAAAACCTACGGACCCGGTATATAAGATTCGTCGCTGCGATGGTGGCGGCCATGGTGGCGGCCTCTTGAGCGGTCGTGTCATTCATGCTCTTGAAAATGATGAATTCAGCTCTCATGCAGGCAAGCATGCATCGTGCTGTTGGCCCACCTTCAGGTCTAGAACTCACCAGGAGATGCATATAGACTGGATTCGTCGGGCTTACGAGGGTGGGCTGCGACTGATGTGCGCACTTGCCGTGAATAATCAACTTCTCGAACACTTGATGCGCGCAACACCGTTTCTCTCCATCAGACCAAAGGATGATGTGGAAACCGCCCTACAAGAGGTCGAAGCGATGAAAAAGCTCGCTGACCAGCATGCAGATTGGATAGGCATTGCATACTCATCTTTAGAAGCTCGTCAGATCATCACTCGGGGGAAACTGGCTGTCGTGCTGGGAGTAGAAGTAGATCAATTAGGAGGGTGGAAACACGAAGGAGACTGCACCGATGGACAGGTGAGGAGCCTGTTGCAAATGCTCTATACGCAGGGAATCCGTATTATGATCCCCATCCACCTGGCGGACAACGCCTTTGGGGGCTGTGCTCTTTACGAGAGCTCATTCAACGCGTTGAATTACTACCTCAATGGCGAGTACTATGACGTTGAGGATGCTTATGACTCCGACGTCCATTTTCGGCTTCAAGAGCGACCAGAGAAGGTTGTCTTTGGGCGTTTATTCCCGCACGTTACTCTGGAAGACCAGGCAAACGCAGCATACATCCGCGTTCCTCCTGAACATGGGCATGCCAATAAGAAGGGACTCACGATGAAGGGCCGTTTCCTTCTTCGAGAGATGATGCGTATGGGGATGATCATCGATGTCGATCACATGTCCCAAAAAGCGGCTGATGAGACGCTCACTATCGCAACACAACACAGCTACCCGGTCGTTTCCTCACATACCAGTTTCCGTGAATTGGTTAGGCATGGGGCAAGCGAGACATCGAAAACGCGGGAACAGATAGAAAAGATACGCGGACTTGGCGGAATCATCGCCCCTATCATCAATCAAGGTGATGTTTGCACTATCGGTGAATTGGTGCCCCGGTTAGATGGAAAAGTAGCTAATGACTGCCCGGCGTCCTCGCAATCCTGGGCACAGGCCTATCTGTATGCATTAGAACTGATGGGCGGAAAAGGCGTCGCTATAAGCACTGATGCGAACGGATTGCTGATCAAACCATGTCCCCGATTTGGAAATGGTGGAGGCGAGAGGTGTTCACAGGTTTCTCCTCATCTGCTTACAGAGCAGAAACAGGTCCAGAGAAACGGCGTCAGATATGCTCATTATGAGCATGCGCGACAGATGAGGAAAACATTCACCTCGGACTCTCTTGAGCGACTTCAGGTTCCCCTCATCGCACTTGGGGAGGGAACATATGATATCAATACGATGGGATTTGCACACTATGGCATGCTTCCAGATTTTCTGCAGGATGTCAGAAACATAGGCCTGAACAGCACAGATCTGACTCCCCTCTTCGGCTCAGCTGAAGATTACATTCAGGTGTGGGAGAAGTGTGAACAAAGGAGCAAAGCGCTGGCAGACATGTCGTTTTAAGTCAGGCAAGCAGTGCCATCAGGCGTGACGCTGCACCCATTCACTAAAGAGGGGTGTGGAGATGCGATAAGAATCCTGTTCACGCAGCACAAGATCACGCCGTAGGAGAGTAGTGAGTGCGTCGCGCACCGTTCTCTCCTCAAGCATACTGTGTCGTCTAATCTGTGAAATGGTGGCACATTGGTATTTCTTGAGCGCGAACAAACACAGCTGCTGTTCTGGAGTCGTGCGTTCCCATAAGTCCTGAAAGTAAGTGTCCCACCAGCTCTCCAGCACTTGCTGCATCGCCTCGGCAACATCCGGCAATTCGGCCCAATCACGGTTCTCTATATTTAACAGATCAATAAGCTTTGAACAAACTGCCTGCACCAGAAAAGGGTGGCAGCCCGTTACATTCATGATCTCTTCAACCACTCCCTTGCCGAAGATCTGTTCAGCTGGATAATCAGTCACCGGTTTTGTGATGAGGCGGTGTGCCTCGGCCCGACTGAGAAAACCGACTTTGAGTACCTGAGTGCTGACAAAGTAGCCAGCCCAATCCGGTCCCATATCGCCAAGCCCGCGCACACCACTGAAGAGCAGCGCCAGGCGAGGACGATTCTGGATCACACTGCGAAACCAATCGAGCAGGAGCTTCAGATCAAGATAGTTAGCTTCTTTAGCTTCGCGCAGTTTCTCAAACTCATCAAACGTGAGCAGGATGGTCAGATCCTCCTGAGCGAGGACCTCCTCTAGCTCTTGCAACCATTCATCGAAGATACGATAGGGAGCGGCAGCATTCTCTCTATTAGCTTCGTATAAGAGAGTATACTCCAGTTTGAGAACTCTCAGTCCTCGTTTTTGGAGAACAGCGGAGACTTCTCCCGCAATTGTGCTGAGAAAGGCAGCGGAATTCGATGAGATTCCGCGCAGCTGCAGATCATAGTAGATGGGCAGATAGCGAGCACTGAGCAGCCGTGGCAACTGATTGAGGGTACTGGTCTTACCCATACGGCGCTCTCCTGTCAGGAAGAACGTCGGACGATTCTTCCCTCTACTGAGCGCTCGCTCCAACTGCCGCGCAAGGTCCTGACGACCGACAAAACTGCTCTCACCCAGCTTGAGCGATTGACCGGAGACATAGGGATTGTCAATATTTCCAAGCAAATTGGGCAAGTTCTTCAGCTTTCCCACTTCCTGCAAGGCAACCATCATCCATAGCTCCACAATCGCGTGCAGGCGCTTTTTGAGCTTCACGTCCTCAAATGCGACGTCGGGACGGACATTGTTCAGATTAATGATCATCTCGTCAAGTGCTTTCTGACGTGCCTGGCGACTGATCGGACTGGTACAGAGTGCAGCACTTCTACTCGCATCGCTCAAACTGGTCAAGGAGAGCATCCAGCGAGCATCTGGCTGTCTTATCTCGGGCAGCAACAGTTCGCCAAGCCTCTGGAACGCGTGCGCAATCTCAGGCAGATTCTGACGTCTCTCCAGATCGCTGATAGCAATAGCCAGCACGGTTTCCCTTGCCTCAACGATTTGCTGTGGTCTCTCCGCTACAATGAAGGCAATCTCTTTAAGGGTGCGTTGGATATCCTGATTGGCCGCAATCAGGAGAGTATCCTTTAAGTGAGGAAGCGGCAGGAAAACGCGTTCATCCCAGTAAAGCGAAGAGTGATGCAGATAGCGAAAAACTGCTGCTGGATTGTTTCGGCTGGCTCTGTAGGCGCGTTGTGCAGAGAGGCCGCTCACCGGGTAAAGGGGCAGGCGGTAGTACCCCAGCAAGTAACTGACCAGAAACGTCATGCCTGCTATAAGGCTGAGGGAGATACCAGAGGATACGTTATAGTCAATTCCACTTGCAAGAATACCCCTGCTTAGTGCGAGAATTCCGATGGCTCCCCCTGCCGTCCCCATGAGAACGCCAAAGAGTATACCAATTGATCTGCCCACGACGATAGCTCTCATGAGGTTTCCCGTTGTACCCCTCGCAAGGCTCCTCACAATGCTACCCATGAGGCCAACAGCGGATGCTGCGACGAGAGCTCCAAACGCACCTCCCCAGGTATCTTTGTTCGTTTCTGCTCCCGTAATCCCCCTGCCTCCTACAAAGCCAACAAGCAGCCCTCCGAGAAAGCCAGAGAAGAGGCCAACGAGAGCTCCAACGACAGTCCCGATGAGACCGCCAACGATAGTGCTCATGACAGAACTCATGCTGATACGTTGATCGCTGCTCACCGTCAGACCAAAGAGGAAGCCGCAGGCAATGCCATAGATAATGCCAAACGCAAGTACAGTCGACCTTCCAGCCTCAGGAGTAGTTCCGGTATCGACGAGGATTCCCGCTGCAAGGCTGATAGAAAAACTGAGTGCAATATAAGAGGTAATACTGACGATGATACTACCTACCATCGCTCCTGTAATACCCAATGCACTGCTCCAGGCAGTATCAAAAAGAAAACGCGGTATTCCAGTTGAAAGAGGGAAAACGTAAAAACCGGGAAAGAGAAGATCCAGAATAACCCGTACAATAAACGCAAGAAAGAAACTACAGAGAAACATTGGCAACGCAAGACGTACCAACGTTAAGGAGCGATTTAGAAGATCTTCTGTTTCAAAATCGTCCTTAAACTTTGCAGGTTGGAAGACGTAATAAAAGAGCCAGGTAAAAGGTTCTTTCAGCAGAAACTGCCACAAGCGTTTCATCTGATGCATTTAACCAACCACCCCCCGGTATTTTTCCTCTAACCTGATCTTGAACTCCTGCCAGTAGTTAGGATCAGAGGGAAGATAGGGGTAGAGGGGTTCCCTTTCCGACAAGATTTTATCTTCCTCGATCATTTTTCCTACCAGTTGCAAGCGTAAAGGTGGCCACTGCTGCTTTCCTTCCTCTTCCTGTCCAAATGACAACAGAGAGGCATATTCCTGAGGAGTAAAGCCAGCCTGTTTACTTTTGGCTTGCGCAAATGCTTCGGCCTCCTTTTTTAGAAATGGTTTGAGCGTAAATTGCTCGAACACATTAAAGAATGGGCTGGTTTCGCCACCACTTCCCACTTTTTGAACGATCACGTCTACGAGCGGATTTCTGCTGGCAATCACAAGGCACAGGCCGATATTTGTCATAGCCCGTAGCCTTTCAAGCACGTTCATCTGAAACCTTGGTTTGTCACAAAAGCTCTCGAATTCATCAATGCAAAGAACAAGCGTCTCTTGTTTCTCTGTTGCCTCTTTGAGAGCTTTCTCTAGCGTCGTCAAATGGTCATCGGTAGTAAAGCTATCTGCTGATGAGATGCTCAGTGCTCCCAATATGTTGTACATGAGATCATCTAGAGTATGACAGCTTGGCAAAGTGGCGTCTATGTACCCGATATGGTAACCTGGGCCAAGCTCTGCATGGGCAATAAGCCTGAGATAGCTCAGGAGCCATGTTTTGCCGATTCTGCGTTCGCCGATAAGGGATACCGATGACTGCAGACGGAGACGCCTGAGTAACGGGATCAGTTCTCCCCGTCGCCCATAAAACTCCGTGGCATCAGTCAGGGGTGTATTGAAGCGAAAGACAGAGTTCATTTCAGAACGGCTCTCTTTTCCTTCCTCGATCTTAGCAAGTGTATCAAGCCACCCTTCTGCCCTCCTGCTGGTATCTTGATCTTGTTCGGACAGCGATTCCTGTGAGGTGGGAAGGGGAGTTGCTGCTTCAGAGGAGTATGGGAAAAGCTCTTGCGGACTCCTCTCATACAGTTCACACAATTTTCTGCGAAAGTAGGGAGTAGGGACAGTGTGACCTAATTCCCACCGGCTCACATTTGTAGCAGTGGTGCCTACCTTCTCTGCCACTTCTTCCTGGCTGAAAGAGTGGTTGATCCGTTCACGCCTCAAGCGCCGACCAGAAGTCACCTTATCAAACTTTTCCACCACTTTGGCCCTTTTATACTTTAATCCTCTGTCCTCTATCTCATACTGTATCCGGGAAGCGGCATAGCAGGTCTGCCGGGCCAAGGATACGTCTGGTTTTTCCCATTTGTACCGCACCTCTGCTTATCTTCAATTTCCCTTTGGAAAAGTGCAGAGAGAGTTCTCTTCATTATAATCGCGAAACGGGAGTGGATTCCAGTGTAATATCAAAGATTGTGTTGCAAGAAGTAAGCTGATCTAGTAAAGTGGACGAAAAAGAGCAAGTGAGAACCCATCATGACAGAGCAGAACCCGTTCAAGCGGCGTCATTTTCAAGCCGAGATCATTTTGCTGTGCGTGCGCTGGTACGTGCGTTATTCGGCCCGGCTACCGAGACCTGGAAGAGATGATGCCGAACGCGGCCTGCGTGTTGATCATAGCACGATCTATCGGTGGGTTCAGCGGTATGCCCCTGAACTGGAGAAGCGAAGCAGACCACACCTCAAGGTCCCCGACGACTCTTGGCGCGTGGATGAAACGTACATCGAGGTCAAGAAGAAGTGGATGTAACTCTATCGGGCAGTTGACTGGCATGGGAACGCGCTCGAGTTCCTGCTCAGTCCGACACGCGATGCGTCACCGGGCCAAACACTTCTTCTCAAAAACGCTGACTGCGCCTCATACCACCACCCCTCGTGTGATCACGGTCGATAAAAACGCCGCCTCTCCCAAGGCCTTCAATGAATTGCAAGCGGAAGGAGCCATTACCGACTCCTGTGAACTGCGGCAGGTCAAGTATCTCAACAACATCGTCGAACAAGATCACCGTTTCATCAAACGACGCGTCAAACCAGGGGCAGGCTTCTTCTCACCTGAAACGGCATGGAACACGCTGCAGGGATACGAGGTGATGAACATGGTGAGAAAAGGGCAAATGCGAGGCGTCGAAAAAAGGGACAGTCTGGGGCAGGTTGCGTTCATCGCCCGCCTGTTTGGAGTGGCAGCCTAAGCTGAGCAAGAAGGGTGATTCACATCCATCATGTTCTCCTGAGATTTTTTGCAACACATCTCTCTTGAGCATGATTGCGACAATCCCGTTGCTGACAAATTGCTGTCAACTGGCAAAAATCCGAGGTGTGAAAAGCACCTCGTACCTCTCCTCTGGAGGCTTGAGGCGTAGAGGGGTTCAAGTATTTTACTCGGCATGCCGAAGGGGGGACTCGAGACCCAGATATCCTCTGTAGTCATGAGGCATGAGAGAGATTGACTTCTGTTTCAACCTCTCTCATGCGATTCCTTTCACATACAGATGAGTCTATCTACGCAAGAATATCCTCCTGAGACAAATCTCTGCTGATCCCCTTACTTGTGTTTCCGCGACGCGTTGACCTGAAAGCCCTTGCTTCTGGTCTGACGTGGTCCTGGCATGCGAGTGGGAATGTGATCACCTGGACTGTATTTCCTTTTTTGTTCCTGGAGTACTGTATCATTCATATGGATGTAGTTGAGCACCGTGGTCAGATCTTCATGCCCCAGCAACTCCTGCAAACTAAAGGGATCATTGCTCTTAATAAGGTAGTTCATGGCAAACGTGTGCCGGAAAATGTGAGGACTGATGCGCTTTCCTTGAATGCCTGCACGTTCTTTCAGTCGCTTGAAGAGCATCTCCATGCCATTTTTGGTGAGTGGCTGGCGGGTCTCAGAGAGAAAAACGTGATCTTCACCGGTGCTGCCCCAGTCAGCCAGTTCCTCCGCGTTGGGACGATGTTTGTCCAGGTAGTAGGAGAGATTGCGCAGACAGTTTTGGCCAAGAGCGATACGTCGCTCCTTCGATCCCTTCCCCAACACCGTCACAACCCCTTTTTTGCGATCCAGATCATCCAGGCGGAGATTGATGAGTTCGGAGACACGGATGCCGGTATCATAGAGCAGCCAGAGAATGGCCCGGTTGCGCACCGCAGCGCGCTCAGCAAACGAGCCCGTCTCGTTGGGAGGGGCACACGCCAGCAAGAGCTGTTCAAACTCGTCAGTGGTGATGGTTTGAATGAGGGGCCGACCCACTTTGGGGAAGACAACGCGATCAAAGGGATTGTGCTCAAGGGTTCCACGGCGGATAAGCCAGTGAAAGAAGGCACGTGCAGAACGAGCATAGGTTTGAACAGTGCGCTCCGTGCGCACTTTGTCACGGGCCCCAGGAGTCACGCGCATATGGCTAAACCAGGCACTGATGTCGTCAGCCTCGACCTCATCAATCTGCGTAATGTCCAACTCCTCTTTGAAGAAAAGATGCATGAATCCTAAAGCCGTTCGGTGCCACTCCACCGTTTTGTCACTATGGTTGCCGCCGATATGATCCTGAAGGTAGGCTTCAATGAGCGTTTCGATGAGACGCCTTTTCGTCTGTCCCTCTTGCCGTCCTGTTTTCTTGTTCTGCGTTTTCTGGGTAACCGCTTCTTGCTCTTCTTGTGCATGGCGGGCCTCAGCCTGGGTATCGAGCTTCGCGCGCTGGGCTTTCGCACGTTCTTCTGTCACTCGTGATCCTTTTTTGCCTGCTCGCCTGATGGCCTTCTTTGACGTTTGAGCATTCGCCGCAACGCTGTTGTTGTTGATTGCCTTGAAAACCATGGTGTGTTGTCTCCTTTTGCAGCATCATCTCGACCCTTTCTGGGATCGGGATGCTGCACTCGTGCCATACATCATCATGCGCAAGCAGTGATCCAATGCTATTCGGTGTGCGCTCTCCCTTCGTGTTTGTCAGTTTGCCTGCAACACAACAGGAAGCTCGGCAGGCGGCCTCCAGCCTTATGCGAGGAAGGACGCCGAGAGACAGGTGGTCTCCTTCCCATACAGGCAGGTGTTTCCAACACGGAAAAGGCAGGTGCTCATGTGCCATATGGCTTCTGAACACTTTTGTCAGGCCCGCTCACAGGGACATCGATAGCTGTAAATTGGCCTGATACGCCAATCTATAGCAAGCTATCTACGATAATGAAACCACCTGCCTTCCAAGCAGGCTGTCGCGGGTTCGAGCCCCGTCTCCCGCTCTTTTCCTTCAGTCATCCCTCTTAAAGGAGCTTCTCAGGCCGTTTTATGGCGATATATATAAAGTAGATTTATATATACTATAGCTAACTTTGTAATTTTCGATTCTCGCTTCCACTCTCTCTCCTCATTCGTCTCTCCCCCGGTGCCTGGAAGGCTGCTTCACACGAAGCAAGGAACACCAATACGCGAGAAAGGCGATACGTTCTCTCACCAACCCTTTTCAACGGACACCTGCCTCGTTTTCTGGCAAATCCCTGCCTCAGCTTGCACGGTCCGACAAAAGTGCTCGCAAGCACGAGGAGGCAGGTGCTTCCCACCTCGAAGCGGTGTGAGCTCCTTCGTCAACAGGTGTGGTCGTCCAAGCACGGAGAAAAGGAGCAGGCATGCGTTGGGAGCGGCAGAACGTCAATTCCATGCTGGTGTTGCGCAACGCGGTCTGCAATCGGCGTTGGAGTGAAATATAGACGACAGCGGGATACTACAGCTGCACTTAGAGAGTGTAAGAATAGCGCCTCTCACGGAGAAACAGAAGTGAGGCGCGAGAGCATGCGCCTGCTTGCCGAGAGTTTGATGAACGCCTCCGAGGTCGCAGGCAGCCCCTCATGATCGCGGCATAGGCGACGAAAGCCGGGTCATCCAGGCAAAACTCCGCTCGACGACCCAGCGCCTGGGAAGGGGTTGGAAGCCGGGCTTTGAGGAGGGTGTCTCCGACGTGGACTCCATCGTCGAGGCATCCGAAGCGGTCCCAAGACGACGCACGACCTGAATATCATACCCCAAATGCTCCTTTACCCATCCTATCAACTTTCCCCCGTCATGACTGTCTCCCCAGAGCAGCCTCAGACGGGGAAAGTGATCCTTGAGTGGCTCCAGCAACTTCCTGGCTCCAGCCAGGTCGGAAGCACTGGCTGCGGTGACTTTGACCTGCATGAGATGGCCTTGGGTATCAACCAGGGCATGTCTTTTGCGTCCCCAGATTTTTTTTCCCCATATCCACGCCTTTCTCTGGGCCTCGAACCGCACTGGTTTTGATCGATTGGCTGTCAATCACGGCAGCACTGGGCTCTTCGTCTCGCCCTTGCTTTTGCCGCACCCGTTTGCGTAGAAGCCATAGAATTTGTCAACCCCCCGGCAAGTCGCACGAAGGTCAAGCTGAGCTCGCAGGCACACCATGCCCCCCTGAAGCCGCCTTGTGCAAGGCGGCTAGCCTGAGCGTGATCCCGGGC
>Ga0137371_10003157_pt1 | contig 13024 bp, 6 predicted proteins | sample SagtaG_7_FD_104919 | JGI IMG/M metagenome (GOLD analysis project Ga0137371, IMG submission 104919) | Vadose zone soil microbial communities from Sagehorn Ranch, Mendocino, California, USA - Sage1_R_40_16 metaG | ecosystem: Environmental > Terrestrial > Soil > Vadose zone | place: USA: California... | reverse complement strand
CGACCACGTTATCGACCTGCTCGCGCGACACCTCTACCTCGGCGAGAGCCCGAAGGCGCCGGACTATCTCCGTCGCGCAGGCGAACGCGCGCGTCGTCTCTTCGCGAACAAGGAAGCGATCCTCCACTTCACACGCGCGCTCGAGCTCGTGCCAGACGACACCGAGACGCAGTTGTCACTCGCTGACCTCCACGAGCTTATCGGCGACTACGAACAATCGATCGAGCTCTGCGACACGGTCCTCGCAAGGACGAACGACGTGCGGGCGTGGCGCGGGAAGGCGCATGCGCTGCGGCGGCGCGGGAACTATCTCGACGCGCTCGCAACCGTCGACGGCGCGTTCGCGACGGAAGAGCTGAAGGGACACGACCTCATTCCGCTGTGGCTGGAAGCCGCGGCGATGCTGCTGACGACCGGACACGGAGAGCTGGCGGCCGACGTCCTCGGCGCTGCACTCGAGTCCCTTTCGCCGCCGACCGAAAGTCACCGCGCGGAGATCCTCGCCCACCTCGCCCGGGTGGAGGCGGGTCTCGGCCGCTATGCGGAGGCGCGCGACCACGCGCTCGAGGCGGAGCGCCTGGCGGAAGGAAGCGGCGATCTGCGAACGCTCGCGACGAGCCAGCGGGTGCTGAGCCTGACGTACTGGCACCTCGAGGAGCTGGACGCGGCGGCGGAGGTCGGCCGGCGCGGCCTTGCGCTCTCGCAGCGGATCGGCAGCGCGATGGAGATCGGAGGGAGCCTCCTCAACCTCGGCCTGATCGAAGAGTCACGCGGCAACTTCGACGAAGCCGTTGCGCACACTCAACGGGCAATCGAGGAGTTCGAACGCTTGCACTCCGAAGGTTCGCGCGCACAGGGCTACACGAATCTCGCGGCGCAGCTCGAGGAAGCCGGGCGGCTCGACGAGGCGCTCGAGTACTGCGAGCGGGCCGAAGAGCTCGCACGGGCGATCGGCTATCCGATTGCCATCGCGCAGATCACGGACACGCGCGCGATGGCGGAGCTGAAGCTCGGCCGCTTCGCCGAAGCCGCGGCGACGGCCGAGGAGGCGGCCCGCCTTTACCTCGAGTTCGGCACCGTCCCGGACGCGCTCGGGATGCTGCAGGTCGCTGCGGACGCTTGGCGGAAAGCCGGCGAAAGCGGGCGGGCCCGGAAGTGCGACTCCCAGGCCCGCGAAATGACTCCGGCGTAGGTGACTCTGTCCTAGATGATTCCTCCGCTACCGCCGCCGGAGCAGTCCTGGCAGATCGTGACGGCTCCGTCGTTGGGCCCGCGGTCGTAGAGCTTGCTGCCGCTCGACGTGTACGTGTAGACGTACACGTTGCCGTCGTCCGTCGTCGGAATGTTGTTGATCCGGAAGCTCAGCGGATAGACGTCGAAGCAGTTGCCGGTGGTGACGCAAACGTTCGTGGTGGTCGTGTCACCGGTTCCCTTGATGGTCTGCGTCTTCTCCTTGAGCTTCCCGCCGACGTAGAAATCCACGACGACCGTGTACTGCACGTCCTTGCAGGTCGGCGCGTTGTAGCCAATCGTTGCGGTGACGGTATTGACCGGCGGATTGCTGAAGTTGTAGGAAACGGCGCCGATGACGATGTCCGTGCACGCGGGGCCTGTACTGTCACCGACGGGATCGGCGCTGACGGCGCTCGCCGCTCCGAGCGCCAATGCTCCTGCCAACAGGAGCGAAGCAGCGAATCGCTTCATCTGATTTCACTCTTCCTTTCTACGGATTGAGTTTCAGGTTGGCCGGGACGTCGAAGCGCCAGCTCGACGTCGCTCCGAGCTGGCCCGCGGTCGCTTGACCGCTGATCGTCAGTACGACCGTCCCCGGCTTGAAGCCGTTCGCGTTCAGGTACGCCGAGAGCTTCTGGATGTAGAAGCTCGCCGCGCCGAAGCCGCCCGAGAGGAGCCACTGCTTCGCCTGCAGGCCGGCCGATGCGGGAACCGGTTGGTCGTTGATCGCCGTGATCGCAACCGTCGACTGCGGAATCTGCGCGAGGTTGCGGTGCGGTACAAAAATCCCCGCCACGCTGAGGTTGCCGATGGTATTCGAGAGCGAGATCGGTGTCGGCAGGTAGATCCCCTTGCCCGCGTAATTCGTCTGAGGTGTGCAGGCAGCGTTGTTTGTTGTTGCGGCGTACGGATTGTTGTTGCTGTCGCTGAAGATGTCGTCGATTGCAATCAACCCGTCGTGATCTGGGTCGCTGAATGCATTCAACCGGTTGTTGTCGCCGCCGCTGCCGCCCAGACACTGCAGGGTGTCCACGCCGATCGGCAGACCGTCGTGGTCGTTGTCGGCGAGGATCGTGAAATTCACGGTCGCAGTCGCGCTAAGCGATCCGTCGGTGACATGCAGCGTCGCCGAGTGCGGGCCGGTCGGCCAGCCGCCGGTCGGGATCGGCGGTGAGAACGTGCTTCCCGACCCGGAGCCGAGGTCGCTCGTCCAGCTGAGGTCGCTGTCCGGCAACGCGCCGCCGCCCGTCAGCAGGTTGCTGAAGCCGCTTCCGACGAACGTGATGCCGTCGTGCTGGAGGCACTGCTGGCCTTCCGTGGGCGTGTTGATACTGGCTATCGGCGGACTCGTGCCGATGTTGTCCAGTTGGCTGGAGGCGACGTCCGTCGGCGGGCTCGACGAGAAGCCGTCACTGACCTGCGCCGCGACGAAGCAGCCCGTCTGACCCTGCGTGACGGTCTTGGAGAACGTCCCGTCTGAGTTGACCGGAACGAGCACCGCCAGCACAACCGGCATCTGGTCGGGATCGTCCGGGCAGCGGAGCGTGAGGTTCACCGTGTCGGCGGTCAAGTCGCCGTCGTCAGTCACCGTGCCGGTCACGGTTTGCGTCGTCGCCTTCGGCTTCGCTCCCGGAGTGCAACCATCGGGAGTCGTCGTGCCGGCGACGAGGTTGTCGAGGAAGACGGACGAATCGTAGAAATGATCGCCCTGGTCGAAGAGCGACAGGTAGAGCGAATGTGCGCCGGGAGTCGCCGGGCTGGCCGCGGTGAGGAGCGGCGTGCCGCCGTCGTAGGTCGTTCCATCGGCTGCACCGACCGACATAGCCGTGTTGCCGGTGCTGTTGATGCTGACGACGTGACCGCTCGGGTCGAAGGCGAAGTTGTTCGGCGCGTTGATCGATGAGCCCGACGTCGTCCAGGTCGAGCTGTCGAGCTCTGCGATGAAGGCGTCGTTGTACAGCGTGTTGACGTACTCCGGATACTCCTCCGACAGGAAGCGGAAGTCGAAGCTCACGCAGTTTGCGCCGTCGGGGACGTTGAGGTCGATCTTGAGCACTGAGATGTCGTACGCGGTATCGCCGCGTCCAGCCACAAGGCCGCCCCCGTCGTCCGCGGTCAAGCTCCCCGAGGCGTTGGGCGTGTTGGCGAAGTTCACGTCGCCCGTCGTGAGAATCCCGAAGCTCGAGCCGTTCGTCGGGAACGAGTTGAAGCTCGACGTGCCGACACCGTCCGGCGTGCCGTTCGGCGGTTGCGTGACGAACGAAGCGCCCGTGACGAGCGAGGGATCGGCGGTGACCGCGCTTGCGATCGTGGCGGCATCGGCACTCAAGGGGCCATCCGCAGTGAGCGTACGCGGCGCCGATTCGCTGAGCCGTCGTGGCGACGGCGACGCGTAGTCGGGCGCCCGCTCGGGAGCGGGTTCGCCCGTCGCCGCACCGGGCCAGACGTTCAGTGTCGGCGCCTTACCGGTGATGACTGGGCCGAAGATGGTCGGCGGAGGCGCGATTGACGGTGCGGTGCTCGAGGCCTTCGACCAGAGCAGCACCGAGCCGTTCGTCGGGTCAGGGGCCGCCGGCGTCCCGTTGACGAGCGGAACCTTCCAGAGCTCGACGGAGCTCGTGCCGCTCGCGAACGGGAACGCCGCGCTGAAGAAGCCCGCGCCGGTCGTCCCGCTCGGCTCGGTTCCGTCGTTCATGTGGATCGAGTCTGTAAACGAAACCGGAACGCCGTAGATCTTCCCCGACGGCCTCTCCAGGAACCGGTACACGCTGGTTGCGTCCGGAGTTGTGGTGACGGTCGTCTCCTCGCCGGACGACGTGATGTGCGTGTTCGCCGCCGTCCCGCCCGTGTTGCCGATCAGGGTGAACGCATCGACTGCAGGAGCTGCGGCGACACCGACATTCGTGCCGGTTCCGCCGGATGTCGCACAGTCGCTCGTCGTTGGACCCCCGAGCTTGCAGAGGATCATCGCGTAGTCCGCGGGCTCGAGGACCGTGTCGTTGCTGCCCCACAGCCCGGTCACGAGCGGCGTCCCGGTCGTCGGCGAGGGGCCGTCGACGAATCGCATCGCCGAGTGGTCGTCGGAGATGTACGAACCGTCGAGGATGTTGTATGCGGCGTCCGCGTCGCTCGAGTCGGCGTCGGAGTGCAGCGAGTGGTACGGCGAGAAGGAGTCGTAGCGCGTCGCAGGAACGACCCCGAACGTGTGCGCGAGCTCCATGTCGAGCAGGGCACCAGCGCGGGGGCTGAGCCTGATCCAGCCCTGCGGTGCAGCAGTCGAGGCATATCCGTCGAAACACGTGACGCCGCCGACGGAGCCCGAATCGCTATTCGCGGCGTTAACGATTCCGATCACGCGCTGTGCTTGGTTCGTGCTCAGCGTGATCGGCGCGCCGGCGCTGTGCGTTGCAGCCGTCGTCCCCTCAAGGCCGCGCTGGATGGTCCACGTGTAAGGCGGAGTGCCCGTCACGTTTGTGACCTTCACGAGCTCGTTGTCGACGTAGGCGCGGAAGCCGGTGGTGCCGGGAGTCGGAAAACCGGTGTTCGACGCGACCGTCATCGTGGTCGCAGTCGTGCTCGTAACACCGGTGGACAACGTTGTCGTCGTCGAGGATGTGTTCCACGCCTGCAAGAACGCAGCGAGCCGCGCCTTGATGGTGTTGAAGTTGGCGGAGTTGCCGCAGAACTTTCCGACCGAATCGAGCAGGTCGGATGTGTCGAGCAACCCCGGGCTGATCGCGTACCGAACTCCGCCGGTCGTTCCGTTCAGCGGCCCGACGCCGTCAGGCACCGGGAACACGCGATCGAGTGTCTGCATCGCGCTCGGGATCGCCGCCGTCGAGGTCGGGTCCAACGCGAATCCCATCGGCACGAGCAGGATCGGCAGCGCGTTCGCCTTCTGGGCGACGGGCTTCGTGATCGCGGACCTGGAGCCACTGAGCGTCGTGAAAGTCTGCGTGACCGGAGGTCCGAGTGTCGCGCCTGCGCTCGCCAGCACCTGATAAGTGACCGTGATCTCGAACGAAGCGGTGAAACCTGCGGTTGAGCTGGACACAAGAGCCGAGCCGGGGACGACGAAGGTGGCATCCGAGGGGGCGTTGCGCAAGCCGGGAGAGGAGGCGACGACATTCGTCACTGGGAACACGGGACCAAGCGATCCGGGCTTCGTCGGCACGTTGCTCGCGAGCGTGGTTCCAGCCGTGGCGTTCTTGACCGTCAGCGTCTCATTGTTGATCTGAATGAAGCCGCCGTTTGTCAGCACGCCGTTCGTATCGACGCTGCCCATGCACGACGGGACGTTCCAGAAACCGCGGACAACCGTCGACTTGCCACGTACGAGATTCGTGTAACCGCCGAGTCCCTGGTTGACCGCGACGTTGACGAGCTGCGGCGCCATCGTGCACGTGGCAGCCCCCTTCGATGTGCTGCTTGACGCTAGGAAGACAGCGCACAGAACGGCCAGCGCTGCCGGAACAAGCAACCTCTTCATTTGGACTCCCTTTCCTCTCCCGAACCGCAGAGTGACAACAGTTGCACAGCTTCTGACATGTTTCAAGGCGTCGAAGGGCCTCCTCCGGCTCAGCGTCGTCTCGACGCCCGAAGTGCCGCTTGCGCCGCGGCTAGACTGCGATTGCCCTCGGGACGTAGCGCAGCCTGGTTAGCGCGCCTGCTTTGGGAGCAGGAGGCCGGCGGTTCGAATCCGCCCGTCCCGACTACCGTATTTTATCACTTTCAAGCTGGATGTGTGCAAAGCTAGATGTGCGCAAAAGTTTCCGCTCTAAGCAGCAGTTTTGCTGTTTGCAGACGCACAAGACATTAGTTTTGATAAGGTTTCGGTGGCCTAGCCGTCGGGAACGTCTGCTTACATGCAGGCACTCGTGGCCAGGCGAGTACTGACACTGATGGCTGCACTTGCAGCTGCGGTGATGATCGGGGGGCAGGCGAAGGCAGCTTCGCTTTCGCGCTCCGAGGTCGCCATCCTCAAAGTCATGAACCAGGTGCGGGTCGCGCACGGGCTTCGCGCTCTGCGCCTCGACTCGCGGCTCGAACAAGTAGCGCGCGGCCACTCGGCGACAATGATCCGCACCGGCCAGTTCTTCCACGGCGCGTTCACGACCCGCATCCGCCGGTCGGGCGTCAGGGCACCGCGCGTCGGCGAGAACCTGGCGTGGGGCGTCGGCGTTCTTTCACGCGCGCGCGCGATCGTGAACATGTGGCTTGCCAGCCCCGAGCACCGCGCGAACCTGCTCCACTCGGGCTACCGGACGGTCGGCGTGGGCGCGCTCAGGGGCCGCTTCGACGGCTACAGCGGCGCGCTGGTGATCACGACCGACTTCGCCGGGCGCTAGGTCTTCAGGTTCAGCGCGACCGCCTCACGGACGAGGCCCTTCAGAGCATCGGCGTCGATCTCGTCATCTTCTTTGATGTCGATCGCGCGCCTGACCTTCCCCTCGAGGCTGGAGTTGAAGAGATCTGAGGGATCGTCCAAAGCGGCACCCTTGAAGAACGTCAGCTTGACCACGTTCTTGTAGGTCTCACCCGTACAGATACCCCCGTTGTGCGACCACACTGGCGTTCCGGGGCTCGTGGCTTTCGCCCATTTCCACTCCTCGACGACCTCGGGGTCCGCTTCCTTGATGATCCCGCGCACGTTGCTCAGCGTCTCGCCGCGCCAGTCGCCGAGCTCGGTGATGCGCTTGTCGATCAGCTCGGAAGCGTTCGTCTCGGTATCTGCCATGGGCTTACGCGATTTCGGGCGGCTCGAGCAGATCTCGTAGCTCGTTGACCTTCTCGCGGCGGACCTCTTCGCGCTCGCCGCGGTCGACGCGCTGGATCAGCTCCCGCACCTGCGGCGCCAGCTCAATCGGGTTGAAGGGCTTCGTCACGTAGTCGATCCCGCCGAGGTCGAGACCGCGGGCCCGGTCACGCACCTCCGCGCGGGCGGTCAGGAAGACGATCGGGATCGACTTCGTCCGGCGGTCGTCGAGGAGCTCCTCGGCCACCTGCCAACCATCGAGCCCGGGCATCATCACGTCCAGCAGGATCACGTCGGGCCCCTCGTTCCGCGCCTTCTCGAGCCCGGTGGGCCCGTCACTCGCCTCGAGCACCTCCATCCCGTCGGCCTCGAGGTTGACGCGGCAAAGCAGCCTGATCGGCGCTTCGTCGTCGATGACCAGGACCCTCGTCACTTCGCCCGCTCTTCAAGTACCCGTTCCCAACCCATTTACTCGCGCTCCCCCGCAACCGTCGCGCCCGCGAGGGGCAGCGTAAACACGAAGCTGGAGCCCGGGCCTTCGCGCGGACGCACCCAGATGCGACCGCGCATCGCGGCGAGCAGCTCCTTCGCGATGAACAGGCCGAGCCCGGTGCCGCCGCTCGCGAGGTCGCGGTCGGCGGACTCGGCGCGGTAGAACTTGACGAAGATCCGGAGGCGCTCCGATTCGGGGATGCCGATCCCCTCGTCCTCGACGCTGACCTCCACGGCGTCGTCCAGCCGGCGCGCGGAGACGGTGACGGTGCCGCCGTCCGGCGAGTACTTGACCGCGTTCTCGACGAGGTCGGTGACGATCTGGCGGAGCTTCTCGCGGTCGGCCTCGGCCTCCAGCGGCTCGGGGGGAAGGTCGACGACGAAGCGGTGGCCGTCAGTCGCAAGCGCGTGCTCGGCGGCCGACACCACTTCCTGCACGACGGCGCCGACATCGGTCGGCGCGAGCTGCACCTGGAGGTCGCCGGAGTCGAGTCGCGCGACGGCGAGCAACCGGTCGACGATCGTCGTCAGCCGCTCGGCCTCCGAGGCGATGTACCCGAGGAAGGTCGCGCGCTCCTGGTCCTCGAAGAGCACATCGTCGCGGAGCAGCGTCTCGGCGAAACCGTAGATCGACGTCAGCGGCGAGCGCAGCTCGCGGGAGACGTTGGAGACGAACTCCGACTTCATCTGCTCGACCACGCGCTCGGACGAGATGTCGCGGAACGCGAAGATCCGGCCGGCAACGGCGCCCGCCGGGTCGCGCATGACCGCCTCCGTCAGCGAGAGCCAGATCTCCTCCCCGCCGCGCCGGATCGAGGCGAGCCGCTCGCCGGCGGGAGCGTCGCCCGGCGACTCGAGGTCGCGCTGGAGGACCTCGCTCGGCGTCCGCCCGAGCGCCTCCTCGGCGGGCACCCCGGTGATCGCCTCCGCGGCGGCGTTCCAAAGCACCACGTGTCCTTCGCGGTCGACGGCCACGATCCCGTCGGCGATGTTCGACAGGATCGCCGCGCTGCGCTCCCGGTCGAGCGCGACGCTCTGGTAGAGCTCGGCGCTGGACAGCGCGGCGGACGCGTTCCGGGCGAAGGCCTGCAGCGTCTCGACCTCTTCCGCCGCCCACGGGCGCGGTTCCCTCGTGTAGACGGAGAGGACGCCGTGAACGGTTCCCTCGGGCCCGACGAGCGGCGCGCCGAGGTACCCCGCATAGCCGGCGGCGAGCATCGGATCGGCCTGCAGCAGCCGCTGGTCGTCGCGCGCGTCGGGGACTGCCACTGCGGCCCGGGACTGGACGGCATCGCCGGCGAGCCTCGCGGTCGACGCGAGCCGCGTCTCGAGCGCGTCGGCGGCAGCCTCACCGCCGGCTGCTCCGACGACGAGCTCGTCGCCTTCCAGCAGCCTGAGGATCGCCGCGTCCGCACCGAGGAGCTCGGGCGCCCGCTGGACGATCTCTTCGAGCACGGTGGCCGGGTCGAGCTCGGGCGCGAGCAGGCTGCTCGTCCGGGCGAGCTCCTGCGCCAGGGCGCGCTGGCGCCGCTCGGCCTCGAAGAGGGTGCTCCGCTCGAGGGCTCCGCGTGCAGCCCCGGTGAGGTTCCGCGCCAGCTCGAGATCGTCGTCGGCGAAGCGATGCTCCTCGGCGAAGAAGACGAGCACGAGCGCGCCTTCCTCGCTGCGAGGAGTCTCGACGGGCGCGGCGAGCAGCGAGGTGTAGCCGCACTCCTGCATCACCCGGCGCCACTCCTCGTCGAAGCGGTCATCCTCCCCGAGCCGGGGGGCCGCAAGGACCCGGCGACGGCGCGCGCAGGTTCGAAGCGGGTCGGCAGGGTCGCTCAGGCCTTGCTCCAGGAAGCGGACGAGCGGCGCCGGCAACCCGTGCAGGCCGGCCAGCCGTAGGTCGTCGGTCCCCGGCATCAGCACGGCGGCGCTCGAGCCGCCGAGGGCATCGGCCGCCGCCTGGGCGACTGCGTCCAGGGTCTCCTCGAGGGAGATCGGCTCGCCTAGCACCGACGCGATGCGGTAGAAGCCGCGCTGGACCCGCGCCTGCCGGCTGCGCTCCTCGAAGCTCTCGGCGTTGCGCAGTGCAAGCGCCGCCAGGCTCGCGAATGCCTCGAGCAGATCGGCCTCGGTGCGCGTGAGCCGCCGCTCGCGGTCGGTCGTTCCCACACCGAGCACGCCCTTCACCTCGCCCGACCAGCGCATCGGCGCGACGATCGCACTGCGGAACCCCCGATACGCGGGATGCGGCACGGGCTCGGACACCTGCGCGTAGTCGTCCGCGAGGGCGGAGCGACCGCGGGCGATGGCGCGCCCGGCCAGGCCCTTCTCGGTCGGGAACTCAAAGCCGACGATGTCCTCGGGAAGGCCGTGAACCGCCGCGCAGCGGAGAACGCCGCGCTCGGGGTCGACGAGATAGCAGTCGACGGCCTCCGCGCGCAGGAGCTCGGCGACCTCGTCCACGAGCCGCTGCAGCACCGCGTCCAGCTCGAGCTCGCTGGTCACTACCTGCGCTGCCTTCAGGAGCGCGCTCTGCTCGCCGAGCCGGCGTTCGTTCTCCTCCAGGAGCTGAGCAGCGTGGACGGCGAGCCCGATCTCGTGCGCGACCGCCTCGACCAGCGAGACGTCGCCGGTCGACCACTGGCCCGCCGTCGTCCGGTGGAGGCCGAGCACACCGATCATCCGGTCGAAGACGAGGACCGGCGTCGCAAGCGCCGCCTGCGTGTCCAGGCGCTCGAGTGTCTCTCGGCCGCCGAGGGTCGGATCATCGAGCTCCGGGGCGGCCGCGGCGTCGGACACGCTGACCGTCCGGCGCTCGCGTAGCGCGAGGTTCGAGACCGGCAGCTGCTCGGCCAGGTCGCCGATAGGCGAGAGGCCCTCGGCCCACCACTCCGCGCGCATCGGCAGGCGCTCGTCCGGCTCTCCGAGGCGGATGAAGCAGCGCGACGCGCCGAGCGCTCGGCCGGTCTCCGTCACGGCGACGCGGGTGACGGTTTCGAGGTCGGTCGCAGAGCGGACCCGGCGCGAGATCGCCGCGACCAGGCGCTCGCGCTTGAGCGCCTCGTCGAGTGCCACCGCAGAGCGCGTCCGGTCGAGGGCGATTGCCGCCTCGCCGGCGACGGTCTGCATCAGCCGGAGCTCACCGGGGGAGAACGCCCGCCGCTCGTTCGTCGTCGCGGCGACCAGGACCCCGATCACGCGCTCGTCCACCGCAAGCGGCACGAAGGCCGCGCTCTTCGCGCCTACTGCCCCCGCGAGCCGGCGGCTGACGAGCTGCGAAGCCTCGATGTCGTAGACCGCGACCGGGGCGCCCTCGAAGTACGCGCTGGCGATTCCGGAGGGCTCGTTCCGCAGGTCCAGGCGCATGTCACCCCACCACGGAAGGTCCTTCCCACCGGCCCGCGCGACGAGGCCGTATGCCTCGCGGGCGTCATCGCCGATCAGTGCCAGCGCCGCGAAGTCGACGCTCAACAGCGCCGCGACCTCGTCGAGCAGCGCCCGGCCGGCCTCCGCGGGCTCCTGTGTGCGCGCCAGCGACGTGGCGAGCCCGGCGACGGTGTCGAGCTCGCGGTCGCGCAGCGAGACGAGCTCCTCGGCCTCACGGGCCCGGGCGCCGCTGATCACGACCTGCGTCCGGTCGCGCCAACGGGTCAGAAAGAGGACGGCCGGGACGAGCGCGATCAGCGTGGCGGCGAAGAGCGGCCAGACGTGCCCCCCGACCGGCGCCCGGTCGTAGAGAACGACCGCGCCGAGGATCGCAGCCGGGATCCCGACGCTCATGAACACGAGCGCGATCGCGAGATCGCTCGCCGCTACCCGGCTGCGCTCACGCCACAGGGTCGGCGCCAGCGCGACCACAACCAGCAGGTATCCGCCTGCCAGCACAAGCAGAGGCAGGGCGTTGAACCAGGCAGCCTCGGTTCGGGGGGACACTGGGCGCTGTGGATGATACGGAGCCGGGTTTCCGGAGTCGAGGGCCGTCTTTCCTGCGGGTAAGCCTGCTCCTTGCGACTTGGAAAGATAGGCCGGACGGCCTATTGGAAAGCAGCTCGGCTCCGGATACCGTCCCTGGTACTGGGCGATGCGAGCCGCGGAGCCCTGTACCTGGCCTTGAGGCCCGCGGCGAGCAATGGGGAGAGCCCGTCGCCACCACCCCCCGAGCGGCGGGCTCCTCTCCGACTCAGGCCTTCTGGATCTTCAGCTCCGGGCCGAGATTGGTCTCGACGGCGAGGGTCTCGTGCTTGATCCAGTCCTCGTGTTCGAGGATTTCCTTTTCGGCCTCGGGGAGCGTGAGGACGACGCGGTCGGTTAGCTCGAGGCCTTGGTCTTTCCGCATCTGATTGACCGTATGGATTAGGTCCCGGGCGCGGCCTTCGAGCTCGAGCTCGGGATCGAGCGCAAGGTCGAGCGCCACCGTGAGCCCGTCGTCCGCAACGACGGCCCAGCCTTCCTTGCCACTTCGCTGGACGAGGACCTCATCCGGCTCGAGATCTCGCCCGTTCACGCGGAAGCGGCCGCCTTCGAGCTCTTCGAACTCGCCGGCCTCGAGCGCGGCGCGGACGGCCCCGAGCTGCTTGCCGAGCTTCGGGCCGAGCACGGGCAGGTTCGGCTTCACGCGCAGCTCGCTCGCGTCGACGACGCCGAACTCGACGTCCTTGACGCTGATCTCCTCGGCAATCTCGTCCGCGTGCGTCGACACACCGTCCGCGCCCTGGACGACGAGGCGGCGCAGCGGCTGGCGGAGCTTGATGCCCGACAGCGCGCGGGCCTGGCGACCGAGCTCGACCACGCGGCGAACCTCCGCAATCTCGTCGAGCAGCGCCCGGTCGGGCTCGGCGACCTCCGGCCAGCCGGCGAGGTGCACCGAATCGGGCCCGTCCAGGACGAGCGTGCGCCAGAGATGGTCGGCGAGGAACGGCATCGCGGGCGAGACGACCCGTAGGGCCTGCACGAGCGACCACCACAGCGTTGCGAGTGCCTCGGGCTCGCCGTCCCAGAAGCGGCGCCGCGAGCGGCGGATGTACCAGTTCGAGAGGTCATCGACGAACGCCTCGAAAAGGGCCGTGAGCGCGGGCGTCCAGTAGCGCTCGTAAGCGGCCTCGGCATCGCGGACGAGCCGGCCCGTGCGGGCGACGAGCCAGCGGTCGAGCGCGTGCTCCGACGACGGCTCCGTCCCCCACTGGGGCCGCCACTCGGCGATGTTCGCGTACGTGACGAGGAAGCCGACCGAGTTCCAGAGCGTCAGCAGCCGGCGCTTGACCTCGTCCGCGGGGCCGTACCCGAAGTTGATGTTCTGGTTCGGCGGCACTGCGCAGTAGAGCCAGCGCATGATGTCGGCGCCCATCCGGTCGAAGGCCTCGTTCGCCTCGATCGCGTTTCCCGTCGACTTGTGCATCTCGCGGCCGTGCTCGTCGCGGACGCGCTCATACGCGAGCACCGCGCGGTACGGCAGCCGTCCTACGAGCGTCATCGCCATGAACGAGATCGCGTAGAACCAGAGCCGGATCTGCTCGCGGCTCTCCGAGATCCAGTCCGCCGGGAAACACTGCTCCCAGT
>Ga0137371_10003149_pt1 | contig 13051 bp, 18 predicted proteins | sample SagtaG_7_FD_104919 | JGI IMG/M metagenome (GOLD analysis project Ga0137371, IMG submission 104919) | Vadose zone soil microbial communities from Sagehorn Ranch, Mendocino, California, USA - Sage1_R_40_16 metaG | ecosystem: Environmental > Terrestrial > Soil > Vadose zone | place: USA... | reverse complement strand
TTCTCTGAAGTTAATATCGAATCCTTCCGCGCGCCGCTCCCAATCGTTAACCTCCACATCGCTGGGGTGGCGAAGAAGTAACTAAGAACATCGGCAGATTACACAGATTACGCAGATTCAATAAAGGACAGAAGAGCGACCGCACAAACGATTGGGCGGAGCGCGTTTTTCTGCACTGGTACAACACTGACGACGATATTGAGGGAACTTTATCGGTATTAGAGTCCGAATCGAAGACTATGACTAGATCAATCACCTATTCGAGGGGCACCATGAGTGAGGATGCCGTCGAGCTTGTTGAGAGGTTCTGGAACCTAATGATGACCAACGATTTTCGATCTGTTGGATCAGTGCTTAGCGACGACTTTGTGCTGGACTGGCCCCAGTCGAATGAACGCATCCGAGGTCGAGACAATTTTGCATCGATGAACGAAGAGTATCCGGCACACGGTCGTTGGGAGTTTACAGTCAACAGAATCGTAGGCAATGATTTCGAGGCTGTCACCGACGCCTCGGTAACTGATGGAGTTCAGCAAGCCCGGGCCATATCGTTTTTTACCGTGCGAGACGGCAAGATCGTGAGGATGGTTGAGTATTGGCCCGACAATTTTGACGCCCCTAACAATCGCAAACACCTTGTCGAAAAGATCAATTCCTGAGTTGTCGAAACAGAACCCGGATAATAATCCACGGCGCATTTCCCTGTGGCCGGGGGCTTATCTCATCGCCCTGGCTTATCTCGGGTTGCATCTCGCGAGTTCGACCCGCTATGGCTATTTCCGCGATGCCCTCTATTACTTAGCATGCTCTGAGCATCTCTCATTTGGGTACGTCGATCAGCCGCCGCTAATCGCTGTGCTTGCCTGGGTCGCTCGCCACACCCTTGGCACTTCGCTGCCTGCCCTCATTTTCTGGCCCTCGCTTGCTGGTGCTGTCCGCATCGTACTCACCGCTGCGTTCGCGCGCGAACTTGGAGCAAAGCGTTTCGGGATGGCGTTAGCGGCGGGGCTCGCGGCCACGCCCGCTGTGTGGTGGGTCATCGATCATCAGTTCGCGATGAATGCGTTCGAAGCTCTGCTCTGGACCGGTTGCGGGTACGTAATACTGAGTCTAGTCAAAACGCAAAATCCGAAGTTGTGGCTGGCCTTCGGCGCGGTTGCAGGCGTCGGCCTTGAGAACAAATACTCTATTGCAATCTTCGCTTTCGCGCTACTCTTCGGCGTTTTGCTGACGAGGCAACGCAAAATTCTATTTACGCCGTGGATTCTCGGCGGAGGTGGCATCGCACTTTTGATCTTTCTACCGAACTTGGTTTGGAATATCCAACATCACTGGCCCTTCTTAGAGCTTATGCACAACATCAGCGCCACGGGAAAAGACATCATCGTGCCGCCGGGCAAGTATGTCCTGCAGCAGGTGCTGATGATGAATCCGTTTACGTTTCCGTTTTGGTTCGGCGGTCTGTTGTTTTATTTCTTTTCGAGCGACGCGAAGGCTTATCGCGGGTTTGGCTGGGCGTTCGTTATCACCGTCGCCTTCTTCATGGTCACGCACGGCAAGGATTATTACACAGCCCCCGCGTACCCGATGTTGTTAGCGGCGGGAGCTGTCGCCGCAGAACGCGTGCTTGCTTCAAGTCGCATCTCTATGCGTCCGAAACTGCGCAGCGTTTTGAAACCGGCTTGTTTTGTTTGGCTCATCGTTGGCGTCGTCCCGCTGTTGCCGCTTGTCTTGCCGGTTCTTCCGATCGATGCTTTTCTTCGCTACCAATCACACTTACCATTTGAGGTTCCCAAGAGCGAGCGCAGCTTTATCGGCGCCGCGCTCCCTCAATACTACGCGGATGAATTCAACTGGCGGGAGATGACCGCGGCCGTCGCGCGGGTGTACCACTCGCTTCCGCCCGAAGAGCAAACCAGGACGGCAATCTTTTGTCACAACTATGGTGACGCCGGCGCAATCGATTTCTTTGGAAGCCAATACGGTTTGCCGAAAGCGATCAGCGGGCATCAGAGCTATTTTCTGTGGGGACCGCGGAACTACACCGGCGAGATTGTGATCTTAGTCGGCGAGAGCGAAAGTGACGTGCGCAAGGAATTCGATTCTGTGACAGTAGCAGCAACCCAACAGAATCCTTACGCCTTTTGGTACGAGACGCAGCCGATACTTCTTTGCCGCGGTCTGAAATGGAATCTGCAAACAGGCTGGCCAAGCGTGAAGAACTGGCGTTAAGAATTGTTGGGTTGCGAGCGGAGTGTCGTTTGGAAATCAAAACCTACCTCGAACGCATCAACTATTACGGCTCCTTTGTTCCCACCGCCGAGACCTTGCGCGCGCTGCAAGTCGCGCACCTGTTGACCGTGCCTTTCGAGAACCTAAGCATTCACGCCAAAGAGCCCATCGTGCTTAGCGATGAAGCGCTATTCAACAAGATCGTTGAGCGCAGACGCGGCGGCTTCTGCTATGAATGCAACGGTTTGTTTGCTGCCTTGCTGCGTTCGATCGGTTTTGACGTGACGATGCTCTCAGCCGAAGTTGCCAATGCAGAGGGCCACTTTAGTCAACCATTCGATCACATGACGCTGATGGTCCAACTAGATCAGCGCTGGCTCGTCGACGTTGGGTTTGGCGAATCGTTTCTCGAACCGTTGCTGCTTGATGAACACAACGAACAGGTCCAGGGCGGTCGCGCATACCGCATCGTGGCTGACGGCAGTTACCTAATTCTAGGCCGCCTGGATGACGGAGAATGGAAGCCGCAATATTGCTTCACCTTGCAACCTTACGCGTACGACGACTTCGCCGAAATGTGCCGCTACCATCAAACCTCTCCGCAGTCACATTTCACACAGGGACGCATTTGTTCGCGGGCGACCGAGGAAGGCGGACGGATAACGCTCAGCGAGATGCGTCTTATTACCACGTCAAAAAGTGGCGAGCAATACGAGCGAACTCTACAAAACGATGAAGAGTACGCTCTCGTGCTACGTGAGCAATTTGGCATCGTGATGACTAGTTTACGATTCGATCGGTCTTGATGTCACCTCGGTCAGACGCTTGCGCAAGTATTGCTGCTCGATGTTGTTTGTCGTCAGTGAGAGTGCGCGTGTATATGCGGTCGTCGCTTCATCAAATCGCTTCAGTCGCCGCAATAGGTCCGCGCGCGCCGCGTGAAACAGATAATAATGTTCGAGCTTCCGCTTCACGTTCGCCGCTTCTATCAGCGTCAAGCCCTTTTCCGCTCCCTCGCTCATTGCGACTGCCGCTGCGTGGTTTAAAGCGACGATCGGCGATGAATTGATCCTCATCAATTCCTGATAGAGCGCGACGATCTGCGGCCAATCGGTTTCATCCGCAGTTTTCGCTTCGGCATGAACGGCTGCGATAGCGGCTTGCAGTTGATAGATACTGATGCGTCCTAACGAAAGTGCTGACTCGACGAGTCGCAAACCTTCGTTGATCTCGCTGCGATCCCAAAGCGAACGGTCCTGTTCTTCCAACGTCACGAGTTCGCTGCGGTCGTTCACGCGCGCGTTGCGTCGCGAGTCTTGCAGCAGCATTAGCGCGAGCAGACCGATATTCTCGGGCTCATTGGACAACTCGCAAAGCACGCGACCCAAACGGATCGCTTCCGTGCAGAGATCTCTTCGGACGAGACTGTCGCCGGCGGTCGCGGAATAGCCTTCGTTGAAGATCAGATAGATAACTGCTTGGACGGACGCGAGACGCTCTGCCAGTATTTCGATTCCTGGAACTTCGTATGGAATATGCGCGAGACGAATCTTGCTCTTGGCCCTGACCAGTCTCTGGGCCAAGGTCGGCTCCGGCAGCAGAAACGCGCGCGCAATCTCAGTCGTGGTGAGTCCGCCCAGAGTACGCAGCGTAAGAGCGACCTGCGCTTCTCGATTTAATGAAGGGTGGCAACAGGTGAAGATTAAACGAAGGCGGTCGTCTGGGTATTCCACGGTTTCCTCGACCAGTGCCGGTTCGTCGAAAGGATGTAGTCTCTGCGTTTCGTATTCGAGTTCCGATTGCTTGTCATTCTTTGTTTTCTCCCGGCGCGCAGCATCGAGCAACTTTCGATGGGCTACCGTTGTCAACCACGCGCCGGGATTTCGCGGCGCGCCTTGCCGTTCCCAAGTCGCGGCGGCAGAAGTGAACGCCTCCTGCAGCGCCTCTTCCGCCAAGTCGAAGGAGCCGGACAAACGGATCAAGGTTGCGACGATCCGACCATGCTCTTCGCGAAAGACTCTCTCAAGCGTCTCAGTTGCCGGCTGCATGCTCGCGAGAGTTACACACTCTTTCCCTGGCATGCAACCTAGTCGAACCGAACCAATTAAAGCGTCATTGATCTGATCGACACAGGTCTCTTCTCTCTGGTCGTTGGCGCAACCTGAGCAAATGGATTTCTCGAACTAATGGTCAGTGTTTATGCTGCGGCTTCGGCAGTCCGCTCGACAATTGGCCGCACTTCGACAGTGCCTTCCCGCGCCGAAGGAATTCGTGCGGCGATCGCCAGCGCCTCGTCCAGGTTCTTCGCTTCGATCAGAAAATAGCCGCCAAGCTGTTCGTGGGTTTCCGCGAACGGTCCGTCAGTGATCAATTCCTTGCCATCACGGACGCGGACGCTGCTCGCGGTAGAGATCGGGTGCAGTTGCGAACCGCCAACCCATTGACCGCTGGCCGTAAGCTCCTGTCTGAGCTTGCCGTATTCCGCATAGATTTTTTGCACCTCAGCCTCGCTGTGCGCAGCCCACTCTTTCTCATTCTGGTAGATCAGCAATAAGTATTTCATGCTCTGCCTCCTCAATTCTTGTCCTTCAGCTATTTACCGAAAATCTGCTTTCAACTGTACGACGGATGGAAGATCTCAAATCGACATAAAATTTCGAATAATCTTCCTAATTCGGACCACTTGTTTATCCGACGGTTTGACCGTATCCGAGCCACTTTCTGAGATAACTGACCTGGCCGACATGATAGGTTTCGTGAAACGCCAGGAAGGCGATGAGGCCGCTGACTTTTCCGTCGAAAGAAGGCTTTCCCTCCGGCGCCGGCTTTGTCAGGACGTCGACGGGCGGATCAGCCAAAGACTTCAAGAGTTGCTCGGAAGCGTTATCCCATGCTTTCCGAATTTCCCCGACCCCGGGGTATTGGTCCCGAGCCGCTAGCTTCGCGCCCCGAGTGAAGATAGAGTCCCAAGGTACGGCCCATTCTGAACCGAGCAATCTGAGTACACTTCCTCGGCCCACCACGAGGTGTCCGGCGACCCACATCAGGTGATTTGAAGCATCGCCCGGCTGGCGGAACCAGTGTTCCTCTGGAATTCCTTCGGTCGCTTTCTTTACCAGATCAGTATTGGTTTTGAACATGCCCTCTACTTGAACAAGACTTGTATCCATGTGTGTTTCCCCTATTCTGAAATGACTTGGCTGAAAATCTCGTTTTCAACATTACGACGGATGAAAATGTCGAAATCGACACCAACCGATCAATTATTATTCTGAGTCGACTCCCCAGTCTCTCGTGGGGCTGCGCACCTTAATCGCTTGCCATGCCAAGGTGATCAGCCAAACCGCATACGTTAAGAACAAGATTCGCGGCGGATAGCCAATCTGGAGCCTGGGTCCGTAATAGTCGCCCATCGGCATTACAAAAATGGACAAGTGCACCACGAAGCCTACGAAGACCAGGAGTGAGAGGCCAGCGGGCGATAGCGCGCCGGATTCCTCGAGAGCAAAAGGAAGAGGACTTGCCAGGCAATCGTCACACCGATGAAACCGTAGTAAAAATCCGGATGAGTAATGGGAGGCCGGAAGTCACGGCCAGCCTTCGCTTCCAGGAAATATTGGGGTGCGAGCACAGCCAACAGGTAGATATCAGCGACCAGAAATACGACTTTGGCAAATTTCATCTCACGGATTGCTCCTTCGCGGCGCGTGACTTGAATTGTCCTGCGGCCGTGAAGTTACGAGTTAAGCACAAGCCGCCTTAAGAACAACTGGGGGTCGACCGGGCGAAGCAGCCAGCGCAACGCCCCGCTCAGACAAGATTTCAAACACAGAATTCAAGCGGGTGATCGCAAACACCTTTTGTACGAGCTTAGTGACGTTCAGGAGTTTAAACTCCTTACCTTTTGCCAGAGTGTGCTCGCGCAGTTCCAGCAATACGCCCAAACCGCCCGCGTCGATCCTGCTTACTCGAGCCAGGTCAAGTACCACGGCCACGGCCTCAGATTGCGAAAGCACGGCATCACGCAACCCACTGGTTTCGCCGGTTACGATTCCGCCTTGAAGACACAGGACCGCAACGTCTCCTAAATTTTTCTTGTATACCTTGAGCATGAAAACCTCCTCAGAGCGGACAGAATCCGCGAGTTCCGTCGCCGGGCAAACCGACTCGCGGCAATCCGTCCGTCTCTCGACTTCGATCAGGCGCTTGCTGCTACCGCAGCCGCAGTCCGTCGCTGCTGCATGAATTGCCGCATCGCCGCAATATGACCAGGCGAGCGGCGCTCCGACCAGGCTTCGAAGCGCTGAGCGGCTTTCTCGAGATTCGCGAGCAAGTTCTGATCAGCAAATCGCTCGCGAAACTGCGGCACGACCGGCTTGAGGAGCTCCCACACGACGAAAAACTCGCCGCTGGTTTCAAAGAAAAGGTCTTCGTGAAGCAGGCCGTAATTCAGTAGCGCGCAGGCCTGTTCCCAATAACCAATCACCATTCCTACGAAAGCACCCGTTTCCGTTCCCGGCGGTGCAAGGCGCATGGCATCGTCGATTGTTTCCACGATGTAGTTCTGCTGGAACCAATCACGCGCCTGCCGGAGCCGGGCCTCGCGGCGCAAATCGTAGACTTGCAGATGCAGTTGTGCTTGTTCGTGCGTCGGTTTAGTTTCCATAGTTTCCTTTCTCCTTATGTTTTCTATCGGGTCCTGACTACTTAATTCGTTGAACTGAATTCTGTGTTACCGATGGAATCAGTGCTGCTATTCAGTTCAAACCTGTTCTTCTGGGGATTGTTTACCTCCGATGATAAGTCGAACGGCGGCCGCCTGGATCGACATCCGTGGCAAATAATATATATGCAGCGCCACGAAATTCATTCGGCCTTCAATCTCCCTTGCCTTTCAACTCTACGACGGATGAATGAGTCCGAAATCGACAACCACGAATCAAATTTACTTGTCAACGGCTCTATTCCTGTTTGGGACGATAGCTGTCATCCCATAGAGTCAAAAAAAGGCCGCGGCTTCAACTGACTGCTAGTCCGAACTGCTGATTCCTCCTCGCGCACATCCAGCCGAATTAGCTCCAGACCCTTTGGAACCTCGCCGGGACGACTTGTTTCTCGAACAGTCCCGAAAGTTCGAAACCCTTCCTCCGTCCACTCTCTGTCGAAACCTTAAGTACGTTGGACAAATATCCCGGAGAAGTATTGCCGCTTACCGGAGAAGACAATCAACCACAGGACTGTTACCACGACTGCCAATATTGCACCACTCGGATTCAGGAACACGTGATAACAAATGATGTTCACGATTACCGGCCCAAGGAGCACCAGCGCAAGAGGCACGAACCGGTTCACCAGCAAGAGCGCGCCGCCTGCGACTTGGAGCGCGGCCACAACCCAATAATAGTGAGAAAGGAACGGCGCGCCGATGAACTGCCCGGCTAATCCCGTAGGCATTGGCCCCATCTTAAGGAAGTTCAGGAAACCATTTAGCCCAAACACAACAAAGATCAGCCCAAGAAAAAGGCGTGCTATTAATACTACGATTTTCATCTCAACTTACCTCCTGACATTAGCTGACTCTCGACTTTTTCTGCTTACGCATTGTCGCTCTTCATTCAAGAGTTAATCACGCCCATCCGACCCCCACGGTAGTCTTCGAATGCCTGATGGATTTCTTCCTCTGTGTTCATCACGAACGGTCCGTAGCGCGCGATTGGTTCATTCAACGGGACACCAGCGATTAGCAATACTCCCAGCGTCTCCGTCGCGTCTGCCGGATTTTCGATTCTTACTTCGTCGCCATCCGGAGCGAACATCACCATCTGTCCGTCAGCCCCACGCTCACCTTCCGGTCCAAACAACCCTGCTCCTTCAACGACGTAAGCGAAGGCGTTGTAGGCACGCGGCACTTGTTGCGTCGCCACTCCTCGTGGCTCGAGACTGTAATGCAAATAGATGATTGGCGTGCGCGTCTCGATGACGGCTTGCTCGCCCATCGCTTCGCCGGCGATCACGCTGACACTCACCAAGCCATCGGCTGAGGTTGCCTTAGGGATCTTAGCGCTGGGAATTTCCTGGTAGCGCGGCTTCAGCATCTTGTCCCGCTGCGGAAGGTTCACCCAGAGTTGGAAAGCGTGCATCCGTCCACCGTCACGCAGGAATTCTGGGCTGGGCATCTCGGCATGAATTACGCCTGCACCGGCGGTCATCCACTGTACGTCCCCGGATCTAAGCCGTCCGGCGTGTCCGCTGGAATCTTTATGCTCCATGTCACCCGACAGCACGTAGGTCACCGTCTCGAATCCGCGATGCGGATGGTCCGGCGCACCTTTCGCTTGACCGGGCGCAACTTCAAACGGCCCCATCTCATCAAGTAGCAAGAATGGATCAAAGTCTGAAAATGACGCTTTGGGAAAGGGCCTGCGAACTAGAAATCCGCCACCTTCCAAGGTCTCAATACTGTTGACGATTCCCGCGACTGTCCGTCTTTCGTTTGTTTGCGTTTCTTCAGCTCTCAATGCTTTACTCACCATCGACATATAAATCTCACCTCTTTACAAACTTGCGTTATTTCCGAATCACGCGACGTCCTCTTCACTCTGCGCGTAACCTGCAGCCTGGTACCCGATCTTTTTCAACAGGCGAATCAGTGTCGCGCGTTCCGTTGCCGTTAGGGATGCCGACGCTAACTGTTCAAGGTCGGCTGCGTGCTGCGCATAGGCGCGCGTAATTAGCTTCCTGCCCTCCCTCGTTAAGTGGACGATCCTCGCCCGCCTATCGGAGCCGTGCGCGCGACGCTCGACCAGTCCCCTCTGCTCTAAGCGGTCAACTGCCACCGTAATCGAGCCGCTCGTTAACAGGACCTTTTTCCCGATTTCGTTAACGGGAAGAGGCCCTTTGTGCAACAGGGCTTCGAGCACGGCAAAGTCGCTGCCGCACATCTTCAGGTCCGTGACGCTCTTTTGGGCGTAGGACTCGACCGCCCGCGCCGCCTTCCAGAGAACCAGAAAGACGTGAATTCCGCTTCCGCCGGACAATGGTTCAAGTTTGGCCATTGGCGCTCCACTCCTCATCTGATTTAGCTTGACATCAAGATACTTGAAGTGCAGATGACTGTCAAGCTGCCAACTGTTCTCACGCGGGAAAATCCAGGCCAACCATCAGGGTACGTTTCTGCCTTCGCCGTGCTGCAATACGCAGAAATTCGAATTGCTCTCGCATTTGTTATTTAAGGCCTCGCGGAGTTTATGTACCGGTTCCAGTTCACCATCGTCACCAAGCGCAAAGGTTCCAAAATGTATCGCGATGCTTAGTCTTGGTTCTAACAAAAGATGTACTTCGACGGCTTCGCTGGGCGACAAATGGACTGGATGCATAAACCATCTCGGGAGATAAGCGCCAATCGGGAAAAGGACAAGACGAAATCTTCTGAACCGCTCTTTAATTGCTTTTAAATGACTGCCCATGCCCGTATCTCCAGCGAAGTAAATGTTTCCCCCAGGTGTATGAATGACGAAGCCACACCAAAGTGTTGCGTCGGCGTCAGTCAACCCGCGTCCGGAAAAATGTTTAGCCGGGACGCACGTGACATAGAGTTCATCTGAAACCTTCGCAACCTCCCACCAATCCAGCTCGACTACATTATCGATACCGCGAGCGGTGAGAAACGCGTGATTGCCGAGGCCAACTACAAAGCGTGGGTGGTGATCGGCGTGTAGCCTTAAGAGTGTCTGAATATCCAGGTGATCATAGTGATTGTGACTGATGAGCACGATATCGATTCGTGGTAAGTCTTCAAACTTCATTCCAGGAGGGCGATGTCTCTTCGGCCCGGCCCATCTAACCGGACTGGCGCGCTCCGACCAGATCGGATCGGTGAGGATATTGAGACCTTGGGTCTGGATTAGGACGGTCGCGTGGTTAATAAATGTAGCTCGTAAGTCCTCACCGCTTATGCGGGGAACCGGGTTGGAGCCGGGTTGAGCATCCGTCCACTTGTTCCATGGGCCGCGCTTTCTCGTTAATTGCCAGCGCAGGAAATCAAAGAAGTCTTTCCGTTCAGGAGGATCGAGATTGAGAAACCGCTTGCCGTTAAAGTGATTCGTAACTGCGCCATAGTAACGCGGCGCTGAGAAGTTCCGGTCGACCAGCAGACAAATCAAAGCCAGGCCGGCCGCGAGAGTTACGATGATCTCCAGTATCAACAAAGGCGAATAATTCTTAATTGGGTCTTGGATCTATTCTACCGAACACTCAGGTCAAACAAGGTGACCCAATACTGAAAGGATTGCAGTGAGAACCCAACAAGGATTAAGCCGATTCCGAACACCCCATGCTCTTCTCCGGAACGTGGTCGGCGCCCCATTCAACGAAAGACGTGCAGGAACTTGCGACACCCGTGACTAATCCGATTACCAATCCGACTTTTATCCCAACGCTCAACGCGTTCGCGCGTTGGCATTGACGAGCTGGATGAGTCTTAGGCATCCGACACGCTCGACCATCTCTCTCTAACCGATCGCGATCATTCGCTCGACCGCGCGAGCGGCGCGTACGCGAATCCCTTCCGGAACGTCGATTACGTACTGATGTCTTTGTAACGACTTGAGAGTGTCTTCCAGCGTGATCTGGTTCATGTGCGGGCAGCGCACGCTGCACAGCCGCAGCATTTCTTTTCCCGGATTTGCGGCGGCCACGTTGTCTCCCATCGCGCATTCGGTGAGCAGCAGATATCGCGCCGCTTTACTACCGGCGACATATTTGGACATCGCGGTAGTGCTGCCCGAGAAGTCCGATGCCTCAACGACCTCCGGACTGCATTCAGGGTGTGCCAGAACCACAACGTCGTTGAACTGTTTTCTGACGTTCTGCACATCTTCAACCGTGAACTTCTCATGGACCTCGCAACGCCCACGCCAGCCGATCATCTGATAATCGAGTACATGATCCGGCTGCTTCCGTTCCAAATCCCTGCTGGATTCGTTCAGCTTTGGAAAGATGATGTGCTTTCCGGTCTGACGAGCGACGTTCCTGGCCAGGTACTCGTCAGGAATAAAGATCACAGTGTCGGTCTTGAGCGAGTCAACTACGGCGGCGGCGTTCGCCGAAGTGCAGCAGATATCCGATTCGGCTTTCACGTCAGCGTATGTGTTGACATAGGTGACTACAGGCACGCCGGGAAATCTGCGCCTCAATTCGCGCACGTCCGCGGCGGTAATGCTTGAGGCCAGCGAGCAGCCGGCTCGCGATGGCAACAGCACGGTCTTTTTCGGATTCAGGATCTTTGCGGTCTCGGCCATGAATCTGACGCCGCAAAAAACTATGATTTGGCAATCGGTTTCGGCTGCCTTGCGGCAAAGCTCTAATGAATCGCCGACGTGATCCGGTATCGAATTGAACAGCGCCGGCTCCATGTAGTTGTGGCCGAGAATTACGGCATTCTTCTCGCGCTTCAGCCGATTGATCTCGGCGGCCAGCTCCGCTTTAAGGCCTAACTCAAAATCAGGCACCACGCCAGCCAGAATCGCCTTCAATTGACTTTGCATTTCATGCGCACTTGTTATGGTTGCTGTATTCATGATGGAATCAAGTTTATCGCCTTGTTCTGTTAAGTGCCTAAGACACCCACACCAGACTCGCGTCGAACGATTTCGCCGAATGCGTTAACGCTCCAACGGAAATGAAGTCAACGCCGGTTTCAGCAAGGGCCCGCACATTTTCCAAAGTGACGTTACCGGAAGCCTCCAGTTTCGCGCGCCCGGCGCTGAGTTTTACCGCCTCACGAATCAGCTCGACGGTCATGTTGTCCAGCAGAATTCGGTCAACACGAAGATCGAGTGCGGTTTGTACGTCAGCGAGAGTTCTCGCTTCTATCTCTAGCTCGAGCGACATCGCCGAAGCGCGCACGCGGTCAATAGCTTCTTTAAGAGAGCCCGCAAAGTCGATATGGTTGTCCTTTATTAATACCATATCATGGAGACCGATGCGATGATTCCGGCCGCCGCCGCGCCGCACTGCGAACTTGTCGAGAGCGCGCAGACCGGGCGCGGTTTTGCGCGTGTCCAGAATGGTCGCCTGCGTGTGCGATACTGCCTCGACAAATTCGCGAGTCAAGGTTGCGATCCCTGACATCCGGTTGAGAAAGTTCAAAGCCGTCCTTTCACCGCTCAACAGGGCGCGAGCCGCTCCTGATAGATTCGCCAACACCGTGGTTGATTGCACGACCGAACCCTCTGCTACCGCAGCGATAAATTCAATCCGCCCGTCGAGCAAACGGAAGACTTCTTCCGCCACATCCAAACCCGCAATAACTCCAGCCTGCTTAGCTACAATCTGTCCTCGCAGGATAGCGTCGGCCGGCACAATAGCCTCAGTGGTTACATCCCCGGAACCAATATCCTCTTCGAGCGCCCTCTTCAGGCACGCTAAAATTTCTGATCGAAACAACGTTGTCACTGTTAAATATTAAGTGGGCAGGCCTCTATGTCGCAATGCATCCTAATATCTCAACGGCAAGCCTGAGCCAACACTTCAGCTTGTCTATCGTTCCTGGTTCGCTTGGAACCAGTCGCGGTTGTTGTGGCTGCTGAGATCCTTCAGGAACTCGAACAAGCCGCGCGTAAAATAACTTTCGGCCATTTGCTACACCCCTATGTAAGTATCCCCAAAAACTGGACCATTGAAAAGTAGAGGTTTTCGGGCGAGTATGACGCCAGGAGACCAAGATGAAGAAGAGCAAATTCAGCGAGAATCAAATCATCACGATCTTGAAAGCAGTGGAAGCAGGGCGAGCCGTCAGAGAGGTATGTCGCGAGCATGA
>Ga0137371_10003146_pt1 | contig 13054 bp, 12 predicted proteins | sample SagtaG_7_FD_104919 | JGI IMG/M metagenome (GOLD analysis project Ga0137371, IMG submission 104919) | Vadose zone soil microbial communities from Sagehorn Ranch, Mendocino, California, USA - Sage1_R_40_16 metaG | ecosystem: Environmental > Terrestrial > Soil > Vadose zone | place: USA... | reverse complement strand
CTTATTGTCAGGGTAATTCGACTCGTAGTACCGTCCGGCTTGGCCGCGAATCTCCAGCTCCGCAAGCAGGCGCTGGCCTGGGGCACCCAGAACGCGAGCAGCGACCGCTCGACGGTCATCGGCGGGATCCGGCTGCGGGCACGACTGGAGCCCCAGGAGCTCAACGCCAGCCCGGCGGTCTGACCACACGAGCGCGACCTCGCCGGCGCTCAGCTCAAGACCAGCCGGCGTAGCGCCTCCGGGTCGAGCAGGCGGATCGCGCTGGTGTCGTAGGCGATCAGGCCGCGCTTGCGGAAGGAGGCCAGCCCGCGGGTGACGTTCTCGCGGCTCGCGCCGACCATCCCGGCCAGGTCACGGTGGGTGAGGCGCAGGGCGATCACCTGGCTGCCGTCGGCGGCCGTGTGGCCGTGGCGCTCGGCCAGGCCGAGCAGCGCCTTGGCGAGGCGGCCCTTGACGTCCAGGGAGAGCAGGTCGTCGATCAGCGCCTCCCGGTCGGCCAGGCGCGCGGCGACCAGGCGCAGCAGCGCCGCCGACGCGCTCGGGGTGGTGTCCAGGAACGCCCAGAACGCCTCCCGGCCGATCAGCCACGCCAGCGTCGGGGAGGTGGCCCGCGCCCCGGCGGTGCGCTTGCCGTCGCTCAGCAGCGCCAGCTCGCCGATCAGCTCGCCCGGGCCGATGATGCTGTGGACCTGCTCGGCGCCGCCCCGGGCGGGGGAGATGATCGCCACCTCACCGGCGGTGAGCACGTAGACGTGCGCGGCCGGCTCGCCCTGGCGCATCAGGAACGCGCCCGCCGGGTAGGCGACCGGCGAGGCCTGCTGGACCAGCCGCTGCAGCGCCGCCTCCTCGCCGCCGCCGAACAGCTCGCTCCGCCGTAGCACCTGCAGCAGCTGGGCGCTGTCCGGCGCCCGCCGCCGCGGCGTCACCGTGTCGCTCCAAGCTCTCGGACCAGGCGGCGGGCGCCGACGGCGCGTGCCAGGGCCAGCGCTTCGGCGGTGAGCGGGGCCGCCCGGCGGGCGTGCTGGGTCCCGGCGCGGTGCAGGGCGGCGACCAGGTCCACCAGCGTGCGCAGCCGCTCCAGCCGGTAGCCGGAGGGATTCAGGGTGGCGAGCGCCCGCTCCAGCAGCGCGACCGCCTCGGTGTGCCGCCCGGTCGCGGCCGCCAGGCGTGCCTCAGTGCGCTGCAGCCGCGCCCGCGACAGCACGTCGCCGGCCTGCAGGCAGTGCCAGGACCGCGCCACCGCCAGGGCAGCGCCCTCCAGGTCCGGCTGGTCGCCGGCCAGGCACGCCTCGGCGTAGTGCAGCTCGGCCTCAGGGTCGGCACTGCCGTCCGGCTTGGCGGTCAGGGCGATCGCCTCGGCGGCGAGGCGGCGGGCGGCGGCCGCGTCGCCGCGCCCAGCCGCGACCTGGACAAGGCCGAGGAGCGACCACAGCCGCTGCAGCGTCAGCCCGATGGTGCAGCGCTGCTGGTTGGCATGCTCATAGTGGCGCCGCGCCAGCTCCAGGTCGCCATGGAGCGCGGCGACCTCGCCGAGCGCGAAGCTCGCGCCCGCCTCGGCGTTGCGGCGCCCGCCGGCCCGCGCCGCCGCCGCCAGGCTGAGCGCCTCCTCCCGGATGGTGGCAAGCGGGGTGGCCAGCTGCAGCCGCACCGGCAGCAGCGTCGACTGCACCTCGATCGCCAGGTCAGGATGGCCGCCGTCGCGGGCGTGGGCATGCGCGTCCAGCAGCAGCCGCTCGGTCTCGCGCAGGTTGCCGGTGAGGTAGGGCTCCTGCGCCTTGGCGCGCAGCGCCCTGGCCAGCAGATCCGCCCGGCCGGTGGTGGTGGCGTCGGCCAGGGCCCGGTCGGCCGCCGCGGCGGAGCGGTCGAACTCGTTGAGGCGGCCGTAGAGGTTGCTCAGCTCCGTATACGCCACCGCCCGCGGCGCTGGCCGCTCCGCGGCTGCTGCGGCGCGCAGGTCGGCGATGGCGGCGGCGGGATCGCCGATCGCGGCGCGCAAGGCGCCGCGCCGTACCCACAGCTCGGCCAGCTCCTCCGGCGGTGTGCCCGCGACCCCGACCAGGGCGAGCGCCTCGTCGAGCATGTGCGCCGCCGACGCCAGCGCCTCCTGGTCGCGCAGCCGCTCGGCGGCGAGCCGGCAGGCACCCACCGCACGGGCCGCCAGCTGCTGGTCGCCCGCGGTCGGGGTGCGGATCTGGCCGGCGAGCCGCACGGCCGCCACCAGATGCGGCGCGATCAGCTCCGGCAGGACCAGCTCATGCGCCTGGTGGCCGCTGCGGGTCACGATGTGGTCGGCGAGGCGCCGGTGCAGCTCGGAACGGGTCGCCTTGGGCAGCAGCTCGTAGGCGACCTCCCGGAACAGAGTGTGCTGGAAGGTGAACGAGTTCGGCCGCCCGCTGACCCAGTCCGGGACCTGCTCGATCAGTCCGCTCTCCAACAGGACCGTGAGGTCGGCGTCCAGCCGGTCTCCCACCGCGTCCCCGCGCCCGTCGTGGTCGCTGCCCGCGCCGGTGCCTGGCAGCGACAGCGCGGCAAGGGACTCCTGGGTGAACCAGCGGCCGATCACCGCCGCGCGGCACAGGACCTGCTTGCAGGAGGGCGGCAGGCGGTCGAGGCGCGCGGCGATCAGCGCCCGCAGGGAATCGGGGATCGGCAGTCGCGCCTGGGCCACCTTGGCCTCGTCGGCCTCGCGCAGCGCCAGGCCGAGCTCCTTGACGAACAGCGGGTTGCCCTGGCTCGCTTCCTGGACCCGCGCGACCAGGCCGTCACTCAGCTCCACGTCGCCGCCGAGCACGCCGCGCAGCAGCGCCGCGGTGAAGCGCTCCGGCAGGCACTCCAGGTCGATGCGTCGGGCACCGGTGTGCTGCAGCCACGCCGGGTCCAGCGGCAGGTCCGGGCGGGTGGTGCCGACGAAGGCCAGCTCGCTGTGGGGCGGGCAGCCCCCGCTGACCAGGATGGTGGCGACGTCGAGCAGGTCGCGGCTGGCCCAGTGGAGATCCTCCATCACAATGACGGTCCGCTCGTGGGCGGCCATGCGGCACAGCACCCCGGCCAGCGCGGCGGCCAGCTCCCTGGCGCCGACCTGGCTCGGCGCGGTGGCGTGCTCGGCGGCCCGTTCGCGATGGCGTCCGCCACGGCGTCCGCTGGCCGACTCGAGCCCGATCAGCCGGCACACCGCCGCGGCGGTGGTGGCGGCCTCCGGGCCGGGGCCGGTCCAGCTCTCGGTGACAAGCGCGGTGATCGCCTCGGCCAAGGTGCCGCTGGGGTCAGTGGCCGGGACGCCCGCTGCGGCGGCGAGCACCTCGCGCACCGGCCAGAACGGCAGGCTCTGCCAGTCCGGCAGGCAGCGTCCCCACAACACCTGCACCTGGTCGCCCAGGCGGGCCGCGGTCGCCCGCACCAGCGTGGTCTTGCCGACCCCGGCCTCGCCGACCAGCAGCACCAGGCGGCTGAGCACAGCCGCCTGGTCGACCGCCTGGAGCAGCTTCGGCAGGTCCTCCTCGCGGTCGACCATCAGGCTCACCGGTTGTGACACGGTGGTCATGCCCGTCACCTCGACCACCTCGACCGGGCGCTGCTTGCCGCGCGCCACGATCCGCCGGGGCGGCCCGGCCACCACCAGGTCACGGGCCGCACGGGCGGTGCGGGTGGAGATCAGGATCTGACCTGGCTCGGCCGCCTGCTGGATGCGCGCGGCGGTATGCACCGCGTCCCCGGCGACCCGCAGGTCGCTGGCCCGCAGCACCGCCACCACCTCGCCGGTGGCCATGCCGATCCTGAGCCGGAGGCTCGGGCCGGTTCCGGCCGCCTGCGGCCGGGCGGGTTCCTCCAGTACCGCGCGCATCGCCAGCGCGGCCCGCACCGCCCGGGCGGCGTCGTCACCGTGGGCGACCGGAAAGCCGAACACCGCCAGGATCGCGTCGCCGATGTATTTCTCCAGCGTCCCGCCGCAGCGGCGAATCTCGGCCGCGAGGCGATGGAAGCTCTCGTCGAGCAGGCTGCGGGCCGCCTCCGGGTCCAGCGACTCGACCAGCGTGGTGGAACCGACCAGGTCGGCGAACAGCACGGTGACCACCCGCCGCTCCTCGCCACCCCGCAGTCGACCGCCGCAGGCGGGGCAGAACCGGGCCTCCGGCGGCGCCGCCGCCCAGCATGCGGGGCAGGCAACCGCATCGGCAGCCGTCCCGGTCCTGTTCGAGGCCGGACCGGGGAGCGTGGATGCGCCGCCTCGCTGTGCCAGCGGATCAGCGGGCATGGTTCCCGTTGGTGCTATTTCCAGGGACCGCGTTCGGGGGCCATCGAGGAGCCGGCCCCCTCGCCCTCCTCCTCGCCGTCACCGTCACCGTCGGCGGTGTCATCACCAGGCTCGGGTTGGGCGGGGTCGTCGGGGTCCAGGGTGTCAGGCTCGCTCTCCCACGGGCCGCGGAGGGACTCGGTCCCGGACGATCCTGGAGCCGCCTGGGGATCCTTGCCCTCGTCAGGGTCGATGGTGCTCACGGTTGCCTCCCGTCACTGTCGTGCCCACCCGTCATTGGCGTCAGTGTCGCTGCAAGCTGTGGAGCCATCTGCAACCTTCGAGCATGATCATGCCAGTCCGACCGCGATGCCGGGTGTCAGATTCAATTACGGTCAGGTGTCGAATCCTGACACCTTGATCATCCTGCCCGGGTCCGACCCCAGCGGTGGCCGCCACATGGCAGCCACTAAGATGTGGGGATTCACCGGACCGCTGGAGAGTGACGCGGATTCGTATCAAGGTCGTTTCCGACATCCACGGCGCCGCCGAAGCGCTCCGCCGCCAAGCCGCCGGCGCCGACGCGCTGCTGGTCTGCGGCGACCTCGTCAACCTGCTCGACTACCGCACCATGGACGGGATCGCGGTCGAGCTGTACGGCCGCGAGACCATCGCGCGCTTCGTCGAACTGCGCAACGCCGCACGGTTCGAGGAGGCCGGCGGAGTCCTGCGCACCGCGGTCGCCGGCCGCGAGGGCGAAGTGATCGCCCGGGTGCGCGCCGACATGCGGGCCCAGTATGAGGCGGTCTTCGCCGCCTTCCCTGAGCGGACCTACCTGACTCACGGCAACGTCGACAACGTCGACCTGTTCCAGGACCTGCTGCGCCCGGGCGTGCGCCATCTGGACGCCGAGGCGGTCGATGTCGACGGGATGCGTGTCGGCTTCATCGGCGGCGGCCTGCCGCGCGGCCGCACCCCGCACCTGTCGGAGGTGACCCACGAGCAGTTCAGCGCCAAGGTGGCCCGCCTGCCACGCGTCGACGTGCTCTGCGCGCACATGCCGCCCGCCATCGACGACCTGCGCTTCGACCTGGCCGCTGGCCGCTTCGAGCCTGGCAGCCAGGCGCTGCTCGACTACGTCGAGGAACACCAGCCCGACTACCTGTACTACGGCCATGTCCACCAGCCCCGCAAGAGCCGCCTGCGCGTTGGCCGCACCCGCCTGGTGAACGTCGGCTACTTCCGCGCCACCGGCCGCATGCTGGACCATCCCGCCGACTAGACTCGCCGGAATCCGACCGGGAACCGGTGTCCGAGGAGAGGAGCCGTGACCCCCATGGCCGAGCATGCCGAAGGCACCATCGAGGTCTACGGCACCCCCGCCGAGATCATGGGGGTGATCGCCGGCTTCGACGCCTACCCGGAGTGGGTCGGCAACATGGACGAGGCCGAGGTCCTGGAACGCGACCGCCAGGGCCGCGCCACCAAGGTGGCCTTCAAGCTCCGGACCCCGGTGATGAACGCCGCCTACACCCTCGCCTACCGCTACGAGCCGGACGACCTCGGGGTGTCCTGGACCTACGTGGAGGGCAGCCTCCAGGATCTCTCCGGGCAGTACGCGCTGGAGCCGCTCGACGACGGCACCACCCGCGTCACCTACCGCCTCGAGGTCGACCTCGGCATGCCCCTGCCCGGCCTGCTCAAACGGCAGGCAGCCAAGCAGATCGTGCGCTCGGCGCTGGGCGACCTGAAGCAGCGCGTGGAGTCGGCGTAGGCTCAGGCGGAGAGACCATCACGGCACGACCGCTGGAGCGTTCGCTTGCGCATCTTGTTATTCACTGGCAAGGGGGGCGTCGGCAAGACCACGGTGGCGGCGGCGACCGCCGTGCGCGCCGCCGCGCTGGGGCACCGGACCCTGGTCATGTCGACCGATCCGGCGCACTCGCTGGCTGACTCGTTCGAGTTCGAGCTGGGGTCCAAGCCCCGCCAGGTGGCTGACAACCTGTGGGCGGAGCAGATCGACACCCAGGCGCGGCTGGAGGCCAACTGGCGCGAGATCCAGGACTACGTGATCACGCTGCTGAACTGGGGTGGGGTGGACGCGGTCGAGGCCGAGGAGCTGTCGGTGATCCCCGGGCTCGACGAGCTGTTCAGCCTTATCGACATCAGCCGCTACCAGCAGCAGGGCGCCTACGACCTGCTGGTGGTCGACTGCGCGCCGACGGCGGAGACGCTGCGGCTGCTGTCGCTGCCGGAGGCGCTGTCGTGGTACATCGACCGGCTGTTCCCGTCGTCGCGGCGGATCGCCAGTGTGGCCCGGCCGCTGCTCGGGCGGCTCGGAAGCCTGCCGCCGATCGCCTCCGACGCGGTCTTCGGCGCGGTCGAGCGGCTCTACCGCAACCTGGAGCGGGTCCGCATGCTGCTGGCCGAGCCGGAGTCGTCGACCGTCCGGCTGGTGGTCAACGCGGAGAAGATGGTGGTCGCCGAGGCCCGGCGGACCTACACCTACCTGTCGCTGTTCGGCTACCGGGTCGACGCGGTGGTGGTGAACCGGTTGCTGCCCGACGACGTCACCGACCCGTACTTCCTGAAGTGGAAGGAGATCCAGGCGGTCCATTACCGCAGCATCACCGAGTCGTTCGCGCCACTGCCGATCCTGCCCTGCCGGCTGTTCGACGACGAGATGATCGGCCTGGACCGGCTCGGCGAGGTGGCCGGGGCGGTCTACGGCGAGCGCGACCCGGCCGCGGTGCTGGCGCACTCCCAGCCCATGCGGGTCAGCAAGACCAAGGGCGGCTACGCGATGCTGCTCGACCTGCCGTTCGCCGAGCGTGCCGAGCTGGACGTGCTGCGCAAGGGCGAGGAACTGTACGTCAAGGTCGGTGCCTACAAGCGCAACGTGCTGCTGCCGCAGGCGCTGCAGCCGCTCGACGTGGTCTCGGCGACGTTGCGCGACAGCACCCTGGAGGTCCGCTTCGGGGCCGCTCCGTCCAGCCCGAGCCGGTAGAGTCCGCTCAGGACACCGACGGGCAACGCGACCAGGTCGCCGGGAGCGTGCGGGGCCGGGAGCATGAGGAGGACGGATGACGCAGGACGATGCCCCTGAAGGGTTGGCACCGGAGTGCCGGGTTTGCCCGCTCTGCATGGGGCTTGCGGTGCTCCGCCAGTCCCGGCCCGAGGCGCTGGAGCACCTGCTGAAGGCGGGCGCGGAGCTGCTGCTGGCGGTGCGGGCGCTGCTCGACGGCGCCGAAGGGCTGCGCGGGTCGGCCACTCTGCAGCGCATCGACATCGGCTGAGGCGGTGGGGTGGAGATGAGCCAGGACGAGGCTGCGGCCGACACATCGGGGGGCCCCGCGGCAGCCATGGGATCGGCCGTCGGTCCTTCCGGCCGCGGGACCGTGCCCCCCGAACCCCCCGTCCCGCCGGATCCGGAACGCCGGCAGGCCATCGGGATCGACATCGGCGGCACCAAGATCGCCGCCGGGGTGGTCGCCACAGGCGGGGAGATCATCGACCGGACGCTGGTCCCGACCCCGCCGGTGGAGGACCAGGAGCCAACCGTGGCGGCGATCCGCGAGGTGATCGACACCCTGCGGACCCGCCACCCGACCGCCGAGGCGATCGGGGTCGGCGCCGCCGGCCTGGTCGAGTGGCCCGGTGGGCGGATCATCTGGGCGCCCCACAACGCCTACCGGCAGCTGCCGCTGCGGCGGTTGCTCTACGAGGGGACCGGCCTTCCGACGGTGGTCGACAACGACGCCAACACCGCCGCCTGGGCGGAGGCCTGCTTTGGCGCGGGCGTGGGCGTCGGGCACGTCGTGCTGCTCACCGTCGGCACCGGGATCGGTGGCGGGCTGGTGCTCGGTGGGCAGCTCTACCGTGGCGCGACCGGGCTCGGCGCCGAGGTCGGCCACATGACCGTCGACCCGGACGGCGACCCGTGCGCCTGCGGCAACCTCGGCTGCCTGGAGGCGATGGCATCGGGGACCGCGCTCGGCCGCGCCGGGCGCAGGGCGGCCGCCGCCGACCCGGGCGGCCGGCTCGCCCAGCTCGCCGGCGCGCCGGACGCGGTCACCGGCGAGGTCGTGTTCCAGGCCGCGCAGGAGGGCGACCCGACCGCCCGGGAGCTGTTCGAGCAGCTCGGCTTCTGGCTCGGGGTCGGCATCGCCTCGCTGGTCAGCCTCTTCGACCCGGAGCTGGTGGTGATCGGCGGCGGGCTGGTGGCCACCGGCGATCTGCTGCTGGAGCCGGCACGGGCGGCGATGGAGCGCTACACCTTCGCCCGCCCGCACCGCGAGTTGCCGCCGGTGGTGCCCGCCCTGCTCGGCCACGAGGCTGGCCTGGTCGGCGCCGCCGCCCTGGCGCTGGGCACCCGTGCCTGACGGGGGCTTCGGGGGGCACAGTCCCGCGGCCGGAAGCACCGAAAGCGGTTTCCATGGCGGCCGTGGGGCCCCCCGATGGGTCAATCCCGCGCGCCGGCTTCGGATCGGCCTGACCCTGCCGCAGTTCCGGCGCGACGCCAGCTCGACGCTGGCCACCTTCGACGAGCTTTGGCGGCTCGGCTACGACGGCGCCTTCGTCTTCGACCACCTCTGGCCGCTGCTGCAGCCGACCCGGCCAGCGCTGGAGGGGTGGACCCTGCTCGCCACGCTTGCCGCTCGCCGCGGCGGCGGCGACGGGTTCCGCCTCGGGACGCTGGTGACGCGGGCGGGGCTGCGGGCGCCGAGCCTGCTCGCGCACATGGCGGCCACCGTGCGGTCGATCGCGGGTGCACCGCTGATCGCCGGGGTGGGTGCGGGGGATGCCGCCAGCCGCGCCGAGAATCTGGCCTTCGGGCTGCCGTACGAGGACGCGGCCGGCCGCCTCGCCAACGTTGAGGCGGCGGCTGTGGCCCTGGCCGGGACCGGGGCCGCTGAGGTGTGGATCGGCGGCCTCGGCGCGACGACTCGCGCGCTCGCCGGCAGGGTGGCGGACGCCTGGAACGCCTGGGGGGTGACCCCCGACGAGCTCGCCGCCGGCTTGGCGACGGTACGCCAGGCAGCCGAGCAGGCCGGGCGCGACCCCGCGACGGTGCGTGCCACCTGGGGCGGGCAGGTCCTGATCGGTACCGACGCGGCGGAGGCCCGGGTGCTGCTGGACCGCTGGGCCGAGCGGCGCGAGCCCCAGGATGTGGCGCGGACCGTTGCCGGTGACGCCGCCACGGTTTTGGCCCGCCTGCACGAGCTGGGCGAAGCGGGCGCGGTGTGGTGTATTGCCGCACTGGTTGGAGGACCCGACCAGCAGCTCGATTCAATGCGGTCATTGCTTGCCAAAGCCGCTGGATTCGCCATGCGCGTCCCAGCGAGTGCGTAATTCAGCGGAGAATCTGCTCGCCGGACGGATCCGTCCAGCCAGGCGATATTGGCAAGGCGAGCGCCTGACAAGACAGCTTCGCCGAAACCTGCTAGGTTCTCGCTGCTCACGGCCAGAGCAGGGCGAGCCAGGGCTGATTGACTAGCAAATAAAGTCTAGGCATCGTTGCGATTATTAGTACCGTTTGTTGGGGAAACGGCATTGCGCTTCTGACCGTGCGCACGCACAATCTTCATGCCTGCCACTTAACGCCGCTGCGGCCTGCTTCCCCCGAGCAGGTACGCAAAGGGGAGGAGTTCCATGCCTGCCGCACTGTGCCGTCCTATTCCCAAGACCGGAATCATGCAGGTTTTTCACGCTTCGAGCACCTGGTCCCGTCCGGTTGCCTCCTCGACATGGTCGCGTCCAACGGCCTCGTCGACGTGGTCGCTCGCGTCCTCGACGTGGTCGCGTCCGGTCGCCTCCAGTACCTGGTCGCGTCCGGTCGCGTCGTCGACGTGGTCCTGAGTTGGGGCTTCCTAGACTGAGGTGTGACCGTTAGTCTCTTCTCTCTGGTCACGCTCAAGGTGCGGATTGCCGCATGCGTGAAAGGGACCCAACCTCGATGGTGTCGTGAGCCAACCGGCGACCCTGCCGGCGACCGTCCGGACCTCGCTGACGCGGCCCGCATGGCTGCTGGTCGTCGCCAGTATGGCCGTGGCCGCGATCGTCGCTGGCAGCCTCGCGCCCAGCGCGGTCCATGACCTGACGCACGGGCAGACCGGCGTGGTGTGGACCGCGCTGCTGTATGCCGGCGGGTTGGTCATGGCCGAGCGGTTCGTCGTCAAGGTGCCGGTGCGCAACCACCGGTTCTCGATCGGCGTGACCGACATGGTGATCGCGCTCGGGTTCGTGTTCCTGGCACCGCCGCTGCTGGTGCTCGCGACCGCGGTCGGCATCGCGATCAGCCAGTGGCTGTTCGAGTCCCAGCTGGTCAAGCGGCTGTTCAACGTCCCGCAGTACATGCTCTCGGTGGCGGCGGCGGCCAGCGTCGCGCTCGCGATGCGGACGCTGCTGCACCACCTGCGCCCCTTCGGCATCGACGTCCCCGCGACCGCGACCGGCAGCTTCAAGCCCAGCCTGGCAGTCGTCTGGGTGGTCGGCATGGCCGCCTTCTTCCTGGTCAACCACTCGCTGGTCAGCATCGTGATCAGCCTGCTGGTGGGGCAGGGCTTCGTGCAGTGCTGGCTGCGCGCCGCTCCGGTCGCGCTCGCCGACTGGGCCGCCAGCACCGCCTACGGCCTGGTGATCGCCGCACTGCTCGGCCACGACCGGGCGCTGCTGCCGTTCCTGATCGTGCCGATCGTGCTCACCTTCATCGGCAACCGCGCCTGGGCGCGCAGCCTCGCGCAGGGCCAGCGCATGCACTCCCTGTACGCGGCCGGCCGCGCGCTCTCCAACCGGCTCGGCGACATCTCCGCCTGGCAGGAGTTCGTCCAGCAGGTCCCCGAGGTGCTCAACTGCGAGGGTGCAGCGGTGTTCCTCGGCCGCGCCGACGACGGCACCCTGGAGGTCGTCGAGAGCGGCGGCGGCTTCGACCGCCTCAACGTCAGCCCGTCGCCGGTCGCCTGGGAGCAGGCCGCCAAGGGGTATGCCACCCGCGCCGACTGGCGCCGCAGCACCATGGTGATGATGGAGGTCGAGGGCCGCGTGGTCGGCTACGCCGTCGCCTTCGGGCCCAGGGTCGACGCCGACTTCACCCAGGACGACCGCGACATCCTGCTGACGCTGGCCAACCAGGGCGCCGCCGCGCTGCTCAACGAGGAGCTGTTCCGCGAGGCCGAGAACGAGCGCACCACTCTGCGCGACATCGTCGGCCACTCCACCGACGGCATCTACACCGTCGGCCCCGACCGCACGGTGCGCTCCTGGAATCCCGCGATGGTGGCCCTCACCGGCTACGCCGAGGACGAGGCGGTGGGGCAGAAGTGCTTCAACCTGCTGCGCGCCCGCGACGACAACGGCGTCGACATGTGCGCCGCCGACTGCCCGATCCTGGTCGCCGCCAGATCCGGCCACGAGGAGGTCCGCGACGCCTCGGTGCTCAACAAGGACGGCGTCGCCCGCTGGATCCGCTACAACCACGCGCCGGTGATGGGCTCCGACGGCGACATGGACGCCGACGTGGTGGTGGTCCGCGACGTCACCCGCGAGCGCCAGACCGACGAGCTGAAGGCCGACTTCGTCGCCAGCGTCTCGCACGAGCTGCGCACCCCGCTGACCCCCATCAAGGGGTTCTTGATGACGCTGCTGCGCGAGGACCGCGACTTCACCCAGGAGCGGCGCCGGGAGTACTACAAGCTGATGCTCACCCAGACCCAGCGTCTGGAGCGCCTGATCGAGGACCTGCTGGAGGTGACCCGCCTGGAGGCCGGCGCCGACCTGGTCGACGCGATCGCGATCGACGCCATCGACCTGGTCCGCCAGGTGGTCGACCGCTCCACCGCCGAGGACCCCGAGCGGATCATCAATGTGCGCACCCCCGGCCACGCGGTCTACTGCCGGGGCGACTGGATGCGGACCGACCAGGTGCTCGGCAACCTCCTGTCCAACGCCATGCGCTACTCCCCGCCGCACGAGACCGTCGAGGTCCGTCTGGTGCCGCAGGGCCGCGAGGTCGTCTTCGAGGTCCGCGACGCCGGACCGGGCATCCCCAACGACGAGCAGTCACGCATCTTCGAGCGGTTCCACCGTGTCGGCCACTACCTCACCCGCGAGCCAGGCGGCGCCGGCCTCGGCCTCTACCTGGCCAAACGCCTGGTCGAGGCGATGGGCGGCCGCATCTGGGTCTCCAGCCGCCTCGGCCACGGCTCAGTCTTCTCCTTCGCCCTCCCCTCCGAGCCGAGCCTCAACGCCGTCCGCCTGGACGACCGTCGCCGCCTCGGGTGACACAGGCGGTAAGGTGGCCTCCGCCGAGGAAGCCCGGTTCCGAGCGGAGGAAGCCCGACGATGACCGATGCCAGTGCCATCCGTGCCAGCAGCGATGACTACCAGGCGTTCCTGGAGTCGCAGGAGACGACGACGCTGCGCGACTGGGCGCTGCGCGTCGCCCGTGAGCGGCACGACGTCGGGTTCTTCTGGGATCTCGCCAAGCACCTGCCGGACGTCGAGGACGCCAACCTGGACTGGGCCGCCTATGACCCGATCGACGCGATCCGTGAGCTGACCCATCTGGTGACGCACTTCCGCGAGGAGGCGGCGGGGCCGGACGTGGCCTCCCTGCTGCGGATCCGCTACGTCGAGTACCTGGTCGACGCCGGCGAGCACCGTTTCGACAAGGCTTAGGCTGGGGCCTCGGCAGTGTCGGGGGCGAGCGGCAGCAGCAGCTTGAAGGTCGCGCCCCTGCCTGGGGTGCTGTCCACTTCGACGGTGCCGCTGTGGGCGGCGACCAGAGCGGCGACGATCGCGAGGCCGAGCCCGGCGCCGGCGCCG
>Ga0137371_10003136_pt1 | contig 13091 bp, 9 predicted proteins | sample SagtaG_7_FD_104919 | JGI IMG/M metagenome (GOLD analysis project Ga0137371, IMG submission 104919) | Vadose zone soil microbial communities from Sagehorn Ranch, Mendocino, California, USA - Sage1_R_40_16 metaG | ecosystem: Environmental > Terrestrial > Soil > Vadose zone | place: USA: California... | reverse complement strand
TGGAACACAAACGGGTAGGACAGGTGATAATCCTTCTCCAGGATGGGAATGGGCCCGGCGGACTTGCCTGCGTTGTCGACAACGCTCAAGACAATCGATCCCTTATAGTGCGAAAGGGGCGCTTCCTCGTGGAATATGTAGTACTCGTTCCCCACTCGAATGGGAAAGGGATCGGCCCAATAACGATCCACTGGAGGAACCAGCGTATGAAAGGGTCCCGTCCCCGGTCGCTCGCTTCGACCGAGTCGATAGGCCAGCGTCCACTGCTCACGATACAGCGTCCTCATCCATGTGTCGGAAGCGTAGCGTCGCACGAGACGCGTCCCTGCCTGTAGCATTTCCAGATTACCCGGAGCGCCGGCCGGACCAACTGCTGGAGTGTTGGCAGCGTCACTCGGCGGGCTCGCCGCGACCCTCTGGACGAATGCGTCGGGATCTTCCCCCAGGCGCAGCAGGCTCCTCGCCAACGCGGCGGAAATCTTCCAGTAGACGCGATTCTTGTTGCGAGACAACGAACGCCGATCGGTGGGTGCCACACACCGGTAGATGGAACGCTTCCCGTCAGACCCCTTCAGCTCGATACACAGGTGCGTTTCGGTGCTCGGTCTCCCTTCGATGACCTCCCAAAACGCCGGGGTGGATTGTGTTCTCGGGTCGCCGCTGTGACCGGATGGCACGCTCCAAACACCATACGTGGACAGGTTGGCCAAGCCCGCATCCGGCAGCAAACAGAAGGGATCCAGCACTACGTCAATGTGTTCTTCTGCGAGTGCGCGAACCAGCGCCGTGTGCACCGGTTGCGAGCCCGCGAGGGCATGCCGGAGATTGAAGACACGACAACTGGGGAGCGCGGATTGCAAGTCGATCGGGGCAAGAGCGTCTGCAACGCTGGGAAACAGATAACGATCTATCCGCTCGTACAACGAGAAGAGCAAGCGTCGCAGTTTCCGCCCCTCGTTACGGGCCGCGAGCAATGCCAGCACGACGGTTGCGACTTCGGATCCCTGAACTGCGTCCAGGCCCTTGTACAACCAGTTGGGAATCGTTCCGCCATCGGTGACGAGTAGCAGGCGGAGCGGTGCGCGGGACTTGTGATTCATCATCGTTGTTACCCGGTCGCTTGGACACCCGCAACCGTTGCACGATTGGCGAATGCCTCCTGCAGCGCGCGCCGGTCGACTTTGCCGTTGGCATTCCGAGGCAGTCGGTCGAACTCCAGCCAGCGGGAGGGCAGCATGGGGGCGGGCAGCACTTTGGCCAGCTCCTTCCGCACCTCGGCGGGCGTGACCGCGACCGGAGGGCGGGGGCGGGGCACATAGGCGCAACAGATCACCGTGCCCTCGAAGCCGTCCGTGGGAATCGCCACAACGGCGCTTTCCTGGAGGAGACTGATGGCGCTCAACGCGTTGTCAATCTCGCCGAGCTCGATCCGATAGCCCCGGCTCTTGATCTGAGAGTCGGCGCGGCCCAGGAAGTACACCAGCCCGTCGTCCCCGATCTTGGCCAAGTCCCCCGTCCGATAGATGCGATCCGCGGCGTCTGACGAGAATGGGTTGGGCAGGAACGCGGCGCGGGTCTTCTCCGGGTCCCTCCAGTATCCCGGGCTCAGGCCGACCCCGCGGATGTAGAGGTTCCCGACCACCCCCGGCGACACAGGTCGCTGCGTCTCGTCGAGGATGAGCAGCTCCTCCCCCTCGCACGCCGTCCCGATCGGGATCACCGCGACGTCGTCCGGTGGACAGCTCGGCACGGTGTAATAGCTGCTGGCGATCGTCGTCTCCGTGGGGCCGTACAGGTTGGTGAACGTCGCGTGGGGCAGGCGCGCCATCCAGTACCGCAGCGCCGGGGTGGGAAAGACCTCGCCGCACCACAGGAGTCGTCTGAGCGTGGGGAAGTCGTTGAACTGCACGACGTCGAACTTGGCCAGGTAACCGAGCAGTGACGGCACGGAGAACCACTGGGTGAGCTCCGAGACCCGGATGAACTCAGCCAGCGCATTGGGCAGCAGGTTGATCTCTGGCGGTACGAGGTGCAGCTGGGCGCCGGACGCAAACGTGCCAAACACGTCGAACGTGGAGAGATCGAAGTGCAGCGGAGGGTGACTGGACAGCCGGTCCATCGGACCAAGTTGGAAGTACCGCGTGGCCCACTCGACGAAATGGATCACGTTGCGGTGCGGGATGACGACGCCCTTCGGCGTGCCGGTGGACCCGGACGTAAACAGGATGTGGGCAGGATCCTCGGAGCCGTTGCGGTAGTCCAGCGGGTCGCGCGACGCGCCCAGCACATCCTCGAGGGAGAAGGACGGGGCGAACGGCTCGCCTGCGGCTCGCTCTCCCTCCAACCATCCCACCGAAACCGAGCGCCGCAGCCGCGCGTCCGACAACAGCCCGCGTAACAGGGACGCGGTGCGCGCCTCGGCCAGGATCACACGCGGCGCGGCGGCCTCGACGATCTTCAGGGCACGCGGAGCGGGACTCGCCGGGTCGAGCGGGACGTACATGCAATCCGCCTTGAGGGTCGCCACCATGCTCACAATCGCCAGCGGCGACTTCGGCAGCAGCAGGCACACGCGGTCGCCCCGCTGGCACCCGGCGGTCTTCAAGGTGCGCGCCAGCTGGGTGCTCGAGGCTTCGAGCTGTGCGTAGGTCAGCGATTGGTCGCGCGTCACCACCGCGGCGGCGTCCGGCCGACGCTCCGCCTGCTCGGTCACCCACTGCTGCAGCAGGGAGGTCATCGGCTCGCCAGTGTCAGCGCTCTGCGGAAGGCCTGATTCGTGTGGTGCAATTCCTCCTGCGTGGGCGGAATATCGAGGATGAACGACCGATAGCCGACGGACATATAGCGCGACAACTCGTCCCCGACCCGTTCGTAGCTTCCCACGAGGTACGGGCACATCGTCTTGTAATTCTCGAACGGCACCAGCCAGTACGGGCTCTCGCCCGACGCCGTGGCGTTCGCCAGCTGCGACAGCTGTCCATGCCAGACGGAATCCGAGACCTTCATCGCCAACTGATGAGTGAGCTGGCCCTTGCGGTCCTCGGGAAAGCGCTGCCGGGCGATGCGCCATGCGTCATCGCCATCCTCGCGGGCGATGATCCCCAATCTCACGCCCGCACCGACTCCTTCGTCCGGGGCGACCTCCTCGCCGGGCGCCTTGGGGTACTTGACCGCCGTGGCGCCGATCGCCTTCGCCGCCACCAGCCCGGCCTCCGACGAGCCCGACACGAAGATCCCCGGAAACAGCTCGTCCGGCAGGGAGGGCGTGAGCTTGAGATTCTTGACCCGGTAGAACGTGCCGTCGTTGGACACGGCGGAGCCGCGCAGCAGTTCCCGGATGATGAGCGTGTACTCGATGAGCCGATCGTACCGTTTATCGTGGGGCGTCGTGTCGTTCAGCGCCACCAGGTCGTTCTTGAATCCCCCGGCGACCATGTTCAGATAAATCCGTCTCCGGTGCAGGAGGCCCAGGGACGCCACCATCTTCGCAACGGCGTACGGGTGCATGTAGATGGGCTGGACCGCGACCAAGGGACACAGCGAGGTCGTGTTTTGGATGATGATGTGAGACGCCAGCCAAGGATCAAGCAGCCGGTTGTCGGAATACACGAGGATCCCTTTGCACCCGGCTTGCTCACTCCAGCGCGCCACATCGGCCACTCGCTGGGCGTAGGTCTCGGGATCTCCGTCGCAGGACTGCACGCAGGTCGAAAACACTTCGAGACTCGCGTCGGTCACGCGGTCCACGCCGCCGCTCATGCTCGCTCCTCTCTGCCTCACCGCTTTCGGGTCCAGACCCACCTCACCGGCCGTGATGTGCATGGGTGGTGCCACGAGGCGCGCCCCGCCGGGCCACGCGCGACTGTTGCGATCCCGCTACGACCGTACGGCGTTTCAGCTCGTCCGCTCGCGTACGAACAGGCCCCGATCCGCCAATGCCACGGCGGCGTCATACACGTCCCGCGCCAGCACCAGCATGAGACGCATGCGCCCCAGCGCGCGCTCGCGCCACTGGTCGCGTCGCTTCAGCTCGCTCAAGAGCGGGTGCAGATCGTGATCGAGACGCGGGGAGAAGAGCCGCAGCTGGGAGACCCGTACTGTCGTCGAGCAGCTTCGCATACGGCGTGAGCCGTCCACACGGCGTGCCGGCCAGCTCGTGACCGGCGATGATGGCGTCCGCCTGGCTTCCCAAAACGGCCACCGAGTGCGTCGGATGGACGCTGCGAACGACTGCCGGAGCGCGGCGGAACACTTCGGTGATGAGCCCCATCCGCGACACGGTCTGCCGCGCATCGAACACGGGCTCGCCCAGTGCGTACTCGACGGCGGTGCCCTGGAACGGAATGGTGGGCATCATGAGCGTCCCATCCGGTCCGACGACCTGCTGCAGTGCCCGAATGACGTCCACCGGGCCGCCGTGGAAGCCCAAGAATCTGTCGAAGGCGCTGTGCACCATTAGCACGTCGCCGGAGAGGACACCGAGTTGCACCAGCGCGCGCTGCAGATCCGCCGGCGTGAAGGCAAAAAACCTTTGGTGGTAGGCTCGCACGAGGCGCTTCAGCCCCCGCTTCACCCCGGGCGGCAGCACCCGCGAGGCGACCGTCCTCACGCGCGCTCGGATCGCCGCAGTCACCTAGAGATCGGCCGCCGCGTTCTCAGCGACGGCGCGCTGGGTCACGGGGCGGGAGCGGCCGACCCGTCCTCGTGTGATCGCCCCGGCCACGCGCCGGGCCGCCGCTCCGCATCCCGCAACGAACCGATACAGCGGACCGAAGGCACGCAACGACGTGAGTCCGACAAAGTAGAGACCTGGCACGCTGGTTTCGAACCAATGACTCAAGACCGGGCTCCCCCTGTCCGTCGCGATTTTCGTCCGGAGCGAAGGGTGAATCATCGTCAACCTGTTGATGTCGACCGTGTATCCGGTTGCGAGGATGATATGATCCGCGCTCACCGTCGCCCCGTCCGACATGGTTGCTTTTAGCCTCTCGTGTGCGACCTCGACCTTCGTGACCGTCCGACGCTCGCGCAGGGTCACGTTGCCGAGGACTCTCTTCCGCAACCAGTCGGTCGCCCCGGAATGGTACATCGCGTTATAGGCGTCCTTCCACGGCTGCGGCAATCGATAGAACAAGACTGGCCGATGGTCCCATACCCAATTGATCCAGCCAGGTGCGATGCCCGCATCCGGGGCCAGGATCCGCTCCAGGGTGCTGCGCGTGCCCGACCGATCGGGCTCCAGCCACTGGATGGGCCGCCGTGAGACGACCTGCACCGCGGCACCAGCTTCGTGGAGCAGCGCGGCGAACTCGATGGCGCTCTGTCCGCCGCCGATGACCACGACATCCCGTCCCTTGAACCCAGCGAAGTCCCGGTGGCCGGAAGAATGCGAGACCAGTTCAGTGGGCAGGCCGACGAATTGCTCCGGTCGATGGGCATAGTGATAGGGTCCGATCGCCATCACGACCGCCTGACTCTCCAGCTCGCGCCCATCCTGCAGCGTCAGGAGAAACCGGGTATCCTCGCGCTCGATCGACGACACGTAAGTCTCATCGACCTCCGGGACCGCCCGCTGCTGGAACCAGAGGCCATACTCAATGAACGTCTGCAGCGGCACGGGATAGCTGCGGTCGCGCCCGGTGTCCCGGGCGAACTGTTCGAACCCGTAGTCTCCATCTGGATCGGAGAGGTTGGTCGCCCACCAATGCGATCGGAGCAGCATGCCCTTCGGCATGTGCTCGCGCCACATCTCCAACGTCCTGCCGAAGACGGCGACCCGCAGGCCTCGGCCGAGGAGATGCGCCGCCGTGGAGAGCCCGTAGGGACCGGCGCCGACCACCACCACGTCAAACGTGCGCCTCACGATCAGTTCTTCCTCGCGCGAGCTGTCAACCTCCTGATGGCGTCGCGCGCAAAGGTCGTCGTGGCCCTGACCGCGGGAAGCCGACCCTTCCAGGCGCGGGAAATCCAACGCCGAATCGCGTCGCGCGTAAAGGTCGTCGTGGCCCTCACCGCGGGAAGCGGATCCTTCCAGTGGAGGTAGTCGTAGGCCATTGGTCTGAGAAACGAGAGCGCAAAGTGCAAGAGCGTCCGTGCCGGAGGTGTGATGCCGGGCCGGCCTCGTTGCCGCAGGGCGGCCATCGTCGTGGTGATGTCCCCGCCCAGATGGCGCATCCAGCCGCCGATCCGATAGCCGGCGACTCGCTCAATGGGCCCGCCGCTCGCCCATTGGTAGAGGAGATAGGGGAAGTCGACCCCGGCGCGCACCGCGATCTCGACTGAGGCGGAGAGCCGCGGGTTGATCTCCATCAAGTACGGGACGCCGGCCGCGTCACGGCGAAACTCCACTTCGCAGTAGCCTTCGAGGTTGATGTCGCGTACGAGCGATTCGGCGTAACGCCCTGTGTCGGAGGGAATGGCGATGCTCTCGCGCAGGACCGAGTTCCCGCCCAGGGGCGGACTGGTGCGCTTGGCCCATTGGGCGAAGCGCGCGTACACTGCGCCATCGGCATACAGGAAACTCACCGCCTCGCGCCTTCCGGTGAGCAGTTGCTGGACGAGCGCGACCTCCCCGAAGCGTGTCACCGCCGCGACGGCGTCTCGCAGCTCGGCGGCAGTGACCGCGAGCTGGGCACCCAGGCGCGCTCCCTCGCGTCGGTTCCACAACCAGGATTCGCTGGGCTTGATCACCGCCGGGAGTCCGATCTGCTCCAGCGCTAGAGCCACGTCTCCGCCGTCGCGCACGGCAACCTCGCGCGGGACAGGCACCTCGAGGCGCCGCGCGACCTCGAGCGTCCGCTCCTTGTTGATCGCGGTCGCCAGCGCCTGTTCGGGTGCGAGCGCCAAGTGGAGTCGCTGCTCGAGCCGCGCGCGATGCCGACGCAGCAGCGCGATGGTGGCGTCGTTGGAGGCGATGAGCACTCGCGCGCCGGTGCGATCCAGCCACTGCTCGAGGAGGGCGGCGTAGGCATCGGTCCCTTCCTGGGCCGGAAACACGAACCCTCCCCGACACCAGCGTGATGCAAAGGCGGGTGCCTCAGGGTGCGTTTCCGCTGCGGCGATCGCCAGCCCCCGCCGACCGAGGGACCGCACGGTCACGAGCGCCTGGCGAAGCGACGCGTCGAGCACGAGGGCGTCGCATCTCATCGTGGCCGAGCGGGAGCGCAAAAACCGCGCCGGGCTCCGGCCATGGTGCCCAGTGCTCCGCCGTTGCACCGAATTGATGCGGCGGCCCATCATCGTGCCAGGACCAGGAGTCTCCATTGCCCCCCGAGACGAGCCGCCCAGTCCTCGTGAATCGCAAAGAGAACCCGACTGGGCAAGCTCATGATGGCTCGCGCGACGAAGCCGGCGACCCGCCGCGCCAGTATCCGGGGGTTCTGCTTGTTCTCGTTCCACACGTACCGGAGAGAGTTCACCTGCCACGTATACGCGTAATCGATGACCTCGTAACCGACGTCTCGCAGCATCTCGAGCGCTACCTCTTTTGTGAAGTAGTGGAGATGTCCATACGCCGCTCGGAAGTTGCCGAGCCTGCCGAGCACGACGTTTCGCACCGAGATATCGAGTGGCATGTGGAGGATCTTGTACTCGGCCTTCGGCCGCAGGTCGCGCAGAAAGCTGAAGTAGTCCTCCAGGTGCTCCAGGACGTCCATGAGCAGGAGGAGATCGAAGTGCGCATCCTTCTCTTCTCTGATATCGGCCAGCTTGAACTGCAGCCGTTCGCTCGACAGAGCGCGCGACCGCGCGAAGGCCTGCGGCGAGATGTCGTACCCCCAACAGCGGCATCGTCCCTGCAGTCCCTCGTGCACCAGCCGCAGCACCTCTCCCGCTCCACAGCCTACATCGCAGATCGTGGTGGGCGCGATCTTGTTTCGAGCGATCATTTGAAGGATGTACTTGGCCTTCCACGGCGATTCGTCGGCATGCCACCGTGGGTTCTTCGCGAGGTATTCGCCACTGAGGTACTGGTCTCGAATCATCGCGGTTGCTCGCTCGCGTCCCGCACGCACAGGCGCTCCCGGTCCAAGCGAGCGCCATCCCGTAAGGCTACCGCTCCGGCAATCCCGCACAACTTGCTCTACCCCTGCTCGACGAGTTCGCGGTACAGTTGGACCAGCGCCTCCACGCGGCGCTCCAGTGACAACCGGCTCACGACTTCCCGGCGTGCGTCCTGTGCCTCGGGTGGATCTCCGTGGATCAGCGCGCGCTCCATCGCATCGGCCAGCGCCGCCACGGATCCCGGTGCCACCAAGCGAGCAGCCGATGAAGATCCAACGACGTCCGGTATGGCGCCCACTGCAGTTGCGACGATGGGCACGTCCGCCCGCATGGCCTCGAGCAGCGCGTTCGGCAATCCCTCGCTGCGAGACGGGAGAACCAGTAAGTCGAGATTGTCGTATATGACATCCACGTTCGACACTTGCCCCACGAACTGGACACACGTTTCCAAGCCGAGACGAGCGCGCTGGGCCTCGAGCCGCGCGCGCCCGGGACCGTCCCCTGCGACAATCGCGGAGAAGGCGATGCCTTTCCGAACCAGGACGGCACAGGCCTCCAAGAAAAGGTCCACGCCCTTCTCCGGGCTCAGGCGGCCGACCACGCCTACGAGGGGTCGTCGCAGAGCGACTGCGAGAGCAGTGAGGCGCTCGCGCTCCGCTGGGTCACCCGCACGCGTGGGGCCGAGCACCGCGTTGTAAATCGTGCGAACGCGGCCGTTGCAGTGCCGGAACGCTCGCGCTTGAGCCTGCGACATGACCACGACGCGATCAGCCGACGAGAGCAGCCGCCGGTCGATCCAATGATAGAAACGCCCTTTCAAGTGTCCGGTCGTGATCCCATGAAAGAATCCCATCCAAGCCCACGGGGAACCCAGCTTGCGCAGCACATACGCCATGGCCGATGCCTTGTAGCAGTGGGTCTGCACGATCGACGGCCCCCAACGGCGCAACAGACTTCTGATTTCCGACGCCATGCGCCAGTCAACAGGCCCGCGGTCTTCCACGAGGCAATGCGGCAGGCCGGAATCCCGGAGCGAGCGAGCGAATGAAGAAAGCGGCAGGCCGCGCTTATGGAACCCGACGATGAAGCACTCGATCCCCGCGCCCGGGAGCGCCCGCGCCAGCGCGATCAACTGGCGTCCGGGACCGATCGCCTCGTCGGAAGGAATCAGCACGGCGATGCGTGCCGGTGAGCGCTCCGCGAGCATCATCGCAACGGTGTCGCCCCAGCCGGTCTCTTCCGGTGTGGCGCTGCCGCGGCCGACCGCGGCGCGAACCAGTCCCAGGTCCGGCGCATGCCGTCCGCCAACGAGACCTGCACCGGCACAAGGCCCGCGGCCAGGACCACGAAGAAGACTACGTCATCGGTCACTGGGGACATGAGCAGACGGTCCCCCGGGCGGAGCCATTCTCGGAAGGCGAGATAGAGCGCCGCGCGCCCGGACGGGACATAGAGCGCATCCCGTCCGTAGCGATTGCGGAAGAACTCTTCGATGGCTCGCGCGATCGAGTCCGGCATTCACACTTCGTTGAGGTAGACGGCGCGCCAGTCTCGCAAGGTCGGTGCCGACCGGATGCGGCAGGCCCCATAAGGCACCGACGCGTGAGCCTGTCCTTAGTGTTGCACGATCGCAACGCTCGCGGGTCAGTGGCTCACGCGATCGGAGGCGACCACGAGCCTTCCGCTGGTATTGCTCTTGCTTCTCGCCGAGGCGATGCGCGACGTAGCGGTTTCTTCCGAAACCCCGGTGTCTGGGGCACATGCTGCGGCACGGGCCCTGGAACCCGCGCTCTTGCACGGCGGTGCCTGGACCGCCGCAGCCAAGTGGGCCAGCCAGGCGCTCAGCTGGATCTCCTGGCTAATCGTTGCCCGCGTGCTCACCCCGGAGGAGGGCAAGGAGCGGAAGGACGGCGCTTGATCATGATCCGGTCCACAACCCTTTACAATACCTCTTCAGATGATGCGCGACGCCCTACCCGGGAACAGTAGTTGGCCAATGGTCAGTGTTATCGTGCCAACTTACAATGATGCCCGCTCGCTGCGAAGTTGTCTCTCTGCTATTGAAAGCCAAAAACTTTCGGGCTCATTCGAAACGATCGTTGTGGACAATGGGTCCGCCCAAAGTCTGGATGAAGTGAGAGCTGCCTTCCCGAACATCATTTTTCTATATGAAGAAACTCCCGGGTCGTATGGCGCCAGAAATGCAGGGATCGCCATTGCCCGCGGCGAGATACTCGCTTTTACCGACTCAGACTGCCAGCCTGCCATCGATTGGCTGCAGAATGGCGTAGAATTTCTTTTGACGCATCAAGAAATAGCCGCAATAGGTGGACGCATTGATGTGGAATCGGCAAATCATAGCACAGCCAGCATTGCGGCGCTGTACGATAGCATCTGTAGCTTTCCTCAGAGGCGATATGTGGAGCAATTGCGCTTTAGCGCCACTGCAAACTTGATGACACGCAAGAGCGTGATGAACAGCGTAGGACCGTTTGCAACGGAACTTCGATCCGGTGGCGATCGAGAGTGGGGGAACCGCCTGGTAGCCGGTGGCTTTCGATTGGCTTATGTCGAAAACGTGATCGTGCAACATGCTGTTAGAAGCAGCAAGCGAGAAATTTATAAGAAGGTTCGTCGTACGGTCGCCGGCGATCGGGACCTTCATCGCAACCTTCATCGCACATGGTCGGGATTGGTATGGGAGGTAGTGAAGGATGCTGCACCGCCTGTAAGAGAGGCATACGCTCTCCTCTTTGGGAAAGGAAAAAGCTTTCCTCTCCAACAGAAGGTGGCCGTCCTCTTTTTTGCTTGGCGCCTTCGTCTTTGGCGCGCTTATCAGAGGATATTACTTCAATTCGACAACAGCGCCTCTCCGCGCCAGTAGGCTGTGGGCTGGATCCTGAAAATCGTGAAGCGGCTTTCCGGATAACTCGCGCGACAAATTCGCAATGTCCCCCGCTCGTCAACGTGCCCGAGCGCCCATGGCCGCCGCTGTTGAACGACCAGCCGTCGACCTTCTCACCCAGAGGATCCGCACCGGCCTTCCACGGGGCGCATCACGTCCATGGCATCCTCACCGTCCACGAAGATCCGCTGCCAGATCTCCAGGTTCACGAGGAGCCAGAGGCGCAGACCGTGCTCCCAGGTCCCCGCGCGGTGTTCATCAGCGAAGCGCCTGAGGGCCGCCTCCTGGAACAGCCCTCGCTCGAGTGCGCGCGGCCCCAGGACGAATTCGCCCACCACCGGCCAGAACCGCTCGCGAAACCACCGATTCACGGGAACCGGAAAGCCCATCTTCCGTCGGGTCAGGATTTCGCGCGGCACGAGATCCCGCAGCGCGGCCCGCAGCGCGGCCTTGGTGTGCCAGCCATGCAGCTTGTTGCGGCCTGGGATCGCCGCGACGTGCTCGACGAACTTGTGGTCCAGGTAAGGCACCCGGCTCTCGATCGATGCGGCCATGCTCATTTGATCCTGCTTCATCAGGAGCTCGACCAGGTACGTTTGAACATCCGCGCAGCTCATCCGCTCGAGCGTACCGCCGGTCGCTTCCTCGTAGGCACGCAGGCCCTCGGCGTAGGGGTCGCGCGCCGTCAGGAGCTCTGGATCGGAGAGCAGCCCGGACTGGAGGGCCACCGGAAAAATGGCCCAGCTCTCGAAGAACAGCTCCCGGGGATCGGGCCGGAGCGCCAGGAACGTTCTGGCCGCGTAGCGACGTGCCGGCTTCGGGAGTCGGCGTACCAGTCCCCTCACCTCTTCCTGCAGGGCTCGCGGGGTCAGGGCCCAATAGAATCGCCCGAGCCGCTCGTTCCAGGCCGTCACCCAGTAGCGTTCGTAACCGAGGAAGAGCTCATCGGCCCCCTCGCCGGTGAGCACCACCTTGACGTGGTCGCGCGCCAGGCGCGAGACGAAGTAGAGCGGGACGCTTGACGGAAACCTGATCGGCTCGTCTTCGTGCCAAACGAGCCGGGGCAGCGCGCCGAAGAACTCGGAGGGGGTCACGACGATGTCGCGGTGCTCCGCCCCGATCGAGCGGGCGGCCAGCCTGGCATAGGCAAGCTCGTTTCCCTCGGGTTCGGAGAAGCCCACAGCAAAGGACCGGATCGGCTCCTTCACCATCGAGGCCATTAGAGCCGCCAGCCCGCTCGAATCCAGCCCACCCGACAGGAAGACGCCGAGCGGCACGTCGCTCATGAGGTGACTCCGGACAGCTTCGGCGAGCCGGGCACGCACCTCCCGTCCGCCGGCCTCGAGCGTCCTCGGTGCGCCGTCGTCGGTCGCGACGGGTAACCGCCAGTAGCGACGTTCCCGGGATCCATCGGTGCATGACCACGAGAGGGTGCGCCCCGGCAGGAGCTTGCGTACCCCGCGGAAAAACGTCTCCTCCCCGGCCACGTACCCGATCGCCAAGAACTCGGGAACAATCGCCTCGTTCAGCGCCGGGCGAACGGATCCTCCAGCCAAAATGGCCTTTATCTCCGATGCGAACACGAGCTCGTGGTCGGTCCACGCGTAGTACAGCGGCTTGATGCCGAGCCGGTCGCGCGCCAACAGCAGCCGTCCGCGCTTCCGATCCCACAGCGCGAACGCAAACATTCCCTGCAGGCGCTCGACGCAGCGCTCTCCTTCTTCCTCGTACAGGTGCAGAATGGTCTCGGTGTCGCTGCGAGTGCGGTAGCAGTGACCACGCTCTTCGAGCGCGGGCCGAAGGGCGGCGTGATTGTAGATTTCGCCGTTGTAGACGATCCAAACCGTCCCGTCCTCGTTGGCCATCGGCTGCCGGCCGCCGAGCACGTCCACGATCGCGAGCCGGCGCATCCCCAGGCCCACCGGTCCCTCGATCCAGAGGCCCTCGCCGTCCGGCCCGCGGTGGCGCAGCACGTCCCGCATCCGCGTGAGACGCGCCTCGTCCACGGTTTCCCGCTGGTTCAGTTTGACGATCCCCACGATTCCGCACATGCCCTTGTCCCCAACCTCGCGAGACACGACGAGGCCCACGGTGCAAGGGACGTGCCCCCGCCTGGACCGTTGCGCGATCGCGACAGCGCGCACCGTGAGCGCGCTGGCCTCGGGCTGGTCTCGCTCTTGCTTCC
>Ga0137371_10003121_pt1 | contig 13127 bp, 13 predicted proteins | sample SagtaG_7_FD_104919 | JGI IMG/M metagenome (GOLD analysis project Ga0137371, IMG submission 104919) | Vadose zone soil microbial communities from Sagehorn Ranch, Mendocino, California, USA - Sage1_R_40_16 metaG | ecosystem: Environmental > Terrestrial > Soil > Vadose zone | place: USA... | reverse complement strand
TTTGCCGGCGCATCGACTCTTAGAACTGACGACGGCTCGCTAGACTTCTATATTTGGCGAGTTCCTGATACTCTTCCCGAAGTTTCCTCATGCCTGCGGACGCTACGACTGATCCCAAATTCGAGATCGGGCACGTTTTGTTCATCGACATCGTCGGCTACTCAAAATTGCTCATTGGTGAACAGAGCGATCTGGTTCGCCAGCTGAAGGAGATAGTCGCCACAAGCCAGCAGGTCCGGGTTGCGGAAGAACAAGGTAGATTGGTCTCATTACCAACTGGCGACGGCGTCGCGTTAGTTTTTCGCGATGGCGCGGAGGCACCCGCGCAATGTGCGCTCGAGATTGCCAGAGCGATTAACAACTATCCGAAGCTGCGACTGCGGATGGGCATCCACAGCGGACCTCTTAACGTAGTTACTGACCTCAACAATCGAGCGAATGTTACCGGAGCGGGAATCAACATTGCGCAGCGTGTAATGGATTGCGGCGATGCCGGTCACATTTTGGTTTCCAAACACGTCGCCGAAGACCTCGAGCACTACGCACGCTGGCGGCCTTATTTACACGAGTTGGGCGAATGCGAAGTAAAGCATGGCGCTCGAATTTCGCTGGTCAACCTTTACGGCGACAGCATCGGAAACGCAGATGTTCCTGAGAAGATTAGGCAAGTAAGACGCGAACAAGCTAGAGCTAGCCGCGACGGACGTAAGCGTATCCTGGTAGCCACCTCCATCGTGGCTGCGGCACTGCTCGGCATCGGTTACTGGGTTTTTCAGGAGCGCCGCGCAAACGATTTCGCGACCATCCCAGTTAAAAGCATCGCCGTGCTACCCTTTCAAAATCTCAGTCCGGACCCGCAGAACGCCTTCTTTGCTGATGGCGTGCAGGATGAAATTCTGACGGACCTCGCCAGAATTGCTGATCTTAAAGTGATCAGCCGGGCCTCGGTGATGCAATACAAGCCCGGGATCGCGCGCAATGCGCGCGCCATCGGTGAGGCGTTGGGTGTTGCCAATCTTCTGGAAGGCAGTGTTCAGCGCGAGGGCGGCAAAGTGCGCGTGAACGCGCAGCTCATTGACGCACGCAACGACTCCCACGTCTGGGCGCAAACGTACGATCGCGATTTGGTCGATATCTTTGCCATTCAAAGCGACATCGCCAAAGCAATTGCCGATCAGTTGCAGGCCAAACTTTCGCCTGGTGAAAAAGCGGCGATCGAAAAACGCCCCACTCACGATGTCTTTGCGTACGATCTCTATACACGTGCTAAGGAGCTCGTGGCCGACCTGACCGACCCAGTTGCCTCACAGCAAAACCTAGCGCGGGCGGTGGCGCTATCGGAAGAGGCCGTCGCGCGCGATCCACGTTTCGTGAATGCGTGGTGTTTGCTTTCGCAACTTCACGCGCGGATGTATACCGCCGGGTACGATCACACGCCGGAGAGACTCGAGCAATCGTATTCGGCGATCGAAGCCGCGTCGCACTACGAGCCTGATGCCGGAGAGGTTCACCTTACCTGGGGAAATTATTACTACGAGTCGCTACGTGATTACCAACGTGCTGGTAGCGAATTAGCGATCGCGCAGAAAAAACTGCCGAACAGCGCGCAGGTTCTCGAAGTGAGCGGTTACGTTCTGCGGCGTGCAGGAGATTGGGAAACAGCGACGCGCAGTCTCGAACGCGCCGCCGAGCTTGACCCGCGAAACGTGCACATACTTCAGCAACTAGCGCTCACGTACCAACCACAGCGCCGCTACCAAGATGAAGCGCATGTTTATGATCGCCTAGTTGCCCTAATTCCTACCGATGGACTCACTCAAGGGTTAAAAGCTTTGGTCACCGTAGACTGGAAAGCTGATCTTCAGCCATACCAGGCTTTGATGGCAAAACTGACTGCCACGGACCCGAAAAAGGCCGCAGAAGCTGATGATATTAACTATACAATCTGCGAGCGAACACCGGAAGCCTACGCTCGCGGATTGAAACATTACCCACGGGGCGGGTCGGTAAATAACGCTGTCAATTACCCGCACGCTTACTTTGAAGGGCTCGTTGCAATCTGCGAAGGCGATCTGGAAAAAGCCAGGAGCGGGTTTAACCTTGCACGTGCCGAAGTTGCTGCAACCGTCGAGCGCGACCCAGAATTTGCGCCGGCAGTTAGTTTTCTCGGAATGATTGATGCCGGATTGGGCCGGAAAGAGGAGGCTCTACGCGAGGGTCGCTATGCGTGCGAACTCCTACCCCCTTCCAAGGATGCGATCGACGGCGTGGTGCTGGCTGTCAATCTCGCGCAGATCTACGTCTGGACCGGCGAGAAGAATCTGGCTATCGCGCAGCTAGAAGCCGTGGAGCGTCTGCCGACATATCTAAGCTATGGGCTGTTGAAGCTCCAACCAATCTGGGATCCGCTCCGCGGCGACCCGCGCTTCGAAAAACTTGTGGCCTCGCTGACGCCGAAAGACTGATCACATGCGAAAATGAATCACTATACGTTCGAGGCTGAATGCGCTCATCTCTGGTTGATCCGAACGGGTTTTTCCGAAGTCTCCGCAGTGGCGTTCGTTGCTGCGACCAGACAGATGAAGGCGACATCGGCACCACGGCCCAATCGCCGCTGAACCGCGCCAAAGGGCAGCGAGGGCGAGTCGCGCAAGCTCATAGCGAAGCGATTTTGTTCAGAACGGCATCCTGTTGTAAAGCCGTTTTTGCGAACGCAGTTCGGGCAACCGGCTGCAGGATTTTCATGCCGTTCGTGGCGTTTGCTTGTGCTCGCGCGCTGGATGTGTAAAAAGAGAGGCGATGAAGACGTTAGTTCCTCCTGTACCGGGAGGAACAGCTGCTAAGCGCCTAACGCGGTTGCTTTTTGTGAGGGCAGCCGCGGCACTGCTGGCCTTTTGGGTTGCGGGGAGTTGTCTCGCCGGCGACGCGGTGTTCTCCAACGATGGCCAGCGCGTTTACGCCATCGGTAACGCTGATAACAAACAGGTGTTGCGCGAAATCAACCTGACCGAGCAAACGAGTCGGACAATCTCGCTGAGCCAGTTGCCGTCACAACAACCGTTGCTGGGTATTACCCGGTCAGATGGTGACAAGCTGTTCTGTGTCACAGAAAAGAACATCTGGACTTTTGACCCCGGTAGTAATCGCCTGACCAAGGTTTGCGGGTCGCCTAAAGGCGGCCGCTACTGGCGCATCGCCTACGATCCGCAGAGCCACACGATTGTCGTAACAGGGACTGGAGAAAGAGGCCCTCTCTTTCTATACAAGAACGGGCTCGTCTCGGTTTACGTGCGGCGTCACGATGCCATTAGCTCGCCTGTGTTCGCCGCCGATGGCACATTCTTTTACTCGGAGATCGGCGATTTGTGGTCAGGTCAGATTGAGAATAACGAGGGCACATACTCACTCACGGCTGATCGTTATCTGCCCTTAGCCTACCTCGAAACAGCGAACACTACGCCGTCTGGAATGGGAGTCTCCGACATCGCGCCCGTAAAAGATTCCGTCTATGTGCAATTGTTTCGCATGGGTGGATCGGGCTGGGGTGCCATGTTCCAGGTGCCGCGGTCTCCGCCGAAAGAACAAAGAGCTTCAGGCATGGGACAAGTCGCACAGTTTGAGCTGACTCGATGGAAAGAGCTTCTGGAAGGGCTGAAGCCGCTGGGCGAAAATGATCATCCAGCCTGCCTCTGCGCCTCGCCGGATGAAACGCGAGTTTATTATACCAACGAGGGAAAGGATTATCTCATTACCAACGGGCAAACAGCGGAGCTGCACTTAACCAAAGCTGCAACAATGACGAATGCTCAGGTCAGTTCCAAAGAGCCCGCGCCGGTTGCGACTGATGTTACGCCCCCGTCCGAAACGGATATTCAATATGGCATTGATGTTGTCCAAAAGCAGGTCGCTGCTATGTCAGCTCGTGATGTGGATACTCTGGTGTCGTTATATGGCGATAACGTGGACTATCTCGACAAAGGAAATGTTAGTAGTGATGTCGTTCGAAAAGAGTTGCAGGCATATTTTGACAAATGGCCGGTAGTCAAATGGGAAGTAAAAGGCGTGATTCAGTCCCGTCTGGTGGGGCAGTCAAACTATAATGTTAACTTCGCGGTGGTATTCGAGGTCAGTAACCCGGCTACGAAAAAGCGTGTCGCCGGCACCGCCACCGAAACGGAAATGCTCGCACCGGATGCTTCCGGAAATAAGAAGATCATTTCGCAACACGAAAAGGTCACGATTTCACACAGAAGCGATGGCAAGCCTTAGACGCGAGAGCGAGAGGAAGTGTATCGGGGTCGTCCCGTTGGACCCGCGCCGCCGTGGCGTCCGAACATTCCGTGGCCTTAATTGTTCGACAGATACCTTTGGTTACCGGTGCCGGTGTAATCACGGCCAGAGAATTTCACAATAGGGAGTACTGCGACGCGCTCGCGCTGGCCTTCATCGCTTTTTGCGAGCTTTATCGGTCGCGCCGGGCCTTTTCGATCTTTTTGGCATACACTTTACCACGCCCTGTAATGTAGTAATGCACCGTCACTCTCTCCCCCACTTTCAGTTTAACCGACAAAGCAGGATCGCGATTGAAATACCAGCGCTCGCCTTTCGCAGTATCGATTGTTATAGCCTCCGCGTCCACAACGGTGCCCGTGATTTGGCCCTCTTCCAAGTTGGCAGCGAAGAGCGCGCTGCTCAAGCCTAGGCCGACAAGGGCTATCAAACTGCAGGCCAATCTTTTCATGGGAGACCGATGACGCGACGGTTGAACTGTTTCAAAACTTCCCGGCCGGAGAGAAGATCCGGTCATTCGTCAGTGCGCACATCTACGGAATTGCGCGTGCCTTGCCTGATTTATTTCTTGGGACCTTTGGCAGCTTCGATCTTGCTGGCGGTGTACATAATGCCGCCGGCGCGGCCACCGCTGCCGATCAAGTAATGCACCGTGACGATATCCCCGACCTTAGGCTTGGTCTCTACCTTGGCATTCCAAGCGATGCTGATCTCAATAGGCTCCCTGCCCTTTTTTCGGCGGCACATCTAATTGAACTTCAGACATACGATAGGTTGACTTTTACCTGTTAGTTCGCGTGCTCTGGTTAGTATTTTGCTGCTTCTTCTTTACTGATACGCTGTAGCGTATAAACGGCGTGATCGTGGCCACGGTCGCGGCAAATAAACTTGTTACTGGTTAGCGTCACGATATCGAAAGAGACTGAGTCTTCGTAATACACGCCATTTCGGACATCCCAGCGACTGGGGCTTGTCCCACCAGGCATATGAATCACCCCGTCGCTTCTGTATTCGTAACCGTGGCGCGCGCTTTTTAGTAGCCCAGTAGCTTATGTTTGATCTCGGCATCCGACACCTTTTCGCCCGCTGGCGCGAGGCAGGTTGCCGTAAGTATAACAGTTAAGATCGCAAATATCTGTTTCATGGTATTTCTCTCTTTGCTTGTTTCATATTCGTGCTGAATTCAGGGCTTTGCTCGCGGTTGTTGCTGTATCAAAAAATACGTCATTCTTTTACCCGTGAATGAAAAAACACAGAGTCGCGGCTCGAATAAATGAAGTAGTCCTGGTTCAACAGGATGATCGGCCCGCTCAAATCACCCTGGATCAGTTGGTTGCCCTCAATTCGTCAGGTAGCGTCTATTTTTCCGCCTTCGGTCCCGCACTTCCCATTTGCAAGATAGACATAAGTACGACGCGGTGATTCCCACTTACCGACTAGCAATTGTCTCAGCTTCTTCGAACGGCACCGATGAGTTCTTGGTGTTGATCACCCCTGTCACCTTTGCGATAACCGGTGACCAAGCGATCTGCGATTTGGGCGAGCTTCGTCACGTACGCTACTCGCGCCGCTTCGTTACCCAGCGGAGCGGCCTGTTCATATGCCTGTTTCGCCGCTTCGAGCTCCTGTTTCTCTGCTGACTGTGTCGAGACGCCACCGGCAATTAAGATGGCGACTATGCGACTAGTTTTCTCATGATCATTGATCTGCTCATAGTTTTCAGTCTGGATCGACTTCTTCTTTGGTGCCTCTGATCAAGGTAGCGGTCCTTCCTTCACCGCCGATTTGTCGATATACAAACTTCTTGTCGTTCAGCGTGACGATTGTGTGAGGGCCACCTCCCCAGTAGAACCTTCCATCTTTTACGGCCCAACGGTTAGTTGTTGTGGCATACTTCCGTGGACACATATAAATGATGCCGTCCGCCGCGATATGATAGCCGTGCCGTGGACTCGACCAGTAGCCGAGCAGTTTCTGTTTGATCTCTGCATCGGACATCTTTTCGCCCGCTGGGGCGAGGCAGGTTGCCGTAAGTATAACAGTTAAGATCGCAAATATCTGTTTCATGGTATTTATCTCTTTGCTTGTTTCATATTCGTGCTGAATTCAGGGCTTTGCTTGCGGTTGTGGCTGCATACAAAAAATACGTCATTCTTTTACTCGTGAATGAAAGAACACGGAACCTCGGCTCGAGTAGATGAAGTAATCCTGGTTCAATAAAATGATCGGCCCGCTCAAATCGCCTTGGATTAGCTTGTTGCCCTCGATTCGCCAATTACTGTTAATAGGACCGCCTTGGGTTCCGCACTTGCCATTTGCGCGATAGACATAGGTGCGACGCGGCGACTCCCACTTGCCAACGAGCAGTTGCCTCAGCTTCTTGGAATCGATGTTTTTCGGAGCCGGATGCTTTTGCAATTCCGAGTTAATTGCCCCCATAAGCTCATCGTTTCGCTGGCCGCTTCCCCGATACTCGGTGACTAATCGGTCGGCAATCTGGGCGAGCTTGGTTACGTAGGTTACTCGCGCCGCTTCGTCGTGTGAACGCTGCTCAAATTGCTGCTTGGCCGCTTCGAAATCCTGCTTTTCTGCCGCTACCGCCGACACTTCCGCGACAACAAGAATTGCGATGGTCATGCCTCTAAGGTTTCTGATGATCATTGCCGTGTTGATGCGGTTGCTTTGGATACTTTCCAGTCCCTGACTTTTAACTCGGCAGGATCAAGGAGACCGTCAAAAAGGTAACGGTCCTCAATCTCGCTAAACCCCGCCTCAAGCCTGAAGCGCAACCGGTCTTTTTCCCAACCGATGGCTGTAAGTGTCAGGAATGTCTTGCCACCAGTTTCTGTAAGATGCTTTTCATCGATGAACGCCGAAGCTTTCTCCTCCACTTCATTCCACAATGCGTCATCTGGTTGCCTTAGCACTTTCCCCGTCGCCAGAGCAACAATCCACATACTGTCTCCGCCAGGACCCGGAAAGGGCCGAGAACTTCTTTGCTTATTGATCGCGACGTAGCGCCCATCGGGACTCCACAGCGTTTGAAAAAAGGAACCAACCGGGCCAACAGGTGTTGGCACTTTGGCGATGACCTCTTCACCTTTTGAAATGACTAACGAATCTTCGCTGGGTCTGCCGCGAACGACTTCGACGCTGTACTTGCCGTCAGGCGACGTTAGCTTTTCTGTGCTTTGCGGTTCAGCAGCCAAAGACGTTGCTGCGACGAGAGAGATGACGAAAATATGGCGCCATCGGTTGACGGAGCGGACGGCGAATCGCCGGCCAATAGCGCGCAAGAGTAGTGAGGATGGGTCGCGCAAGCTCACGGAGCACCAGTGTGCTCAGAAGTGCGTGCAGCTGTAAAGCCGGATTTTGACTTATTGGAAACGGTCGCGTCACGATCACGACCAATGACGGGCAACAATCTTCCACACGAGTCGATGTTCCCAAGGGCGATCCGCACGATCCCATGACCGAAGAAGAAATCGCGGTGAAATTGACCGCGCTGGGCGGCGACGTGATTGGCAAGGATCAATGCAAGAAGTTGCAGAAGTTCATCATGAGCATGGAAACCGCTGAGACGCATGAGAGGTAATTCTACCGGCTACTGTTCGTTCGAAGAGGAAGTTCGCGATCGCGAAGGCGCGATCGCCAGCACGCGAGGCCGCATGCGCTCCCCAGATTACGCCGTCCCGCTGCCCTCGCCCGCGCCAAATTGAATTCCCTGTGCTAACGGCAGCTCACTGGAAAAGTTAATCGTGTTCGTCTGACGGCGCATGTAACTCTTCCAGCAATCGCTCCCGCTCTCGCGGCCGCCGCCGGTATTTTTCTCGCCGCCAAATGCGCCACCAATTTCTGCGCCGCTTGTCCCGGTGTTCACGTTGGCGATACCGCAATCGCTTCCCACCACACTCAGGAATTTCTCAGCTTCACGCACATCGTTTGTGAAAATCGACGAGGTCAATCCTTGCGGTACGTTGTTGTGGATCGCGATCGCTTCGACGAAGTCGCGATAGGTTATTAAATAAAGCAGCGGCCCGAATGTTTCGTGCTGCACAATTTCAAAATCCGGTTTTGCGGTAGCCAGGCACGGCTTCATGTAGCAATCGCCGGGAACGGTGAGCCGCTCCCCGCCGAAAAGAACTTCCCCGCCCTCATCTTTCAATCGCTGAATCGAATGCTGAACAAGATCGACAGCGTTCCTATCGATGAGCGGTCCCATCACGGTCTTGCGATCGAGTGGATTCCCGATTGCCAACGATTTGTATGCCGCCAACAGTTTGCGCCGAACCTTGGATGCAACCGATTCGTGCACGATCACGCGCCGCGTGGACGTGCAACGTTGCCCGGCAGTGCCCACGGCGCCGAAAAAGATCGATTGCGTCGTCATATCGATATCGGCGCTGGGAGCAACGATGAGCGCGTTGTTGCCACCGAGTTCCATGATCGTTCTGCCCAAGCGGCCATGAACCGTTTTCGCTACGTGCAAACCCATGTTGACCGAGCCGGTCGCCGAGACCAATGGAATCCGCGCGTCCTCCGCTAGTTTTTCGCCAACCGTCTTTCGGTCGCCGATTAGCAAGCTAAAAATGGCCGGGTCAGCTCCCGTTTCGCGACAAACGCGCTCGCAAATTTTTGTCACAGCAATCGCCGTGAGCGGAGTTTTTTCCGAAGGTTTCCAAACCGTTGCGTCGCCGCAGACGGCCGCGAGCGCGGCATTCCACGACCACACTGCGACCGGAAAATTAAACGCGGTGATCACAGCAACAACCCCTAGCGGGTGCCATTGCTCCATCAACCGATGACTGGGCCGCTCTGATTGAATCGTGAGTCCGTAAAGCATCCGCGATTGACCGACCGCGAGGTCGCAGATGTCGATCATCTCCTGCACTTCGCCTTCGCCTTCGGCGATGATCTTTCCGGTCTCCAGCGTGACCAGTTGACCGAGCTCGTGTTTCAGTTCGCGCAACGCGTTGCCGAGACGGCGAACGGTCTCGCCCCGCACCGGCCCGGGCGTGACGCGCCATTTTGAAAACGCTTCCTGCGCGCGTGTGATTGCCTTTTGAAAATCGCCGTCAGATGCAGTGCGCACGCTGGCGAGTCGCCGCCCATCGATCGGTGAAATTTTGTCGATCTTCGCGCCGCCGCCGCGCCATTCGCCATCGAATACCCCGGCGTTGTCGTCGCCAAGCCCGAGTTTATCGAGAACCGTCTGCATAATTATCCGCGCCGTTGCCGACAGAATTTGCGCATCAGCTCCACCGCTTCATCAATAACTTCCGCCCTAATATCGAGCGCGGGACGGAAACGGATCGAGTTTTCACCGGAACGAAGTGTCAAGACGCCGAGATCGAAGAAGCCGTGCCAAAACTGCTCGCGCGTTTTGGCGTCGGGCAAATCGAAGGCGAGAAACAGACCCCGGCCGCGCGCGGCGGAAATCAGTCCCGAAGGCATTCGGGATTGAAGATCGCGCAGTTGATCTAAAAAATATGCGCCGACCTTCGCGGCGTTTTCGACCAGATGTTCCTCCTCGATGATGCGCAGATAATGTGTCGAGCGCACCATGTCGGTAAAATTCCCGCCCCAGGTTGAATTCAACCGGCTGGGCAAACGAAACGCGTTATCCTTCACTTCATCGAGACGCGGACCGGCCATCACTCCGCAAACCTGCGCCTTTTTTCCAAACGCCAGCAGGTCCGGCAAAACATCAAAATGTTCGCAGCACCAGTTGCGGCCGGTCGCTCCCATGCCGCATTGCACCTCGTCAAAAATAAGGAGCATCTCGTGTTCGTCGCAAATTTTTCGCAATTTTTGCAGCCATTCGCCGCGGAAATGATTGTCCCCACCCTCACCTTGGATTGGCTCGATCACGATGGCGCAAATGTCGATCTTGCGCTGCTCGATAAACTCGCGAATCTCGCGCTCGGTTTTCGCCTCGCGCTCGATCACATCGGCTTCGCGCTCCGATTCCGGCAATAAAAAATCGATGTGTGGACACGACACGCGCGGCCAATCGAATTTCGCAAACAAATCCGTCTTGCGCGGATCGGTGTTGGTGAGGCTCATGGTGTAACCGCTGCGGCCATGAAATGCGCGCCGGAAATGCAAAATCTCTGTGCCTCGCTCGCCGCGACCTGCGGTCATGTTCTTGCGCACCTTCCAATCCATCGCTGCCTTCAGGCAATTCTCGACGGCAAGTGCGCCACCTTCGATGAAGAGATAGCGTTCCAGCGGCGGCAATCCCACCGCGCGCTCAAACGTCGCCACAAATTCCGCGTAGCCGTCCGAATAAACATCGGAGTTCGCGATTTTAACTTTCGCGGCACGCAAAAGGTCGCCTCGCACCTCTGGATCATTGAAGTGCGGATGGTTAAACCCGACCGGCATCGAGCCGAAAAACCCGTAGAGATCGATCAATCGGCGATCATCGACTGCATTGTATAAATACGAGCCGCGGCTTTTATCGAGGTCGACGACGACCTTGAAACCATCGAGCAAGACGTGTTGCTGGATTGTTTCGAGAACCTGCAATGGCGCTATTTGTTGTTGTTTTTCGCTCTTTGTCGTGCGGCTTCGAGATGAAGCCGCCTCCGTGAGCACGGGCAGCATACTCATCCGTGAGGTTAGCTGTGGCGAAAGGCTCGGTCAACCAGGGGCACAGCTGTAGCCGCCTTGCACTGTCGAGGTGTCGGAGACAAACACGGCGACACAGCACCGTGGCTACAGTTACACAATGCCGTCTCGCAGGAGCACGTGTTTTCCGGCTAGCAGATCTTGCACGAGAGCGTAACCGCGTTTGTCCACATTGCGCGTTGTGCCTGCGAAATGATGGTCGATTCTCACGCGCGCAGAACGGCAGAAATAGTCTGCGATCGCAAGAATTTCATCGGCCGGTTTACCCTGACCGAGTAACCATTGCGCATAAGAACAGGTCGCGCTGATTGCAAACAGTTCGGTCGCAATTCCGACAAAGCGCGAAAGCAACAGTTGTTCGCGATCGAGTTTCGGGCCGAAGCGCGCCATGGCATGAAACAAGCCGCGCGCGAGCCGTTTGCTCGTCCGCGCCGCATAGCTGACGTGGCCGCGCAAGCTTTCGTGCAAATTATCGATCTTGCCCGCGCCGTTCGGCATCCATTGGCGTGGATACCAACCGGCGTAGAATTTTCCGGAACTGAAAACCGCTTTCGCGCGGTCGGACATTGATAGTTGCGTGTTGAAAATTGCGCCGCCGACTTTCAAATGCGGATCGAGCGCTTCACGGGCTATGAAGAGCCGCATGATTTCACTTGAACCTTCGAAAATCGTATTTACGCGGCAGTCGCGCAGGAATCTTTCGACGCCGATCGCTGGCTCGCCGCGTCCCGCCAATGATTGCGCAGTCTCGTAGCCACGACCGCCGCGCACCTGCATGGCGTCATCCGCAATTCTCCACGTCATTTCCGTGGCCCACATCTTGCACATGGCGGTTTCGATCCGCAGATCGCCCGCTTTGCGATCGAGCAGCGACGACGTGAGAAAGGTCATCGCTTCCATCGCGAAGACGTTACCGGCCATCTCAGCGACCTTTCCGGCGATCGCGGCGTGCTTGCCGATGGGTACACCCCATTGAATGCGTTCGCCCGCCCATTTTCGCGAGATTTCAAGCAGACGTTTGGAAAGACCTACGCACGCAGCGGGCAATGTGAGACGCCCGGTATTCAACGTGGTAAGCGCCACCCTTAGTCCGGCACCTTCCTTAAAAATGATGTTCTCCCGCGGGACGCGAACATTCGTGAATTTTACGACCGCGTTATACAGCGCGCGCAGGCCCATGAACCGGCAGCGGTAAGCGATCTCCAATCCCGGCGTATCCACATCAACAATGAATGCCGTGATTTGCTTGCGTTCCTTTCCGCCGACCATCTTCGACGGCGTGCGCGCCATGACCACGAGCACGCCTGCCTTTACACCGTTGGTGCACCAAAGCTTTTCGCCGTTCAGCACGAACTCCGAGCCGTCCGCTGTTGGCTCCGCCTTCAAGCTCAACGTCGCGGGATCCGAACCGGCATGGACTTCAGTCAGCGCAAACGCAGAAATCTCGCCGCCGGCGACGCGCGGCAGATATTTTTGTTTCTGTTCTTCTGTACCAAACAAAAGCAATGGTTGCGCGACACCGATGGATTGATGCGCGGAAACGAGCGCGGCCACGTTTCCATCCCAACTTCCAAGCAAAACCGCGGCCCGCCCGTAATTGCATTGCGACAAACCGAGCCCGCCATATTTGCTAGGCACTTTAATTCCAAATGCGCCGATCTCGGCCAGGCCCTTGAAATTTTCCGGCGGAATTTCACCAGTGCGATCGATCTCGTCCGGATCGACATGTTCGCGCAAGTAACTTTCAAGCTTCTGCAAAAAATCCTCGCCGGCGGCGCGATCTTCAGCGCTCTGCGCGGGATACGGGTAAATTCGATCGAAATCGTAACGCCCGATGAAAAGATTACTTGCGAAACTGCCGCGGTCTTCAAGCGGATCGCGCGCAGCTTCCGCGAGCTCAAGCGCTTCGCGTTGGCCTTTCGCCATTTTCGACGTGTCGATGACGGCAGCCGCCGGTTTTTCCGGTTTTGCGCTGGTTTCTTCAGCGATTTGTTTCTCCGGCGCTTCGAGCGGCGATTTCATATCATCCGCCTGTTATTCCGAGGCGGAATCGAGGATTCTCTCAATATTCATCAAAAAGCCAGAAAGGTCTCGACTTCGCCCGACATGACGCCAATGGAGTTGAAGAACGGATATTAGTCCGCATGAAATTTCGTGCCATCCCGGGCGTGCTTCCGCAAAATCTCGCAGGGCAAAAATTTTTC